>ERZ808040.154-NODE-154-length-66504-cov-5.921854_pt1 | contig 66504 bp, 54 predicted proteins | sample MGYA00380191_ERZ808040 | MGnify/ENA primary metagenome ERZ808040 (study PRJEB31490, sample SAMN06133395) | mouse gut metagenome | isolation source: J6 | host: mice | place: China: Chengdu | collected 2015-05 ...
AATTTTGGGAGATACGCTTCGGAATGGAGGACAAAATGAAGAAAATCGGGATGTTGACAAGCGGCGGCGACTGCCAGGCACTCAATGCGACCATGCGCGGTGTGGCGAAAGGGTTGTTCAGCAGCGGGGAGAAGATTGAGATCTACGGTTTCCTTGAAGGGTACCGCGGGCTGATGCACGGCAATTACAGGAAAATGTCGGAGAAGGACTTTTCCGGTATTTTAACGCGCGGCGGCACAATCCTCGGTACATCGCGCCAGCCGTTCAAGCAGATGCGCGTGGTGGAGGATGGATTTGACAAAGTCAAGGCCATGAAAGAGACGTATAAAAAGCTTGGTCTTGACTGCCTTGTCGTACTCGGCGGCAACGGCTCGCAAAAAAGTGCCAATATGCTCTCGGAGGAGGGTTTGCATGTGATCGGCCTGCCGAAGACGATCGACAATGATATCTGGGGCACGGATGTTACATTCGGTTTCCAGAGCGCGGTGGAGATTGCAACAGAGGCAGTGGACAATATCCATACGACGGCGGAATCCCACGGGCGCGTTTTTATTTTGGAACTGATGGGGCATAAGGTTGGCTGGGTGACCCTGCATGCGGGCATCGCGGGCGGTGCGGATGTAATCCTGATCCCGGAGATCCCTTATGATATCAAAGTGATCTGCAAGGCACTGCGAGACCGCGAGAAAGCGGGCAAGAGCTTCTCGATCATTGCGGTGGCGGAAGGCGCGATCGACAAGGACACAGCGGCGCTTTCGAAGAAGGAGCGCAAGGAGAAGATCGCGAATTCCAAATACCCGTCCGCAGCGTACGAGATCGCGGCGCAGATTACCGAAAAGACCGGGCAGGAAGTACGTGTCACGGTTCCGGGCCACACGCAGCGCGGCGGCAGTCCGTGCCCGTATGACCGTGTGCTCTCAAGCCGCCTCGGCGCAATGGGGGCGAAGCTGATCCTCAATGAAGATTACGGAAAACTGGTTGTGATGCGAAACGACGACGTGACAGCAATCCCGCTTGCGGAGAGCGCGGGGAAATTAAAGTACGTGGATCCTAAGGATGATATCATCGAGAGCGCACGGATGCTTGGGATTTCGTTTGGGGATAAATAAACGGCGGAGAGGCGGAGCAGGTATGCCGGAAATCGGATGGTATCTTTTATAAAGAAATTATAGAATGAAGGGATGGACGGATGCACCGCAGGGAAAGAACTGTGGGGCATCCGTTTTTTATACTATGGTGTGCCGGAAAATATAAAGTGCATACAGAGGGCTGCCGCATCAAGAGAGCAGGCTGCAAAATACTGCGGTGGGTATCGTTCGGTGGTGATACGATCCCCTGTATTTTGAATCCTGAATGCGGCAGCCCCTTACCCCCTCTCATACAGATAAAAATTTCCCTTCTTCCCCACCCGGCTGGCAGCCCCGACATAGTTCAATATATTCAGCGCCACATTGGCTAACGGCTGCGACACATGTGCCGCTTTTTTAAAGTCCTTGGTCGTGAACTGTTCCGGCAGCCCGGAAGGGATCAGTTTCGCATAATCTTCCGGATGGTCGATCAAAAATTCCCCGTAGAGGCCAAGCGGCAGGGAATCATTCTTGCTCGCGCCTTTGCGCTTGTTTTTGCTCCAGCCGTCAAGAAAACGGTATTCTTCCACATCAAGCAGCACGACGCGGATATGCAGATGCTCGTCATTCAGATAATTCTTGATCCGGTACAGCTCCGGGAAAACGGCGTAGGGGCTGCCGCGCTTCGGGGATTTGCGCGGCGGTGTCACTTCGCCGGTGTGCGGGTCTATGTAGCGCAAATATTTCGTGTGCGCGACCGGGTAGACGATGTTCACGTCGCACAGTGGCAGGAACGCTTCAAGTTTGCGGCGCAGGGCATTGAAATTGCGTGTCTGTATCTCGAATATTTCTTTTCCGGTATAAGCATCCGCGACGAATCCGGCAAGCTTTTTTTCGTGGTGTGAGATGTCCGGCGCGTAATAATTTTTCAGTACGGCGTGTATGGTTTTTTCGGCCAGCGTGCCGATCCCGGCGCGTTCCACATTCTGGTGGACAATGCGGTTGCACGCCTCCTCAAAGCGTAAGTTTTCCATAGTTCCCTCAATTTTGCCGCGCGGGGCGGTGTTTTGCCATGCTGTCCGGTTATGTCATGCTGTCAGGGCATGTTTTCCCGAAACAAAAAGATAAGTCCGCCTATCAGTATAGCGGCTTTTAGAAAGCGCGTCAATCGTTTTCGCCCGCAAAATTTTTGAGGGTTGTAAAACGGGGAAAGTGGCATTATAATGGGTTTGAAGCTTTTGGAGAACAAAATTTGCGGGAGCAGGGTATTCTGCGAATTGGGTTGCGGATATTGTGTCCCTCCCATTGCCATGCCCATACTAACGCGGTCATTGCGGTATAATAATAAACCGCGGACACGGCAATATAACAGCCCCGGGATAGTAAGTATATCAGGCTTTCACGGTCGGCGCAGGGAAAGTCATTTCGCCTGGTTCGAATCATGACAGGGAGAGCAAAAAGCATAGCAGCATTATAGAAACGGAGGAAGTAAAATGAGCACAAAACTATGGTATACCGCACCGGCGGCGGACTGGAACGAGGCGCTGCCGATTGGCAACGGCAGGCTCGGTGCGATGATCTTCGGCGGGGTCGGCGAGGAGCATCTGCAGGTCAATGAGGACAGTGTCTGGTACGGCGGGCCGATGGACCGCAACAATCCGGACGCGCTGAAGTATCTGCCGAAAATCCGGGAATATATCCTGGGCGGGCAGATACCGGAAGCGGAGGAACTGATGGTCAATGCCCTCTCCGGCACACCGCAGGGGCAGCGCCCGTACCAGACGCTCGGCGATATCCACCTGTACTTTTCGGGGATTCATGGCGAGGTGACCGACTACCGCCGCGGGCTTGAGCTTGCGGATGCGGTACATACCGTTACGTTCAAAGTAAATGGATATGCACACCGCCGTGAAATATTTGCGACGGCGGCGGACGATGTAATCGTCATGCGTTTTGAGACCGAGGATCCGGCGGGCATGGATCTCACACCTCTGCTGATGCGTCACAAATTTTATGATTATACCGGGAAATATGCGGATGACACGATTATGCTCGGCGCAAAACTGGGCGGGGACGGGCTTGATCTGAACATGATGCTGCGCGGGCGTGTCGCGGGCGGCAGTTGTGAGGTGGTCGGCGAGCGGCTGGTCATCCGGGGGGCAAGGGAAATCACATTGTTCTTCTCGGCAGGGACGACGTTCCGTTACTGGAATTTAAAAGAAAGCGTATGGGGAAAACTGGAAGATGCCATGCGGTATTCCTACGCGCAGTTAAAAGAGCGCCATATTACAGATTACAAAACCCTTTTTGGCCGCGTAGAGCTTGATCTGCGCGGAGATGCGGCATTTGACCGGATTCCGACAAATGAGCGTTTAAAAGATATCCGTAGGCAAGACCACGGGCTTACGGAGTTATATTTCAATTTCGGCCGTTACCTGACGATTGCCTGCAGCCGTCCGGGAACCTTGCCGTCCACTTTGCAGGGGCTTTGGAACAAGGATATGCTGGGACCTTGGGATTGCAAGTTTACGATCAATATCAATACGGAAATGAATTACTGGATCGCGGAGAACTGCAATCTTTCCGAATGCCATACGCCGCTGTTTGACCATATAAAGCGGATGCTTCCGAACGGGCGGGAGACGGCGCGCAAAATGTACGGCTGCCGCGGTTTTGTAGCGCACCATAATACGGATATCTGGGGTGATACCGCCGTGCAGGATCTCTGGGTGCCGGGCTCGTACTGGGTGATGGGTGCGGCATGGCTTTGCACGCATCTGTGGACGCATTATGAGTACACGAAGGATGAAGGGTTTTTGCGCGAGTATTATCCGGTCATGCGGGAGGCGGCGCTGTTCTTCCTCGACTTTATGATTGAGCATGACGGTTATTTAAAAACTTGTCCGTCCGTCTCGCCGGAAAATACTTATATCCTGCCAAGCGGCGTGCGAGGGGCGAACGGTATGGGCGTGACGATGGACAACCAGATCCTGCGTGATCTGTTTACGCAGTGCATCCGGGCGGCGGAAATCCTGGCAATCAAGGACGAGCTGACGGAGCAGTTCGCTTCGGCGCGCGGCAGGCTTGTACCAACGCAGATCGGAAGCAAAGGACAAATATTGGAGTGGGACAGGGAATACGAGGAAGCGGAGCCGGGACACCGCCACATTTCGCATTTGTATGGGCTGCATCCGTCCTGCCAGATCACGGTGGATGGGACACCGGAATTGGCGGAGGCGGCGCGCGTGACGCTGGAAGGCAGGCTCTCGCACGGCGGCGGGCACACCGGATGGAGCCGAGCGTGGATCATCAACCACTACGCGAAGCTTTGGGACGGAGAGAAAGCGTATGAAAATCTGCTCGCGCTTTACGGGCGGTCGACACTGCCGAACATGTTTGACAATCATCCGCCGTTCCAGATTGACGGAAATTTCGGTGCGGCAGCAGGGATTGCCGAAATGCTGGTGCAGAGCACCGCAGACCGTGTAGTGCTGCTCCCGGCGCTTCCGGGGGAATTTGCATCCGGCAGCGTGTGCGGGCTTTGCGTGCGCGGCGGGGCGGAAGTGGATCTTTCCTGGGAAAATGGGGAACTGACAATGTGTACGGTGCGTGCGAAAGCAGATCTTGATACGAAGTTTGTATACCGGGGGAAGGTGCAGGAAGTCCGCCTGAACGCGGGGGGTGTGAAGAGGTTGGAGGCTTTTTGACGGAAGAGATATATGGGGGCTGAAAACAACATGGATTCGGACAGTGCCGGAGACAAACAGGAAGCAGAGGAAGACGAAGTTTTGTTTCTTTGGCCAAAGGTGCTGAAAGGGTTCATGCCGGACTATGTGTAACTTAAAACAGGAGAATCTATGAGAAAAGAAATCGTCACAAGAGAAAATAAAAATGTAAAGCAGCTCGGCCGTATCCTGTACCATGACGGCATCTGCTATCTTGGTTATTCGGCATCGGAAATCGGTTTTTATTATGACGGCGACCGCATTCTGGCGGATATCGTAACCGATGACTGGCGCAAGGAAGAAGGGCGTGAGGGCTATGCGGGCGTATTCATCGGTGAGGAAGAAACCCCGTGGAAGCGCATCCCGCTGAAGGAGGCGGAAGCGGAATATGACCTTTTTGACCGGGCGGCATACGCGGCGGCAAAGGGGATCCGGCCGGAAGACCTGCCGCGAGAGCTTTCGGTCCGCATCGTAAAATACTCGGAGGCAGCCTTTGGCGCGATGGGCATCCGCTGCCTGCTCGTGGATGATGGGGCAGTACTGCGCCCGCTGCCGGAAAAGAAACGGAAAATTGAATTTATCGGGGATTCCATCACCTGCGGCTACGGCATTGAAGGTGTCTGGAATGTCGATGTGTTCAACACGCCGCAGGAAAATCCTTATAAAGATTACGCGCTGCGCACGGCAAGGGCGCTTGACGCGGATTACCAACTGGTTTCGTGGAGCGGCATCGGTCTGATCACCGACTGGATCCCGCCGGAGCGCGATGAGCCGGATGAGACGGTTCTGATGCCGCAGATCTATCCGTACACGGCGTATACCGTGAGCGAAAGGCTTGGCATCCCACAGGAAGTCTGGGATCCAAAGCGCTTCCGGCCGGACACCGTCGTGATCCACCTCGGCACGAACGATGACAGCTACACGAGGGAAAAACCGGAGCGGGAGGCGGTGTTTGCGGATGCGTACCGTGCCCTATACCGCAAGGTGCGCGAAAATTACGGCGATGTCGAGATCGTGTGCTGTCTGGGGTTGATGGTGCGCACGCTCTGCCCGGTACTCGCCCGTCTGGTAGAAGAGCTGCGCGCGGCGGGGGATTCCCATGTCCATTACCTTGAATTTGACGGGCAGAGGGAGGAGGACGGCATCGCTGCCGACTGGCACCCGAGTGAGACGACGCATAAAAAAGCGGCGGAAAAACTGACGGAATTTTGCCGCGGACTTAACGTGTGACAGCAGACGGGGGCTGTCACGGTGCTGTTCCACCGCTTAGCTGAATCGGTATGACAATGATATCCCCGCTGCCGGACGACCATGAGCTGTGTGGTGCCCAGATCCTGGCACCCTGCGGTGAAATGCGGTTTGAAAGGGTAAGACCGGGCAGCTCATCCTGGCTGTTATGGTAGCGTCCGCAGTAAAGCTGCCCGCTCTCGTCATAGACAGCCAGCTGCACGCACAGAAGCTGCCAGTTTTCAAACGCGGAGAGTACAAGGCGTTTTCCGTCAAAAAAGCAGGCATTTTCCCGCGGGAACGGGTTTTGGGCAGGATCCCCCACGGAAGTCTGCGGGAAGATCCCGCTGCACCAATGGCGAAACTGCCCGTTCTCCTTTGCGACAAAGGAAAAGGAATTGTCATTCCACGTGAGTAAAATACCGCCGGGAACAAGGCTGGTCTGGCAAAAAACTTCCTGACCGCCGGATTTTAGTGCGATTTCCTGCTGCAATGCCATACCGTTGTTTCGGCGGTAGATAAAAAGGTGGTATCCGTCCGTGCCCTTTGCCATCAGGTACAAATAATTTTCTTCTTCATCCAGCCGCATCTGCAGCGGGATCATGGACGGCGGAAACTCGCATATTTTCTCTACCTTGGTCATATCCAGCTGGATCGAGGTTTGGTTCAGGTCGTAAGGGAAAAAGAAAATCCCTGTGTTCTGCCCGCGGTCAACTCCCTGCTGTGTCTGCGTGTCTTCAAGGCCGTAGGTGTAATAAAAGCCATCCCTGCCAAACGCAGATGCATCCACAAGGGTCACGTTCGGGGATTTTGCGAGGGTCTCCCTGCTCACAAAAGCATTGTCGTAATAATTTTTATATACCTTGACGGTAAACCGGTCCTCCCCGGTCGGAATGCCGAAAAACTTCGCGAGATATGCACAGGCATTTTGGTAAGTCCCATAATTCACGGAGAAACCGGAGATATGGCAGGAAAGGGGATAGACATCATAGTAATCCCCGATGCGGACAGTCTCGCTGTATTCTTCTCCGGATGCGCGGCTGACCACATCATAAGCAATTTTCGGATATCCAAAATATCCCGGTTCCTGTGCCGTAAAAAGATCCGTATCAAATGAATTATAGTTGCTGCCGAATTGCAGTGATGCCTTTTTTTCTCTTTCCCATCCCCACGAGACGAACTCCGGGGAAAAGACCAGTTCGCTTTTTGTGCTGTTTTCCTCCCCCACCGTGTATTCGGTATTCCAGAGCAGATGCCAATTCCAGTGGGAAGCTACCGTAAGTGTAACGCCTGCCGCGGCATCCGGGTTTCCGGACAGGATTTCCTCTGTGACCCGGATATTTGCGTTCCCATTTCCGGTCACGATGACCGCTGCAGGCAGGGAAAGCATTGTGAGTCCTGCGAGCACAAAAAATAGAATCAGACTTCTTTTCATATTGTCCCTGCCTTTCCCTGTGAGAGCAAAAGAATAAACTGCAATAAATTTACGCAAGGCTTCGTCACATATCGCCAAGCGCCCGGCTTACCCGATCCGCGTGGTATCCGTAGGTTTCCTTCATATGATCCATCAGCGTCTTTCCGGCTTCCTCCAGCGCGAGGACGGAAACATCCCCCGCGATCTCGCCCTTGTGCAGCAGTATGGCGCGCCCGACGAAATGCTCCACCTCGCCGATCAGATGGGTGGACAGAAAGATTGTCTCGCTCGGCTCTAAAACACCCAAAAGAACTTTGTAAAAATCTTCCCGGTTAAACACGTCATTCCCGGCAAAGGGTTCATCCATCAAAATGTAATCTGCCCCTTGGCAGAGCGCCATGATGACCTCAAACTGGTTCTTTTGCCCGGTGGAAAAGGTTTTGAGCGGCTGCCGCATCGGAAGCCCAAAAAAATTCATCAGCCCCTCGAACCTTTTTTCGCGGAAAGTCCCAAAATGCATCCAGTAAAAATCCCGGTGCGCGTCGGGGCTTAGATTCGGGAAAAAAGAATGCTCGCAGGTGGCGAAGGAAAAACGTGCGATATTGCGCCGGTTTATTTTTTCACCGTCCAGAAGGATCTCTCCCTCGTAGGAAACAAAGCCCAAAATACTTTTCAAAAGTGTTGATTTGCCCGCGCCGTTTTCGCCGAACAGCCCGATGATCTCACCCTGTCCAAGGGTCAGGTTCACATTGTTTAAGGCGCGCACGCCCCCGGATTTGCTGTGGTAAACCTTCCTTGAAATTTTGATGTCCAGCATATCTTACCTCCGTTCCACCATGCCGCGGCTGTCATTTCCCTGTCCCCGGAAACAACAGCACAAAGCCCTGATCCGGGCGGGATCCGTCATGGTTTTTAAGCACTGCCACCCGGTTTTCCCGCGGAAGCACAAAGCCCTGGTCCACAGGTTTTGTCATGGCAGGCATTGACTTGGCATCATCAATAAATACACGATATAATATAGCAGATAAAGAAATTCTATAAGCAGTGTCCCTGCGATCATAAGGAAAACTGAGACCTGCGCGCAGCTTTTTAAGAGCACGTCCCTCCCCGGCAGCCGGCGCATCAGGTTAAGGCAGCCTCCCGCCGAATGGTAGTAGAGATAATGGTTTATCGCCATTGCCAGTAAAAAAAGAAAAAACGGCATAAAAAACATCCATTGTCTGGAGAGCAGATGCTCAAAAGGTTCTGCGAGGGCATTTTCGCGCAGGATGAGCTTTCCGTCCCTGTGCAAATACAGGTCTTCCACGGCCTGATAGAGCCTCCAATAATATTCGAAGCTGAGCACTACGCCGAACCCGAACAGGAAAAATGCCGTATTCTGTTCTTTCTCGTAATCATAGCCCGGCGGGAAATATTTTCCGGGTATGATGTCCCTTCGCAGCATTTTGACCAACTCCTTTCATGTTTCGCGCATGTGCAGCAGCCCTGTGATAATCTCTGCGATGTACAAAATACAGCATGCGAGATCGGGAAATCCCCAGCCGATTGGACGGACAAACCAGGCGACGGTCACGAGAAAAATAAGGACAGAAAGCACATAGTCCCGTTTCCGGCAGCCGCACGCAGCTCCGACGGAGAAGGCCAGAAGTAGCAGGATGTTGCGCACCCATTTGCCGGTTTCTGCCATCGGAAGCAGGCAGTGAAGAAATTCGAGGCGGTAAAAGGCCAGAAAAAGATGGTGGGATGTAGCTTTGCCAAAAGAGCAGACCATCCAGATGGAAAGCCAGATCTGAACTACAAAAACGAGCATCAGGCAGATCAGGTTATAACATGCTTCACTGAGGAAAATTCTTCGTTCGGAGATTTTTAAGCGGCGGAGGGTATCCTGTCCCCGGTCACCCATCGTATCCTGTGTCTTCATGAGCAGGAAGTAGACGGTTCCGAGCGCAGTCAGGAAAACAAAAAAGATCAGGCGGTTGTAAAAATCGTCCGCCACACTGCCGTCGCTGTATCTTTGTGAAAAGAATAATCCGGCTTCTGCTGCGGTCATCACGGCAAGTACTGCAATGACCTTATAAACGCTGCTCCTTGCCAACAGTGCCAGAAAAGAAATTGTTAGATTAAATCTCTTTTCCATGATTGGATCCCTCCCCGTAAAAAACGTTATTTTCCGTATCCGGAAAATTTTCCCAAACCTCCTCAGCCAGAGCAAATGCCAGTTCCTTCGTCATGCCAAGCCGCTGCATGGCTGTGACCCAAAGCCCGGTTTCCTCTGTGAGCAGCTCCCTGCGGATGCGCGCCACCATCTCACCGTTCACGCAGGTGAAACTTTTTGCGCCGGAACGTGAGACAATGATCCCTTCTTCCTCCAGCATATGGTACGCTTTTTGGATCGTATTCGGATTAACACCGAGCAGGGCGGACAGTGCCCTGCGGGACGGTATTTCCTCCTGACAGCCAATGCTTCCTGCGGCAATTCCCTGTTTCATATAGCGGATGATCTGCAGGTAGATCGGCGAGCCGTCCGTCAATGTGAAATTGTCGAATGAGACCATTTTGATACCCCGTGCATGTCATCGGCTGCATAATGTTCAAAAATAATATACGAAATGTAAAAAGCCGGACAGGTTTGCCCCGCAGTCGTGATCGCGGGTGCTTTGCTTTTTATTACCGGTATGTAAACTGTATTATTTGAATCATACAGATTGGCTTAACTGTATTATAAATCTAATACGGTTTACTGTCAAGCGATATTTCATTCTTCTGCGAAAAACAGGCTGCCGCACGAAGAAGCTGAAATACAGGAGGTGGTTTCCTTGCCGGAATATACCCACTGTATCCTGCACTTTGCTTTCTTCATGCGGCAGCCCGTTTTCCTTTGCACAAAGGCGTAAAGCAGCAGAATCATCATGACAATCTCTGATATTATTATTGCATGCTTCAGATTTTTGAAAAAAACATAAAAGCCAGTGCAACGACTGGCTCTAATGACATGTAAAATATGATTATTTCTTTCATGAAACTATAAATTCCACGATCACACCTTATCAAGAATTTCTTCGATTTTCGCTTTTAAAAGCGGTACATCCAAATACATTCTGCGTAACCCATATTTTGCAGCAATCGGTGCGCTTTTATCTTTGATCCAATTAATATCCGCCAAACGTACAACCTCCTCCACTCTGCTTTGCCCAGAAACAGATATCATTTGATTTTTGAAATAGCTGATCTATAAATGTATTGCCTTATAAAAAATAATATAAACCATTTGGAACCGATTTTCAACTGTTTATATTATTTCCCTGATTTTTCTTTTTGTACGGTATCGTGCGGCACTGGTCATCTGTCTGTTTTCTGTTTATAGTTACTGCTTCTTTATCGTCCCTGTGCAATTTGCACCAGGGTTGTCGTTGCCGTAGCCTTCCAGAAGGTTGACCACACCCCAGATGCCAAGGTCGGCCCCAAGTGCTACTACGAGTGTCTGTAATACTCCAATTGCGCTGTTAAAAAATTCCATAAATGTTGGCAACAATAGTGCAGCTTTGCCACCAATTCAGCTGCTCCTACATCGTGTGCTTCTTTGTCCGCTACGGAAACTGGAACACGCCATAATCTGTTTCAATACCAATTGCATGAAACGCCTTTTAACTGTTCATACGCTTCCGTAAACCAGTCATGGGGATATAAAATCATACCATTCCCAACCATATGCTTCATATATTTCCAACATGCCGCCTCCAGTGATATGGCAAGGGCAGCATTGACCTCCTCATAAAAAGGCGGTATGCCCTCTCTGTCCCAAGCAAGCTTGTCTGCAATAAACAGCGATTTTTCATATTTTGAAGCGTCCTTTTTTAATGTGGTATGACATTCTATCGCTGACAAGATATCTTCGTCGGAGATATTAAAATATTGAGCAGCAATTATTTTAGATAAACGCTGATGAAGCAAAAAGGGGTATTTCCTCTCGGCCTCGCAGAGGTCGAAACTATTCTCACAGGCGTATTTCAACATATCCTCCGGCCTAATCACTGCACTGATATCATGTAAAAGCCCTGCGATAACACATTTATCCCTATCTAAATCATATGCTTCCGCAATGAGCGCGTTTCTGGCCGCCACATTTGACAATAGTTTGGTGCTGTCGGTCTATCTCTTGTTTTCGGAAGTTTCTCCTGTATTGTCCGGAGCAGGTGTTTCATTATTCGTCATGCCGAACTGTCTTGCCAAAATAGCCCTTGCCTCCTCCGCCGTTTTTGCCGGGCCGAAATACATGTTTCCGGAGCGTTGCCCGTGGAGGGAGACCGAAATACAGATGCCCTTGGAATCCGGTTGGCTCAGATCCATGCCGGAGTGCTCAAGACGGAGCCAATCTACCGAGGACAGATTCCATCGGGTTCCGTCCGGGGATGAAGTAAAAAGGAAGGAAGGGCTGCCGGAGCGGAATTTCTCTTTAAGATCTTCCAGAAAGCCGTGGTTGCTGCTGGTATTTAAGCTGCGGTATACCTTCCCGTCTACGGTGACGGTTCCCCGGATATCGGTCGGTTTAAAAAGATGCCGGTACCAAGTGATGTCGATGACGACAGAAACCTGTTCGCCCTCCTGTGAACACAGAACGGCAGCGGTGTACTGCGGAACCGGTCTGGTATACCAGAAGGCGAAGATAAGGCCGAGAACGGCTGCGATGATCAAGAGTTTTAAGCTTGTGTTCCGGACGGTGGCTTTGGTCATTGCGGCGGCTCCTTTTTTTGAGCGGTTTTTATGGTTTTGGTTGATCCGTGTTGTTTCTGATAAGCATGGTGTATTTAAGATAAGTGTATTATACAACTAATACGATCTTTTTGTCAAGGATGTAAAAATTTCCCTGCATATGAATTGCCGTTTCTAATTCACGGATGAAAAGCCGTTAATGATATCCCGTGCATCCGTTTCCTGATTGATCGTACTTGTATGATATTTGATAGAAGCAAAAACAACAACTTTCCTTATTTTAATATCATGGTTCAATACAATTGTGAGTAAAGTAAAATCGGGGAAAATAAGCAAGGAGAAAATCTGGTGTATGTAGATAGCCCTTATTGTATAAACATGGTACAATCTTAGAAGAAATGGGGGAAATCAATATGGAAAAATAGGTTTATATCGCAGAGGAAGAACGTGTAAAATTCCAAAAAGTGGTTGATGCGTTTATGGAACTGTATGAGAGGGAGAATATCCTGGTGATTGATGCTGGCAGATATGGTTTTGTTGGGCTGAAATATTACAAGCCGTCACATGGCTTTGAATATACAAATTTTAATGCTCCGCCGAAAGTTAAAGACTTGTTAAGAATTTCTATGCTATGATTCAGAACATGAAGAAAATAAAACGCAAGAAGAGAGGTATACACTATGTTCTGGAGGATATTGAAAAAAGATCTGAAACGCAAAAAGACCATGAACATCATTCTGCTGCTGTTCGTCATCTTGTGCTCCATGTTTGCAGCGGCAGCGGTGAACAACATTATAGCTGTGACAGGCGGTATCGAGCATTATTTCGATGCGGCGGATGTCCCCGATGTCAACGTGCAGATGGTCAACAGCGGGGAAGACGATCTCTGGGAAAAGGTCGGGGAGCTTGCCGGTGTCAGGGAGATAAGGATCGAGCGTTGGCTGGTGGTATCCAGCTCAAAGTATTTCAGGCATAACGGAAAGAAACTTGATAATTTCGCGAATGTTGCCTATTTGCTTTCCGATCGTGAAATGGCTGTCAACTATTTCGATGAGAACAATCATATTATTGAAAGTGTGGACAGGGGCTGCTTTTATGCCAGTGCCTCTTTTTTACAGGACATTGATATAAAAGAGGGCGACGAGGTGGAACTTGATGTGGGTGAGAGTCATCTCACGCTTAAATTTATGGGGCGGTTCAAAGGTGCGCTGTTTCATTCGGGAAACTCGTATCCCCCATATCTTATTGTGAACTCTGCTGACTATGACTATCTTGACAAGGACGAAGCCACCCACAGCATGAATTGCGGGCAGCTTTGTGTAAATACATCAGACGTTGATGAAATAAGGGAACTTGTAAAGAACTATAGCGGTGTGCTTGTCAACACACGGGAAGAATGCAAGAGTATTTATCTCTATGATATGTTTTCGGCTTATATCTTAATGTTAATCAGCATCGTGCTGATGTTCACGGCCTTTGTGGTGCTGCGTTTCACGATAGGCTTTACGATCAGTGAGGAATTTTGTGAGATCGGTGTGATGAAGGCAGTCGGTGTCGACAACGGCAGTATAAGAAGCCTGTATATCGTCAAGTATCTTGTAATTACTGTGGTCGGTACGCTGATAGGATATTTTTGCTCTGTCCCTCTCGGGGATATGATGATGAAAACGGTATCGGAAAATATGGTTCTCGGCAGCGGGAACGGCACTCTTATGGGGCTTTTAAGCTCTGGGTTGGTAGCTGTCATTATCCTGCTGTTCTGCTATGGCTGCACACGCAGAGTAAATAAACTTTCGCCGATCGACGCGGTAAGAAACGGCCAGACGGGCGAGCGCTTCCGAAGAAAAAGCCTTTTGCACCTAGGACGTGTGAAGCTGCCACAGGCTGTATTTTTCCCGGTCAATGATGTGATCAGTTCGCCCAAGCAGTTTTCTATCGTGATAGTAGTGTTCACGTTGTGCATACTGCTGATGACAATTATGTCAAATTTTGCACTGACATTCAAAAGTGAAAAGCTGCTGCGCTTCTTAGATGTAGCCTCAAGTGAAGCGCATATCATGGATAGCGAAATATTTGGAGCAGTCTTAGAAGATCAGAGTACGCACAAGCAGATCATCGCAGACACTGAAAAGCTCCTTGCCGATAACGGAATGCCAGGTAAATGCACAATGATAGTGGGCGGGCAGTTTGAAGTATCACATAAAGACAAAACAGCAAAGCTTACGTTCGGTGTTATAAAAGGCGAAACAAATGACACGCTCTATGTGGACAAGGGCAGTGCTCCACAGAAGACGGACGAGATTGCTGTAACGGCAGGCACCCTCGATGACTTAGGCACAGAGATCGGCGACAGGGTAACGGCAGTAATTAACGATAAAGAGTACGGGTTTATCATCACAGGAACATGTTCCTCGTTCGTCACACAGGCTTTTCTGTATAAGGATTTTGACCTCGGACATTTGCAGGCAAGCAATGTGAGGGGGTTACAGATACACTTTGACGGCAGTCCAGACAAGGAGCAGATCAACCAAAATATTGAAAAGCTTAAAAACCTGCTTAAAACTGACAAGGTGTATTCAACCCCGGACTTCGTCAATAATCTTACAGGAATGTCCGATACGCTGAATGCGATCAAACAGATGATGATGGTTATTACTGCGGCTGTAACAGCATTGATTGTTATACTTATGGAGCGCTCGTTTATCTCAAAGGAAAAGAGCGAGATTGCACTAATGAAAGCGGTGGGGCTTCCTGACAGCAGCATTGTTGCACAGCATACACTGCGGTTTGTAATTGTATCGGTTATTGCGTGCATTGTTTCTTCGGCGGTGCTTATGCCGATTAGCAACGCGATGATGAATTGGGCAGGCAACATGGTCGGCGATGTATCAGACTTGAAATGCGATTTTGACCCACTGGAAATATTTGTGATCTGCCCGGCAATTCTCATCGGTGTGACTGTTATCGGCTCATTCCTGACAGCACTTTACACAAAAACAATCAAGGCTTCCGATACGGCAAGCATAGAGTAGAATAATTAGGAGGACAACATAATGAATCATACAGTTTTACAGACAAAGGGACTTTGCAAGACATATATTGTGAACAAACATCAGAACAATGTGTTGAAAAATGTCGATCTGGCGATTGGCGAGGGCGAAATGGTAGCGGTCATGGGACCCTCCGGCTCAGGAAAAAGCACGCTGCTCTACTGCGTTTCGGGAATGGACAAAGCGACCGCAGGCGAGGTATTCTATAACGGCAGGGAAACGGCAAAGCTCGGTGATAAGGAGCTTGCAAGGCTCAGACTTGACGAAATGGGTTTTATTTTTCAGCAGATGTACATGATGAAAAATCTTTCGCTACTTGATAATATCATTTTTCCTGCGGTAAAGTCGAAAAAGAACAGGAAGAGCCGCAGACAGACCGAGGAGCGCGGCAGAGCGCTTATGCACAGGCTTGGCATTGACAATGTGTGCGGCAATGATATTAACGAGGTGTCAGGCGGACAGCTCCAGAGGGCTTGTATCTGCCGCAGTATGATAAACAATCCCAAGATGATCTTTGCCGATGAGCCGACAGGCGCATTAAACCGTGCAAGCTCGGATGAGGTCATGAATGAGCTGCTCTCCCTCAACCGTGACGGTACGACGATTATGTGCGTGACCCACGATTCAAGGGTTGCCGCCAAGTGTAGCAGGGTACTTTACATTGTGGACGGCGGTATCGTTGCTGAAAAAGAAATGGGGCATTTTGGCGGCGGTGACAAGGAGTTTCGTGACCGTGAAAGAGAACTGAATAACTGGCTTATGGAACAGGGCTGGTAATACTTGCAGAATCTTAGCTGATATGGTACAAGATTTGTAGGAGGTGATCTTATGACGGATATTCTGATAGTAGAAGACGATAAAGAACTGGCCGGTTTGCTGACTGACTTCCTGCGTGATGAGGGCTATATTACATCAAGCGTGGACAGTGGGGAGCGTGCCGTGCAGTTCTTTGAACGATATGGTGCAAGGCTTGTGGTGCTTGACATCAACCTCCCCGATGTGAACGGCTTTGCAGTCTGCTCCAAACTTAGGGAAAATGCGGATACTCCTATACTGATTGTAAGTTCAAGGACGGGCAAGGAGGACAAGCTGAACGGCTTTGGCCTCGGTGCTGACGACTATATTGAAAAGCCATATGACATTGATATTCTTATTGCTAAGATCAAGGGGATATTCAAACGGCGGTATCAGCGCGATATATTGTCGGCGGACGGTGTGACACTCAATCTTGCGGATAAAACAGCACTCATCGATGAAAAGCCCGTGGAGCTGCCTGCAAAGGAATTTGAACTGTTAGCGCTTCTGATCGAAAATCAGGGCAAAACTCTGAAAAAAGAGTACCTGTTTGGCACTGTCTGGGGCAGTGACAGTAATTCGGAGCTGCAAACACTCCATGTGCATATCAACCGCCTTCGCCAGAAACTCGGTGATGATCCTAAGAATGCAAAGCGTTTGCTTACTGTCTGGGGTGTGGGGTATAAGTTTGTATGAGGGCTTTTAAAAGACTGTGTATTGCAGTGATAACGGTATTTCTTTTGCTGATGGCGGTACTGAATCTATTTCTTGTGGGAGTGAAAGACAGAAAAGAAGGCATTTATCGTGTTGAAGCCAAGCGGCTTGCAGATGAGATAGCGGAAACGGGCAGTTATGCGCTTGAAAAGTATCCCCATATTACGGGCGTGTTCACGGGTGATGATGGCAAACTATACATCTCGGATGAGCATTATCTGATTATAGAAGCAGGTGGTATGCTGTATCGTGTGGAGTATACTGCCGGAAACGGACAGCACAGCATTGCGGCAGTAAACGGTGTATTGGGTGCGCTGTTCCTGCTGATAGTTGGTCTTTTGTATTATATCCGGGGGCATATCATCGTGCCATTCGGCAGGTTGAACAATGTTCCACAGGAGCTTGCAAGGGGCAATCTTGCCGTTCCGATACCAGAGGAAAAAAGCCGTTTCTTCGGAAAATTCACATGGGGTGTGAGTCTCCTGCGTGAAAGTATCGAGGACAGCCGCAAAAAAGAAATCGCGATGCAGAGGGACAAAAAGCTTTTGCTGCTCTCCCTTTCCCACGACATCAAAACGCCTTTGTCGGCGATCAAGCTTGGTGCAAGGGCACTTGCCAGGGGATTATACAAGGACGAGGGAAAGCGGCGTGCTGCCGCTGAGAGCATCAGTACCCGTGCAGATGAGATCGAGCGTTTTATAAGCGAGATCACAAAGGCGGCAAGCGAGGACTTTATGAACTTTGAAGTCACACAGGGGGAGGCTTTCTTAAGCGTTATCATCACAAGGATCGATGCGAGATATGCTCCCCAGCTTGCCATGTCGAAAACGGAGTTTGTGATTCAGAAATATGATGACTGCATTCTTTCCTGCGACCCGAACCGTCTTGCAGAGTGCCTTCAAAATCTGATCGAAAATGCGATCAAATACGGTGACGGCAGACGAATTGAAATTAGCTTTGATAAAATGGACGGCTGTGAGCTGATCACGGTATCAAATACAGGCTGTACTCTTGAAGTGAAAGAACTTCCACAGATATTCGAGAGTTTTCATCGTGGAAATAATGCGGACAGGGTGCAGGGCAACGGGCTTGGACTTTTCATATGCAAAAGGCTGATGGGACTTATGAATGGAGAGGTATATGCTGATATTCGTGATAAATGCTTTTACGTAACGCTTGTTGTGAAAATGGCGTAAAGTGACAGCTGTTTGCCTGGGGGCGGAAATTGTGCCCATTGTTAGATATAATAACTTTCAATGGAAATGCTGCCCTTTTTGTCTGCCGATTGTCCCGCATAGATCGCGTCTATCCGATTATTCATTCGCAGCTCTTTTTCTAAAAAAGAAACGGAGCTGCTGACAGTTCTGTTATACCGCGTATTTATCATACTTCAAGAGGTTTGATTTTCGTACTTGCAGGGTACGGTTTTCAGCCCTCCGGCGTACCGCAGCCGGATTTGCATAACCTTTTTTAATGTTCTGTTTCATTATAATTCTTTCTTAAAGCCAGAATGGTTTGTGTGAAACTGACATTAAAATTTTGCCTGATGTGCTTTCACATGAACATCAAACTTTCAAATATTTACGGAAAAATCCCGGTGTCCAAATATCCTTCCATGCATTTCATTAAAACTGCTACCCAGAACATAGAATTTACCGCTGATATATGCATAATGCATCCGCAAAATTATCTCACCAAAGCAATTGCAAATGAAATACCAGAATGCTATAATATATAAGTAGAAGACCTGAAACGAAAAAGATGATGGAAAGCCTGCATCGCCGCAAAAGGGCGGCACAGTGTGTACGGCAGGGAAAACCGCTATAAAACGAAGTTAAGAGGCAAGATTGGAACATAAAAAAACAACATAAATCAGGAGGTCTTATGCAAAACGTAACCGAGCAACAGATCCTAGCGATGGCACCGAATGCGGCGGCGGCATCGAACGGTAAGAAAATCTCCGCAAAGGGCGGCTTTGTCCGCCTTGAATGTTCCGCCGACGATACTTTTTATCTCGGCGAATGTACCGGCAGCGGGAAGAACAATTACATAACCAGTGTCGATTTTATCGAGCCGGATAATCCGGTGTGCCGCTGCTCCTGCCCAAGCCGCCAGTTTCCGTGCAAGCACGGGCTCGCGCTCCTTTATGAGATCGCGGCGAAAAAGGCTTTCGGCACCTGCGAGATCCCGGAGGACATTGTGAAAAAGCGCGCGAAAAAGGCGGGCAAAAAAGAGGAGGCGGAAGGGGAGGAAAAAGCCCCTCTGACCGAGGAGGAAGCCGCAAAGAAAAAGGCTGCTGCGGAAAAATCCGCGAAATCCGCAAAGGCGGCGCGGGCGAAGAAGCTTAAAAAGCAGCTGGAAGGTCTGGAACTTGCGGAAAAGCTTGTTCGCGACCTGATGAAAGCGGGGCTTGGCACGATGGGCGGCGCAGCCCTAAAAACTTACGAGCAGCTCTCCAAGCAGCTCGGCGATTATTACCTGCCGGGACCGCAGCGGCTTTTAAACGGGCTCATCATTGAGATTGCCGCATTCCAGAAGGACCAGAATGAGGCACATTACGACAGCGCGATTTCCGTGCTGGAAAAATTCTGGACCCTGGTGAAGAAATCAAAGCAGTATCTGTCGGATAAATTAGAAAAGGGCGAGGAAGCCCCGGATGACAACGAGTTATACGAGGAGCTCGGCGGCATCTGGAAGCTGACGGAGCTTGAGGCGCTCGGGAAAACGCTGCCGGACGTGGATCTGATGCAGCTTTCCTTCTGGTGCGTTTATGATGAGGCAAGGAAAGAATATATTGATGCCGGTGCCTGGGCCGATCTTGCGGACGGCACGGTTTATATGACTTATAATTACCGCCCGCTCAAGGCACTTAAATACGTAAAAGAAGAGGATTCTGTTTTCGGCGTGGCGCATGTTTCGGCGGCGTGCTATCCGGGGCAGGGCAATCTGCGCGTGCGCTGGAACGGAGCCGGGTTCCGGGATGTTTCGCCGGAGGATGTAAAAAAATTGCGCGGCATGGCGGCGACAAATCTCGCCGCGGAAACAAAGAGCGTGAAAAATACATTGAAAAATGCGATCGCCGACCCGTTTTTCATCCGCCTTGTCGCGTTTTCGGAGATCGGGAAGACCGGTGAGTGCTATGTATTGAAAAATTCCGCGGGGGAGACGGTCGCGCTCGGTGACGCGCCGGGGATCGAGCCGTCGCTTGACCGTATTACCCTTCTGCCGGATGAGAGCCTGTTGAAGGATCAGGTGCTTTTGGGCGCGTTTTATTACGACGGTGCACAGCGCAGGTTAAAATTGCAGCCGCTCAGTATCTTGACGGAAAATGAAGTGGTGCGGCTGCTGTATTGATGGCAGGGCTTGGCAGCATCCTGTTTTGGCGGACGGGGATACCGGGTCGTCCGGATGTGGATATGGCATCGGGTGCGTTTTAAGCGTTCCGGCTGAGGGGATGATCTGTTAAGAGTCTGTTTAGCATCTCTTTATGCGCGTCTTTTCCGCAATATTTTGATATGGATTGTGTTAAAAATTTTTAAAACACGCAAGTATATCCGTGAATTTTTTTCTTTAATTAAAGGATGGAGGCCGAAAATATAAAATTCGGGCCCACGGGGTTTGTGTCTGCGCGGCACCCACGAACCCGTGATAAAAAAGAGCCGCGCAGAAAAGGGGACAATCATGGACATTACACCGATTTATGATTTGCGCGACCGCCTGCGCACGGCGATGATCGCCGGAACAAACCTGCTGGCGGAGGATTTCCGGTTAAAGAGGGCGGTGGAGGCGATGGCTCCACTTGAGAAAGCCGCCCCGGTTTTTGCGAAGGTCGGGGAGCTTAGCCGGAAGCTGATCGCGCCGGATGACGGTGGAAAGGACGGCAAGGAGGGGATCCTGCTGGATGCCATTACATTGACCGATGCGCTCTGCTGCACGCAGGGGGTGGTCGCGGTTTCCGGGGAGTTGGAATCCGTTTTTGCGGACGGGGACGAGGAAGTAGGGAATATTTCAAATCCTTACCCAAGGATGCGCCTTTCCAATGTGCCGTATTCCACGCTCCACCCGTTACAGGAGGCGCTGACCACCTCCGGCAGCGGCCACTATGCATATGTCACGGAGTGCCACAGGGAACATCCGGAACTGTTCCGGGATTACCGCGTGCGTGTGGCGATGGTGCAGGCGCTCGGCGCTGCCTATGCGGAGCTTGCCGATGACGTGCGCGCGTGGCTGATGGAGGACGGGGAGGATGTGGTTCCGCTCCTGATGCGCGGGTTTGACCCGAAGGGCAAGAAGGAAATGGTGCGCAGGCTGCATATCATTGACAAATGGATGGGCGCGGCGGCAAATGATTTTTACATAAAGCAGCTGGAAACGGCGGAGGGGGAGCTGCGCCAGAACCTGATTTACGCACTGCGCCATGAGCCGAAAAATGTTGATCTTCTGTTGGATCTCGCCAAAAAGGAGCGCGGAAATGCGAAAAAAATCGTTTACCGTGCGCTTGCCTGTAACAATGATGCGGAAGTGGAAAAATATTTTGTGGCGCTTTTCCGGAAAAAGCCGAAGGACGTGATGGAATATCTGCGCTGGAGCAAAGCCCCGTGGGCAGCGCCTCTGGCGGCGCAGGGCATTATGGACCAGCTGGCGCTAAAGCCGGAGCCGACGGGCGACAAAAAGAAAGACGAGCGTGACATGAAGGTCTGGGAATCCGAGACTGCCCTTGCCATGCAGGTGCTCTGCTGTAAGAGCGGTCCGGAAGTTTGTGCTGCCATGCGTGCGGCGGCGGATTGCGCCGGGAAATATGGCACTGCCTTGCAGGGGGACGTTCTTCATGTATTGCAGACTTCCCTGATCCTTCAGGCGAGCGAGGAATGGATCGCGCTGGCGAATTCCATTTACGAGGGGGACGGCGAGAGGAACGGGCTGATGCAGTATTTCCCGGCGGCTTTCCTTGCGCATGTGATTGATGAGTGCGGCGGAAAGAAAGAAAACGCCGGCACGGACTGGGTCACCTGGGTGGAGGAACAGTTCGAGAAAACGCCGTGTGTGCCGGTGCATTTTTTAGAGGAAGCGCTAAGTGACCTCATGTTTTATGAGGATAAAGGATATGCGTTTGAATGGTTTGTCTATGATGACATTGGGGGATATAACCATTACTACACACGTCCGGTTTCCCTGGAGATCAAGGGGCGTTTCCTGGAACGTCTGATCTCCTGCAACAGCAGAAAAACAGATGAGCTGCTTGGCCGGCTGTTTGACCCTTCGGACAAGGAGGTCTGCAGCCGGATGGAGGAATATTTTTATAAAAAAGCACTTACGGGTACGTCGAGGGAATATTTTGAGCCGTTAAGCCGCTGTGGCTGTACCCGCTGCGATGGGCTTTTGGTTCATTATGTGAGGGGCAAGCAAAAATTGTCGATGTGGGAGATTGAGTATTATGTCCGCTATATGCCGGGCAGCACGGAGGCGAAGGTGGCGGAGGCATCCAAAATCCCGGAACTGGTTAAGAGTGGGAAGGTCAATATCCGTGACTGGAATGAGGAAGGCTATATGAACTGGGTGCAGAAGGAACTGTAAGGGGCTTCCTTCGGGATTTTATAGAAAATGGCAATACCACGGGCATGCCCACGGTGTGTACGGGTATAAAAACGAAAAGCAGGAGAACAGTATGCGCCCGGACAGCGCCCCAGAGGACTTTCTGGGAGCCATGCGGACAGAAAGCCCTCTGCCGGTTGTGGGTGCGGCGAGGGCGCATGCGGAACTTAAAATAGGAGGTAGATTCATGGATCAGCAAATATTAAGATTACCGGCAGAACAATTATTTCAGAAGGAAATTGACGCGTTGATCGCGGCGGAGAAAGACCCGGTGCCGACGGGCTGGAAAATGTCACCGCGCTCGGTGCGCACCTATATCTGCGGCGGCAAAGTCGGGCGCACGGTGATCACGCCAAAGTACATCGGGCATGAACGTCTGGTGGAGATCGCGATTGCGACACTTGTCACCGACCGGGCGCTGCTTTTGATCGGTGAGCCGGGTACAGCAAAGAGCTGGCTTTCGGAGCATCTTTGCGCGGCGATCAACGGCGATTCGACCAAAGTGATCCAGGGGACGGCTGGCACCACCGAGGAGCAGCTGCGCTATTCTTGGAATTACGCAATGCTGCTGGCACAGGGGCCTTCCGAGGCGGCGATGTTAAAAAGCCCGGTGTTTACCGCGATGGAAACCGGGTCGATCGCGCGTATGGAGGAGATTTCCCGCTGTGCCTCCGAGGTGCAGGACGCACTGATCTCCATTTTGTCGGAGAAGCGCATTTCCGTGCCGGAATTAAATACGGAGATTGCGGCGAAAAAGGGTTTTTCCGTGATTGCGACCGCAAACACGAGGGATAAAGGTGTTAATGAAATGTCCGCGGCGTTGAAGCGTCGTTTTAATATTGTCGTTCTGCCGGCACCGGCGGATCTTGATTCCGAGATGGAGATCGTGCGCACAAGGGTTGCGCAGCTTTCGGCGGGGCTTGACTTAAATTCCGCCCTGCCGGAGGAAGAGACGGTGGAAAAGGTCTGCACGATTTTCCGCGAACTGCGCTGCGGCGAAACCTGCGACCACAGCCAGAAGGTAAAAGGGACGAGCGGCGTGCTCTCCACGGCAGAGGCGATCTCGCTTTTGTGTAACAGCATGGCGCTTGCCGGGAGCTTCGGCAGCGGACAGATCAGCGACGACGACCTTGCCGCCGCGCTGCAGGGGGCAATCATCAAGGATGAGGATAAGGATGCCGTGGCGTGGAAGGAATATCTGGAGCATGTAATGAAGAAGCGCGGGGCGAAGTGGGGCGGGCTGTATAAGGCTTGCCGGGATCTGGCATGAACGTGAAAGGGGCATGGGGCAGGCGGAAGGATTTTGCGGGTGCCCCCTTTCATGGGCAGCCGTTTTGCAAAGAGGTTCATCCCGTTGTTCCGGGCGGCTGCGGTGCCGTTTTGAAAATGTTTTACATATCCAGAGATTGATAAGCCGCTTCCGTAAACGGAGGCGGCGGATTGGGAGGAATTATGAATCATCCACATATTTTCGGTATCCGGCATCTCTCCCCTGCCGGGGCCTGGCATCTGAAAAATTTTCTGACCGAAAAAAATCCGAAACTCGTGCTGGTGGAAGGCCCAAGCGATTTTGACGATGTGCTGCCGTGGTTCCCGGAAGAGGCGGTGCAGCCGCCCATCGCGGTGCTTGCCTACACGAAGGACGCACCTGTGCGGACAATACTGTATCCGTTTGCGGAATATTCCCCGGAGTATCAGGCGATTTTGTGGTGCCATGAAAACAAGAAAAAATGCCGTTTTATTGACCTGCCTTCGGAAGTGTTTCTGGCACTGCCGGAGCATGCGCCGGGCGCTGCCTCTGCCGATTCCGGGGAGGAGGAGCGTATGAACGTCTACCAGCTTTTGGATAAGCAGGCGGGCGAGGATGGGCATGAAACTTTCTGGGAGCGCACAATGGAGCAGACGGGCGACACGGAGGGCTACCATCGCGGGGCGGAGATTTTTGGAAGTGAACTGCGTGCGCTGGAGGGCGATCAGGGAACCGACCGCCCGGAAATTCTTGTGCGCGAGGCGTTTATGCGGCGGAAGATCAATGAGGCTGTCGCGGAGGGGTTTGCGCCGGAGGATATTGTGGTGGTCACGGGCTCCTATCATGTAGCGGGGCTTTTGGACGAAAAGGCGGAGGCAATGACGGACAAAGAACTTGCTTCGCTGCCGCGCCTTGAGGCGAGCCACACACTGATGCCGTATTCCTACTACCGGCTTTCAACGCGCGCGGGCTATGGGGCGGGGAACAAGGCTCCGGCCTACTATGCCCTTTTGTGGGAGGCGATGGGGCGCGGCGACCTCTCCTACACCGCGCGCAATTATCTTGCCCGGATCGCAGGTTTCCAGAGGGCGCACGGCAACCCGGTCTCCTCGGCGCAGGTGATTGAGGCGGTGCAGCTTTCGGCAGCGCTTGCCAGGCTGCGCGGCGGAAGCGGGATCCCGGCGCTGCGCGATTTGCGGGATGCGGCTGTGACCTGCCTTGGCGGCGGCCGGTTTTCCGAGCTGACACTGGCTGCGGCGGATACGGAGATCGGTACGATGATCGGCGCACTGCCGGACGGCGTGAGCCGCACAAGTATCCAGGAGGATTTTTACCGGAAATTAAAGGAATTAAAATTGGAAAAGTACCGGGGCGTAACGCAGCAGGAGCTTGCCCTTGACCTGCGCGAAAACCGCAAGGTTTCCACGCAGGCAGCGGCATTTTTGGATCTGCACCGCTCCTTTTTCCTGCACCGCCTGCGGGTGCTTGGTGTAAGTTTTGCCGTACCTGCCGCGGCAAGGCAGGACAACGCGACCTGGGCGGAGCTTTGGGGCGTGCGCTGGACTCCGGAGGCTGAGATTGAGCTGGTGGAGGCGGCGTTAAAAGGAGATACGGTCGCGCAGGCGGCATCGTTTTGTATGAAGGAGCGTGTGGAGCAGGCTCCGAACATGGGCGAGGCGGCAAAGGTGATCGAGGATGCCTTCGCCTGCGGCATGACAGAAGCCGCAGCTTATGCGACCGCCGCCCTGCAGGCGATGGCAGTGGACGCAGCATCCGTTACGGATCTGGCATCGGTTGCAAACAGCCTTTCCGTGATTTTGCAGTACGGGGATATCCGACAGCTTGATTCTGCGCCGCTTGTACCAATCTTACAGCAGATTTTCTTCCGTGCGTGCCTGATCCTGCCGGGGGAATGTGTCTGTGACGATGACGCGGCTAAGGCGATGGCGGCTGCGATGGAACAGTTAAACAGTGCGGCTCTGGCGCATGATTTTCTGGATGTCGCTTCGTGGAATGAGGCGCTGCGGGATGTGGCGGAGCGGGATGACTTGAACACAAAGCTTTCCGGCTACGCGATGGCAATCCGCTTGGAGCGCAGTCTCGCGGACGGGGAAGCCCTGCGTTTGGAGGTTGGCCGAAGGCTTTCGCGCGGTGTTCCGGCAGATCTCGGAGCGGGCTGGTTTGAGGGGCTCGCCATGAAAAACCGCTATGCGCTGATCGCAAGGCTGTCTTTGTGGGAGAGCCTGGACGAATACCTTGAGACGCTGGATGACGAGGAATTTAAGCGCGCCCTGATCTTCCTGCGCCGCGCGTTCGCGGATTTCACGGCGATGGAAAAGGATTCCATCGCGGAAAATCTCGGTGAAATCTGGGGGTATAACGGTCAGGAGGTCAGCGAGGTGTTAAATGCGGAACTTGGCGGGGCTCAGAAGGAACTGGTGGAAAGCCTGGACGAGTTTGATTTTGATTTTTAAATGGGTGTTTTGAGAAGTTCTTTGGTATATCCGGAAACACTGTGTTTATTGTATTTGGCGGCGCGGGGTGTCTGGACAAAGAGATCGCGCACGGAAGGTCATGGTTTCGACTGCGGCATACCGCGAAGAGGGCACTTCCTACCACTATGCGCCTGCCTCTGATTACATCGCCGTAAAAAATGCGGGCATAGTCGCGCGTTTTATGAAGGAAAACGGGATTCCCTATGTGGGAGGCAAAACGTGGACGACGGATTCATTTTACCGGGAAACCGTGAATAATTTCAAAAAGCGCAAGGAGGGGGAAAGTAAAGGCACGCAGCACGATGCGGGACATTTTGACATTGCACTTGAGCTGGCGCGCTATGTTGTCTGACGGATTGTATGTGGTATCTATGAAACGGGGGGAATCTATGAAAACGGGAGTTCTGATATGCGGTTTAAATGGTGCCGGGAAAAGCACGCTCGGAAAAGCACTCGCGGCGAGACTGGGTTTTCATTTTATTGATAACGAGGATCTGTATTTTCCGAAAACAGACCCGGATTATATGTATGCTTCCGCGCGCTCCCGCGAGGAGGTGGAAGCGCTTCTCTGCAGCGAGATCAAAATGCATGAGAATTTCATTTTTGTTTCGGTAAAAGGCGATTATAAAATCGTGGAGGAGAGCTTGGCGGCAGGAAAAAACGGTAATGGGATGCCGGCAGATACCGGTGGGCGTTTACCGGCGGAGCCGACCGGTGCGGGCGTGCTTGCTTTGGCGGGATCCGGAAAGGCTGTGGATTCCGCGGGTGCGGTAAAATGGTATGTCGTATGGATTGAGGTTCCGAGGGATATAAGACTTAAGCGGGTAAGAGATCGTTCGTTTGCGAAGTTTGGTGAGAGGATGCTTCCGGGTGGGGATTTACAGGAGCAGGAGGAAAGCTTTTTCCGTTTCGCTGAGGAGCGGGCGGAGGATACGGTTGAAACGTGGCTGCGGACGGTGGGCTGCCCGGTGATACAGGTGGACGGAACAAAGTCCGCAGAGGAAAATGTGGCTTTCCTTGCAAAGAGGGTTTTGGCGTAGATGGTTTTTGGGGTAGGAAGGGGGTTCATATGTCTGAATTGGAAAAATTTTTGCAAGAAATGAAACAAAAATATGGGGAAGAGGTCATTGTAAAAACCAACGCTGACAATCATATAAAATACGGGCACCTTCCCGCGCCGTTAAAGGAATTTTATTCGGTTTACGAAAGCGCGGAATTTCCGTTTGGGCGGATTGATCCTTTGGAAACCGCAGGAAAGCGCTCGGCTGCCGAAGCACCTTTGAGTGGCGGGCAGTGGTTTTGCTTCGGGGCGGACAGATATTTTTCGTTTTGGCTCTGCAGTTACGAGGCGGATGGGGAAGGGCTTTGGATTACGCCCTGGGATCATGAGGCAGAGGAAGAAATCGAATGTGTATATAAGGATCTCGTTGAATTTTTACGGGATATGGAAGAAGAGTATGCGCAATATTTGGATGGAAATAAATGAAAATCATTATAACCGGATTTTCTGATGATTAAATCGTTTTGTAGCACAACAAGGTTTGTATGGAGGTTTGCTATGGGTACGGAAACAAAAAAAGATATGAAGCAATCCATGACAAGATGGCGGCTGATCTTAGGACAGGACAGCCAGGAACGTTTCGGGAGGATGGGTGCTTCGGGGCTTGGCGCGGATATGGATATGATGGACCAGGCGCTTGCTGCTATTTACAATCTGAATTCGCCGGGCAGTTTTGGCTCCCGCGGCAGCGCGGGAGCCGGGGGCGGCAGGGGGCCGTCCAACCCGCAGATCACGAAATGGCTCGGCGACGTGAGAAGCCTTTTTGATCCCGACCTGGTCAAGATCATACAGGGAGACGCGATGACGCGCTGCGGCTTAAAGCAGCTGATCTTTGAGCCGGAGCTTTTGGAAAATCTTGAGCCGGATGTTAACCTTGCCTCCACAATCCTTCTCCTGAAGGATCAGATCCCGAAGCGCTCCAAGGAGAGTGTGCGCGCATTTATCAAAAAAATCGTTGAGGAGATCAACCGCCTGCTCGAACAGGATATCCGCCGCGCCGTGACCGCTGCCGTCAACAAGCGCAAGCATTCCCCGATTCCTTCGGCGGCAGCGCTCGATTATAAGACGACGATCTCCCGGAATTTAAAGCATTACAATCAGGAGCTTAAAACAATCGTGCCGGAGCATTTTTATTTTTTTGACCGCACAAGTACGACGGCCGCGAATAAATGGAATGTGATCCTTGATATCGACCAGAGCGGTTCGATGGGCGAGTCCGTCATTTATTCGTCGATCATCAGCTGCATCCTTGCCAGTATGTCGAGCATTTCCACGCGGATTGTGGCGTTTGACACGAATATTGTTGACCTGACGGAAAAAAGCGACGACCCGGTTGACCTGCTGTTTGGGTTCCAGCTCGGCGGCGGAACGAACATTGACCAGTCGGTCGCGTATTGTGAAAAGTTTATTGAAAACCCGAAAAAAACCCTGTTTTTCCTGATCACGGACCTTGAGGAGGGCGGAAACCGCGCCGCGCTGCTGCGCCGCCTTGGGGAATTAAAGGAGGCAGGTGTTACCGTCGTGTGCCTGCTTGCGCTCGCGGAGAGCGGAAGGCCGTACTATGACGCGCAGATGGCGCAGAAGGTCGCAGGCCTTAAAATCCCATGCTTTGCCTGCAGCCCGCAAATGCTGCCGCAGCTGTTGGAGCGCGCCCTAAAGGGGCAGGATCTGGAGCAGTTTGTAAAGGAGTTTGAGAAGACGAAGAAATAACAAGGCGGTATGGACGACCGCTTTCCCCGTCAAAGGTTCGAAAAAATGGATCGCAGAGGAAGCGGCGGGGATTCAAAACAGATGAAGGAATCGGATGCAGTATCGGCGCGGGGAAGGGTTTGAGTATTTGCGGAAGTATCCCGGATTGAAAAAATGGATCAGGACTTGCATTTGCTGTGGCAGCACGGGATATGACCCGGATTTGCCGGAGAAATTGACAAGGAATTGGGGTCAGGGCGAATTTGCAACGCTGGCAGCTCAAAATATCAGAAAATATTTTGAGCCCCTGCGTGTCAATGAGCAGGGAATATGTGAAATATGCGAAAGATTAAATCATGTTTTTTGAGGAGCTTGAGTTTTGCCATGCGTGAGGAAAAAAGGAATCTGTTTGACATATTTGCAAATGCTGAAGAAAGGAGTTTTATAAAATTGAAAAAGAGTTGGGATTGTGCGAAGCAAATTACTTTTATGTTTGTTTTATGCCTGATGTTATGTGCTTGTCAGGCAAGAGGCCAAGAGGGTGTGGGGGAAGCTGTGGCAGAACCGGAAAACGGGAGGGTTTCCGGTTTCTTGGAGGGGGAGAAAACGGAGGATGATTCTGGTTTTTCGGAGGGAGAAAAAGCAGAGGAAAATAAAGGTTTTGCGGGAAAAGGAGAGATGGGCGAAACGCCGGAGGAAATTCTTGCCGAGCTGCGCGTCGATGCTACCCACGATGCGTTTCTGGTAGAAACCGGGGGCAGGATGGGAACGGTTTTGGTGACAGGGGAAAAGCAGGAGGGCAGCACGGTCGGAAGCTTTTCCGTGTGGGATCCACGCAATATGGAATCGCCAATCCAAACAATGGAGATCGCCTTTGAATATGAAAGATTTGGGGAGCATCTGATCGTGGATGCCAATTTTGATGGCCTCGGAGATTTTGCATATCTGGAGAATGTTTATGGAAACAGTGAATGCTGGGGCTTTTGGTTTTGGGATGAGGAAACGTGTCAGTTTGAGAATGCTTACATCGGGGGAACGGTGTTTAATCCGGTGTTTTTGGAAGACTGCAAAATGATCGCTTGTCTGTCGAAAGAAGATGGTAGCGGGATATTTTATTCCTGGGGGCAGGATGACAGACTTTCCATGAACCGCAGCATAGAAGTGACGGAAGAAAATGGTAAGGTTAAGCTGATGGCAACGGTCAAGCTGCAGGAGGTTCCGGTTGACGTATTTGAATGTCAGTGTGCGAAGGATTCCGGGGAATGGGAGGAGCAATGGGAGCTCTGGTGTGATCCTGATTATTATGGGAAGCCGGGCAGTATGAGTGAACGGCTTCATCGGCAAGGAATCCCGGAGGGAACGATTTCTGCTTTTGTTATCCGTACGGGGAGCGATGGGAGGGAAATGCTCGTTACCGCGCAGCCCTGCGGTGCGGATGATGTCATGGATACCACGGGGGCACAGTGCTGGTATGACGGTAAAGCGGTGCGGTTTTCTGTCTGGAACCCGGAGGATATGAGTGGGCCGCTCCAGACAGTGTGTAAATATGTGGAGGAATACCATTATCGGGAGGCGGGTTCGTACCAGCATGAAATGGTGGATGCAAATTTTGACGGTTATATGGATTTTGCGTGGCTGTGCCATTCGGGGAACCAGCCGACATTTTATTATCTCTGGGTCTGGGATGAGGAAGTGCAGAAATTTGTGGAGGAGCCTGCCTACAATGAGATTTCGATGCCTATGGCGGATGCAGAAAAGAAAACGATCACCGGGCGGAGCCGAAGCAGTGCCGCGCAGGATGGGAGGACGACAATCCACAAATGGCTGGATGGGGAGCTGGTTTGTGTCCGGGAGATTGAAGTGTGGCAGGAGATTGATGCGGATGATTACACGATGACCGTAAAAGACCGGGTAGATGGGGAATTGGTGGAGGTCTACCGTGCAGAATTTCCGGGATCCCGGGAGTTTGGTGCAGAGCAGGGAAAATGGGAAAATCCGGATTATCATGGGGAGCCATAAAAGTGGTTATACTGCTTTGGCGGTTATGCTGTGTCGTTCTGTGATTTCGGATACCAAAAGATCGTACCGGATACAAATCTGGAAAATAAGAGGGCGAAGCAGGTTTATGGGGAATTGGGCTTCCGCAAAGCCTGCGGCTATCAAAATTCGGGGAGGAACCAGCCTGGCGGGCTGCAGTCGCCGCTTGATTATGAAATGTATCCGGGGGATTTTGTGAAGTAGGAGCAGGTGTAAAGTAAGGTCAGTCTGTATTGGATGGACTGGCCTTTTTTAATTTGTGCCATAATATTTTGTGACGTGCCCCATACCGTTCCGGTGTATTTATTATAAAGGGGATTTTTTGAAAGAGAAGCGTCATTTGGGTGAAAGGGGGAACGGGGAACGATGGGCGGAGAAAAGCTTGCGGCTTTTGAAGGCGGTGCTGTGCCATGGAGTGGGAAAGGAAAGCTTGAGGATGAGGCGATCCTTGCGCTGTACTGGGAGCGCTCGGAGCAGGCGATTTCGGCGACAGAGGTAAAATATGGGAAATATTGTACCTGCATCGCCCACAATATTTTAGACAATTCCGAGGATGCGAAGGAGTGCGTCAACGATACTTGGCTGCGCGCGTGGAACGCGATGCCGCCGGGGAGGCCGCAGCGGCTGGCGGCTTTTTTGGGGAAGATCACAAGGAATCTGGCAATCAACCGTCTGGAGAGGGAGCGGGCGAAAAAGAGGGGCGGGGGCGTGATGGAGGTGTTGGTGGAGGAGCTTGGGGAATGCCTCCCCGAGCGGCGTGCGGGGGTGGATCCGGCGGACAATTTTGCGCTCCGGGACGCGATCAACCGTTTTTTGGCGGTCCTGCCTGCGGAAAACAGGAAGCTTTTTGTCCGGCGTTACTGGTATTTCAGTTCCATCCGGGATATTGCGGTGGATTATGGCATGGGGGAGAGTAAGGTGAAGATGGCGCTGCTGCGGATGCGCTCGGAACTTCGGCGCTTTTTGGAGAAGGAGGGGATTGAGGTATGAGGGCAGGGAGATTATTGGGGATGATCGGGGAAATACAGGAAGATTATGTGGAGGAGGCTTATCCGGAGGCGGAGATGAAACGGGACAGGAGGCGGGAACCGGAGGTGATGTCAAGGGTGGGGGAGGATGTTTTAAAGAAAGCAGAGGGAAATTTTGCAGCGGGAAAAGAGAAAGGATGGGGAAATGGAAAAAAGCAAAAACGTTTTTATATTATGGCTGCTGTGGGGTGCCTGTGTCTGGCAGCAGTGACCATCGGGGTTTTTGCGGGGAGGCAGCAAAAATATGTACCGAGTGGGGAGCTTTTCCGTTCCGTGCGGATGGGAGGCTTCATGGAAGAACCTGAGCAATATCTTGTAGTCGACCAAATACTATTTTCGGCGTATGTGAAAGTCGGGGAACGGATGGCAGAGTACCATATGGAGAATACATATGGAAGTGAAATACCGCAGATCGATCCTATGACGATAAGATTAAAGAATAATCTTGGAGAGCTTTATCAGGGTATGGACGCGGATGGCAGGAGCTGGTACCGGGTGAAGGGTCAAGATCATCTGGGAAGCCTGATCAGCAAAGATGAAAATGGCATACTGCGGTTGTGGGAATTTGATTCTTTTCTTTTAGGGCCGGCACCGGAGGAGAGGAAGGAAGGAGGGTATTATACGGCGGACAAATATCCGGAGGCGGATGTCTCGCCTTATACTTACAGCGAGATCCTTTCCACAATTTATGGGTTAAAAGATGCAGAAGAGATCGAGAGCATCACGGCGAAAGCGCAGAAGACGAATTTCACCTCGTTGGGGATTTTGATGCAGGAGGAGGTCGGAAGCCATACTTATGTGGAACGGGAGCAGATAAAGCTCATTTATGATGCCATCGCGGGGGCGGTGAGCGAGAAGAGGAAGACGGCAATGGAAGAAAAACGGCGTTTCCAATATAGTTTTACGGTGAGCGAGGGATTGAAGCTTTCCGGTGGGCGCAGCATCTATGGTTCGCGCGATCTTGTGATCCGGACGGCAGACGGAGAGGAGCTTGATTTCTTAAAGTACGATGCGCATTTGGGCTATATTTACCGGTCAGAAGGGAATGTTATGTGGTATCTGGACGATCATGCGGTCGGGATCCTGAATGGTATTTTCGGGATAGAGTAGCGGGCGGCGGCCGGGCAGGCGTGGAGATCCCGGGAAATGATATGGCATAAAACGGCGGGCATTTGGGTGTTTAGCGGATTGCTTGAAAAACACCCAAATGCCCGCTTGTTTTTCCGTGCCGATTGTCATATAATCTAGAAAACAGAAACTTTTTTGCAGGACAGGAGGACAGGGCATGATACGGGTAGAGCATTTACGGGAAATTGAGAAGGTATTGGAACTGATCAACGAGCAGACCTACGACAGCGAGATCGGGCGTTACCGGTCGTCCTACCTGTACCGGGGGATGCCGAACGAGGATTATTACCTGACGACGAGCCTGCACTTGAATTGCAAGGAAAAGCATAGGGAACTGGAAAAGAGCATCCTGCGGAACTTTACGAAATACGCGGCGAGTGAAGAGCCGCTTCTTGACGAGTCAGTCTGGCGGCAGCTGATCATCGGGCAGCACCACGGCCTGCCGACAAGGCTGCAGGATTGGACGTACTCGCCGCTGATCGGGCTTCATTTTTCCACGAGCGGCGAGCGGCTGGCAAATATGGAAAAGCACGGGGGCATTCTCTGGAAGATCGACGTGCATGAGATGAACCGTCTTTTGCCGAAGAAATATCAGGATAGTCTGCGGGAGGAGAAGACCAACCTGTTTACGGTGGAGATGTTGGACGAGCTGGCGGTGGATCTTGATACCTATGACGAGGATATGCAGAACCGTTCCCTGGTGCTGCTAGAGCCGCCGTCGATCGACCAGCGCATCATCAACCAGTATTCGTATTTCGCGATCATCCCGAGCGGGATGGGGGATATCGAGCGTTTTTTGTCGGAAAACACGGCGCATACGGTGAAGTATATCATTGACAGGAGCCTGCGCTGGAAAATACGGGATATGCTTGACCGGATGAACATCAACGAGCGCATGATCTATCCGGGGCTGGACGGGCTGTCGGCGTGGCTGAAGCGGCATTATTATGTGAAGGATATGTGAGCTGATCTGGCTGGCGGAGAAACTTTTTTCGGGATGGCATGGCATACAAAGGGGGACAGCGTGAAAAAAATAGGGATCATAACGAGTATTGTGTTTGCAGTGATCATCATCGGGCTGATGCTGGTGAATATCAAAGAGGGTGAGTTTGACGTGACAAGGGAGCAGACAAAGGTCGGGCTGGTTCTGAACGGGGCGGCGGATGACCGCAGCTGGGGGCAGGCACATTTTGAAGGGCTGACGGCGAGTGCGGGCCGGCTGAACCTAAAGATCTTATACCGCGAGAATGTGGGGCAGGGCAGGGCGTGCGACGATGCGATCGAGGAACTGGTCGGGGAGGGATGCGAGATCATTATCTGCAGCTCCGTCGGCTACGGGGACAGTGTGGCACAGGCGGCAGGGCGGCATCCGGATGTCTATTTTTTCCACACGGCGGGCGTACAGTCCTATAAAAATGTGACGACTTATTTCGGGCGCATTTACCAGATGCGCTATCTGAGCGGCATTGTGGCGGGATTACAGACACAGACAGGACAGATCGGCTATGTCGCGGCGTACGATATCCCGGAGGTGAACCGCGGGATCAATGCGTTTGCGCTCGGTGTCCGTTCGGTGAACCCGGATGCGACGGTTTTTGTTTCATTCAGCAATTCATGGACGGACGAGGGGGCGACGCGGGATGCCGCAAAGAGGCTTTTCGATACATATGACATTGATGTTGCGGCGATGCACACCGATTCGCTGGAAGTGCTCAGGGAGGCGGACGCGCGCGGGATCTATTCGGTCGGCTACAATTATGACAACGCGGAGATCTTCCCGGATACTTTCCTGACAGCCCCGGTCTGGGATTGGGAGGCGTTTTATTCCGGGCGCATTCTGGAGTGCATCCAGGGAAAGCTCGCCGGCGACAGCTACTGGGACGGAGTGGAGAGCGGCAGCGGTATGGTGGATCTTTCGCCGCTCACGAAAAATGTGAAACCGGGAACCGCGCAGAAGGTGGCAGAAGCGAGGGAGAGGCTTGAGGAGGGCAGCTTTGATGTTTTTTATGGCCCGATCTTTGACAATGAAGGGAATCCCCGTGTGCTTGCGGGTGAGAATATGTCGGATGACGCACTGCTAAATTCGTTTGACTGGTATGTCGCGGGGGTTGAGATTTATGAAGAATAGATTTTTGGATTCCAGGAGAAACCGCTACTGGGTATTTACGGTGTTTATCGCGCTGATGGCGGTGGTCGGCATCCTGCTGTCGAACCGGATCGTAAAGCTGCAGGAGGACTATGTGGAAAAACAGCTGGCGAAGCAGACGCAGAGCATGGCGGAGGTTGTGCAGGAGCGGCTGATTGCGGAGCTTTCGTCGATGGATGTGGTGGCGCGCCTGATCGAGACCGGGGCAGTGGAGACCGTGGAAAAGATGGAGGGCGCGGGGGTGCTTTCCGGCCTGATGGCGCTCGACGGTTCAGCGGTCTATGGGGAAGCGCTGGATTTTTCGGTCTACGAGGGTGTGCGGGAATCATTCCGCGGCAGTGAAGCGGTTTCCTGCGACGAGGAGGGAAATATTGTCTTCTCGGTTCCGGTTTTCCGGGGGGATAATATAAAATACGTAATGTACCGCAAATATGCGGTGGACGAGCTGGAGCAGTTCTTTTTGGTGGATGGCTGTGACGGGCAGGCAAAAATGCTGGTTGCGAGTGGGCAGCAGATTTTGTATGCGGACGCGCGGTGGGAGCAGTCCGATCTTGCGATGCTGAAGGATGAAGGGGTGCTGGAGACGTATGAGAAAGTCCACACCAAGTTAAACATTGCGCCGTCGGCGGCAGAAAAGGGTGATTTCGGCGGGGAATCCGCGTACTTATTTGCGGCGGAGATCAGCAGACAGGGATTGTACTTGGTTGGTCTGGTTCCAAGAAAGCACATGGAGGCAGGGATTTCTTTCATTGTGATGATGGTAGTCTGTGTGCTGGGGCTTTTGCTCATCCTTTTTGCCGTCGGCGTAAAATACCTGTTCAGCGCCGAAGAGAAGGTGAGGGAGAGCGAGGCGCTGCGTCAGGCGAAGCTTGCAGCAGAAAACGCCAACCGCGCCAAGAGCGATTTCCTTGCCAATATGTCGCATGAGATCCGGACACCGATCAATTCGGTGATCGGTATGAATGAAATGGTGATCCGCGAGGCGAAGGAGAGCAATATACTCGAGTACGCGAAAAACATTGAGTACGCGAGCAAATCCCTGCTGTCATTGATCAATGACATTCTGGATTTTTCAAAAATTGAGTCGGGGAGGATGGAGATTGTCGATGCCGATTACGAACTGTCGTCCTTCCTGATGAATATTGTCAATATGGCGCAGGTAAAGGCGGAGGCGAAGAAGCTTGCGTTCCATGTGGAAGTGGATAAAAGCCTGCCGGTGATGCTTTACGGCGATGAGGTGCGGGTGCGCCAGGTGATCGAGAACATCCTGAGCAACGCGATCAAATACACCAAGGAGGGCAGCGTGACGCTCGCGGTGCGCCCAAGGGCGGAAGGGGAAAACTTTGCGCTTGAGATTTCGGTGCGCGATACGGGCATTGGCATCCGTACAGAGAATTTGGAGAAGTTGTTTCAGGATTTTGAGCGGCTTGACCTTGTGCGCAACCGCAATGTGGAGGGAACCGGTCTGGGGCTTGCGATCACAAAGCGCCTAACAGAGCAGATGCACGGGAGCATTTCGGTGGAAAGTACCTACGGGGAGGGCTCGTGTTTTACCGTGACAATACCACAGGGAGTGAAGGATACGCGGGTGATCGGTGACTTTAAACAGACTTACCGGGAATATATCGCGAAGAGTGTCGGGGAAAAAGAAAGCTTTACAGCCCCGGATGCGAAGGTGCTGGTGGTGGATGACAATACGATGAATCTGCTTGTTGCAAAGAAGCTGTTAGGACGGACAAAGGTACAGGTGACGACCTGCCAGAGTGGTGAGGAATGTCTTGCCCTGATGCAGAAGGAGCATTTTGATGTGATCCTGCTCGACCACATGATGCCGGAGATGGACGGGGTGGAGACGCTTGAGCGCTCGCGCAGCCTTGAGGGAAGCCGGTGCAGGGATACGCCGGTGATCGCGCTGACGGCAAATGCCATTCAGGGGGCAAGGGAGGAATATATCCGTCTGGGTTTCCGCGATTATCTGAGCAAACCGATCGAGCCGAAACTTATGGAGGAAATGCTGCGGAAGTATATTGCGTAAAAAGGATGGGGCGCGTGGCATGAGAGGGGAATTTGGCCGCAGCGTGCCCGCGCGTGCAAAAAAGAACGGGAAAACGACAAAAAAAGCATCGGGAAGTGCTTGCACCAAAGCAGGGTTTTTATGTAAAATAGAAGCGGAAAAAACAGGAGGATTTTTGGCGGTGACGGAAGGATGGCATCCCTTAAAGAAGCGCAGAATCGGATTGTTAAGAATCAAAAGCTAGGAGGCCTATGGGATGGAGCAGGAAAACAGAACGATCAATAAAGGGATATTGCAGGGGTGGACCGTGGTCAGCACGATATTGTTCGTCGCGTATGTTTTGGAGGTGGTCAAGAAAAACCGTACCATAGGGTACTTTGCGGTTTTCTCGCTTTTGCTGGTCGTGCCGTTAGCCATTTCCTGGGGCATTTACCGGGGGAAGCCGGCGACCAACAAGATCAAATATCTATGCGCAGTATTTTACGGGATTTTGTACGTGTTTGTATTGCTGACGGGAGCTACGCCGCTTGTGTTCAGCTACAGCCTGCCGATGCTGTATCTGCTCATGCTGAGCAATGACGGTAAGCTGTTAAAATGGCTGGCAGTCGGCAATATCACTGCAAATATCGCCAGTATCGTGGTTCAGATCACAATAGACCATAAGTCCCCGGATGAATATATGACGGAATGGGAGATCCAGCTGGCAGCCGCGGTTATGTGCTCGGTTTTTGCTTACACGGCATGCCGCATTTCCTCGAAGCTGCACACGGCGCGGATGCGTACCACGCAGGAAAGCGAGGCGAAGCTTGGGGATATCCTCGAAAAGGTGACGGAAGTAGCCGGGGGTGTCGAGAAGCACACAAAGACCTTACTTGAAAAGCTTGTGGAGCTTGAGACGGCTTCGGGCAGGACGGCGAGCGCGATGGTGGAGATCGTGACCGGATCGACCCAGTCCACGGAGATGGTGGAACGGCAGCTCCATATGACTGCGGACATCCAGACGGTCATTGACCATACGGGCGGGCTGACGGAACGCATCAGCGGGAATGTGGACGAGACGAGCAAAAAGGTACAGTCCGGCATCTTAAATATGAAGAAACTTTCGGACAGCGCGCAGGGCGTGGAGGAAAACAGCAGGCAGGTGATCGCGCATATGGAAACGCTGAAGGACACGACCGTGCAGATGCAGGGCATCATTGAGATCATCAGCGGCATTGCGGGACAGACAAACCTTCTGGCGTTGAACGCCTCGATCGAGGCAGCGCGCGCGGGCGACGCGGGCAGGGGTTTCGCGGTGGTCGCCGAGGAGATCAACGGGCTGGCAAACCAGACAAAGGAATCGACGCAGAACATTGCGCAGATGGTCAACGCGCTCCGTGACAAGGCGGCGGAAGCGACCTGTGCGGTAGAAAAGATGGCGGGAATGAATGCGGAGCAGAATAGTATTATTTTTGAGACCGGCAAGGGGTTTGACGTGATCCGCTCGGCGGTGGAGAATGTAAAGCGGGATATGGACGAGGAGAAGGAACAGATCGAGAGGCTTCTTGCCGCAAATGCCCAGATCGTGGAAAGCATACAGACCATTTCGGCGGTGAGCCAGCAGGTTATGGCGAATACGGCGCAGACGCAGGAAGTCACGGGGCAGAATGAGCGTGCGGTCGAGGAGATGAACGCGCTGGCGCATGAACTGGAGCAGAGGGTGGCGGAGTTAAGAAGCTACGCGTAATCCGGTAAATGTGTGGTTGGAAGCAAACTGAAGTGGAAATATTTGGAGAATCCAACGGTGATTTGGATGCCCGCAGGGGCAAATGGAGGGAGCGGATATGAAACTGGTATTTGTAAGGCATGGTGACCCGGATTATGTGCATGATTCCCTGACGGAAAAAGGCAGGACAGAGGCGGAAATCCTCTCGAAAAGGATCGCAAAAATGACGGTGCGGGATTTTTACTGTTCGCCGCTCGGGCGCGCGCAGGAAACAGCCGCCTGCTCGCTGGAGAAAATCGGGCGGGAGGCAGTGACATATGACTGGCTGAGGGAATTTCCGGGGTATATTCTTGACGAACAGACAAAAAAACGCCGCATTCCGTGGGATCTGATGCCGCGCGACTGGACAGTGCGCCCGCGTCTGTATGATAAGGAGCAATGGCTTTCGGAACCGCTGATGCAGACAGGGGATGTGGCGGAAGTTTACGCGCGCGTCTGCGCGGGGATTGATTCGCTGCTTGCAGGCTACGGCTATGTGAGGGACGGCGGCATGTACCGGGTGCAGGGCGGAAATGAGGATACGATTGTATTTTTCTGCCATCTCGGCATTACGTTCGCTATCATGGCGCACCTGATCGGGCTTTCCCCGGTAGTACTCTGGCAGGGCTTTTTCGTGGCACCGACCTCGGTGACGACGCTCGTGACAGAAGAGCGCATTCCGGGCGAGGTATTTTTCCGCTGCATAGGGCTTGGTGATATTTCGCATTTGTATGAGGCGGGGGAGGAAGCGTCAAAGTCGGGATTTTTTGAGGAGATGCGGTAAAAGATCTCGGGAACGATAGGATTTGTGTTGACAAACAAAGACCCTGTCTTGTGCCGGACTGTGAAAAAACAGGGGCAGAATGAGAGGGGAAATTTCAGGGGTGCTGTTGCTTTGCGCAACAGCACCCTTTGTTTGTGCCGGTGTTTGCCGGGTTGTCAATATGCATTTATTTGGCTGCCGCCTGACCTGCTTCACGGAAATACTTTTTCCTGTTTGGTGCCGCCGCTGTGCCTGTCGAAGCCCGCTCTATGAATTTCGCGCGCAGCAGCATCTTGCTTACGGATACATTGTGGATCAGCCCGTCAAGCAGCAGGAAAGCGCTTTTTCCGAGATCCGTCCGGTCCTGGCGCACGGTTGTAAGGGGCGGTGTGAGCTGTGCGGCGAGCGGAAGGTCGTCAAAACCGACGACGCTGATATCCTCCGGGACGCGCAGCCCTTGTTTTACGACCTCGGCGATCACACCGGAGGCGATCAGGTCGCTCGCGCAGAGAATTGCTGTCGCACCGTTTTCAAGGAAGCCCGGCACATGGTATTTCGCACAGTCCGGGACATAATAACCGTATTCGATCAGGGATTCGTCAGGGATAAGCCCGTGGTCTGCCATGCTTTGCATGAAAGCCTGATAGCGCTCGTCGGAGACCATAGAGTTTTTGGAGCCGTTCAGGAAAGCGATTTTCCGGTGCCCAAGGGAATAGAGATGTTCAACCGCGATGGATATACCTTCTGCCGAGTCCGTGCCCACATAGCCGACGTGTGGGTTCACGGGGATATAATTGTCGAGCAGGACGGTGGGAACGGTAGTTTTGTTTAATTGTTTCACCCAGTCATCGTGCAGGGAGAAGCCGAGCAGAAATGCGCCGGAAAAGCCGTTTTTTAGCATGTAGGTGTCAAACTTTTCGGCAGTCTGCATGTTTAAATCGGACGGGATCACGCAAACTTCCCAATGCCTGCGGGCGGCGGAGAGTTTGAAGCCCATGATGATCTCATAGCCGAACTGGTCAATGTTTTCGTAGTCCATGTTTTCAATTAAGATGCACACCTTGCGGGTGGATTTTGACTTTAGTTTTTTTGACGCGTAGCCCATCTCGACAGCAGTGTCAAGCACGAGCTGCCGCATATCGTCGCTGATGTCACTGGCTCCGTTCAGACCCTTGGATACTGTGCTGACGGCGATACCGAGGTGGTTGGCGATATCTTTAATTGTGGCCATTTTTGTAACCTCGCATTCTGTTGGTTTGTTATGCCGGCAGATTCTGTCGGTGGGAATGATTAGGATTCCCTATTTCTTAAGTATAAACCGAAAAGCCCGGTTTTTCAATGACTATTGCGAAAAATCCACGAAAAACCGTGATTTTGTGCAGAATAACGAAAAATTTTTTTGTGTATTTTGATTGTGTTCTTCATATAACCAAGTATTGCGCAAAGGGTGATGTTTTCTGCAAATTACAATGGCCGATAGGGATCTTTCGGATTGTGGGAGCGGTTTGAAAGCTGGGACAAACAGTGAAAATTACAGCAAAAAGCAGCAAGAAAATCCTGTAAAATGTGAAATTGTACAAAAAAACATGTATAAACCGGAGCAAAACAAAGAAAAATAACCAAAAAACATAAAATCCACTATTGACAAACTGTCGATATTGTGTTATTCTTTAGTCAAGATTTCGAAACTTATCGAAAATTTTGCGGATTGACAAAATAAAATCCGGATATCGTGCAATCTGGTAATCAGAGTGGCAGGGAGGTATCTTTATGGGTGTGACGAAAGCGAATCTGGAACGGGGGGCGGGCATTTTGATGCCGGTCAGCGCATTGCCCGGTCCGTATGGGATTGGTACACTTGGGAAGAGTGCGTATGAGTTTGCCGATTTTGCGGCGGAGAGCGGATACCGCTATTGGCAGGTACTTCCGGTCGGCCCGACGAGTTTCGGGGACAGTCCGTACCAGTCATTTTCGGCGTTTGCAGGAAACCCTTACTTCATTGATCTGGAATATCTCATGGAGGAGGGGCTTCTTTTAAAGGAAGAGGCGGACGCACTTGATTTTGGCAGTGATGAGACGGATATTGATTATGCCGCGGTATTCCACAACCGTTTTCAGGCTCTGCGGATGGCATTTTCCAGAAGCGGGCACAAAAGAAACAAAGAATATAAAGACTTTCTTGGCGCGAATGCTTTTTGGATCGACGATTACAGCTTTTATATGGCAGTAAAGTTTCATTTTGAAAACCGTTCTTGGCAGGAATGGGATGAGGACATCAAATACCGCAGGAAAGAAGCGGTGAAGAAATACCGGGAACTCTTGGCGGAGGACATAGATTTTTGGAAGTTCTGCCAGTTCAAGTTCCGTGAGCAGTGGAACCGCCTGAAGTCCTATGTGAATGAAAAGGGCCTGAAGTTTATCGGTGATATTCCGCTGTATGTGGCGATGGACAGCTCGGACGTGTGGGTGCACCGTGATCTGTTTGAATTGGATGAGGACTGTGAACCGGTTCACATTGCGGGAGTGCCGCCGGACGCATTTTCGGACGACGGCCAGCGCTGGGGGAACCCGCTCTACCGCTGGGATGTGATGGAAGAGCAGGATTTTGAGTGGTGGTGTGAGCGGATGAAGGCGAACGCCTCCCTATACGATGTGATACGAATCGATCATTTCATCGGCATTGTAAATTATTGGTCGATCGCTGCGGACTGTCCGACCGCGATTGACGGCGAGTGGAAAAAAGGTCCCGGGGAAAAACTGATGCGGGCAATCCTTCCGGTGATTGGGGATGCGGGGATTATTGCGGAAGATCTTGGGGTTCTTACAAAACCGGTGAAAGACCTGATCCGCAAACTTGGTTTTCCGGGCATGAAGATTATTGAATTTGGTCTGGACTGTGCCCCGGACAATGATTATCTCCCGCACAATTATTCGACGAGCAATACTGTGGCTTATATCGGTACGCATGATAATGAGACGCTGGCCGGATTTTTGAATGGCTGCAAGAGGGCACAGCTCGCAAAGATCAAGGCATATTTTGGTGCGAGGACGGCAAAAGACCTGGCGGATAAAATCATCCGCAGCCTTTTTGCTTGTGTCGCGGACGTGGCGATCGTGCAGACACAGGATTTGTTAGGGCTTGACAATGCCGCCCGCACGAACCTTCCGTCGACCGTTGGGCAGAATTGGCGCTGGCGCGCGACAAAGGAGCAGCTTTCGGGAATCGACACGGCTTATTATAGAGAGCTTTGCAGGATGTATAACCGTTAGTCCGAGGAACCAAAGCAGCAGTACCATGGGAGTGGCGCTGGTGAGGGGGCTGCGGAACTTAAATTATAGAAAGGGGCAAATTATGAAAAACGGTTTTAAGCAAAATGTAGAAGAAATCCTCCGGATTGATTACGGAAAAGAAGTTAAAACGGCGGATACCATTGAGCTTTACAATGCGGTTTCGAAGGCTGCGATGGTGGTGATCGGCAGGGACTTCGGACAGAAGGCAAAGACGGCGGAGGGCAAGAAAGCCTGCTATCTTTCCGCAGAGTTTTTGATCGGCCGCATGGTTTACAACAATTTGCTCAACTTAGGGCTGTTCAACCAGTTTTCGGAACTGATGTCGGAGAACGGTGTGGATATCCGCGTGTTCGAGGAGATTGAGGACGCGGCGCTCGGAAACGGCGGTCTTGGCAGGCTTGCTGCGTGCTTCCTCGATTCCGGAGCGACAAACGGCATCACGTTAAACGGTTACGGCATCCGCTACAAATACGGTCTGTTCAAGCAGTATTTTGAGGATGGTTTCCAGAAGGAGACGGCGGATGACTGGATGAAGATGGGCGACCCGTGGTCGGAGCGTGCCGACGCGGATACGGTTGTCGTGGAATTCAAAGGGCAGTCGGTCAAGGCAGTTCCGTATGATTCCCCGGTGATCGGTTACGGCGGGAAAAAGATCAATACGCTGCGCCTGTGGCAGGCGGAGCCGATGGAGAACTTCCAGTTCGAGCTTTTCAATGACCAGAAATATGACAAGGCGGCGAAAGATAAGGTGGACGCGGACGCAATCTGTGCCGTGCTCTATCCGAACGATACGACGGATGCCGGCAAGAAACTGCGCTTAAAACAGCAGTATTTCTTCTCCAGTGCGACGCTGCAGGATGTAATCCGCACTTACAAGGAAAAGTACGGCGATGATTTCAGCCATTTTTCCGCGGAGTACGCGATCCAGCTCAACGACACGCATCCGACCGTGGCAATCCCGGAATTTATCCGTTTGATGATGGAGAGGGAAAAAATGACTTTTGCCAAGGCATTGAAGCTTGCAAAGGAGACGTTTGCCTACACGAACCACACGATCATGGCGGAAGCGCTCGAAAAATGGGGCGTGAACCTGTTTAAGGCAGTGATCCCAAATGTTTATAAATATGTTGTGATGCTGCAGAAAGCGCTCGTGAAGGAGCTCACTTCCTTCAATGTCCCGGAGAAAGAAGAACAGCAGTATTATATCATAGACGACGGCCTGATCCACATGGCGCGGATGGCAATCTTCGCGAGCCATTCCACCAACGGCGTGGCTCAGATCCACACCGATATCTTAAAGAACGATGCGCTCAAGGAGTGGTACGCGCTGTACCCGGAGCGTTTCAACAACAAGACGAACGGCATCACACAGAGGCGATGGCTGGCACTTGCCAACATGGAACTGGCCGGCTTTATCACCGATAAGATCGGAAACGGCTGGATCACGAACCTTGACAGTTTAAAGAAGCTTGAGAAATTTAAGGACGATAAGGCGGTCATCAAGGAGTTTGGCGAGATCAAACATCTGAAAAAACGCCAGCTGGCAGATTATATCTTTGAGCGTGAAGGTGTGAAGCTTGACCCGGATTTCATTTTTGATATCCAGGTAAAGCGCCTGCATGAGTACAAGCGCCAGCTGCTCAATGCGTTCTCCATCCTTGATATTTACTTTGGCTTAAAGGACGGCAGGATCAAAAACTTTAATCCGACCGTATTTATCTTCGGTGCAAAAGCAGCGCCGGGCTATTTCCGCGCGAAGGGCATCATCAAGTATATCAATGAGATTGCGAAGATGATTGAGGCGGATAGCGAGGTCAACGATAAACTGAAAGTGATCTTCGTGCAGAATTACAATGTCTCCTACGCGGAGAAGCTCACCCCGGCAGCCGATGTCTCGGAGCAGATTTCCACGGCGGGCACGGAGGCATCCGGAACCGGCAACATGAAGTTTATGTTAAACGGCGCGGTGACGCTCGGAACCTACGACGGCGCGAATGTGGAGATCGTCGCGGAGGCGGGCGAGGAGAACAATTACATCTTCGGCGCGAGGGTGGAGGAGATTGAGAAGCTCAAAAAGAATTACAGCCCGAAGAAGCTTTACAAGGCAAACAAGCGCATCAAGAAGGTAGTGGACACCCTGGTGGACGGCACCTTTGACGACGGCGGCACGGGGATGTTCAAAGAGCTTTATGACGCACTGGTTGAAGGTGCAAGCTGGCATAAGCCGGATCATTACTTCCTGCTGCAGGATCTGATCCCGTATATCGAGGCAAAGCTTCGTGTGAACGCGGATTATTCCGATGCATTTGAGTTCCGCCGGAAGTGCTTCCTCAATACGGCGAATGCCGGGAAGTTTTCGAGTGACCGCACGATACGTGATTACACGAAAGAAGTGTGGAAGCTGTAAGTAAATTGTTTTCATAGGCTCTCACGAGGAGGAGGCTGTTGAAAAATAAATGCACCGAAAGGGTGTGAAATGCGGGGAAGCCTGCGTGGGCAGGATACCCAAAGATTTTGTTTGCCGCATGGGCGGCAGAATGGAGGTTCATTATGAAGAAAAGCAAGAAGGCATTGGCACTGCTCATGGCAGCAACGATGACGATGGGACTTGCGGCATGCGGTTCCAAGGAGAATGACACAGACGTGACACCGACACCGGGCAATCAGGGAAATCCGGGAAACCAGGGTGATTCTGCGGATGCGGAGGACATCACACTCACCGTTTGGGGACCAAGCGAGGACCAGAGCGCGGAGCAGGGCAACTGGCTTCCGACGATGTGTGAGAAGTTCAATGAGGCACATCCGGAGTGGAACATCACTTTTAAGTACGGCGTGTGCAGCGAGGGTGACGCGGGTGCGATGGTATCGCAGGACCCGACGGCTTCCGCGGACGTTTACATGTACGCGAATGACCAGATCATGACGCTGATCAACGCGAACGCCGTTGCAAAGCTTGGCGGAACGACGGTAGATGAGATCAAGAAGAGCAACTCTGAGGCAATCGTAAACTCGGTATCGGTTGACGGCAATATTTACGGGGTACCGTTTACAACAAATACCTGGTTCATGTACTACAATAAGAGCATCTTCTCCGAGGAGGATGTTAAGAACCTTGACACAATGGTATCAAAGGGCAAAGTGGCATTCCCGTTGAACAACTCCTGGTATTTTGCTTCGTTCTATGTAGCAAACGGATGTACGCTGTTCGAGGACGGCTTTAATGAGGCAGCAGGGATTGACTTTGCAGGTGACAAGGCGGTAGCGGTTACGAATTACCTGATCGACCTTGTAGCAAACCCGAACTTTGTCAATGACGCGGACGGCTCAGGTAAGGCAGGTCTCCGCGACGGCAGCATCGGTGCGATATTCTCCGGTTCCTGGGATTACAACAGCGTAAAGGAAGCACTCGGCGACAACTTCGGCGCGGTAGAGCTTCCGACCATCACGATTGACGGCCAGGCAAAGCAGATGAAGGCATTTGCGGGCTCGAAGGCGATCGGTGTAAACCCGAACTGCAAGAACCAGCAGGCAGCGGTAGCGCTCGCAGCGTTCCTCGGCAGCCCGGAGGCGCAGCAGGCGCATTATACAAGCAGAAGTGTAGTTCCTTGCAATACTGAGCTTTTAGCACAGGATTCTGTAAAGAATGACGCACTTGTGATCGCACAGAACAAAACTTTTGATAATACTTCCATCATCCAGCCGTTTGTAGGCGCGATGGGCGTTTACTGGGATGCGGCTGTCAACATGGCAAACGGTATCATCAACGGCGATGTGACCCATGACAATGCAGCAGAAATGACAGATAGCATGAATGCAGCGATGAACAATAACGGTCTGTAATTTAAATTACAGAGGTACAGGAAAGGGGCTGCGTGCGCAGCCCCTTTCCTGTTTATATCATTAAAAATTGCACATAATAGGTTTGTAGGACGAAAAAAGGACACTGGAATGGAGGTTTTATCGTGAGCAATGAGGTTGCAGAACCAAAAAAGAAAAAGTTGAAAAAGACTGCATTTGATACTCCATACACCGTAAAAAACGCCATACAAAGGGGCGGCATGACCACGAAACTTTCCATGCTGGTGATGGGGTTTGGCAATCTGGCGCACAGGCAGATTGCGAAGGGAATCATATTCCTCGCCGTCGAGGTGGCATATCTCTGGTTTATGATCACCCGGGGGATTCATTGCATCGCTATGCTGCCGTCGCTCGGATGGCTGGAACAGGAAGAGGTCTGGAATGAGGCGAAGGGCATTTACGAGTATACGGCAGGCCATAATTCCATTATCATCCTGCTCTATGGTGTGGCTTCCATCTTTATTACCATTGGGTTTGTTATCATGTGGCGCGGTACATTGAAGAGTGCATATAAGGTGGAGTGCCTTGCCCGCGAGGGGAAACATATCAACAGCTTTAAGGATGACATAGCGGATCTGTTTGACGGAAACCTGCACCGCAGCCTGATGACACTGCCGATCCTCGGCATCGTTATTTTTACGATCCTGCCATTGGTGTTCATGATCTTGATGGCATTTACCAACTATTCGAAGGAAACCTCCTCGGAGGCAGCGCATCTTGTGCTTTTTGACTGGGTGGGCTTAAAGAACTTTGGCACGGCGTTAAGCACGGATAATTCGATCGGACAGAACTTCTGGTCGGTGCTCGGCTGGACGATTGTGTGGGCGATTTTTGCGACATTTACGAACTATATCCTGGGCATGATTCTGGCGATGGTCATCAACCGTAAGGATACGAAAGCAAAGGGCTTCTGGCGTTTCTGCTTCGTTCTCTCGGTTGCCGTGCCGCAGTTTGTGTCCTTGTTGATCATGAGGACGATGCTCCAGCCGGAGGGCGCGGTGAATATCCTTTTGCGCAATCTCGGTATTCTGGAAGCGGGGCAGAGCCTGCCGTTCTTCACGAAGCCGATCTGGGCGCGTGTGACGGTTATCGTCATCAATATCTGGGTCGGCATCCCATTCACGATGCTGCAGACGACGGGTATCCTGAAAAATATCCCGGCGGAATTATACGAGTCGGCAAAGGTGGACGGTGCAAACGCGTTTGTCACATTTTTTAAGATCACACTGCCGTATATGCTGTTTGTGACAACACCGTACCTGATCACGACCTTTACCGGCAATATCAATAACTTTAATATTATTTACCTGCTTTCGGGCGGCGGCCCTACGATCAATCCGGGCGATACGGCGGGCAAGACGGATCTTCTGGTCACGTGGCTGTATAAGCTGACCGTTGATAAGCAGTATTACAATATCGGCGCGGTCATCGGTATTTTGACCTTCGTCGTATTGGCGATCATTTCCCTGGTGACCTACCGGAATACCGGCTCTTATAAGAATGAGGAGGAATTCCAATAATGAAAAAACAGACGACATCATACAAGGCAAAGAAAAGGACAGTCAATATTCTGATCCATGTGCTTTTGGCGGTTTTGGCAGTCATCTGGATTTTCCCGATTACGTGGGTCGTGATGATCAGCTTCCGTGCGGAGAAAGGTTCGTACACCTCCTCCTTCCTGCCAAAGAGTTTTACGCTTGACAATTACAAGAAACTTTTTACGGATACCTCGATTTTAAATTTCCCGAAGATGTTTATGAACACGCTGATCATCGCAATCTTTGTGTGCATCATCTCGACACTGTTTGTGCTCGCGGTTTCTTACTGTATGTCAAGGCTGCGCTTTAAGATGCGCAAGAAATATATGAATATCGCCATGATCTTAGGGCTGTTCCCGGGATTTATGTCGATGATCGCGGTGTACTATATTTTGAAGGCGGTCGGTCTGTCGGAAGGCTCGATGGTGCGCGTGGCACTGATCATGGTATATTCGGCGGGTTCGGGGCTTGGATTCTACATCGCGAAGGGATTCTTTGACACGATCCCGAAGGCGCTTGATGAGGCGGCGTTTCTTGACGGTGCAACGAAATTCCAGGTGTTTACGAAGGTGACGATTCCGCTCAGTAAGCCGATAATCGTCTATACAGTGCTGACATCGTTTTTGGGGCCGTGGCTGGATTTCATTTTTGCGAAGGTCATCTGCCGCGCAAATGCCGATTACTATACGGTGGCAATCGGGTTGTGGAGAATGCTTGAGAAGGAGTATATTGATAACTGGTATACTTGCTTTGCGGCGGGTGCGGTGTGCATTTCCATCCCGATCGCGATATTGTTTATCTATATGCAGCGGTATTATGTGGAGGGTCTGACTGGAGCAGTGAAGGGCTAAAATGTAAAAGGGGCGGGAGGTTCCGCAAGGTTTGGGGCGTGACCCTTTTTACATCGAAGCTTCGAAAATGAACCGTTTGGAGGTTCATTTTCGAAGCTTCCGGTCGCCGGCGATGGCTGGGAGGCGAGCGTGTGGAGGTCGGTCGCTTGCAAGGAGCGGACATTCTGCGTGTGAGTTTTGGCCGTCGTCGGTCGCCGGATGCTTTGCGCTTGGAAGTTGGTCACTGGCGCAGGATATTTGCCCTGCGGCAGGAGTTGGTGTGATACGGTTTTACGGGGTGCTGGGAATGAAGTTGATGTAACGTGGGATGTTTGTGGTGTTTACGGCAGGGGTTCCATCATTGAGGCTTTGTTTCCGGTTCTTTTTATTTTGGGTAAAGGGCAGGCAATTTTGGATGAGAGCTGTACTTCACCAATTGGTGCTGTGTGCGGCGGAATGTGAGGGATTTATGAAGAAATTTTGGTTTGGCAGGCGGGCTGCGGCGATTGCACTCGCGGCGGTGATGGCATGCGGAAGTTTTTTTGCGGCGGGCTGCGGGAAGGATAAAAACAAGGTTGACTATAGCGATGTAAATTTGGTTGACGATAATTACCGCACGTATTACGAGATTTTTGTTTATTCGTTCTGTGATAGTGACGGGGACGGGATCGGTGACCTGCAGGGTGTGATTTCCAAGCTTGACTACATAGCAGAGCTTGGGTTTACCGGGATCTGGTTCATGCCGCTGATGCAGTCCACAACGTACCACAAATATGATACGGTGGATTATTACAGCATTGATGAGGAATACGGGACGATCGAAGATTTCAAGCAACTTTTGGCGGAGTGTGATGAGAGAGGGATCAAGGTGATCATAGACCTTGCCATCAACCATACATCGAGTGAGCATAAATGGTTCCGCGAGATGTATGATTATGTCAGCGGTCTGAAAGCGGGGGAGGAGGCGGATGCCTCGGTCTGCCCGTATGTGAATTACTATAATATCGAAAAAGGAAAATACGGGACATCGAGCTGGCACCGGATTGGAAGTTCGGATTATGGGTATGAGGGCTCGTTTTGGAGCGGTATGCCGGACATGAATCTTGCAAATGAGGATTTGCGCGGGGAACTTGAGGATGTCATGAAATATTGGCTGGATCTGGGCGTAGACGGGTTCCGCATCGACGCGGCGAAGGAGTTTTTCAGCGGCGCGAAATCGAAAAATATCGAGGTGCTGAATTGGCTGACAGACTACTGCAAATCCGTGAAGGAGGACGCATACCTTGTAGCGGAAGTATGGGAGGGATTCTCATCCTACACGCAGTATTACGAGAGCGGGATTGACAGCATATTCGGCTTTGCGCTCGCCGATTCGAGCGGGAAGATTGCAAAGACCATCAATGCGCAGCCGGGTTCCGGTGCGGGACGTTCGCTTGCCGATGCGATGGTGCAGGTGCAGGATACGATCCAAAAATATAATCCGGATGCGATTGACGCGCCGTTTCTAAATAACCATGATATTGCCCGCTCCACCGGGTATTTCAGCGGGAACGAGGCGCGCATTAAGATGGCATCCGCGGTCAACCTGATGTTTTCCGGGAATGCATTCGTGTATTACGGTGAGGAGATCGGCATGAGCGGCAGCGGTAAGGACGAGAACAAGCGCCTGCCAATGTACTGGTCGGCGACCGACGGGACGGGCATGACGGACGGACCGGCAGATGCTGACCGGATCGAGTCGAAATTTGCCCCGGTGGATGAGCAGCAGAAGGATGAGAATTCCATCTACGGCTGTATGCGGCGCGCGATCTGGCTGCGCAACGCGAATCCGGAACTGATCCGCGGGCATGTGGCGGTCATGGAGGAGATTGAGGACGGAGATATCTGTGCGGTTTCAAAGACCTGGGAGGAGGGCACCGTCTATGTGCTGATGAACCTGAATGAGACGGAAGAGAAGGTGATCACCGTGCCGAAGGATGTATATGGCTATAGCGGGCTGCGCGGGGATTACAGCGTGGACGGCAGCAGGGTGAAGCTGAAAGGCGAAACGTTGACACTGCCGCCGTATAGTATCGCGGTGCTGAAATAAGCCAGGCTATACTACGTTTGCAGATGTCCGGCAGGTTTGCATTTATTGGAGGAAGAATAATGGATTTGGAAGAGTTATTGAATGATACCCTTGAGGAATTTCTTTTAGAATGTGTCAGCGATAAAATAGAAGAAGTTTCAGAGTTGCCCAAAATGTTAAAAGATATAAATTATCTGTATAACAAACAGGAGTTGACCGCTAAAACAACAAAGTGTGAAGTGTTAGGAATTGATGATGCTTTTGTCGATGATTATTTTGTATCAGGGAATGAAATCCATATTCAATATGAGTTAACGTTTATTTTGCAAACTTTTATTGATTCCGAATTTATTTGGAGAGTTCAGGGTTGTGCCCGGTTTGAACTGTCAATTCCCGATACTGCCTCGGCAGATTGGTCTGTTTTTGATGCACAGGATGACAATTTTTTTGGGCATTATGAAAAATACAAAGGATTGGTACACTTTCAAAATGTAGTTTATCAGGAAATAGAATGTGATACAATCAATTTATAAGTTCCTGTTTGGCGTGGCAAGACTGCAGCCGGGCTTTTCAAGGTCCGGCTGTTGATGCAAAATGTGATTGAGGGCATTTTCGATGATTTGATCCTTTTCTTCCGCTGGATTTCTACAGCTGCGCCGCTGCGGCGGCATCGGTCTCGTCCAATTTTAGCTGGCGCATAAGGTATTTGTATCGCTGCAGGACAGCATTGACCTCATAGATTGAACTGTCAATCAGATCAGGGTCAGTCACATTCTCAAAATTGGAGTAAGCGGTCTCAAGCTCAATCTTGGTTTTTGCCAGTTCAAGGAGCAGGGGATCGTTCTTTTCGGGTTTCTTTTTACGGAATATGGACATGGCTAATCTCCTTTTCTGGGTGGGATGGATTGTTCGCTTATTCTATCCTATTCAGAGTATTGGAATAAAATACCATGTTTATACCGTTTTTATAAAATCTTTATATCTGGGGCTTCATCGCTTTGGGTAAATTAAAAGACTGGAGGCTTCAAGGAACGAACCATCATGTGGTGGACGGCGCGGTGTACAATATTCTTGCGCATCGCGAGGGATGGAGGTTGGCCGTCTGTCTAAGGAATGTTCCGGCAGCAGCAGACAGCCGGAACGGCAGTTCCACAAGTATATCAGGATGACACCAAAGAAATGGAGCAATCTGGTGCGGTATCGGTGTTGGCGGAGGGCGGAACCGTACTTTCGCCGTTGAAGCCGCATCCAAAGCCGGATGACGGAGGCTGCGGCTCGCTCACGAAAGACCGTTACGGTTTTACCTGGATCATTACGTGTCCAAACAAAGCAAAACAATAGGGTCATACCGACCTCCGGGGCAGATGGGACAAACCGCCGGAATCTGCTCCGGAGGTTCTTTTACGGACTGGGATGATACAAAAGTGATTCCGTAGAAAATGTATGTCGGTTTTTGTGTATTATTTCTCCATAATACTTTCAACTTATACGTACAAGTTCCGGAATTATAGACAGAAAAGCGGGTGGTGCATTTTGCAGAATGCCGAAAAACGGCGGAAGGTATTGACACGGCGGAGAATTTTGCATATGATGGCGCTACCGAGACGAAAGGGGTGATGCGATGGGGAACATATTGGCAATACTGGACGAGGAGGGCGAGTATGTGTTAAGGCTGCTGCGCTATCTGAACAGCCGGGAGGAAAAAGGCATTGAGTTTGCGGCGTTTACAAGTGAGGAAAGTTTCCGGCAGTACAGCCAAAAACATGCCGTCAGCTTGCTTGTGTGTGAGGAAACTTTGTATGCAGCCATGCAGGGGGAATCCGGGTGTCCGACTCTTTTGCTTTCTGCAGGGAGGAGGCTGCGGGAGGGAAATGGACCGCCGGTTATCTATAAGTATCAACCGGCACAGGAGATTTTTGACGCGATTGTCGGATATTACCGGGAGATGAAACCGTCGGTGAAGGCGGAGGGAACCGGAAATACAAAGATACTGACAGTATGTTCGGCGGCAGGGGGGAGCGGGGTATCCACTCTCGCGTATACGTTGGCAAAAAGAAAAGCAAAGGGAGAAAAAGTCGCATTTCTCTCCCTGGATCCGTTTTTTCAGGCGGAACGGGCAGAGTACGGGGGAAACGGTACTTTGACGGAAGCAATCTATTTTATCAGGCAAAATTCTGCAAAATTCAGCGAAAAAATAAAATTAAAGACGGTGGAGCGCATGGACTGTCTCTATGGGGTAGCACATTGGGAGGATCTTTGTGAGATCGGAAGAAAAGAGATGGGGGTGCTCTTGGGGCAGCTGGCGCACAAAGGGTGTTATCAGCTTATTGTGGTTGACGCGGGCGCGTTTACGGCGGCATCGGCAGGCTGTATGGAGATATCCGATGTTGTTGTCCTTATATCAGGGGAGGGAAAAAAGTCAGCAGAAAAAGAACAGGAATTCATGAGACAGGCAAAATGCGCGGACGCATCTTTTGCGGATCGTCTCTTGTGTGTTTCCCGCCAACCGGCGGAAAAGATGGTGGAGGAGGTATTGCAAAAGCTTGGGTGAGAAGAGGGAAGACGGGCTGGATGCGGCGATGCGCAGGCAGGAGCTGTGCGAATATGTCATGCAGGCGGTGGATCTGTCCCATGACATGACGGACGAGGAGCTTTACGACCTGATCGACGAGAGTATCTGTGCCAGAATGAAGGAGGAATATTTGAGCATCTCCGAAAAGCTGCGGCTGCGCAAAGATATCTTTAATTCGATCCGCAGGCTGGATGTATTGCAGGAACTGGTGGAAGATGAGAGTATTTCCGAAATCATGGTGAACGGGGAGAACCAGATTTTTATCGAGCAGAACGGGCGGGTACAGCACTGGGGGCGCTGTTTTTCGTCGAGACAAAAACTTGAGGAGGTGGTGCAGCAGATTGTGTCCGGGGCGAACCGTATCATTAACGAGGCATGTCCGATTGTGGATGCGAGGCTTCCGGACGGCTCGCGTGTCAATATTGTGTTGCCGCCGGTTGCGCTGGAAGGGCCGATCGTCACCATCCGGAAGTTCCCGGAGGAAGCGCTGGACATGGAAAAGTTGGTGGAGTTAAATTCGTTGACGGGGGAGGCGGCAGATTTTTTAAGGAAGCTTGTTGTTGCGGGGTACAATATTTTTATTTCTGGCGGGACAGGCTCGGGGAAAACCACCTTTTTAAATGCGCTTTCCAATGATATCCCCAAGGACGAGCGGATCATCACCATCGAGGATTCGGCGGAACTTCAGATCCGCAGTATCCCAAACCTCGTGCGGCTTGAGGTGCGCAACGCCAATGCGGAAGGGAAAAATGAGATCAGCATCCGCGACCTGATAAAAGCCTCCCTGCGCATGCGCCCGGACCGGATCATTGTCGGGGAGGTGCGGGACGCGGCTGCGATCGATATGCTGCAAGCGCTGAATACGGGACATAACGGGATGAGCACAGGGCATTCCAATTCGCCGGCAGATATGCTTTCGCGGCTTGAGACGATGGTGCTGCTCGGAACGGATATTCCACTGCTTGCGGTGCGCAAGCAAATTGCATCGGCGATTGATATCATTGTCCATCTGGGGCGGCTGCGCGACAAATCAAGGCATGTGCTTGATATCTCGGAAGTGCTTGACTGTGTGGATGGGGAGATCGAGCTGAACCGGATTTTTGAGTTTGTGGAGGAGGGGGAGACACCGGAAGGCAAGATTGCGGGCAGGCTGCAGGGCTCGGCAGAAAGTTTGATCCGAAGGCAGAAGCTAAAGCATGCCGGGCTGGCGGTGTAGGTGTGGTTTGTAGGGGACAGGTTATGGAAGCCGGGTACCGGAAGTAAGGATGCCTGTCTGTGTGAAAAGTTGGAAGGTGGTTTTATTTCAAGAAGGGTTTGTTGGAAGAGGGAAATTGGATATTTGGCGGGATTTTTGGCAGGTTGTCTGGGGGCGGGGGAATTGCTTTACCGGAACATGGTGGTAGGACTTGTATTTTTACCAATATTTCCTTTCCTGAGAAAACGGTGGGAGGGACAGCGCCGGCAGGAAGAAGCGGGGGAGCATGCCATACAGTTTAAGGATGCGCTGATCAGTATCAAATCGTCGCTTGAGGCGGGATACTCGATGGAGAATGCCATATTGGCGGCCGGGGATGACTTGGCGTGCATCTACCCTGATGAATGTTTCATCCGCGTGGAGCTTGAGCGGATCATGAGGAGCATTGCCAATTCAGTGCCGGTAGAGGAGGCATTTCATAATTTTGCCGTGCGGAGCGGGCTCGAGGATGTGCAGAGTTTTGCGGAAATTTACCGGACGGCGAGAAAAAGCGGCGGGGATCTGCTGCGTGTTATCCAGTCCTCGGTGGCCGTCATTACGGACAAGACGGAATTAAAGAGGGAGATCCGCACGATCCTGACGGCGAAGCGGATGGAATGCCGCATTATGAGAATGATCCCGCCGGGGATGATCGCATATTTCCGGCTGTTCTCGCCGGGTTATCTTGATATCCTCTATGAAGGTATGCCGGGGCAGGTATTGATGACCGTACTGCTTTTTGTGTATCTGGCATTGATCTGGCTGATGGAGTATATTACGGGGGTTGAAATCTGATGAGTTGGCATTTGGGAGACGGCGGTCTGAACCGCGAAGTCGGGGAACTGCTGGAGAAGGTTTACCCGCTTCAAAATCCGGAAAACTGCCGGAAAAAATTTGTGAAAAGGCGCAGGAGAAATATGCTGTTTGCCGCTGTGGTGTTCCTGCTTCTGGCTGCGGCTTTTTGGGTGGGGGCGGATGACGGGCGGGCAGGGATCATGGAAGGAAAGATTGAGCGGCCGGAATCCGGAATCCGCCGGGTCGATCTTGTGGCAAGATACGGCAGGTATGAAAAGAAGATAAGATGGGAGCTTTCGGCGCGGAGGCGTTCTTTGCGGGAGGCGGTGGAATTGCTCATGCATGTCGGGGAAGTGCTGCCAGAACGCATACGGGGAAGAAATGAATCCTTAGGCAGGGTGACCGAAAACCTGACCCTCGTGGAGGCATTGCCGGAGTATAATATTGACATCTCTTGGAAGAGTTCGGACAGGGAGGTGTTGGGTGGGGACGGGAGTGTGCATAACAAAGAGTTGACCGCAAAACGGACGGTCGTCCTGACCGCAAGGCTATGTTACGGGGAATTTGCGGAGGAATTTCAGTATGGGATTACCGTCCTCCCATATCCGTATACCGAGGAGGAACTTTTGGAAAAACGGCTGTACGAAGAGCTTCGTTCGTGTGAAGAGAAGACGGAGGGGGAAGATTTTCTGCTGCTTCCTGAGACAGTGGCGGGGGAAGAGATCATCTGGAGCAGAGAGAAGCAGAATATGACCGGTATTTTACTGCTTCTGGGTGTGGCGGCGGTTTTTGTGGCCTACCAGCGGGAAGCATCCGTGCTCCGAAAAAAGAAAAAGGAAAGGGAGGAGGAGCTTTTCGTTGACTACCCGGAATTTTTGAGCCGTTTTATTTTGCTGCTTGGCGCAGGGATGACGGTGCGGGGCGCGTGGGAGCGCATGCTTTCGGATTATAAAAAATCTGCCCGGAGACGTTATGTGTATGAGGAAATGCAGCGCACAATGGCGCAGCTTGAAGTGGGGATGCCGGAACTGCGGGCGTATGAGCAGTTTGGAAGCCGCTGTGCGTTGTTGTCCTACCTTCGCTTTGCGACAATCTTGACACAAAATTTAAAGAAGGGTTCATCCGGGATTGCACAGTTGCTGCGCATGGAGGCGCAGGAGGCATTTTCGGAGCGGAAAAACCAGGCGAGAAGGAAAGGGGAGGAAGCGGGGACGAAACTGCTTCTGCCGATGGGAGGAATGTTGATAATCGTGTTTGTGTTGATTCTTGTCCCTGCGTTCGCGAGTTTTTCGCTCTGAGGGAAGAATTGCATGCACGCGGTCAGTAAGGTTTTCCTTGTGGCAGCTTTTGGCCATGAGCTGGGGGATGGAACGGGAGGGACATTCATGAACGCTTGTGGGGTCTGAACCGGTAGAAAGAAGAGCATGGATGAAGGTTTGGCTGTGTTCTCGGCAGGGCAGATATTCTGGCGGATTTTGAAAGGGACAGAACAGGGTGCGGCAATAAATTTAGGCAGAATAAATAGAAGTTGAAATGATGGGCGGTAAGTTTGTGTCCGTGCGGCATCCACAAACTTGATATGCACGTAAGCCGTACAGAAACGGAGGAAATGTGAAAAATATGAAATTGTCATCGGACAACAAAGGGATTGGTGTGGTGGAGATTATTTTGATCCTTGTTATTTTAATTGGTCTTGTACTACTGTTTCAGACACAAATCAAAGAGATTGTAAACAATGCGCTGGACTCGATCAGTAGCGGAGCAAAAGGAATCACATTGTAGGGGGACTGTAAAGTGCGGGAAAGAAGGAGGGAAGACGGGGCAATAACGGTGTTTTTCAGTTTGGTGTTCCTGCTTGTGATTGTTATGATCCTCTGTATGGCGGAGAGTGCACGCCTCACGGCGTGCAGCCGCTGTGCGGACAGCATCCTGCGGCTTGCAACAAAATCCCTTCTTAGCGGCTATGATCTTCCGCTGTATGAGAATTACCATGTTTTTGGGCGGAGCATCGGCTGCGGGGATGCGGCGAAGGAGGAGTTGGAAGGGGAGCTTTCATGGTATATGCAGCAAAACCTTTCAGGGAATTCATGGCTTGGAATGAAGCCGGGAATGGCAAAAGTCACGGCAATATCTAACTTAGAGCAGGAAGGCGGGGCTATGTTTTATGCGCAGGCAGTCCAGTATGAAAAATACCGTGAGACGGAAGAATTTGCGGATTGGCTGTTGCTTGCGGCGGCAGAAGCCGAGCGGGCGGAGCGGATGGGGGAATTGCTGCAGCGGACGCTGCAAGTGCAGGAGGATGCCGCGAGGGCGGAGGACACTCTGTCAGAACTTCTTGGCTGTCTGGATGGGTTTGTGGTCGAGGAGGGTAGCGTAGTGCGCAGCATCTTCGGAACGATCAAGACAAGGCAAAGCTTCGCCAAAAAATTGGTGCCCGGTGGTGCGGCGGAGTGGATCTTGCCGGGGAATGCCGATCTGTATGGAGCGCAGCGGGGGAATTATACGGATACCTTCCGGGCATATGGGCGGATTGAAAGCTATAGGCAGAGCATTGAAGGGATGGAAGAAAATCTTTTGGTGTTGTGGAAAAAATATGAGAATCTGGAGCCGGAAGACATCAGCGGTCGGGAGATTATGGAAAAGGAATTGGATGAGATACAGCAGTCCTTAGATTCCTGCCGGAATTCGCTGCAGCGGGAGGTGTCAAATTTCTGGGCGGAGCTTGGCAGTACAAAGATACAGACTGAAAAAGCGTTGGAACTTCTTGCGCGTCTGGAAGAGGAAAAAGAGACGGCGCGGGCAGTGCTTTCGGCACACCAAGGGGAACTCCGCCGCTACGAGGGGAAGGTTCCGGATACGGTGTATGAGGAATTGGTAAAACAAAATGAAGAGCTGCTCGCACGTTTTTCCGAAGAAAATGCGGTCGGGATTTTAGGGGATATCCGCGGGATGAGGGACACGCTGAGGCACAATGCAAAAATACTGGAAGCAGCAAAGGAAAGAGAACCGTCCGGAGTTTCCTATGGGCAAAACCCGGCGCTTGCGGCAACGGCCGTCGGGGAAGCACAGGCGCGGCTTACTGGATTGCGGCTGAGGGAACTGGTACTTGATTATGCTGCCGTCAGGATACCGGAAAAAGGCGGCTCTTACACAAAGTTGATCCGCCAGTTTTTTAAATACGGGATCCTGATGCTGGTGGTGGATGAACCGGATGAGCTTTCGCGGGGTTGGATGGGCACAGAACCGCTGCCCTCCCGGCTTTATGCGGGGGAGACGGGCGGCAGCGCATTTTCCTTTAAGAAATTGTTTGAGGGAGGAGATAATGATGTTTTCTCGATTCAGTGCGGTGACATCGGAAGTTTTGTAAAAAAAGAGGCACAGGTATTGGCGGAGGAATTTTTGTATCTTTCTTACTTGAAGCGTCATTTTGCGGTATATACGGACGGGCTGCAGAGTGATCCATCCGAGCCGGGAGAAATGTTGGAAGGCCTGATTTATCAGTTGGAGTACATAATAGCCGGACAAGGCAGCGACGTTGGGAATCTGGCGGAGATTGCGGAAAAAATATTCCTGATCCGTTTTGCAATGAATCTGGCAGTCATTTTTGCATCGGGTGATTGCAGGGCACAGATTAAGTCTGCGGCGGTGGCGGCAGTGGGGTTTACGGGGATTGGTGCGCTCATCGTATTGACCGAGCTGTTGCTTGCGATGCTCTGGGCGGCGGAATGCGCGCTGACGGAAGCGGGAGGGCTGTTCATGGGAGGCGAGGTCGCATTTTTGCCGACGGCGGGTTCCCTGCCGGTTACGTTCCGTGAGTTGAGTGTGATTTCAAAAGAGCTTTGGCAGCACAAAGCGGAGAAATATACTGAGAAGGAAGCGGACGGCATTTTGACAACCTACTGTGAATATCTCTATCTTTTTCTTGCTTTAAAAGACAGGGAACTGAGGACGATGAGGACGATGGATCTTGTACAACAAGTAATGCGCCTGAAATATAACGGTGATTTTTTGATGCAAAACTGTATCTGCGCGGTGGGGACAAAGACGGAGGTCGCGATACCGTATCTGTTTCTTCCGGCGGCAGGAATCCGCTTTGGGGAGGGGATAAAGCAGAGCAAAAAATATAGGATTTCCTACTGACCTTTGGTCAGTGGTCTGTTCTTTTCCGGAAAAATATTTCTAGGCTAACCGTAAATAAAATAAATTTTAAATTCTCCCCGGAAGGCAGCCGGATGAAAAGGGAGGAAAAGAACAGATCAGTGACAGAAGGAAACAGGAAAGGGGCAGGGGTTGTGACAGGGGAAAAACGGTGGTATCAGAAACTTGGGAAAATCGAAAACAGCAGGTATGCGGCAAAAGCATCGCTGACGGTGGAAGCAGCATTGATCCTTCCGGTCATCCTGAGCATTTTTCTTTTCTTCCTTTCATTTTTGCAGATCATACGCGCGGAACAACAAATTTATTATGCCGCTTCGGAGCTGGCTGAGGAGACAGCGGCATGCGGTTATGTGCTGAAATATGCTTCACAGGAGGCGGAGGCTCTATGGGACAGCGATGGAAAATATTTTGAGGCCGCGGAATTTGCACTGGACATTTTGCAGGGGGCGGGCGACGCGCTGTGGTTTCAAAACGCCATGCAAAAGAAACTTGTGAATGAAGGATGCATCAATGCAGTGGTGGAGGGCGGGGTCTTTGGGATTGACTTTTGGGGGTCGGAAATTTACGCGGAGGATGAACTGGCAGTTGTCCGCATGGAGTTTAAGGTTTCTTTTCCGGTCTTCCGGGATTTTCTGCCGAAGATTTCTTTCCAAAAGAGTGTTGTGATGCGCAGCTTTTCAGGAGTCGGCGATTTTGAGCGCGACAGCGAGGGGGAGGAAGATGAAAGCGGAGAAGAGGAAGGGTTTGTCTTTGTCACGGAAACGGGGACAGTATACCATGTGCGGGAAACCTGTACCTATATCCGTCTGGGTGTGGAGCAGACATCAGGGGGTGGGATCGCGGATAAGAGGAACCAGTACGGCGGGAAGTATTATCCTTGCGAGGTATGCATGAAGGATGGGGTTGTACCGGAGAAAGTCTGGGTTACAAAAACGGGAACGCGCTGCCATGCCAAAAAGGATTGCAGTAAAATCAAGCGGACGGTAAAAAAGCTTCCGGTCTCGGAGGCATCCGGATACCGGCCGTGCAGCCGCTGTGCAAAGGAGGATTGAGATATGGGGAATGGAGCTGTACTGGTGCTGCTCGTATTTTTTGCGGTTGGGGACATGAGGAAACGAAGCCTTTCATTGGCTGCACTTACCGCGGTGCTTGTGGCTGCGGCCGGTCTGCGCCTGTTTTGTTTTGGCAATGTGGTATCCGGGCTTGCCGGCGGGATATCAGGCGGCTTGGTTATTTTGATAGCAAAACTTTCCCGCGGGCAGATCGGGAACGGTGACGGTATTTTGCTGGCGGTGACAGGGATACTGCTCGGCTTTTGGGCAAATATGGAGCTGTTTCTGGCGGGTTTGTTTTTCAGCGCGTTTTTTTCGGCAGGTGCGATTGTCCTGCTGCATAAAGGGAGGGGATACCGTATCCCTTTTGTGCCGTTTCTGGCGGCAGCGCAGGTGTTTCGGATGTTAGTGCTAGGATAGGGGGAGGGCGGCACAAATTCCGGAAAGCGTGAGCAGATATGATGGATTTGCCGGCATTATAAGGCGGAATATATGGATATCGGAAATCGGCAGAACCGTGTGATGAAGACAACGCAAATGCCGATACCGGAAGAAGCAAAAGGGGTGTGACCCAGAAGGAAGACAGTGGAACCAGAAGGGGGGCGATGTCCGCAGGCAGATGCGGGAGGATGTTCCCGGAAAGGAAGAAGATGATATCGTGCAGAAGAAAGGGGAAATACCGGAAAAAAAGTTTTTTGCATCCGTAAGAGCCTGTGTGGATGCAAGCATTACAGTGGAAGCGGTTTTCATCATTCCCATGATCATGCTGCTGTTTTTGGCATTGTTATGGTTTGCGCTCCATCTTCATGACCGGAGCGTAATCGAGGGGGCGCTTTTCCAGTCAATGGAGGAAGGCGGGGAATATGTACTGTATGGTGTGGTGCCCGGCACGGATGTTACCTTGCCGGATGGGGGCAGCAGGGGAGGTTTGCTGTATGCTCTTACAAGCGCTTCGGAAGAGGAATTGAGGTTCTGGGAGGAACGCTTTTACTGCGAGTTGGACGGGAAACTTTTTTTGTATCGGCCGACCGCGGTTTCCTTCAAAAAAACAGCAAAAGGCACAAGTGTATATGCGCGATTTTCCTGCAGGGAATTTTTCCCGGCAGGGCAGTGGGGACTTTCCGGTCTGTTCTGTGTAGAGTATCAGTGCGACCGGATCTGCCCGGTGCGTGAGGAATTGACAAGGGCAGGCAGTGTTCTGCTTGATTTTTATGAGCGGGCAAAGAAATGAAAAGGAAGGGAAGACAGAGAGTGGAAAACATAATTTTGGAAGAGAGAAATGATGCGCGCGGGAGCTATCTGGTTGCAGCGGGCTTTGGGGAGGGAAGTTACAGGGAGGAAATGCTGAAAAACAGCAACATAGAGGGACTTTTGCCGGTGACAGGCCAGAACTTTAACGGCAGGCATGAACTTTGGTATGAAACAACGGCAAGACAGGCATTAAAACTAAAATATGCCCAAAGCGCGCCGGGGGTAGAGGAGATTACGGAACTGCTTCGTCAGATCGGGCTGCTGGCACAAAGATTAGAGGAATATTTATTGGAAGCGGAGGAACTTGTATTGGAACTTTCCCGGATATTTGAGAAAGGGAAAGGGGAATTCTTGTTTTTGTACCTTCCGGGTTATGAGGGGAAAAAACAAGGGGGAATCTGCGGGCTTTTGGAGGAACTGATGGAATATGTGGATTACGAGGATCACAGGGCAGTTTCCTTTGTGTATCTGCTGCATGCGGGGAGCCGCCAGCAGTCCTGCGGGATTCTTTCACTGCAGCGGTTATGTGAGGAAATCTCAGAGGCGGCGCGGGCGGAGGAAGAGGTTCGAAGGAATGATGATTTTTTGGAAGAGTTTGAAGCCTCCCTTGATATGAAAAAAGAGGAGGGGAAGAAAGCGTGGAAAGAGAAGACGGCCGGAAAACGGAGGGGGGCGGATAAGGACGGAGGAGAGCGGGTAAGGGGAGCGGAAAAGCGGAGAGAAGTGGGAAAAGGGACAGGGATATGGGAAATAGGTGGCAGCGCCTTTGCGGCGGAAAAAGCATCCGGGCAGGCGGCAGGTGGGAAGGGGGCGGTACAGGCGGCAAAATCGGTAGGAGGATTTCGTGGATTTTTGCAAAAGCTAAAAGGTTATGTAAAAACTGGCCTAGAGGAAAACAGCAGTTTCCATGAAGAGCCGGAGGACCATATGGTATTTGGGGACTCATGCACGGATACTGTACTGCTTTCGCAGGAGGGGCTTTCGGACACTGTGCTTCTGGCGGGGGATCCGGATACGGTGCTATTGCGGGAAGAAGAGCGGTGCACATTGGAAGCTGTAGATCAAACGCGCGGGGATATTTCGATAGATTCCTTCCCTTTTTGCATCGGCAAGGAAGGGAAGGACGGCGGGTATGCATTGAGGGAGCCGGTGATCAGCCGCCGCCATGCTGAAATTATAAAGGATGGAATGCACTATTTTCTTGTGGATACAAAATCTTTGAATGGTACATATCTGAATGGGGAACGGTTGGTTTCCGGTGAGAAAAAAGAAATCAAGAACGGGGATCGGATTGATTTTGCTGATATTTGTTTTATCTTTGCTTGCTGTAAAGTGCCAAATGGTATATAATAACAAAAAGCAGTCGCGGTACGGAGGCAGGGATGATGAAAATGAAATACGTAATGGCATTGGATCAGGGAACGACGAGTTCACGCTGCATATTGTTCACGGCAGCGGGGGAAATCGCGAGTGTGGCGCAAAAGGAGTTTCCTCAGATTTACCCGCAGGCGGGGTATGTTGAGCATAACCCGAAGGACATTTGGTCTTCGCAGATTGGCGTGGCGGTGGAGGCGATGCAGCAGATTGGGGCATCGGCGGCGCAGATTGCCGCAATCGGGATTACGAACCAGCGCGAAACAACGATCGTGTGGAACCGCTATACCGGACTGCCGGTCTACAATGCGATCGTGTGGCAGTGCCGCAGGACGGCTTCCCTGATTGATGATCTGAAAGCGCGCGGAATGGAAGAAAGGATAAGGCAGAAGACCGGACTGATTCCCGATGCATATTTTTCGGCAACAAAGTTACAATGGATTCTGGAGCATGTGCCTGGCGCGATGGAGTCCGCAAGGAAAGGGGATCTGCTGTTTGGCACGGTGGACACATGGCTGATCTGGAATCTGACAAAGGGAAAAGTGCATGTCACGGACTATACGAACGCGTCAAGGACGATGCTTTTTGATATCGAAAAGCTTTGTTGGGATAAGGAAATTCTTGACTATTTCGGCATACCGGAATGTATGCTGCCGGAGGTAAAGGGTTCTTCCTGTATCTATGGGGTGGCGGATACTTCGCTGTTTGGAGGGGAGATCCCGATCGCAGGGGTGGCGGGGGACCAACAGGCCGCATTGTTTGGCCAGTGCTGTTTTGAGCCGGGCGAGGCGAAAAACACGTATGGGACGGGATGTTTTTTGCTGATGAATACAGGGAAAAAGCGCATTGTCTCGCAAAACCGCCTGCTGACGACGATTGCTGCGGGAACCGGGGAAAGACCGGATTATGCGCTTGAGGGCAGCATTTTTGTGGCAGGGGCGGCAATCCAGTGGCTTCGGGACGAGCAGGGGCTGATAAAAAATGCCGCCCAGTCAGAGGAGGAAGCGGCAAAAGTTCCGGATACCAATGATGTTTATGTTGTTCCGGCGTTCACCGGCATCGGTGCACCGTACTGGAATCCGTACGCGAGGGGGACAGTCGTTGGGATCACAAGGGGATTTAATCAGCGGCATATGATCCGGGCAACCCTCGAATCCATCGCTTACCAGACTTATGATGTATTGGATGCCATGCGGCAGGATTCCGGAATCGCACTTGAAAGTCTGCGGGTGGACGGGGGCGCGAGCGCGAACAGTTTCCTGATGCAGTTTCAGGCAGATATTCTGGCAGCCAAAGTGCACCGGCCAAAGTGCATTGAAACGACCGCGCTCGGTGCGGCATATCTTGCAGGGCTTGCGGCGGGCTATTGGAGCAGCAAGGAACAGATCAAAGAAAACTGGTCACTTGAGAGAACCTTTGCGTGCCAGATGGACGCGGAGTGCCGCAAAGAGAAGTTAAGGGGCTGGCACCGGGCGGTAAGGTGTGCGCTTTCATGGGCAGATGACCGCGGATAAGGTCGGATGTTTTCGGCAGGGAAACGCAGTGGTTGGAGGTTATGATGCTGGAACAGGAATTGGATATGTTTTTGCGGAAGAAAGACTATCAGCGTCTGATGCTGAATGTGCAGGAGCCGCGCGTATATGAGAGGAAGGCGGAGGAACGCTGCCGCGTCATAATCTATTATCCCGAAGATGTTGCCAGGCAGCTTAGCCCGGAGCGGCAGGCAAATATTATACGGCAGGTCAGACAGTATTTTTATGATATCGGTCAGACACGCCTGGATTTTTTGAATTTGGTGGAGACGGAAAACCCTGCCGGGGCGAGGGCGGCATTTGGGATATATGACAATGTGTGGTTTCTGGACCGGCAGACAGGGCGGGTCATCCTCTATGAGGGCCAGGAGGATTTTTTCGGGCTCCGGGCTCCGCTGGAAGATCTGATGTACCTTCGGATGGGAAATCCGCGCGCGCCGGAAAGCGGTGTGGGAAAAAGGCGTGTCGCGGTATCGCCCTGCAATACCGTGCTCGTGACGGTCAATATTGTCGTGTTCCTGCTGTGCGGGATTAGGGGTACTTGGTTTTTGCTGGAGCGTGCTGCTTTGGGGATTACGGAAGTATTGGATGGCCGTGAATATTACCGGCTTGTGACGTATATGTTTCTGCATGCAGGAATTGATCACTTATTTAATAATATGCTAATTTTATGGTTCCTGGGAGATAATCTGGAGAAGCAGCTGGGACACATAAAATATTTGATTCTTTATTTTATGTCAGGAATTCTTGCAGGGCTTGCGTCAATGAGTTATAATATAAGTATCAGTAGGTATATCGTCTGTGTCGGTGCGTCCGGGGCGATTTTTGGGGTTGCGGGTGCACTGGCGGTCATCGTGCTGGTCAACCGGGGGCGTGTGGAGAATCTGACAACGAGGCAGATGCTTTTGTTTATCGCACTGAGCCTGTATGGGGGCTTTACCAGCCAGGGAGTGGATAATGCTGCCCATGTCGGCGGGCTGCTGGCGGGCGTATTGCTTGGTCTGCTGCTCTACCGCAAGAAAAATGCCGGAGTCCACCTGCGGCGGAAAAGAGGTAAGATTGAAAGTTAATTTATATTATGGAGGCAGGGGGTTGATTGAAGACCCGACGCTGTATGTGATGAACCGGGTGGTCTCGGTCTTGGAAGAATTGCGCGTCCAGGTGGTGAAATATAACCTGTATGAGCAGAGAAATAATATAACAGTGCTTTCTAACACTTTAAAGGAAGCGGACGGCATTATCCTCGCCGTCAATGTAGAATGGCTTGGGATCGGCGGGGATATGCATGAATTTCTGGATTCGTG
>ERZ808040.156-NODE-156-length-66386-cov-68.165498_pt1 | contig 66386 bp, 54 predicted proteins | sample MGYA00380191_ERZ808040 | MGnify/ENA primary metagenome ERZ808040 (study PRJEB31490, sample SAMN06133395) | mouse gut metagenome | isolation source: J6 | host: mice | place: China: Chengdu | collected 2015-05 ...
TACTGGAAGCCTGTACTTTGGACTAGAGCATATTGTTTGCTGACTACTGGCTGTACTACGATTGCTACCATTAGGCAATATATCGAAAAACAAGAACGTCCTGACTAGCTCGCCCGTGCTGACATCTCCACCTAAATCAAAGATTATAGGTGGAGAATTACGCACGATAAGTTAAAAGAGCTGTCTTTATGACAATAAATAATCATAATTTGGCTTATTTTGGTTTATCATAACTTTATCTTATCCATACTTTCTTAAACTTTGTTTGTTATTTTCATCGGCTGTTTACAGGGTATTCATGTCGCAAGTTTCCTACATTCCAGTGCCTTATTTCCAGTTTATCCCTAAGGCCGCAGATTTTGATTTAACCCAGCCTTTATTTGCCCCTGTTCCTAATAAAAAAATACACCGTCACTGCCCGTTTACCGTCATTGATGCAGACTATATTAATGCGCCTTTGATGGATGTGGCTGTGGCTACTTGTGAGGATGAAAAGCCTGAGTCTACCTCCGAAACTACACAAGATAAGCCCAAAGAAGTGGCTGAAACAGAGCAGCAGCCCCTAAAAAAAGAACAGCTAGACTACCTAGCCAAGCAGCAAGCTAAGCCAGAACACGCCAAAGCCTACGAAAACCAAAAAACTGAGTCAGACGAAGTTGATCCGCCTTTGGATAATCAGAACCAAAATACCTTTAATGATCACATTGAAGTCGCAGAAGAGATACCAGAAGCAGGCTCCTCTTCATCAACAGCCGATAGTGTAAATCCTGAACATACTCAGTCTGAACATATACCTGAGCCTGAGCCTGAGCCTGAGCCTGAGCCTACTGAGCAAAAATTAGCTATGCCCGAAGAGCAAGGCTTAGAGAGTGAAGACTCTTTTGTAGAAGATGACGTGCCTGCCGCTGCCGACTCTGAGCAATACGCCGAAGAGTCTCAAGTTGAAGCTGAGGAAGAAGACAGTAGTGAAGAAGAGGTTGAGGTTGAGGTTGAGGACGATGAAGATGAAGAGGAAGAGCTTAGCGAAGATGAAAAGCAAAAGATTAAGAAAGAATCCCAGCTAGAATCTTATAAGCAGTTTTTGGCTGAGCAAAAAAGCAAAGTAAAAATCGACTACCCAGGTATTCGGGTAGATATTGAGGCTAACGCCCTACCCAGTCGCATGTATTTTATTATGAATGCGCTGTCCGCCATTATTGCCAGTTACGGCTTGGTCGTAAACTCTGCAGCCGTAGTAATCGGAGCGATGCTCGTAGCGATGATGCTTGGGCCTATTAGTGGTGCTGCCTTGGCCATTATCGACTACCGCATGCCTTTTCTGCGTAAGTCTTTATTAACCGTACTGGCAGGCGCAGCAATGGTGGTGGTGATTGGTTTTATTGTCGGCTTTATGCACCAAGACTCCCCTCTGACTAATGAGATCTTATCTCGCACCCAGCCTACCTCGATGGACTTGATGATTGCTTTGGCAGGCGGTACTGCGGGGGCATACGCTATGATTTCCCCTCAGCTTTCTGTTGCGGTAGTTGGGGTTGCGGTAGCCACAGCGTTGGTTCCCCCTTTGGCTGCCAGTGGCATATTATTCGCTCATGGTGAAGGCTCTTTGGGCCTTGGTGCTTTATTATTAGCCTTAACCAACATTATCGCCATTCAATTTACCAACGCTTTGGTACTCTGGTCTGCAGGCTTTCGACGCCTAGTGGAAGACGATTATAAAAGCAGCCCTATCATTGCTTTTTTCCGCCGTAACGCCGTTCCCTTGTTGCTATTGGCCGTGATTGGTACCTATCTTACTTATAACTTTAACACCATTACCAAAAAGCAAAAGTTTGAAAATGAGGTCAAAGAAAGCCTGAACACCTACTTTATTGATAAAGGTAATACGCTGACCACCACCCAATTTGTCCCAAGAACCGATTATCAAACTGTCAGAGCCGTCATACGTGGAGAGACGCGCCCTTCTTCAGATGACGCTAGGTACTTAGAGCAACAAATCAACCAAATTATCGAACAAGATTATCCAAAGTATCAGACCGTACGTCTGCAAATAAGATATATCCCAGTCATCGTCATCGAGTCTAGCCCCTCTCATAATGATGAAATTGATAAAACCGACGCGGCGATTTTAGCCAATGAGCAATAAGGATCAACCGGACTAAATTGAAAGCCAGTGTTCGCATCATCTAAAGTGAATAGTCATGTTTTGGCTATAAATATGCTAAACTTTGACGCTATTATTTGTAGCCGCTCACTTATTACCAATTTGTATGCGGTTTGGTGGCTATGAAATCTATTTTTATTGCTACAAATTTTGTTTTTATCATTAATAAACCTTTAGCTTATCAGCCATTCTTTAAGGAGTTCATGTGACTCAGTCTGCGCCCACATCTTCAAATTCAGTATCCCCTGCTTCAAATAAATTCTTAAGCACAGCCGAGCTGCGTAAATCTTTTATCGACTTCTTTGTTAGTAAGCAGCACACCCATGTGCCGTCATCAAGCTTAGTGCCCTACAATGATCCAACCTTATTGTTCACTAACGCCGGCATGAACCAATTTAAAGACTGTTTCTTAGGTATCGATAAGCGAGACTACACCCGCGCTGTCACCTCACAAAAGTGTGTGCGTGCTGGGGGTAAACACAACGACCTAGACAACGTTGGTTATACCGCGCGTCACCATACTTTCTTTGAAATGCTTGGTAACTTCTCTTTTGGTGATTATTTCAAAAAATCAGCCATTGCTTATGCTTGGGAGTTTTTGACATCAAAAGACTGGTTGGCTTTAGATGCAGATAGACTGTATGTCACCATTTATGAGACCGATGATGAAGCCTTTGATATCTGGCACGAAGACATTGGCCTGTCTGCTGAACGCATTATCCGTATTGGGGATAACAAAGGCGCTCCTTACGCTTCAGATAACTTCTGGGCGATGGGTGATACGGGTCCTTGTGGTCCTTGTTCAGAGATTTTCTATGACCACGGCGCCCATGTAGAAGGTGGCTTGCCAGGTACACCAGAAGAAGATGGTGACCGTTATATTGAAGTTTGGAACTGTGTTTTCATGCAGTTCAACCGTCAGCCAGATGGCACGATGGAGCCTTTACCTGCGCCAAGTGTAGATACCGGTATGGGGCTTGAGCGTATCAGTGCTATCTTGCAGGGCGTACACAGCAACTATGAAATCGACCTATTCGTTAACTTAATCAATAGTGCTGCTGACTTACTGGGCATCAAAAACGAAGGTCAGGCTTCTTTAAAAGTTATCGCTGACCACATCCGTGCAGTAAGCTTCTTAATTGCCGATGGTGTATTACCAAGTAACGAAGGCCGTGGTTATGTGCTGCGTCGTATCATTCGCCGCGCCGTAAGACATGGTAATAAATTAGGCGCTGAAGACAGCTTCTTCTATAAAATGGTTGCCCCATTAGTTAAAGAAATGGGCGAAGCTTATCCACAATTGGTTGAAAAACAAGCTTTCATTGAATCCGCTATCGAAAAAGAAGAAGTTCAATTCGCAAAAACTTTAGCCCAAGGCTTACGTTTATTAGACAGCGAGTTGGCCTCTTTAAAGTCAGGCGACGTTTTATCTGGGGAAGCCGCTTTCAAACTATATGATACCTATGGTTTCCCAGTAGATTTAACGGCTGACATTACCCGTGAGCGCGGCATCAGCATTGATGAAGCCGGCTTTGACGAGCAAATGAATATCCAGCGTCAACGTGCCCGTGATGCGGGTAAGTTTGATGTAGACTACTCAGCAGCCATTAAAGTTGATAGCCCAACTGAGTTCGTGGGTTATGAGAAATTAGATGAAACTCAAGTTAATATCATCGGCTTATACCAAGACGGTAAAGAAGTTGAGGAATTAAACGAAGGCGATGAAGGCGTTATCGTCCTAGATCGCACTCCTTTCTACGCGGAAGGCGGTGGTCAGGTCGGTGAAATGGGTGAAATTCGTACCAGCTCTGGCGTATTTAATGTAGAAGACACTAAGAAGTCTGGCCAAGCCATTATTCATCATGGTGTGGTTAATATGGGTAGTCTTAAAACCAAACAGACTGCAGACGCCCAAGTAATCTCTGCCATTCGTTCAGCCAGTGCCAGAAACCACTCTGCCACTCACTTATTGCATGCCGCTTTACGCAAAGTATTGGGCGACAAAGTTTCGCAAAAAGGTTCATTGGTCAGCAGTGAAGTTCTACGTTTTGACTTCTCTTATGACAATGCTGTGTCTCAAAAGGATTTAGCTGCCATTGAGCGCTTGGTGAATGAGCAAATTCAAGCCAACGTTGAAACCCAAATTGAGCACATGAACATCGATGAAGCCATGGCCAAAGGGGCAGCAGCTTTATTTGGTGAAAAATACGGAGAAACTGTTCGCGTATTAACCATGGGTACTAATGAGATTGAAGATGGCGTTGAAAAGCCCTTCTCTATCGAGCTTTGTGGTGGTTTGCACGTGAAACGCACCGGTGATATTGGTTTATTCAAAATCACTTCTGAATCAGGTATCGCTGCAGGGGTTCGCCGTATCGAAGCCTTAACCGGTATGGGCGCTCTACATTATGTACAGCAAGCGGACAGCCAGTTAACTACCCTAGCCAATCAGCTAAAAGCCAAACGCCCAGAAGTGGCTGACCGGGTACAAACCATGGCAGACAAACAACGTGAGCTAGAAAAAGAGATTGAGCGTTTAAATCAAAAAATCGCTAGTGCTCAAGCTACTACCTTAGTCGATAACGTACAAACTATCGCCGATAAAAAAGTGCTTATCGCTCAAGTTGCCGGTATTGATGGCAAAGCCATGCGTGGATTGGTTGATGATATGAAGTCAAAACTTCAAGACACCATCATTGTCTTAGTCGGCGAAAAAGGTGAGCAACTGGCTCTAGCTGCCTCTGTAAGCAAATCATTAACTGGCAACATCAAAGCCGGTGATATCATTCGCCACCTAGCCACTGAGCTTGGCGGAAAAGGCGGTGGTAAGCCAGATTATGCTCAAGGCGGCGCTCCAAACAGTGATAAGTTAGAAGCTGTTATGGCACAGCTCCCTAGCTGGTTAGAGGGTCAGTTAAGCCAGTAATTTAAGGGTCTAACGTTACTGTTGACGCTTTTTATATTAGATAACTGTCTGTTCGATAATTGGGCCATCTCGTGTGGCTGGCCCAATTAAGACATTAAACAGGATAAATATCGCATATTGCGATAAGTTTAGCTGTCTATAACTATTTACCATCATTAATTTTCCTGCTTTCTTTGATGGTAACGTTTTGTTGTGATATAAAGTACGTTTGTCTATATAGTTTTTTATGATTGAAGCAGGGTATTAATTGCCTCACTCAGGATAATTTATCCCATTAAACTTGCAGACAAATTTAAATAAACCAAGGGATTACCGTTTTTTATTATTATTTTCTCTTACTGCTTATGCCGTAATGACCGTATATCAACAGCGTAGCTCATCTAGGCATAAGTTTGGGCGATAGTAGTAGAGATAATGGTGAAAACCAAACTTTCAATTCAAAGGGTTTCACATGGCATTGATTGTACAAAAGTATGGTGGTACGTCGATGGGCAGTATCGACCGTATCAAAAACGTTGCAAAGCGAATTAAGCGCTGGCATGACCATGGACATCAAGTAATTGTTGTCGTATCAGCCATGAGCGGTGAGACTAACCGATTAATCGACCTTGCCAATCAAATCAGCAGCACTCCAGATCCTCGTGAATATGACCAAATGGTCTCTACGGGTGAGCAAGTTTCTATCTCCTTATTATCTATGGCTATCAAAGAGCTCGGCATTGGCGCCCGCTCTTTTACCGGTGGCCAAGTCGCTATTCGTACCGATAATAAGCACAATAAAGCACGTATCGAAGCCATCGACTCTGAGAAGATTCAAGCACAGCTTGATGACGGTAATGTAGTTGTGGTTGCAGGCTTCCAAGGTGTTGACGCTGAAGGCAATATTACCACTTTAGGTCGTGGTGGCTCAGACACTACCGGTGTGGCTCTAGCAGCTGCTTTGGGCGCAGATGAATGTCAAATTTATACCGACGTTGACGGCGTATATACCACAGACCCACGTGTGACCGCTAAAGCCCGTAAGCTTGATAAAATCACTTTTGAAGAAATGTTAGAAATGGCCAGCTTAGGCTCGAAAGTATTACAAATTCGTGCCGTAGAGTTCGCTGGAAAATACCAAGTACCTTTAAGAGTTCTGTCTAGTTTTGATGAAGGTCAAGACGGCAGCTTTGATGAAGAATTCCGCCAAAATGTTGGCACACTGATTACAGTAGACGAAGGAGACGACATGGAACAGCCGGTCATTTCAGGTATCGCATTTAATAGAGACGAAGCAAAGATTGTGGTACGTGGTGTGCCTGATCATCCTGGCGTTGCCTCTTCAATTTTGACCCCTATTAGCGATGCTAATATCGAAATTGATATGATTTTACAAAACCTATCAGATCAAGGTTTAACAGATTTTAGCTTCACTGTGAATCGCCCTGATTTTGATAAAGCAGTGAATATTTTAGAAAGCATCAAGCAAGATATCGATGCCAAAGAAATTCATGGCAACACAGATGTGGTTAAAGTTTCTTTGGTCGGTGTGGGCATGCGCTCACATGCGGGTGTGGCAAGCAAAATGTTCCAAGTATTGGCTGAGAACAACATCAACATCCAAATGATTTCTACCAGTGAAATCAAAATCTCTGTATTGATTAAAGAGCAACATTTAGAAAAAGCGGTTAAATCTTTACACACTGCCTTTGGTCTAGATCGTGCAGACGGTGAAAGCAAAGTAGCCAGCCTATAATATTTGGCTATTTAGCCAATTAAAAATTAGGTAATAAAAAGAGATCTAACTTCACATTAAATAGCTAGTATTTTGTAAGTAATCTCTGATAAGTTAAAAGAGTCCTCGGGCTCTTTTAACTTATATAAGGTCTCAAAACCGGTATAAGGCTTTAAAACCAGCTTCTGTGTTAAAAATAGTGAATATTAATGACACTGCTGCTATAAAGCCTTATAATGTTCTGTTCGAATATGGCCTATGCTGATGTATTTAAGAGAAAAACGAGCTCTTAGGGCAAATACATCATCAATAGCAATGCTATTTTGAACACTTTTATTCCCTTGAAAAGTTGGTTGTTGTTTCGCTACATTTTAAGCATTCAGTTCTTTAATTGAGTTGCTTCAAACTTAGCAAATGACTTCAAAATAGCGTTGGACGATCCAGGTCGCCTCTTTTAAGGGCAAACTTAATGGGCAGCGTTATGACTATTTCATCATTTGGCATTTGCCAGTTTTTTCAATTGCGACATAAGGAGTGTGACGCATGTTAATTTTAACTCGCCGTGTGGGTGAAACTTTAATGGTTGGTGACGAAGTAAGTGTCACTGTATTGGGTGTGAAAGGAAACCAGGTTCGCATTGGCGTTAATGCACCAAAAGACATTGCTGTGCATCGTGAAGAAATCTATCAGCGTATTCAGCACGAACGAGCAATGCAGTCTCAAATGCAGCATTTAGAGCAGAGCAACTTCCCTACTTCATTTGACGATGATGACTTTTTTAATAGATAGCTAATCGTTTTTGACGTATTATCCTAGAAAGGCATAAGCATTATGCTTATGCTTTTGAACAATACAATAAACATTAGTATTCAATAATAAGTTTTGATTTGATAATGAGGCCATTATGAGTATTCGACATTCTGACGTGTCTGCACTACTGAACGGACTAGATAAAAAAGCCATCGGCTTTAATGACGTCATTAACTTTATCGATGATTTTTATCGCTATACCCCTGTTAAATTTAGCAATGGGGATACCGTTAATGCCCCTGGTGCCAATGAAGGCAGTGCTAAGATTTTTGGTTTTGCCAAACATCATGGCCTAAACCAAATTGATACCCTAAAGTTATTTGGTGAGCACTACCAATCGGTACTGGCTACGCCAAATGGTACGGATCATCCCAATATCCGCAACTTCCTACATTGGGGCTGGAGTGCTTTTTTAATGGAAACCAACCCATTAACCGTGCGTCCAAAAGTGGATGTGAAAAACATCTAATCGCCTTATTATTCTCATAAAAAAAGACTAACTTAAGTTAGTCTTTTTTTTGGTCTATACTTTCTGATTTATCCGCTTAACAAGGCTTAACGGAATGCTTAGCGGAATTTTACCGGCTGAATATCGCCTTTGGGATTTGGCATATTTGGATAGTGATGCTCATGCTCTACGTCACATTCCTTGCCTACAACTGTGCCATCTTTTTTCACAGGTTTATGAATATAGCCCACACGCTCTTGAGGCGGTAGGTTTTCATGCTCCCAAATCATGACCGCTTGCATACAAGTCTCACGCTGTTCTGGTGTTAACTTATTGCCATCAGGCCATTTACCAATTTCAATCGCTGTACGAAAAGAAGCCACCAATTCTGGGGTCATTGCTGCCAATACTTCTTCTTTTTTCATGTCATACCTCACATTTAATACCAACAAAGCTAAAATTTATATCACTTAGTGACTACAAATCCTCTTCGCCATCTAAAGAAAACTCTTCAGCATGTACGTTCCAATTTAGCTTGGTTCGACACGCCTCATAAAAATCAAAACCTGGGGGATGCAATAAAGTTAGCTTGTCAGGGTGCTTGCGAATAAACAATCTATGGTGCTGCTCTAGTGCCACACTCGGCTTGCCATCGGCACTTACCATCGGCTGAGTACGATTGTCCTTATGGATACGAATCATAATTTCACTCTTATCGCTAACCACGATAGGACGACTCGATAAGGTATGTGGGTGCATAGGCACCAAACAAATCGCATCTAAACTAGGATGGATAATAGGCCCACCACCTGATAAAGCATAAGCAGTCGATCCTGTGGGCGTGGCCACAATAAGCCCATCACTGTGTTGGCGATAGACATCTAGACCATCAATCTTTAACTGAAAATCTATCATGTGTACCGACTTACCGGCATGCAATACCACATCATTTAGGGCCATATCTTGATGGATAATCTTACGATCTTCCTGAATTTCCATCATCAATAAGAATCTTTGATCTAACTGATAGTCTCCCATCAATACTTGATGTAGCTTGGCACCTACCTCATCAGGATTCACATCGGTTAAGAACCCTAACCTACCGCGGTTTACCCCCAATACTGGTACTCGGTATCGCGCTAAGGCTTGCGCTGCATGAAGGATTGAGCCATCACCACCCACCACGATTACTAAGTCACAAATCTCACCAAGCAAACTACGCTTTACGATTTGCAACTGATTCAGCTGCTCAAGTTCAAGATCAGGCAGAGTGGCGGTCTCTGAGTCGACATACAGACTCAGTCCCATTTCATTAATACGCCGACCAATCTCATGAATAGTCGTGATGACTCCTCTTTTACGAGCACGGCCCATCAAGCCTATGCGTCTAAAAGCGGGATTCTTTATAGAATGAAAGTGAGTAGAATCTGATAAGTTGGGGAGCTTATCGGACTGCGCGGAGCTTTCCATAGGCTTAAGCTTCATCAAATAGGTCATTTAAGTTTGATAATTTAATATATTTTAAATTCAAAAGGCTTGGTACGGCTTTTTATTACTTCAAAACCATAAATCATGCTGCAATTTTACTGGCAATATTATAGTGCCGTTCTGGCTTTATAACCGTTTATTTATAATGGGTAAGCGTACCACATTATAGGATTTACTGCATTAACCTATTGACCCGTTTCAATGAAATTTACCCGTGAAAGCAGACTTAATAATTGCTATATCCACCCCTAATAAAAAAGCACTATATTGAAAATCAGTCTCATCGTAACCATTAACTAGTTAACTGTATTCACATTTTCTCCTGATTGGAGCTACCCTATCCTCAAGCTTAAGTTAGCTTTACCTCTCTTGTAGAAGTACGCTATCATAACCGACAACTAAGCGTAATAAATTACAGCTGAAATTAGGTTTTAGCAAAAATCTAGGCAACCTATGAATAATTATTAACGTTAATAATTAAATACTAAAGGAATGAATTAATATGGCAAACCCTATTGTCAGTCGTACAGAACTTGCTGTTGGCGGCAGATCAATGACCGTTAAGGGCGTTGTACATAAAACCAGCTTCTTATTGGGTCTAAGTGCTATTGCAGCACTGGGCTTTTTCTTCTTCATTATCAGTGGTGGCATCAGCGGCGGCATGGCTCAGATGGTCACCTTTGGTAGTATGTTTGCCGCTTTTGGTTTGGCAATATTTATTACTTTTAAACCGCAAAAAGCCAAATCTTTAGCTGCTCCCTATGCCATCTTAGAAGGTTTATTCTTAGGCGGTGTGTCTATTATGTTTATGGGTATTGATCCTAGCATTCCAGCCAATGCCCTAGCTGCTACTTTTGTTACCGCGGCGGTAATGTTAGGCCTTTATCGTTCAGGCATGATTAAAGTCAATGAGAAGTTCCGCTCAATCATGATGTCAGCCATCTTTGCTATTATGCTAATTTATATTGTGCAGTGGGGCTTTGTGCTATTTGGCTCGACACTACCTTTCTTATTCCAAACAGGTGGTTTAGTGGCCATTGGCTTTAGTTTGTTTGTGGTAGTTATCGCCTCATTTAGCTTGCTACTTGATTTTGATAACGTTGAGCGTGCAGTAGCTGCCGGCGTATCAGAAGATTATGAGTGGGTATTTGGTATCGGTATCTTAGCCACTCTAGTTTGGATGTACTTCGAGTTCATGCGCTTATTAAGCCATTTCCAAGACTAAGACTAATCTCATACTAGAAAGCAATTTTCTTATCTAAAAAAAGGGTCGCACTATGCGACCCTTTTTTTTGTACATCAAACCATGATTGATTAACTAATCAATCAGTGACTAGCCGATTTGCAGTTAAGCTCGTTTTAGGCGCAAGGCATTTAACACCACAACCAATGAGCTTAAAGACATCCCAATAGCCGCTAACCAAGGCGGCACATAACCAAAGGCTGCAGGCAGTAGTACTACTGAGTTGTAGGTTAATGCCCAGCGTAAGTTTTGTTTAATAATATGCTGCGCTTTGTCCGCTACTCGCTTCGCATCATAGACCGCAGGCACTTTGCCATTTAAGATAACACTATCACTAGATACCTGAGCCAAGTCAGCAGCACCAGCAATGGCTGTTGAGATATTAGCCGCTGCCAATACTGGAGCATCGTTGATACCATCACCGACCATCATTACCACATGGCCTTGCTGTTGTAAGGCTTTGATATGGTCAACTTTATCACTTGGTGATAAGCCGAAATATACCTTATCAACCCCCAATTCTTTGGCCACAATTTGGGCATGCTCACTGGGGTCACCAGTCAAAATCACAGTTTCAATATTTTGAGCCTGCAGGGCAGCTATCATCTCTGCCACGCCTTCTCTTACACTGTCATTAAAGTAGTACAGCGCCATAGGCTCCCAAACTTCATTTGCCGTGTCTGATTCTGAGTCTAAGTGGCATCGGGTCAGCATCACTGCGGTACTGGCATTATGCTTTTGTAGCTGTAGCGATACTTGTGGCTTGTTTTGGGCATCAGAGTCACTCTGATTTAAAGCAAAGTTAACATGACCTAAGCGGTATTTATAACCCCCTCCGATGTCATTAACCACGGCCTCAACCCCGCCAGCAGTATGATGAACCAGATCGGTGACAGCCGGCAAGTGAAGCTGATATGCCGCATCAAGTAAAGCACTGGCAATAGGGTGACGGCTGCCTACTTCTAAGGCCGCAGCAATAGCAAGCAGCTGCTCTTTATCCATACCCTGAGCTGAGTTTTGGTCAGCTCCCTTTTGTGACTCAAGCGCCTCAATGTATAGCAAATTGGGTTTGCCGTAAGTTAAAGTTCCGGTTTTATCAAAAGCCACATGTGTAATTTCAGCCAAAGTCTGAATGGTATGGCCACGTGTGGTTAAGAAACCATAGCTTGCCAGCCTATTGGTTGAAACCGTTAGCGCAATCGGGGTGGCAAGCGATAAGGCACAAGGACAGGTGGCAACTAATACCGCAACCGTGGCCCAAAGCGCTTGAGAGGGATCTACAAAATACCAAGCGATAAAAACAAAGACGGCCAATACCAAAATTCTGGCCACAAACCAGCGAGCCCATTTGTCCGCTTGCTCCGCAACTTTTGGCTTCTCACTAAGCGCACGGTTCATTAATCGATCAATCAGAGCAATTTGACTGTTTTCTGGTAATTCTGTGACAATCATGACAAAGGGTTGGCTGTCGTTTTGCGACCCGCCAATTACTCTATCCCCTCTGTGCTTCACAATAAGCAGGCTCTCCCCAGTCAATAGGCTTTGTGATACCGTGGCAGTCTCACTACAAAGTATGCCGTCCGCCACCACCTCACTACCCGCTTCAATCATAATGACATCACCAATATTGAGGGTATGAGCGGTCACTGTTTCATAGCTTTGTGGCGTTAAGCTTAAATCTGATTCGCCATTAACGTTAAGTTCTTGTTGGACATCTTGCTGCTCAGACTGCCTACTACGCTTGGCAGAATGAATCAACTCTCCTAGCTGTGCCAGTTTTTGATGCTGAGCTTCCGTTAGGCTTAAAGCGTGTTCTGCCGTTTCAATTTTTTGTTCTACTGACTGATGGTGAGCAATATTAGCCTGATCTATCTGCTGAACTAAGGCCGACTCATTACCCACACGTTGCACCAATGTTGGCTCAACCACCACCAAATCATTGGCCATATTGGCCGCTTTAAGCCGTGCATTGTGCTCAATATAGCGCCCTGCCAATAAGAAGAACACAAACATACTGACAGAGTCGTAATAGGTCTCACCTTGCCCAGAAATAGTGGCATATAAGCTGGCAAAGAAGGTGACAATCAAAGCAATACTGACGGGCACATCCATATTGACCTGACGAATTTTTATTGCCGACCAAGCGGAAGTAAAAAATGGCACAGCACAATAAAAGAAGACCGGGATACTAACAAACAGCGATACCCAGCGTAGGAAATCTCTTTGTTCTACCAACATGCCACTGTAGCTGGTGTAATTCCCAAAATACATGCCTACCGCAAACATCATCGCCTGCATTGCCCCAAGAGCAGCAATGCCTAAACGAATCATCATTTTTTTATTGTTGCGCTCTAGCATAGCCTCGTGAGTGTCTTGACGATAAGGCTTGGCGTCATACCCTATTTGGTTAATGGTAGACAAGATATCACTGATGGGTAGCTTGTCCTCATCCCAAATGACTCGCATCCGCTGATTGGTCAAGTTTACCTGACACTTATCCACCCCAGGCATTTCATAAAGTCGGGTTTCAATCAGCCAAGTACAAGCGGCACAGCGCAGATTATTCACTGAAAGCTCAGCCACCGATTTGCCATCAGCAGCATAGACAAACTGAGCCTGAATATCCTCATGGTCATAAGCCCTTAAGCGCTCTAACTCAGTAGGCATACTTGCAGTGCGGTTAATCTCCGATCGGTCAAGGTAATATTGCTCAAGCCCTGCCTCTACAATACTCTCTGCCGCCAACTGACAGCCCATACAACACATCAGTCGAGGCTCACCTAAGATGTGGGCAGTAAACGGAGGCTCTGGTACCGGTTCACCACAGTGAAAACAGCACCCTTCAGGAGGCAATATCAAATTATTGAGATCTTCGTCTAAATAATTAAATTGCATTTGCTCGTTTATTCCTCCCTCTGACACGCTGTTATCAGAGGTGGAACTTGGGGCATTACTGGTATTAGAACTGGTATTAGAATCGCTAGGCTGAATGGAACTATTTTTAGGATGGGTCATAACATTATTCACAACAAATTGTCGCAGTAAAGATACTGTCTATTGTATCAGGTCTTACAAACTAAGCACTGTTATCTGAGGAGAAGTTATCGATAATCTACCTGCATTTGAGCCCAGTTATGAAAAAGCCATGAAAACCTGCCTTTAAAGTACAATAGCCCTGTATTAAACAGCTTTTACATTGAAAAAATGACCGTTTTCCGTCATTATAATCAGGTCTTTTTTATGTTGGTAAAACTATCGTGCATCACAAACCTTCTTCAGCAAAATCTCGTTTTTCTAAATCATCCACTCCCTCTTTAAATACTCTCACAGGCAAGACTCCAAATCCTGAACAACAAAGAGGCTCAGTGATTGGTTTTCTATTACTGATTATCATCATTGTCGGTATGGTAGTCCTTGCTATGTATTTAATTAAGCAAGATAGAGTCATTACCGCTAAATTTGAAGGTAAGCGCTGGAATATCCCAGCCAAGGTTTACTCTCAGCCTCTTGAACTGTATCAAGGTGCGACATTAACTACCAAAAATTTAGACTCTTGGTTAGAGATGTTAAATTACAAATCTAGCTCTAATTATGATCGCACTGGCACTTACAACAAATCCTCTGGTCAGTATGTGATTCATACCCGTGGCTTCCAGTACAGTGCCAGCGATGTCGACCCTGAACAAGTTATTAAGATTAAAATCCAAGACTCAAAAGTAACCAGTATTCAAAGCACACAGCCTAGCGATACCGGTATTGTACGTATTGAGCCGGTCACTATTGGTGGCATCTATCCAGACAACAATGAAGATCGCATTGTCCTACCCATCTCTGAGATTCCACAGCCGCTTATTGATGCTTTAATCTCTACTGAAGATAGAGGATTCTATCAGCATAAAGGCGTCTCGCTAAAAGGGATTGGCCGAGCTTTTTATAACAACCTGCAAGGTGGCTCTATGCAGGGTGGCTCAACCATCACTCAGCAATTGGTTAAAAACTTCTACCTTAGCTCAGACCGCACCATAAAACGTAAAGCCAATGAAGCGGTCATGGCCTTATTGCTAGAGATGCATTACAGCAAAGATGAGATCTTACAAACCTATTTGAATGAAATTAACTTAGGTCAAAATGGTAACCGCTCTATTAATGGCTTTGGATTGGCCGCACAGTTTTATTTTAATCAACCGTTAAAAGAGTTACGGGTAGATCAACAGGCCCTGCTTGTCGGTCTGGCAAAAGGGACCAGTTACTACAACCCTCGCCGCAACCCTGAACGAGCTTTAAATAGACGAAATACCGTCTTGGCTAATATGTTAGCTACTGGCAAAATTGATCAAGAAACCTATGAAGACGCGATAGCCAGACCGCTTGATGTGGTCGAAAAACCCAGTGTGGGCAAAAGCCGTTTTCCAGACTTTCTAGATATCGTAAAGCGTGAATTACAATCAAACTATCACCCAGAAGATCTAAAAAATGAAGGGTTACGTGTTTTTAGTACTTTAGACCCTATTGCTCAGTTCGCTGCGGATAATGCAGTGCAAAAACAGTTGTCGGCACTGCGTAAAAAGAGCAGTAAAACTAAGCCCTTACAAGCAGCCTTATTAAGCGCCAATCCAGCGTCAGGGGAGTTGGTCGCTGCCATCGGTAGTGGTAGTGAGTTTACTGGATTTAACCGCGCAGTAGATGCCAAACGTCAGGTCGGCTCCCTATTAAAGCCCTTTATCTATATGACAGCTCTTCAAAGCGGCAAGTACAATCTTGCCAGCCCTGTCAATGATAGCCCAGTTACTTTAACCTCATCTGATGGCAGTAGCTGGACACCAAAAAACTATGATGGTGTCGACCATGGCTACGTGCCTTTAACCACAGCTTTAGCTAAGTCTTATAACCAAGCCGCTGTGAATACAGGAATGGAATTTGGCGTGGGCACCCTGGTCAATCAGATGCATCGCTTGGGTATCAATGAAAAAATCCCTACCTATCCTTCTTTGTTCTTAGGTTCGGTCGAGCTAAGTCCTATGGATATGTTAGGCATGTATCAAGTTTTAGCAGCTGGCGGCTTCCGCACCCCCATTATCAGTATCCGTACTGTGGTCGATGATAGAGGCAGCATTTTACAGCGCTCTGGATTTGACACTAAGCGCAGTGTACCGCCTGATGTCAACTATTTAACCAACTATGCGTTACAAGAGGTGGTTAGAAATGGGACAGCAAGCTCATTGAAATCTTTGGGCAATAATCTTAATTTGGCCGGTAAAACAGGGACCACCAATGATTACCGAGACGCTTGGTTTGCAGGCTACAGCGGTAACTATGTCAGTGTGGTCTGGGTTGGTAGAGATGACAACAAGCCTATTGGTCTTAGTGGCGGCAGTGGCGCCCTACCCTTATGGAAAGACTTTATGGGGCGCTTGCGTCTAACGCCTGTGGAATTGGTGCAGCCTGACAGTGTCGAGTGGTTATGGTTAGAAAATGGTACCGGCAAACTGTCTCATGAAAGCTGCCAGGGAGCCAGATACTTACCCGTATTATCAAGATACTTACCTGAAGATGCCAGCGACTGCGCCCTAGCTATTTATCAACAAGAGCAATCTCGTAGACAGCTGCAGTGGCTCAACGATCAGCGTAAAGCGCTTCTAAATCAAAGCCGTGAGTTAGATAGCGTTCAAGAAGGTATGCCGTCTGGTGGAATAAACGGTGACAATATTGATGGCAGTGACCCTTCACAAAATGCAGAAGGTGAGAATTCAAACAACAATAACAGTGAGAATTCAGGCGACACTTGGTATGATAAAGCTTTAGAATGGTTTTAACGCCTAACTTTAGCTTAACTTTTCCAAAATCGTATTTATGAGGTTAACAAAGCTAACTTATCACCGAGTTAGCTTTGCTCATGGTTTGCCCTTAATTTACCAATTTGGATTGAAATTATGTCTAAGCAATCCCGAGTACCTGTTACAGCATCGGCTAAAACTTCTATCAAAGTCAGCCCCTTGAAATCATTACTCATGAGCTCGGCCCTGAGCTTACTAATGATGGGAGCTCTGACTGGGTGCCAAAGTACTGGAGGGTTATCAGCTCCTTCTTCAGTGCCTGTCACTCAGCCTAACGCTCAAGCCAATCAAGGCACAGCTCCAGCCCCAAGCTCGACCCCTTCTTCTACCACTTATTCTGATGGCCTAGAAGATGACTACCCCATTTCAGAGGTAGATGACGATACGCAAGCTGTAGAACAAAATACAGGCTTTGAGCCCCAAACCTCCTATCCTGTAGACAACACCCCAACACAAACTGAAGCCCCTGTCACAACTGAAGAAGCCCCCGTTGTCACAACCAATCCCAATGCTGTGGGCCAAACCAGACCGACTCCCTCTATACCTCCTAGCACCGAAAGTCCTGTGGTTAAGCCTCGCGTACCTGATACCCGAACCGCACAGCAGAGCTTACTAGAGCAGGCGCGTCAAAACTCAAAGCAATCGAGTCATAAATCAGCTTCTATCCAAGATGGTAGCAACCTTCCTGCCTTCCAAAGGCTGATGGATACAGGTGTTGAACAACTGCGTCAAGGACAAGTTGCTGCCGCTCAAGCAACTTTCACTCGAGCTCAACGCTTAGCGCCTCAGTCTTCAGCGGTTTACTTCTATTTAGGCCAAGTGGCTTTAAAACAAAACCAGCCGCTAAAAGCCGAAGCTATGGCCCGTCGTGGGTTAGTCGTCGCTCAGACAGAAGCCCGAAGAAGAGCTTTGTGGCAAGTTATCTTAAAAGCCGGACAGGCCCAGGGCAACACCCGAGTTATTAACGAAGCAAAATCAGCATTATCAAGATAAAGGCTATCAACCTACGTAGTATCAAGCTAAAATATACTATTTTTTTATAAAGTTATTTACCCTAAGGATCATTATGGATTGGCAGCAATTACACCTGCAATGTGCAAAACAAGATGTGGACTTGGCCGAAAGCCTGTTATTAGAAGAAGGCGCGCTTTCAATTAGCCTAGAAGATGCCGGAGACCAGCCCTTATTTGAGCCATTGCCTGGTCAGTCTCCTTTATGGGACGAAGTTATCCTAACCGGTCTATTTTCTGCAGACAATGCACAAGATATTGAAGCGGCAGCACAGACCATCGCTGTACAAGTCAATGCTCGACGCGTGTGGACCACTGCCCTTGCCGATACAGACTGGGAGCGTGAGTGGATGTCACATTACGCCCCTATTGAGTGTACCAATAATTTATGGATTGTTCCTAAGTGGATGACGCCGCCTAATCCAGATGCGATAAACATCATGATGGATCCAGGCTTAGCCTTTGGTACCGGTTATCACGCCACTACTCGCCTATGCCTAGACTGGTTAACAGATCAAGATTTATCAGACAAGGTCGTTATTGACTATGGTTGTGGCTCAGGCATCTTAGGTATCGCTGCCCTATTACTGGGTGCTAAGCAAGTCTATAGTGTCGACATTGACCCTCAAGCTGTGTTAGCAACCAAACAAAATGCCGAGCGAAATGAAGTAGATGGTCAATTAGAAGCCTTCTTGCCAGAAGATTTTGCTAAAGCCTTTGAGGCCGGTGATATTCCTAAAGCAGATATTATTACAGCAAACATCTTAGCTAAGCCTTTAATGGAGCTGGCTCCTTATTTGGCTACTTTAATCAAACCTGAAGGCGGCATTGTTCTTGCTGGTCTAATCTCCGAGCAGCTAGAAGATGTTATCAGTGCTTATCAGCCATGGTTTAACCTAGATACCCGTCATTCTTATGAAAAAAATGACAACCATGACGACTCTCATTGGCATCGCTTATCAGGTACTTTTAAGGGCTAAGCCATTTGCCTTAGCCTAATAAGCACCATAATCAAAGTTTAAACTCACTTTAATTCACTATTAGATTTATTATAAAGCTATGGACAACCAAACCTCTTCTTTAAGTGACGTAAATACCTTAGCTAACTGTATCGATAACGAAGAACGCATGCCGCTTCGTTATCATGTACAGCAAGCCGTTGAGCAGTACTTTGTAGAGCTTGAAGGAGAAACAGCGACCAATCTATACCAGACCATACTGCAAGAAGTCGAAAAACCCTTATTAGAAGTCGTTCTTGAACAAACCCAGGGCAACCAGTCTAAGACCGCTCTAATACTGGGATTAAATCGAGGAACTTTGCGTAAAAAAATGCAGCAGTATGGTTTGATGTGATCTTTTCACTCTATTTTTATATTGTTTTTATAAAAGCTAACTCTTTATTTTAGGGACAAAACAGAAAGTACGACACCAAACTTTGCTCTTAATGGGTGAAAGTTTTGTCATATTTTCAATTTTGCTCTAATATACTCGGGTCTTAGCCTGACTAGGTTAAGACAATTACTCAAAACCCACGATGATTTCAGAATCTAATCACCCTTTTTATCGTATACACTATGGGAAAAACTATGTCTGATAAGCCGTACGCTCTTATTTCTGTTTCTGATAAAGCTCAAATCGAAAGCTTTGCCAAAGGCCTAATTGAAGCAGGATATGATTTACTATCAACAGGTGGTACTTATCGCCTACTGTCTGAAAATGGCATCGCAGTAACTGAAGTAGCAGATTACACGGGCTTCGCTGAAATGATGGATGGCCGTGTTAAGACCCTTCATCCAAAAATTCATGGAGGCATTTTAGGCCGCCGTGGTAAAGATGATGCCGTAATGAGTGAGCACGGTATTCGCCCTATCGACTTGGTTGTGGTGAACTTATATCCTTTCGCCCAAACTGTAGCCAAACCAGACGTGACCAAAGCAGACGCTATCGAAAACATCGATATTGGTGGCCCAACCATGGTTCGCTCTGCTGCTAAAAACCATGAGCACGTGGCTATTGTGACCAACCCTGCAGACTACGATTCTATTTTACAAGAACTAAAAGAAGCCGGTAGCCTATCACAAAAGACCCGTTTTGATTTAGCGGTTAAAGCGTTTGAACACACCGCTCATTATGACGGTATGATTGCTAACTTCTTAGGTAGCCGCTTAGAGTCTTTTGAAGAGCCAGACAGCTTTGCCCGTACTTTCAACGTACAGTTGAAAAAAGCTCAAGACCTACGCTACGGTGAAAACCCTCATCAGCAAGCAGCTTTCTACGTGGAAGAAAACGGCTCAGGCGAAGGCAGCATCTCTACAGCTAAGCAGCATCAAGGTAAAGAGTTGTCTTATAACAACATCGCCGATACTGATGCCGCTTTAGAGTGTGTAAAATCATTCTCTGAATCTGCTTGTGTGATCGTTAAGCACGCTAACCCTTGTGGTGTGGCCATCAATGCTGACCAAACTCAAGCTTACAAAACTGCCTTTAGCACAGACCCTGAGTCTTCTTTTGGTGGCATCATCGCTTTCAACCGTCCTTTAACTAAGCAAACCGCTCAAGCTATCGTTGACACTCAGTTTGCTGAAGTTATCATTGCTCCAAGTCTAGAGCAAGGCGTACTTGAAATCACTTCTGCAAAGAAAAACGTGCGTGTTTTAACTTGTGGTGAGTTACCTGGCCCACAAAGCCGTGCGGCTCAGTTCGACTATAAGCGTGTCACCGGTGGTCTATTAATTCAAAACCAAGACTTAGGCCTAATCACTGCAGACGACTTACAAGTAGTGACTGACTTACAGCCTACTGCAGAACAGTTAAATGACCTTCTATTTACTTGGACTGTGGCTAAATACGTGAAGTCTAACGCTATTGTTTATGGTAAAGATCAGCGTACTATCGGTATTGGTGCAGGTCAGATGAGCCGTGTAAACTCAGCTCGTATTGCTGCTATCAAAGCTGAACACGCCAACCTTAAGACTGAAGGTGCCGTTATGGCATCAGACGCCTTCTTCCCATTCAGAGATGGTATTGATAACGCTGCTGAAGTGGGCATTAAAGCCATTATCCAGCCAGGTGGTTCAATCCGTGATGATGAAACCATTGCTGCTGCTAACGAACATGGTATCGCTATGGTATTCACTGGCATGCGTCATTTCCGCCACTAATTGATAGCTGCTTTATGAGCTATCTGTTATTAACGGATAAAAAAAAGACCGCCTCAATTGAGACGGTCTTTTTTGTGTTCATCAAAAGAAGATAACTAGGATAAAGAGCTAAGCTTTAAACTCCGCCTACCTCATTAATCACTCTTTCATTCTCTTCAATTTTCGTAGCGCCTTTTAAGTACTCGACATAATCGCTGAAGTACTCTTGGCCACGGATACTTCTCATATCAAACATGGCTTGAGATAGCTCAGCGGCTGGCACGTCTTGCATAGAGCCTTTAGTAATAGGACCTAAGACTAGAACTGTGGCACCCTCATTAGTTTTCTCAGAAACAGCCACTGGCTTACCGTCTGTACTGTCCTTACTAAACGCAATGGCTTGCTCATTAGCCGTCAGCAATGAGCTTTGACGGTTGATATTACCTAAAGACTGGAACTTAGCTTGAGCCGCTTGCATGCCTTTATCATTCACAGTCTTGCTAATAGATTGAGCGGCTGCCAAAGCTTGAGCACTGGCTTTTTGCTTCACTAAAATAGTTTTAATCTCAGCAGTAGCTTGCTGCAAGGTCAAAGGCTTAACTGGACGATAGTTGGTAGGCTGAACCCACAGAGTGCCGTTATTTACTTTAATACTGGCACTCACTGACTCATCTTGAATAGCGAAGTCATCAAAGGCTGCTTCAATCACTGCTGGCTGAGCCAGAACTGTTTTATTGTCCTTTTTGGTATAGTCTTTAATCTTTTGCACACTAAGCTCTTCTTGCTGTGCAATGTCTTCAATACCTACACCATCAATAGCCATCTCGTTAATGCGAGTAATCTTGTCAGCAATCAGCTCTTCACGCTTTTGACGCTCAGCTTGTGCTACAAGCTCTTCACGCATACTGTCTAAGCTTGGAATGCCCTCACCAGACATTTCAGTAACTTTAAACAGCTGATAACCAAAACTGGTTTTAACAGGTTCTGAAACTTGGTCTTTATTTAACCCTTCAATCGCCTGAGCAACTTTGGCCCCATCGGCACCGAAGACATCAGGATTAAAGGTACCGATATCACCGCCTTTGGCTGCACTCACTGGATCTTCAGAAAATTCTTTAGCCAAAGCTGCAAAGCTTTCGCCCTTCTCAAGACGGCTTTCAATTTGCTCAATGGTCTTTTGCGCGTTGGCACCCGTCACCAAAATCTGACTGACCTTTTGACTATAATCACCTACATAATTGGCTTTAAACGCATTATACTGAGCTTGGACATCTTCCTCAGTCACTTCATCAACAGCAACTTTGCTAGGATCAAGCTGAATATAAGCCAAATCAACCATAGCTACGCTATTTAGATCATTTTGATGCTTGTTATAGTAGTCTTCAATCTCTTTATTAGACACAGACACCTTGTCTTTGTACTGCTCCCAAGGCAAGCGATATACCCAAACATCTCTAGTTTCTAACTGTAGCGCCAATAGGTCATTAATCTCAGCTTCTGGATAAAGAGCGGTTTGAGCCACACTAGCATAAAGCTGCATTAAGTTTAGCTGTTGACGGTATTGATTAAATAACTGATCTTTGGTCATACCTTGCTGCTGCAATGCAAAGGCAAAGCGGTCGTTAGAGAACTGACCATTTTCATCTAAGAACTGAGGATCTTGTAACAGCAAGTCGTTAATAACCTTGTCTGATACGTGCATGCCTAGCTGGTCCGATTGGTTTCTAAGTAAAGCACGATTGATTAGGCTTTTTAGAACTTCACGGTTTAGGGCATTGGTATTAATCGCACTGGCTTCTACGCCATTTTGTAGTAGCTCATTTCTGCGATTATTGATAGCGTCTTGATATTCAGCGCGGCTAATCGTTTGATCACCTACTGTAGCCACGTCATTTGCATTTGCTGACCCAGTAAAATAGCTCTCAAGGCCTAAAATTACCAAGGGGGATAAACAAAGCATTAAGAAAATTCTGCCAGGCCAACTTTTAAGAAAATTACGTATCGATTCCATAGTACATATCAGTCATAAGTTAATAAGAGGTTAACGCAATATCATACGTGAAAATAAGGTCCGACACAAAAAAAACGCACCCTAAGGTGCGTTATTGTCTGCTATCAGACATGGTACTCGCTGAACTTAGCGCATAATCGGCTTAGTTTAAACGATCTTTAAGGCCTTTACCTGCTTTAAAGTGTGGTACACGGCTTGCTGGAATCTGAAGCTCATCACCAGTCTTAGGGTTACGGCCAGTACGCGCTTTACGATCTTTAACGCTGAATGTACCAAAACCTACTAATGAAATAGTGTCATTGTTTTCTAGAGCTTCGCCAACACTTTCCATCATAGCATTAAGAGCGTCAGCAGCTTGAGTTTTGTTCAGACCACTTTTCTCAGCGATGCTATCTACTAATTCTGATTTATTCATAGAGACTTCCTTTAAAATGATTTAAATTCGGAGGTAAATTCTATCGCTTAAAAACTAAATAAGCAATAACCAAGCCCTTAAATACTACACATCAGTGCAAAAAAAGTGCACCTTTTCAATTTTTAGTATTTTCTGAACGTGGGGTTTCTCCTGCTGTTATAGCAAGGGGTTTAGAAATGTGCAAGTAAATTTACATTTTACTGCTCAATTGCTTACTCAAATCGGCTTGAGACACCACCTACATTGACTTTATACCTTTAAAACCTCGTTGTTTCAAGTACTATCGTATATTTTATAGGTTTTTATCCTATCTAAGCTATTTACCAGTTAATTTTATTAATCCGTATCATACTTATAGCGAGTACGTTACTTTATGCTATTATTTATCACATTTTTCATAAATGACGGTTATAATTTTCTGAATTACTTAAGCTGGTTTTTAAGTTAACAAGATTTTCTAACTTTAATAGATATGATGCGTTAACCCTTCATATAACAAAATTCAAATAGGTTTAGTATGAGTCAAAATTCAATTTCAAACTCTCTACTTAATGTCGTACTGGTATTTGCAGAGTCTGCTATTACGCTTGTTTTAAGATTCGATGCAAACCTACGTAAAGCAGTCTACCCTTTGGCTCAAAAAAACACTGTGGTCTGTGTCCGCAGTTACCTACCCCACACTCAGTTTTATGCTACGTTCACTAACAAAGGCATCTTATTAGACAGCGAGCTTCCCCACTCTGCTTCTGAGCCTGATGTTGTTATTAATGCTTATAGCCATCAGCTGATCAACTCTCTGGTTAGCAATGACGTGACTCAAATCAATAAGATCACCATGCGTGGTGGTACCGAAACCGTTAATGAAGTTCGCAACTTCTTATCACAGCTGGGTGTTGCTAGCCTGTTTCAAGGCATTATCAAAACCGTTAAAGGAAAAGGCAAAGAAAAAGCTGAAGAGGCAAAAGAGGAAAACAAGCCGGACTATAAAGCCCGTATTGAAGAGCAGCAGCAACAGCTTAATGCTTTAAGCATGCGCAACCGTGAGCTTGAAATAAGTCTGAAAGAAGCACACAGCAAACAAAAAACCACTATGATTGCCCTTATTGTGGCTTCATTGATCGCCATCGCTGCTGTTATTGGCTGGGTAAGCTAATAACAGCCAAACGATGATCACAGCCTTAAGTAATTAGTATTAAGCACTTAGTTATTCAGTACTCAGCCTTATCAGTACTCAGCCTTAGGTTCTACTCTATCTTTAAGTGATCTGCTTTCAGAACCTTGACCTTTAAACACCTTAATGGACCCCCTAGTCTATTAAGGTGTTTTTTTATGTTGATTAAATTTAAATAATGGCCAAATCGGTATTGAAAATATAAGGTTACGGCCTCAAATCAAGTACTATAAGCCTTTGAGAAACCCTAAACTATCGATAATTTTTAACCCATAGTTTGCTATAATATCGGCGCCAAAAATCCACGACTGTTTTACTGATTATCTGTATTACAATTAAGCCACCAATTAATCTTGACTGCATTACTCGGAATTAACTATAATAGGACTTAATTAATTCAGTATGAACTCGTGGAGACATTAAATGCGCTTAACAACTAGAGGTAGATACGCGGTTACAGCTTTACTTGACCTGGCTATCCAAGATGGTGATTCAAAGAATGCTGTCTCCCTATCTGATATTGCCAAGCGCCAATCCATCTCAATTTCTTATTTAGAACAATTATTTTCTAAATTACGTAAAGCAGGATTGGTGACCAGTACCCGTGGTGCCTCAGGTGGTTATCATTTAGCTAAACCTTTGGCTGATATAGATGTAATGACCATTATCACTGCTGTCGATGAATCAGTGAATGCTATGCAGTGTGGCGGCCAAGGTAACTGTCAAGGCGGCGCTATGTGTCTTACCCATGACTTATGGTGTGCCCTATCTATCCACATCGAACAATATTTAAAAAATATTTCTTTAGATCAGTTATTACAGATGGAAAATGTTAAAGACGTGTCGCATCGTCAACAACTGCTTCATCAAGTAGCAACTGAGAAAACTGAAAAAAGTACAACTACAAATTCAAATATAATATTCCCTGCCAATGAGGTTAATCCAGCATGAGTAACTTAAACCGCCCTATCTATCTTGACTATGCAGCCACTACCCCTGTTGATGCAAAAGTAGCGAAGAAGATGGCTGAATACATGACTTTTGAAGGTGTATTCGGTAACCCAGCTTCTCGTTCACACGGCTACGGTTGGCAAGCTGAAGAAGCTGTAGAAACTGCACGTCAACAAGTTGCTGATTTAGTGAATGCCGATCCTCGTGAAATCGTATTTACCTCTGGTGCGACTGAGTCTGATAACTTAGCCATCAAAGGCGCAGCTCATTTCTACCAAGGTCGTGGTAAGCACATCATCACCAGTAAAATCGAGCACAAAGCTGTATTAGATACTTGCCGTCAACTTGAGCAAGAAGGCTTTGAAATCACTTATATCGACCCTCAGCCAGGCACAGGCCTTATCCTACCTGAGCAAGTTAAAGAAGCTCTACGTGAAGACACGATCTTAGTTTCATTAATGATAGTGAACAACGAGCTAGGCACAGTAACTGATGTGAAAGCCATTGGTGAAATCACTCGTGAAGCTGGCGTAATCTTCCACGTTGACGGTGCTCAAGCTGCTGGTAAAGTAAAAATTGACTTAGAAGAGCTAAAAATTGATCTAATGAGCTTCTCAGGTCACAAAGTTTATGGTCCTAAAGGTATCGGCGCATTATTTGTACGCCGTAAACCACGTGTTCGCCTACGTGCTGAGCAACATGGTGGTGGTCATGAGCGTGGTATGCGTTCTGGTACTTTAGCCACTCACCAAATCGTTGGTATGGGTGAAGCATTCGCCATCGCTGCTGAGCGTTTAGAAGAAGACCGTGCCCATACTCAGAAAATGCATGACAAGTTATGGCAAGGCGTTCAAGATATTGAAGAGATCTACCTAAATGGTGATGTTGAAAACAGCGTGCCAAATATCATTAACATTAGCTTCAACTTCGTTGAAGGTGAATCACTAATGATGTCATTAAAAGACATGGCGGTTTCTTCAGGGTCAGCTTGTACTTCAGCTACTCTTGAGCCTTCATACGTACTACGTGCTATTGGTCGCCCAGATGAATTAGCACACAGCTCTATCCGCTTCAGCTTTGGTCGTTACACCACAGAAGAAGACATTGATACCATTTTAGCTCAAATCCATGAAGCGGTTGAGAAATTAAGAGACCTGTCTCCACTATGGGATATGTATAAAGATGGCGTGGATCTTGACTCTGTAGAGTGGGCGGAACACTAAACAAAGAAGCAAATTAGCCATTAAGGGGCTGACCTATTATAACTGACAATACTTTTATAATTATTAACCAAAAGCTGCCCCTTAATTAACGCTAATTATTATTAACGAATTAGACAATATATTTTTTATTGTCCCCATTTATCTAGGTTAAACCCCAGGAGAAACACCATGGCTTATAGTAATCAAGTAATTGACCATTATGAAAATCCACGCAACGTTGGTAATTTAGACAAAGATGCCAAAAACGTTGGTACCGGTATGGTTGGTGCTCCAGCTTGTGGTGACGTTATGCGTCTACAAATTCAAGTTGGCGATGACGGTATTATTGAAGATGCTCGCTTTAAAACTTACGGCTGTGGTTCAGCTATTGCTTCAAGCTCACTAGTAACTGAGTGGCTAAAAGGCAAGACACTAGACCAAGCCTCTGAAATCAAAAACAAGCACATTGCTGAAGAATTGGCTCTGCCTCCAGTGAAAGTTCACTGTTCAGTATTGGCTGAAGATGCGATTAAAGCAGCTATTAATGACTACCGCACCAAAACTGATACAGCAACTGACGCTTAATTCTTGTCTTTATTGACTCATATCTTTATTGAACTGATAAGCGATTAGTTAGTATATTTTTTAGGCTAATGAGCTTAGTAAGGCAATCTTATTAAGCTCAAGCGATATAAATTTTAATTTTTAACATTAGGATAGTCTTAATGATAGAACTGACCGAACGTGCTGCGAAACACGTTACAGATTATTTAAATAACCGAGGTCATGGCGAGGGCATTCGTGTCGGTATTCGTACTGCTGGATGTTCAGGACTGGCCTACGTGTTAGAATTCGTTGATGAACCAGATTCTGTAGACGAAAAATTTGAAAGCAACGGGGTTAATATCTTTGTTGATCCTAAAAGTATGGTTTATTTAGACGGCTTATTAATGGATTATGTGGTTGAAGGTCTGAACGAAGGCTTCAAATTCACTAACCCAAATAAAAAAGGTGAATGCGGCTGCGGTGAGTCTTTTACTGTTTAATCAGTGACGTGTCACCTCTCCCCCTTTTATTAAGTGTTAAGCCTCTTTAGTTATAACTGCGCTTATAACTAAAATCATAATTACACTACTTTGCAACAATAATGATTTTAGGATTTAGACGGAGCTGACGATATAATTCGTCAGCTTTAAGTTTTAGCTTTCACCAAACCACCATCAACCAATAGCACTCAAAGCCTATGTCAGATAACGCACCTACTTTCGCCAATTTCTTTGCTCTTTTCGAGCTGCCTATTACTTTTGAGATTGAGACCACAAAGCTTAGTGAACGGTTGCGTCAACTTCAAAGCCAATATCACCCTGACAAATTAAGCGGCAATGAGAGCGCCTCATTACAGCAAAACTCTGCTGTCATCAATCATGCTTATGACATCTTAGTCAATCCAGACAGCCGCGCTAATTATTTATTAGAACTGTCCGGCCAAGAGCTTAATACCGACCACTCTATCGCTGATCTCGACTTCCTAGATGATGCTATGGAAATGCGCATGGACCTTGATGATGCCGAATCAGCAAGCGACTTAGCCACAATTTCCAAGCTAAAAACTAACGTTGATCTGCGCATAGACAATCAGTCACAACGTTTTAAACAAGCTTATGCTGAGCAAGACTGGCCTGTGGCGAAAGATGCTACTCAGAAGCTTAAGTTTTTGGTTAAGCTAAAAAAAGATATGGACATAGCCGTAGATAACAGCCAACAACAAGCTGATGACGATGATTTATATCTTTAATACCTAGTTAACTATTTATTTTTTACTTTTATTATTAATTCTCTGCCTTAGATTGAGTGTTTTATGTCTTTATTACAAATTGCTGAACCAAACCAAAGTGCAAATCCTCATGAGCATAAATATGCTTTAGGTATCGATTTAGGTACCACTCGCTCTATGGTAGCGGTTGTCCGCTCAGGTAAGGCAGCTTTGCTTGAAACTTCTTTAAGCAATGAAACTACTAACACCAGCAAAGATACCTTACTGCCTTCAGTAGTTTATTATGGTAATAAAGAGGGCGTAACGACTCCTGTTGTGGGGTCTGAAGCCTTGGCTTATTTTGAAACAGATCCTGCCAACACCATTATCTCAGCTAAGCGCTTTATGGGTCGTAGCGTACAAGATATTAAGTTCTCTCACCCTTATGAGCTTAAATCTAGTGCCAGTAATGTAGAAGCTATGCCTTCTTTTGTGACGGCTCAAGGAGAGATTTCTCCAGTAGCGGTATCTGCTGAAATACTAAAAACCTTAGAGCAACGGGCCCAATCTGCTCTGCCTAATGCCAGTATTGCAGGCGCAGTCATTACCGTACCTGCTTATTTTGACGAAGCCCAACGTCAGGCTACTAAAGATGCCGCTAAGCTGGCCGGTCTAAATGTGCTTAGGCTATTAAATGAACCTACAGCAGCAGCCGTAGCCTATGGTCTAGACCGCAATAAAAGTGACTCAGAAAAACAAGAGCATATCTATCTAATCTATGATTTGGGCGGCGGTACCTTTGATGTATCCCTATTAAAGATGACCGAAGGTGTGTTTGAAGTTCTGGCCACTGGGGGCAACAGTGCCTTAGGTGGTGATGATATAGACCGCCAAATTATGGGCTGGCTACTTAAACAGGCAGATCTAACTCCAAAACAGTTGACGGCTCAGCAGCGCACTCATACTGCCCGTCAAGCAGAGGCTTATAAGCAAGCACTGACTCATGAAGACAGTGTCTCAGTAAGTCTAGATGTGGCAGGTACTCAGTGGCAAGGTACTTTAACCGCAGAAGATTTAGTGCAGATTGTCGAGCCTATTACTCGCCGTACTATCTCTACGTGCGAACAAGTCATGCGAGATGCCAATATTGACCTATCACAACTTGATGAAATCATCATGGTGGGCGGCTCAACCCGTATGCCTGTGATCCAGCAGGCTGTTGCCGAGCACTTTAACAAACAGCCTCTGTCTCATCTAAACCCTGATGAAGTAGTCGCTTTGGGTGCAGCACAAGTTGCCGAACAGCTCATCAAAAAAGATAAATCTAATAATGTCTTATTGCTTGATGTAACCCCGCTATCTTTAGGTCTAGAGACCATGGGTGGCTTGGTAGAAGTGGTTATTCCACGCAATACTCCTATCCCAGTGGCCAAAAAACAAACCTTTACCACCTATCAAGATGGCCAAACAGGCATGATTATTCATGTGGTACAGGGTGAGCGAGATACCGTTGAAAACTGCCGCTCATTGGGCCGCTTTGAGTTGTATGGTATCCCTCCTATGAAAGCAGGCTTAGCGCGCATCGAAGTGACTTTTGATATTGATGCCAATGGTCAGCTTTCAGTAAGTGCCTTTGAGGCTACCTCTGGGGTTAAGAGCGATATTAAGATTACCCCATCGTATGGCTTAAGTGACGAACAGCAAGAGCAGCTGCTGCGTGCAGGCTTTGAAAATGCGGCTCAAGACAAACTGGCTCGTAGCTTAATTGAAGCCAAGGTAGAGGCTGAGCGTGAAGTTCTAGCCCTGCAGTCTGCCCTACAAGAGTTTAATTCTCTATTGAGCGAAGAGGAAGTGAGCAATCTACAGCAAGCGATGCAACAGTTAAGTGAAGCGCTTGAGCAAGATATCTCTTCTGACGATCAGGCTGTACTGCAAGCCATAAAAGCAGATGTAGAAAACAAACAAGCCAAATTAAAGCCGTTGAGCGATGCCTTTGCGGCCCGTATTATGGACCAAAGTGTTCAGCAGTCGCTAGCAGGTACTAGCACAGAGACTTGGTCTGAATAAGAGACTCGCCGAGTTCAGACAATTAAGGATTATATTGATCGATCCTTTAACACAGATATTGCAAAACAGATTTTACTAATAACTAAAAGTTGGAATTTTTTATGCCTAAGATTACATTACTGCCCCATCATGAAATATGCCCAGAAGGTGCTGAAGTTGAATTAGAAAGCGGCCAAAACTTATGTAAAGGTCTATTAGAAAAAGGCTTTAAAATTGAGCATGCTTGTGAGATGTCTAAAGCCTGTACTACCTGTCACGTTATCGTGCGTAAAGGCTTCAACAGTCTAGATGAAATGGATGATATTGAAGCGGACTTATTAGACAGAGCTTGGGGACTTGAGCCAGACTCTCGCCTATCTTGTCAGGTACAGATTGAAGACACAGATTTAGTGGTTGAGATTCCAAAATATACCATTAACCATGCCAGTGAAAACCACTAAACCCCATTTAGTATATTCATAAAAAAAGACACCTTAAGGTGTCTTTTTTTATGGGGCTTTATATTTACTGCATTTGCCAATCGAAAGGCATTTGATTATGACCACGCAACGCCATCATAAGCGTCTGCTGCATAGCCAAGTAAACCTCTTGGGTATAAGGTACTGCTGGCGTGCCCCACACTGGGTTTGGCCAAGCTAAGTCATTTTGATAACGGACAATATGATGGAAATGCAGTTGAGGCACTTGGTTACCTAAAGCTGCCACATTCATTTTATCTGCATTAAACGTCTTAGCCATCTGGCTCGATAGCCAGCTTGACTCACGTAAAAACTGAGCCTGGTCAGCTGGTGATAATTCATAAATCTCTTGCACACCCGCCACTCTAGGTACCAAAATCAACCAAGGGAACTGGCAGTCATTAATTAGACGACAAGTAGATAGCGGAAAGTCTCCAACTAAAAACGAATCTTTAGCTAGCGTTGGATGAAGTTGAAACATATTGGCTCTCTTAATTATTTTAATGATTCTGCAAGCCAATATTTTATCAGGTATTGGCTTGATATTATAGATGCTAACACATGTTTAATCTTTTGCAGCAGATAACCTAGAGTTTACTCAATATAAAAACATAAAAAAGCAGCCTTGAGAACTCAAGACTGCTTTACCCCTTAATTGCTGCCGACCTAGTGGTAGCCACCATTAAGCGGTCCTGTTAAAAGCCACAAGCTACTTGCACTTTCAGCATTTTTTATTATTCTGTTCCCAGTGTTTTTATTATCATCCCTAATTTTTATACTTTATCTATAACGTATTAAGCCTTACCTTTAAGTCTTATTTACATCTCTACGGCATCTTCTACATCATCATCAAACCAGTCTGGAACTTGCAGCTCCTCCAAGTCGATAGCGTAATCAATATTCATGGCACTATTAATCCTCATATTCATCTCTCCTTATTAGTCTCTTATTTAATTTTTCATATCATCCTGTTATTTGATGACTCTAAGATACTAGTAATTGATGACAATTAGATTAAAGCACCATGACGATTTAATGACTCTATGAGTAGATATAGCTACAGATAGAAATTAAGTATTTCCGTTATTGCTATCCTCTTGTTTTTGGGCCACGTGCTTTGAGAAGTGGTTTAATAGCTCACGGACCACGTCCACTCGCTGCTGCGGTGTCTCAAGCTTATCAGGATTGGTATAGCGAATGCCTGAAGCCCCATTCATGCGATAGCGATTGCCATCCGACTGAATCAGCTGAATAATAGCCAAGGCTTCAACAGGAGTATCTGGGGCAAACTCTAATACCACGCTGCTGCTTGTCGCGTCTATCTTATAGATGGCCAAAGGCTCGGCCTGAACCCGTAACTGATGGATAGCAAATAACTGCTTAGTTTGATCTGGAAGCGTCCCAAATCTATCAATCATCTCAGTTCTAATATCGGTCAAGGTGTCCTTATCTTCAGCATTGCTAATACGCTTATAAAATAACAAGCGCTGCGGCACATCATTGACATAGTCTTCTGGTATCAACGCTGAGCAGTGCAAGTTAATATCACTGGTCAAGGACAATGGCGTATTTAAGTCCGGCTCTTTACCTGCTTTAATGGCTTTTGTCGCACGCTCGAGCATATCCATGTAGAGACTAAAGCCAATGGCCTGCATGTTACCGCTTTGCTGTTTACCCAGTATCTCGCCAGCCCCACGAATCTCCAAATCTTCACTGGCCAACATAAAGCCTGCCCCTAGAGTATTGGCTCTTTCAATGGCATGCAGACGCTTCTTAGCATCCCCTTTTAGCCCTTTGATTGAAGGCACTAACAGGTAACAGTAGGCTTGATGATGACTGCGCCCCACTCGGCCACGCAGCTGATGCAATTGGGCTAAGCCAAATTTATCGGCACGCTCGATAATAATGGTATTCGCGTTAGGCACATCGATGCCGGTTTCGATAATGGTGGTACACACTAGTACGTTAAATTTTTTGTGATAAAACTGCTGCATCACCTGCTCAAGACCACGCTCATTCATCTGACCGTGTGCCACCCCTACTCGAGCTTCAGGTACTAGCTCGCGGATGTTCTCTGCCATACGCTCGATACTGGCCACATCATTGTGCAGTAGATAGACCTGCCCACCACGTAACAGCTCACGCAAAATCGCCTCTTTCATCAGCTGATTTGTCTTTTGCATCACAAAGGTTTTAATAGCCAATCGGCGAGCAGGCGGCGTGGCAATAATCGACATGTCACGCATACCGGTCAACGCCATGTTCAGCGTACGTGGAATCGGTGTGGCCGTCATAGACAAACTATCCACATCACTTTGAATGGCCTTGATACGCTCTTTATGACGAACCCCGAAGCGGTGCTCTTCATCGACAATCATTAACCCTAAATTGGCAAATTTAACGTCTTTTTGTAGCAGCTTATGGGTACCAATAACGATATCTACTTTACCGGCGGCCAAATCTTCTAATACTTGGTCTTGGTATTTTTTGCCACCAAAACGAGACAAAGTCTCTACTCGAATTGGCCAGTCGGCAAAGCGGTCTTTGAAGTTATCTTCATGCTGACCTGCCAGCAAAGTAGTCGGAACCAATACCGCTACCTGATAGCCACTATTTACAGCAATGAAAGCCGCTCGCATGGCCACTTCTGTTTTACCAAAGCCCACGTCACCACAAATCAGACGATCCATGGGCTTGTTTTGCTTCATATCGTGCATAACCGCATCGATGGCATTGGCCTGATCAGGCGTCTCTTCAAAAGCAAACTGACTGGCGAACAACTCATACTGGGCAGTTTCGACTTTAAAATGAATGCCCTCTTTGGCTTGACGACGGGCTTGCATATTTAATAGCTCTGCTGCCACGTCATGGATTTGCTCTAAGGCTTTTTGTTTGGCCTTATCCCATTTTCCACTACCAATCTTATGCAGCGGCGCAAGCGCTGGATCACCGCCACTATAACGGCTAATGAGCTGCAAGTTAGCTACTGGCACATAAATGCTGGCATCATCGGCATATTTTAGATGAATAAATTCTTGCTCACCCTCACCGATATCTAAAGTAATTAATCCATGATAACGACCAATACCTTGGTCAATATGAACCACCGGACTGCCCTCGGTAAGCTCTGTCACGCTCTTAATCAAGAACTCTTCTGACACATCACTTTGACGACGGCGACGGGTTTGCAGGACTTGCCTACCAAATAACTGAGTTTCACTAATAATGGATAAGTGATTGGCTATTACTGCCCCTCGCTCTATCGGTGCAATGGTTAAGCCTACTGTGGGCTTGCCGCCCTCCATATTCCCATTATTTTGATAAAGCTCACTGTGTAAAAACTGCTGTAACCCCTCAAAGGTCTTAACGTTAATTTTCCCACGGAACAGCTCTAATAAAATCTCACGACGACCCGCCGTTTCCGCCACTATCAATATAGGACGAGGCACGGGCTTATCTATGACTTGCTCGCTTTCTGCTTCTTGATCGCCCCAATGACCTTCTGCATAATTTAATAGCTCTAGCAAAGGCTCAGCTTTTTGGTGACTGACAGGCAAGTCAGGGGGCGTTACTGCAGGCAGGCGCACCTTACCTGTTTGACTGTTGTCAGATGCTTGCAAGTCGTTTTGGCTCAAAATAATGCGAGAATAAGCCTTTAACTTCTCATTGGTTTCATTACTGGGTAAGTAAAGCAGCTTCGGCTCTAAAATAGGCTTATCAATATCATGACGGCGCTCTTCATAGCGGCGCTGAATTTGTGACCAATAATCGGCCTGAGACTCTGCGATATTTTCATCAATAATAAACAGGGCATCTTTAGGCAAATAGGTAAATAAGTGACCTGTTTGATTCCAGTCCTCTAAATCAAAGAACAGCGGCTGATAATATTCAAGACCACTCGTGGCAATGCCAGCCATCACATCTTTATGCAGCTCAAAGCGGCGACTACTGACATTAGGGAACATTGCGGCAAAGTTATTGCGAAATGTCTCTTTGCCTTCATCTAAAGGAAACTCTTTGGCCGGTAAAATCTGAAACTCAGTAATTGGCTTCGATACATCAGGGAGCTTATGCAATAAGGATAAAGACTCTACCGTCAAGTCGTGCTGATTGGCTCGATCCGCATCTGCCCTACCTGATACCAACTCTACCAAGGTCTCAGTAGATAACGTTCGCTGGGTTTGAGGGTTAAAGAATCTTATGGTCTCAATTTCATTATCAAACAAATCCAGACGCAGAGGAAACGGCTGACCCATAGCGAAAATATCGATCACACTGCCACGTACTGCAAACTCACCAGGCTCAAATACATTATCTACTGCGCGGTAACCTGCCGCAGCCAACATCTCTCTTTGAGCGTTTATGTCAAAGACATCTCCAACACTTAAATCAAAATGCTGACCAATTAGCCAGCTTGGTGGAGCAACGCGCTGCATTAAAGTTTGGATGCTAATGAGCAAAATGCCACTTTTTGGCATTTCAGTCAGTAAGTTAATTCGCTCACTAACAATATCTTGATGCGGGGATAACTCGTCGTAGGTCAGTGTTTCCCAATCTGGAAACACATAAGCATCCACCCCACAAAACGCCAACTCTGTTTCAATTTGATTGAGCTGGTTTTGATCTTTGGTCACCACCACCTTAAGACGATTGCCCATATTGGCCACTGGACAATCTGTAAGACTCGCCAACCATAGGCTACCTGCAGCGGCATGTGCTGGATACAGCCAACGCCTTTGAGAGTTTTCTATAGGAAATAAGGCTTCATTGGTAGAGGTAAAGATATCAGTAAGAGGATGCTTAGAGAGTTTAGGCATAATGTTGTGGTAAATTTCCTTAACGAGGACCAATGGGCTGGGAGAAAGTCACAGCTGCTTATCAATAAAGTCTCTATTATACGAACTAAAAACAGAACTACAAATGATTATTACAGCACCGCTAACTCATTATAGAACATAGTTTTTTAAGGCCAGACTTTTAGTAAAAAAGCCAACAAAGCAGTGCGTTGCTGTGTTGGCTTTTTAAGGTTTTAACTTTTAATATTAGTGTTTGTAATTAAATCAATGGCTTTTCGCTAGCTATGATGCCGTTGTTATCCGCATAAACATACATGCCTGAGTTTAAGGTCAAATCGCCAAAGCTAATTTCTAAGTCGGTCTGACCTTCACCGCGGCGGGTTGATTTGCGAGGAATGCAGCCTAATGCCATAACGCCGATATCCATTTGGGCCATATCATCTACGTCACGCACACAGCCATATACCACCACACCGGCCCAGCCATTATCAATGGCAGATTGAGCAATCATATCGCCCAACAAGGCACAGCGCATAGAGCCGCCACCATCTACAACCAAGACTTTACCTTCACCTTTACTGTCACGACCTTCAGAATTAAGAAGCTCTTTAACTCGGCTATTGTCCTCAAAGCACTTAACGGTAACAATCTCACCGCAGAATTTATCCTTGCCACCAAAGCTATAAAAAGACTTACCTTCAATATTAGGTAAGCACACTTGGCTCTCTGGGTTAGCATCTAGTAAATCACAAGTTACGAAGTTGGTTTTGGTCATCTCAGTCATGGTGTTATTCCCTTAATTATTACTGGCTAATAAAACGTTACATAAGTCTGATTAGCTTAAGACTTTAACAGAGTCATCGCAAGCATTTGTTTATTGTCAATGACGGTCACTTTCTTTTTATTGTCCTCTATTCCTGACACCTTATGACGCTCGTAAATATTTTGTGCCGTCAACGCCATCGCTGCAGCCACACGTTCAGCTTCAATAGGTCGTGAGCGCATAGTTTTGGGGACCAAAGGTGCGATAAGTTTATACGCTCTTTGGGCTGTATTTTCTAAAACACGGCCTTTGTGCTTACCTAGTAATAAAGAGGGCTGGAAGATCACCAACTCATTAAAACCCACCTCTGCTAAAGACTCTTCAAGCTCCCCTTTTACTCGGTTATAAAAGAAGCGGCTATTAGCATCGGCCCCTAGAGCAGATAAGATGAAAAATCTTTGCACCCCTTTTTGATGACAAGCTTTGGCAAAGTTTAAATTGTAATCGTAATCAATTCGCTTAAAGTCTTCGTCACTTCCTGCTTGCTTCTTTGTGGTTCCCAAACAGCTAAAAGCGTCTGTATCTGGACCAATAGAGATATTGCCCAGCGTTTCTTCTAGGTTGTTGAAATCCCCTAGCTGATAAAACTGCATTTGAGCCGACATGTGCTTTGGTGGTTTTCTAGCGACAATAATCAGACTGTCATACATTAAGTTTAGTTGGCTTACTAGTTTTTTGCCCACTAACCCTGTTGCGCCTATTACAATGGCTTTACGTTTCATAACCTATTTACCTGTTTGATAACACTTTTTATCGTGTACAGCCTCAGCTTATGATCACCTTGACATAAAAACACAAGGCGGATTAAAGTTGTTAATCATGAAAGCAAAATCTTCTACTTAAGATTTTTATCGAAATAACAATAATATATTCAAGATAAAATATTGAAGATGTTGTCAGCAGGTTACTGTAAACATTTTTTAGGCGAGTCTCAATCAGATATTGAGTATTGAAATCATTTGATACAAAGCTTGTTAAAAAAAGGATTAACTGTTATAATCCGGCGCTTTATAGCAATTAGTAAATTTATTGTTAGCTTGTAAATAGTAACACCAATTTATTTCAATGTAGATACCCCTTATTTAACTAAAATAAGTACTAAGTATCTGCTATAAATCTCCTTGCTGTTGACATGGGGTCAATGGCTACTAATCCGTAAGGAGTCCTAAATGAGACATTACGAAGTGGTGCTTATCGTACACCCTGACCAAAGCGACCAAGTAGTCGGAATGGTTGAGCGATATATCAAATTAGTTCAAGACAACAATGGTATGGTTCATCGTCTTGAAGACTGGGGCCGTCGTCAATTGGCTTACCCAATCAACAAAATCCATAAAGCACACTATGTTTTATTCAACATTGAGTGTGATGGTGCAACTCTAGAAGAGCTTGAAGAGCTATTCCGTTATAACGACGCTATCATCCGTAGCCTAGTTGTTCGTCGTGACGACGCTATTACTGAGCCTTCACAATTAGCGAAAAGTGCTGATGAGAAGCGTGCCCGTAAAGCTCCACGTAGCGAAAACTCAGACAACGATCAGGATGATGAGTCTAACGACGATTCTGACGAATAATTTAAGCTCATTTAAGGAGAAGATCCATGGCACGTTTTTATCGCCGTCGCAAATTTTGCCGTTTTACCGCTGAAGGTATCACTCACATTGACTATAAAGATGTTGAGCTACTAAAACAATACATCAGTGATAATGGTAAAATTGTTCCAAGCCGTATCACTGGTACGTCTAACAAATATCAGCGTCAATTAGCAACTGCTATCAAACAAGCTCGTTACTTAGCATTGCTACCATACACTGACAATCATCAGTAAGCCAACTTAGGAGTGACTCATGCAAGTTATTTTATTACAGCGTATCGTCAACCTTGGTAAACTTGGCGAAACTGTCGATGTAAAATCAGGTTACGGTCGTAACTACTTAATCCCTCAAGGTAAAGCTTTACCAGCTACTCCAGCTAACGTTGAGAAATTTGAAGCTCGTCGTGCTGAACTTGAAGCTATCGAAGCTGAAGAATTAGCCGCTGCACAAAAACGTGCTGACGCTTTAACTGACGTTAACGTTATCATGCGCGCTAAATCTGGTGAAGACGGTAAGCTATTCGGTTCTATCGGTACTCGCGATATCGCTGATGCTCTAACCAAGTCTGGCCTTGAAGTTGACCGTTCTGAAGTTAAGTTACCTGAAGGTACTTTACGTCAGGTTGGTGAATACAACGTTGACATCCAACTTCACCACGACATCTTTGCTAGCATCTTAGTTACTATTCTTTCTGAAGATGGTGATGTAGAAGCTGCACAACAGCAAGAAACTGAAGAAGACGCAGAGTAATTACTGCCCTACAACAGTTTAGTTGTTAAAAAAGTCAGCTTCGGCTGACTTTTTTTATGATCAAAACAACTTATTTAGCTAAATTTATCAATATGTTACGGTATGTAAGATTTGCCAAGGTAATCTTGTGCTAATCTGAATTTAGTTATATAATGTCTCGTTCCATTGGGGATGTTCTGGCTTCGACGCTGGTGATGAAACTCAATGATGCATGTCGAGAGTATATGTCCTCTCGTAAATCAAACATATATTGTTATAGTCGCAAACGACGAAACTTACGCTCTAGCAGCTTAAACCCTGCTTACTCCTCTGCCCTTTACCCATAGTGGGTTAGACGAGTTGAAGCGCACGCATATGGGTTCGCTCAAGCAACTGCCTTAGTTGTTTGGGTTCAAACTTAAAGGATCGCCCTATCCAACCTGACTGTCGGTTCGGTGCGGGTTAAAGCCAAAGACAGACCCTAAACATGTAGATTCATGAGCGTAGTGCTGGCGGACGCGGGTTCAACTCCCGCCATCTCCACCAAACACTAAAAAGGCTTGTCACATTAATTGTGGCAAGCCTTTTTTTATGGGCGTTCCAGTAGCTGAGCTGATGTTTGAAAATCTAAGCTGATACTCTAAACCGCAATATTAGGTCATGTTATGTTGGTACTATTGTTGGTATTAAAGCGAGTTATATAGAAATAGACCAACAAAGTTTTCAGAAGCAAATTAGACATCTATCCCTATTCTAACTATACTCATGTGCACACATTTTGCACACCAGGTGACGCATGAAACCCATCACACTATTTACTATAGTGCTAACCGCTACCGTTTTAATAGCGAGTATTTATCTGATTAACTCCAGCAGAGTTCAACCCGTCCCTGAAGCCCGAGCTTGCAATGCCTCTGAGCAAAATGATGTTGTGCTTTATAGTGCGGTCTGGTGTGGCTACTGCAAGCAAACCAAGCAGCTGCTAGCCAAACACAATGTGAATTACTGTGAATACGATATAGAGCGATCCGCTACAGGATATGAGCAGTTTAGAGCGCTAGGTGGCCAAGCTGTGCCCTTGCTACAATTTAATGGTTCAATAATCCATGGTTATAATAAGTCACTAATTGAAAGCCATATTCAAAACCAATAGCTCCAGCCTGCTCATCGCAAACCACATAATAATAAAGCCCTCAAGTCTATATAGAAACTTGAGGGCTTTATTCCAATATCCCTTATCACACTAGGCTACTTAAGCACTCATAGCGCCTTAAGTAATAAGAATAAGGCCGTCTTAGCAGCCCGAACCTGTACTGCCTGCATATCGCCAATAAAGGTTCTTTCAATAACTGACACTTGGTTATTCACACATAAAGCAATAAAAAATCGCTTTTTTGGTCTTCCTGAGGGAGTCACTGAAGCCTGAGAGATTTGGCAATGAAAAAGACCAATGCCATTTTTGAGTTTGTTTTTCTCAATGAAATCTACAAACTGACTGGTCGCCAACGCTTCAGTAATGCTCTGTTTTTCAACTCTAGCTGTACTGACTAGCAGATTTTCATGAGGGGCATCGGTACTTAAGATTCTATTGCTCAAGTAAGCATTGGTGTTAATCTCATACACCCCAAAGTCTGCTATCTTATACTGACTTAAAGCCTGTTCTAATGATTCATTTTCTTCACTATATAGATAATCACCTAAAAGCTCACGTATAGGCTGTGCGGTTTGTTCAAAATAAGTTTCTGCTTGCTCAGAGCTATCTGCTTTCACTGATAACCGAATGGTAATCTCACCAATACCGGCATAGGGGGCAATCGAGACATTATCCTGCTTAATAATAAGCTCTTTTAGCGTGTCCTCTATCGTAGACTCACCAATATTGCCAAACTTCAAATATTTAGAATAAAGCTTTTTTCGCTGACCCAGTATGTTATCGATTAAAGGCTTGAACTCTTGTTCAAACATCACCTTCATCTCTCTTGGAGGCCCTGGCAGCACTGCATAATAAGTATTTTGATATTTATGAACGAAGCCAACCGCTAGACCCACCTCATTTTTTAATAGCTGACTGCCTTCAATGGTATTGGCTTGTCTTTTATTAGCGGTAATTAGAGAATCGCTACCCTCTTTAAACAGCTCTAGTATTTTTTCTTCAGCTTGTTTTTCAATAACCAGCTTTGATTGAGTGAACTCAGCGATAACATCTTTGGTTAAGTCATCTTCTGTTGGACCAAGCCCGCCACAGCAAACTACCAAATCTGAGCGCTCACTGGCTATTTGCAAAGCCTCTGTAATTCGAGCACGATTGTCCCCAACCACCCCTTGAAAATAGACATCCACGCCAAGGTTAGCCAACTCTTCAGCCATATATTGAGCATTAGTATTTACAATTTGACCGAGCAGAATCTCTGTGCCGATAGCGATAATTTCAGCTTTCATAGTATGTCCTTTTTTTATTCAATTTTATTTATTAGTTCTATTTTTCATTATAGGTGACTGCCCTATTGTAAACACTGACGGCAATAATCTGTAGACCCTCCTCGTTAACTACGTTAACACAACCTTGATCTTCCGATTCATCCAAACAAAAATTAACGCCCACAAAAAAAGGCCTGTCACATCATAGTGGCAGACCTTTATTTTATATTCTGTATAGAGCACTTTTATTACTTTCTAAATTTTAAGCAAAAAAAAGATGACCCCACTAGCACATCCTCGGCACACTGTGTATCTACTACCGTTGCTACCTTCCGGTCCTGGCGGGGTTCATAGTACATAGTTGCGAGGCTACCAATGGAGCCACCAAGCACGTATTATACCTAAACTTTCAATGTTTTCAAGCACATTTCGATATTTACTAGAACCCACATTAATATAACCTTGAACTCAGTTTTTGCTAATAACAAACAGCAGATTTGTGTAACAATATTCACAGGCATTACACTTACTGTAAATTAGGAACCTGATACTATTTGATTACTCACGCTGTAACTATTATGTGGCGTTTTATTTAATCCTTATCCTATTGCCACGTATTGGTCTGACTCAGTTAGAGTTTCTGTTTCATCCACTTATTTTGAATAAAAATCAAATACTAACAATTATAATTTACGAGGGATCCACTCATGTCAAAGTCACTATCTACCCTATTATCTCAAGTAGGCATGTTATCTGTATTAGGAACTACTGCACTATTTGCCAACGCTGCGAATGCCGAACCCACAGGCTATAACCAAATCAGCTTTAATGTGGAAGCCAACCAAGAAGTCGAAAATGATCAGGTCACCACTACTTTATACAAGCAAGCACAAGCCACCACACCAAAAAAACTAGCGACAGAGCTTAATGCGGCAATGAACCAAGCGCTAAATATTGCTAAACGCTATCCCACAGTAACGGCTACTACAGGCCGACAGCACACTTATCCTAAGTATGATGATAACGGTAAAATTACGGGTTGGACTGGCACCATCAGTGTCGATTTAAAAAGTAACGACTTTGCTAAAACCAGTGAACTTGTGGCCCAGCTACAAGAAAACTTAGTCATACAGAACATTCAGTTTGGTGTCTCTGAGAAAAAGCAAAAGCAACTTGAGACAGAGCTGATTAAAAAAGCATCCCTGCAATTTAAAGAGCAAGCCAAATCACTGACTGAGACTTGGGATATGAGCGGCTATCGAATTGTTAATGTCTCTATTAACACCAACGGAGGCTATCAACCTCGCCCCATGATGATGGTGCGAGATGCTGCTGCAAAAAGCAGTGTGCCTGCTCAAGAGTTTGAGGGTGGCAACACTAAATTGGGTGTGACAGCAAGTGGTACCATTGAACTTATTCCATTTATGAGATAGGTCCTTAGCTTTATTAAACAAAAGCTCTATCAAACAAAAAACCCAGCTCGAAAGCTGGGTTTTTTTATGTATAGAAACCTAACCTTTAAAGGTAAAGATTATAGGCTGTAGTACATATCAAATTCTACTGGATGCACAGTCGTATTTAGACGACGTACTTCTTCAGTTTTAATACCGATGAAGGCATCTAGCATATCTTTAGTAAATACGTCACCTTTTAATAAGAAGTCATGATCATCTTTAAGCGCTTGTAGAGCCACTTCTAAGTTTTCTGCCACGGTTGGGATTGAACCCTCTTCTTCTGGAGGTAGATCGTATAAGTTCTTATCCGCTGCATCGCCTGGGTGCATTTTGTTTTGGATACCGTCAAGGCCGGCCATTAATAAAGCCGCAAATGCTAGGTATGGGTTAGCGGTTGGATCAGGGAAGCGAGCTTCAACACGAATGCCTTTTGGCGAGCTTACGTAGGGAATACGGATAGACGCTGAGCGGTTACGTGCTGAGTAAGCCAGCATGATTGGTGCTTCATAATGGGGTACCAAACGCTTGTAGCTGTTAGTCGATGGGTTAACAATGGCGTTTAGTGCACGCGCATGCTTGATGATACCACCGATGAAGTATAACGCTGTTTCAGACAGACCGGCATACTCGTCACCGGCGAAAGTATTGGTGCCGTCTTTAAAGATTGACATATGCACGTGCATGCCTGAACCGTTGTCACCAACGATTGGTTTTGGCATAAAGGTAGCGGTTTTACCAAACTGGTGTGCTACGTTGTGTACCACATATTTGAACTGCTGTACTTCGTCTGCTTTACGAACCATAGTGTTAAATGACACACCGATTTCAGACTGACATGAGGCGACTTCGTGGTGATGAACTTCTACACGATCTGGGCCCATGATGTCTTCTAGGCGCTCACACATGACGGCACGTAGATCTTGCGCACTGTCTACTGGTGGTACTGGGAAGTAACCGCCTTTAACGCGTGGACGGTGAGCCATGTTGCCCCACTCATAGTCATTGTCTGTTGACCAAGCGGCCTCTTCAGCCGTGATACGGTGACGCGCGCCTGACATATCTACCGACCATTTAACGTCATCAAATACGAAGAATTCTGGCTCAGGACCGAAGAAAGCGGTATCGCCAATACCCGTTGACTTTAAGTACTCTTCTGCGCGGCGTGCGATTGAGCGTGGGTCACGGTCATAGCCTTGCATAGTGGTTGGTTCGATGACATCACAAGTTACCACAACGGTTGGTGAATCAAAAAATGGGTCGACAAACGCCGTTTCTGGATCTGGGCGTAAAATCATGTCAGAGGCTTCAATACCTTTCCAGCCAGTAACAGATGAACCATCGAACATTTTGCCATCTTCAAGAACATCTTCGTCGATGCTTGAGGCAGGATAGCTGATGTGCTGCTCTTTACCGATCGTATCAGTAAAACGGAAGTCTACCCATTTGGCGTTAGACTCTTTGATTAGATCGAATAGTTTGTTTGACATTATATGTCTCTCCATTAATTGTTCATAACGAACTTTTTTGTGGGGTAATTTAATCTGAACTTAATTTGAATTTATTATGCGGCACTTAGGCTTATTAGGTTCAAAAGCTGGCATATTATTCTCATTTTATCAAAAAACAGTATAGGTAACAGTAATTTAAAATTTTAATGACAATTTAAATTCAAGTCGTAACAAGCTAAGTTCGACTTTAAGCAACCTGTTGCTGCTTTGATATATTCATTGTTGCAACTGCTGTGCCAACTTAAAGAAAAATTATCAAAATATTTATATTTAGCGATAAATATTAGATTTTACTCAGTAAACCATGCTTTTTATGACACTTTTTCGTCTAAGGTATTTTTTAGCCCGTTAATATTGTCAAAAGCAGTGCAATAAGTCTTATATTATCGCACTATCTTTGTGCATATATAGAAAAATTGTTATTTATTATGGTGCATTGCTAGGAATGCAGTTGTTATAAGTTATTTTCACGGCTTACTTATTTTTAACCCTATAGCTTTGGTTTCGTAACCGGCTTAGGATAGGTATAATCTGTGCTTATTGTTTTTACCCCTCCGCCCTAATTGTTGTGATGGCCCCTTATGATTTTGCTTTTAGATAACTACGATAGCTTTACTTATAATATTGTGCAGTATCTGCAACAACTAGGGGCAGAAGTTAAGGTCGTGGAAAACGATAAGGTTAGCTTGGCTGATATTGAAGCCCTCAATCCAGCTGCCATTGTCTTAGGCCCCGGACCAGGCACTCCTGATGAAGCAGGGATTACCTTACAGTGTATTCAGCATTTTGCAGGCAAGCTGCCCCTACTTGGCGTTTGCTTAGGGCACCAAGCCATTGCTCAATCTTTTGGGGCCAATATTATTCGTGCCTCACAAATCATGCATGGCCGTACCTCTCAAGTTTTTCATGACCAACAAGGTGTGTTTGAGGACCTTGATAATCCGACCAAATTTACCCGCTATCACTCATTAATTATCGATAAAGCGTCCTTGCCTGATACTCTTTTAATCAGTGCTTGGACATCAAATGAGTCAAATGCGCCCGATGAAATCATGGGGATCCGCCATAAACAGCTTCCCATTGAAGGGGTTCAATTCCATCCAGAGTCGATATTAAGCCATGCCGGTCTAAAGCTATTTGAAAACTTTTTAAAACAGCATCATCTGTTAAGTCACTAACAACTTTAACCTTAGTGTGTATAATAAAAAACCAATAACTTTAAGAATCCAACCTTCCCATTAACTTAAGTCGTGTTAGAAACTATGCCAAATACTCCGTTAACCACAGCCCATTTATCCGATGATCAAATCCATGACATTCTAACCACCGCCTTAGCTCGTATCTTGCGAAGAATTGATTTAACTCAACAAGAGATGCGTCAAATCATGACCATTATTATGGACGGGCGCTGTCCTGACGCCATGATGGGGGCACTGTTAACCGGCCTAAACATGAAAAGTGAGTCGATCGATGAGATCACCGCTTCTGCCAGTGTGATGTTAGATTTTGCTCATACTATTGAGCCTACAAATTGTCATAATCTGGTTGATATTGTGGGTACTGGCGGTGATGGCAGTAACTTATTTAACGTCTCTACTGCATCAGCTTTTGTGGCTGCCGCTGCAGGAGCAACTGTTGCCAAACACGGCAACCGCGGTGTCTCTTCTAAGTCTGGCAGCTCAGACTTACTTGAGCAGGCAGGACTAAACTTAGAGATAACTCCAGAGCAGACGCGTCAGTGCATTGAAGAGCAAGGTATTGGCTTCTTATTTGCCCCAAATCACCATACGGCGATGAAACACGCCATTCCGGTACGCCGTGCGTTAAAGGTGCGCACTATTTTTAACATTTTAGGCCCATTAACCAACCCAGCTGGCGTCAAAAACTTAGTGGTCGGGGTGTTTACCGATAACATGTGTGAGCCATTGGCCCATGTGTTTAAAAACTTGGGTGCTGAACATGTTATGGTTGTCAGCTCTAAAGACCGCTTAGATGAAATCAGCTTGGCGACCAGTACCAAGGTTGCTGAATTAAAAGATGGTGAAGTGACGGTTTATGATGTTTTCCCAGAAGATGCCGGCATTGATTCACAGACTTTAGTAGGTCTGGATGTTAACTCGTCAGAACAAAGCTTACAGTTAATTCAGGCAGCATTATCTGGTGAAGATAGCAATGACTTTGATATCAACCAAAATAAAGTAGAAAAAGCACGTGATATGATTGCGCTAAATGCGGGTGCAGCTATTTATGTCGCCGGTCTTGCTAGCAACTTCCCTAACGGGGTGAGTAAAGCTCAGAACATTATCCGTAGCGGTAAAGCCTTACAAAAGATGAAAGAATTGGCAGCCTATACTCAAACCTTCTAAACTTTCACATTTATACTAACTTTAAGTTCAATATACGAGCAAATTATGACCCAAGATGCCATTCCTTCAATCTTAAAAAAAATTGTTGTTACTAAGCACTCAGAAGTTGCTGCTGCCCAATCTAAAAAAGACTTTGATAGTATTAAAAGTGAAGCAGAAGCGTTACTAAAGCAAGATGCAGCCCCTCGTCGCGGCTTCGCTAAAGCTTTATTAGCCAAACAAGAAGCCGGCAAGCCAGGTATCATTGCCGAGGTAAAAAAAGCTTCTCCGTCAAAGGGTATTATTTCAAAGAACTTTGACCCTACCCTAATCGCTCAACAGTATGAGCAAGCCGGTGCCGCCTGTCTGTCAGTACTGACTGATGAGCAATACTTCCAAGGTCATAATGACTACTTGCAACAGGCCAAAGCGGCTTGTGCGCTTCCGGTATTACGCAAAGACTTTATGATTGATAGCTATCAAATCTATGAGTCTTATCTACTGGGCGCCGACTGTATTTTGTTAATTGTGGCTTGTTTGGAAGATGATAAACTGCATGAGCTGCATAAAGTAGCGTGCGACTTGGGCATGGATGTCTTAATTGAGGTTCATACTCAGCAAGAGCTTGAGCGTGCTTTACAGCTGCCAGATTCTGAGCACAACATCTATGGTATCAACAATCGCGACTTGAACACCTTTACCACTGACCTGAACACTTCTATTAAATTGAAGGCCTATGTTGATAATCAGTCTACTCGCCCTCAGCTTTTAGTTACAGAAAGTGGGATCCATAGCACCGAGGATATGCAACTGATGTTAAACAATCAGATTAGCAGCTTCTTAATCGGTGAGCAGTTTATGAAAACAGATAACCCAGGTGAGACCCTGGCTTCTTTGCTAAGCTCGCTATAAAGCCCATAATATTTTTTAAATTCATTAAATGTAAGCGGTAATTATTTATGTCAAACTCTCTATTCTCGAAAGAAATACAAGATCAGCTTAAGGAGCTTAAAGGCGAATTAAGCAAAGGTCGTGCTACTTCACCTAGCGATCCTGAAAACGAAAAACCTACTGACCCAGTTACGCTACCGACCAAGAAGCAAGTTGAGAAAACGGTAAAGCAGTTAGGTAGTGAGCATGTCGATGATGACAAGGTGTTATTCCTACAAGCCATGGCAGGGGTTCAGCCTATTAAAGACAACAACACCTTGTCTGATGTGGCCAAACCTAAAGCCACCAAACCTGATGCAGCTACCCTATCTAAGCGTGCGGCTGCTCAAGGCGCGGATGCAGAACAGCTAGGTGCTGGGCTATCGGACATGCAAGCCTTATTAAACCCTGTAAGCGGTGAGTCTTATCTGGTTTATAAGACCCCGACTTTACAAAACAAAGTGTTTAATCAGCTAAAACAGGGCAAGCTGCGTTGGTATGATGCGGTGGATATCCATGGGGCAACTATTGATGAAGCCCGTGAGGCGGTGACTACTTTAATTACTCAGGCACGTAAGAAGAATGAAACTGTGGTGAAAATTGTCCATGGTAAAGGTACAGATGCTGTCCTTAAAACCTGTGTGAACGGCTGGTTACGTCAGCTTCCAGAAGTCTTAGGCTTTGCCTCTGCTCCTCCAAAAGATGGCGGTAACGGTGCTGTCTTAGTTCTGTTAAAGAAAAATAAGACTGACGACCAATAATTCGTCTTTAAAAGCTTTAGCCACTCAATCTTATAAAAAGACAAAAGCCACTAGTTAATATAGTGGCTTTTGTTTGGATAACATGAGAAGGTTTTCAATTATTAAGCCTTAAATGGCTTAAGGTAATTAGCCCTTATCTTCTCCCACTTGTAGCATAGAAGTGGCATTGTCTTTATCTGGAGATTCCACAATCATTCTTTGAGTCGCTAAGGCATGCTCGATAGGATAACTTTCAATCTCTTTTAAGATTTCAATCAACAGCTGAGTTTGCTTATCATAGAATTCATCTGCTCCTGACGCATAAATATAAGCACGGAACTCGATAACCATGCTGTCTTGGCGCAGCTCAGCAATCCTAACCTGAGTCCATTCTGAGTTAGTAAACTCATGCTCTTCCAAAAACTCCTCCATTTCCTTTAAGAAGTTCTCTAGCGTAGTGGCATCAACATTGCGCTTAATATAAATGTTATGCAAAAAGTGGTACATATCTCGGGAAGCAAAGTTCTCAATCGACATCGATGAAAACTCACCATTGGGCACAGTCACAATAGTTCTATTTAGAGTACGTAGTCTGGTTGAGCGAATCCCGATATCAACGACGGTGCCTTCTAAATCTCCAAACTTACAATAATCTCCAACTCGTACAGGCTGGTCTGCAACAACAACCACACTACCGACTAAGTTTTCGATCATCTTTTGCGCACCTAAGGCCAATGCCAAACCACCGACCCCCAGTGCCGCAATACCTGTGGTTAAATCAAACCCTAAGTTTCCGAAGATAAAAATCGATGCCAAAATAAGTAGCAGCGTTTTAATGATCTTATGCAGCAGGCTTAATATCGATACCCGCTCGGTCTGATTCTTCTTATAGCTTTGACGCTCGGCACGGCTAAAGATGGCATCAACGACTCTTAGCAATAACCAAGTCGAAGCAAACCAACCAATGATGTCCTTGATACGGTTCACAGGCTCTCGCACTGTAACCGAAACCCCCGCAAAAACCATAACCTCATATAAAATTAGTGAGGTCATTACCAAAGCCAACGGTAAAATGAACTTAATATCTATGGGTAAAGGCTTGTTACGCACCTTAGGATAGTAAGCTTTGATAATGAAATATAGCACTGCAAAAAAGACATAAGAGGCAGCAATACAGACGATAGCCAATAAGAATACGGCAAAGATATCAGCTAGGTTGTAGCCACCAACCATCTTATCTTGCAGAGGCTTTAGAGTATATTTATCAATAAGAGAGGGTTTGGCCGCTATATTAGAATCTCTAATAGCCTGTAGCGTTTCGCTAGATATTTGCCAGTACTGACCACCATGCTCACTCACCTTTCTCACTAAGACAATATCAATAACCTGATCAGGGGCTGTGATCGTCCCTACTTTCTCAAGAGTCGGAGGTAATTGATCTGCTAAGTTACCCGATGAGGTATTGTCAATTTGTAACTCTGGATTCAACCTACCGCCAGTATCTAAGGCCAACTTCAATTGACGCACAGACTCAACAGAGTTCTCCCCTGAGTTCAAGCTTAGGTAGTTTGCCGCTAAAGAAGCATTGTTCTCTGCCAACGCTTTGATAAACCCTTGTACAGTACTACGCGGCGTTTGGCGCCCAAAAGGATCTATCATTTCCTCAGCACTGTCTTGAGAGCCACCATTGGATAAGGCTGACTGCTCATCTGCCGCTTGGGCGGTACTAGTAATAGCCAATATTAAGGCCAGCAGTAACCCAAACATCACCCTCACCCAAGAATGAGAGCTTAGAGGAGGATCTTTTTGGTGAGGTTGAGAAGAATTAAAATTATAAAAAAACATTTTTAACAGCCTAATGCTTGGGTATTGAAAGGTTTGATAACTTCGCTATTTGCACAACTTCGATGAATAGCAGTACAAATTTTGAGGCGTAATTTTAGCATGCCTGTTGCTGCCGACAATATGTAGAACGTATGGAAACTTTAGATTACTTAGACTATATCAAGTTCTGACACTGATTTTTGTCTAGCTTTGTTGAAAAATAACTTTTGAGTTGAATACTATTAATCTAAACATGAATAATGCTCGTGTATTTGTTATTTAATTTTTATAAAAATCGGGGATAATAGCGGTATTATTTCTTGAATGTAACTTTTATTTACTAACTGGGTCCAATTATGACGACTTCTTATAGCCTCTTATATCAGAGCCTTATTCAGGCTTATAAAAAAGCACATTTAAATAAAAGCACGTGGGTATTAATGGCATCTGCTTTGGCTTGTGCTCCTGCTGTAGCTGCTGAAAATGAGTTGGCCTCGCAACAAAACATCCCTGTTGCTGACTTTCCAAAGATGACGGTTACGGCTACTCGTACGCCGACTGCTGTTAACAATACTATTGCTCAGACTCGTGTTATTGATAGTGAAGATTTAAAGCGTTACCAGGGCCAAACAGTTTTGGATGTAATTAAACATCAACCCGGCATCAACTTCACTCAAAATGGCGGCCTAGGCACAACTAGCAACTTCTATTTGCGTGGTTATGATAGCAAACAAGTATTGATCTTGATTGACGGTATGCGTTATGGCTCAGCAACCACTGGTCAACCTGCATTAAATCTACTCCCTATTGAACAAATTGAGCGCATTGAAGTGCTTCATGGTGCTTCTGGTTCTAGTATTTATGGTTCGGATGCCATGGGCGGTGTAATTCAGGTATTCACTAAAGGTCAAAACGTTAAGAAAAACCAACTGTCAGTAACCGCAGGCATTGGCTCAAACAATCATTATCTATATGGCGCCAGTGCTCAAATGAGCAATGACAAAGGAACCAGCTTAAGCATTTCTGCAAGCCGTAACGAAACAGATGGCTTCAATGCCGTAAAATCTGGTGACAACTATCATTCAGACGATGATGGCTTTGAGTCAAAAAGTGCCAGTCTGGCACTACACCAACGTTTTAACCAAAATCTAACGGCTGGCATTACTGCACTATATTCAGATTCAACCACTGATATTGATGGCTTCCCAGCATCAGACTGGCAAACGGGTGAAATCTTAGCCCCAGCAGTACAAAATGCATATGCAGACCAGAAAAATGGCGCTGCAAATGCTTATGTGCAATATGATACTGGCAAAAACAACACCAAGCTTTCATATGGTTACAGCATCGATGAATCAACAACCTATGACGATGCATACAACCCAAGTCAAGGTAGCGTTTTTGACACGAAGCAACAAACAGTTCGTTTAGAGAACACTGCCAATGTTGCTGCGTTAGCAAATTCATCTGAAAACCTAGGTCAGCTTATCTATGGTGCTGAGCATTTAAAACAATCTGTAGATTCTACTCAGACCTATCTTGACGATGACCGCACAATCAAAAGTGGTTTTGTTGGCTACAATTACGCTGGCAAAAAGTTCAGCGCTCAAGGCAACTTCCGTCTAGATGACAACTCTCAGTATGGAAAAAACCATGCATACAACATCGGCGGCGCTATCAAGCCAACCGATAAAGTGACCGTAGGTGCTAACTACGCTAAAGGCTTCCGTGCCCCGAACTTTAACGAGTTGTACTGGCCGGGTTCTGGAAATGCAAACTTACGTCCAGAAACTAGTGACAACTATGAGCTATTCACCAGCTTTGATACTGACAACCAAAGCACTCGTTTAACGGCTTTCTACAACGAAGTAGAAGACTTAATTGCCTGGTCAGACAAGAGTAACAGTAACAACAACGTCAATGAAGCACAAATTGTTGGTGCAACACTGACTTCTGATTGGCAGCTGTATTCGTGGTTGATGGGTATGAGCTACACCTATCAAGAAGCCAAAGATAAAGGCGGCGACTTTACTGATGGCAACTTGCTTGCCTACCGTCCGAAGAACTTAGCAACGGCTTATGTTGGCTATCAACTGCCAAAACTTGATGTCCGCTTAGAAGCTCAGTACGTTGATGACCGTTATACCAGCACTGCAAATACTGCTAAGCTAGACAGCTACACGCTAGTAAACCTATCAGGTAACTATCAAATCACACCTGAGCTAACGGGTAGCGTGAGAGTTGAAAACATCACGGATGAGGACTACTCCCTATCTAATCAGTTTGGTACGGAATACGCCACAGATGGCACCAGCTATTTCGGTTCTTTGACTTACACCTGGAAATAAACAGCCGTTCACTTTTATGGTCTCAATTAACCAAAAAAACCACCCAAATGGGTGGTTTTTTATTGGAGATAAATGGTCTTATTTAAGAGGTAAATGCTCTGGTAAATAGCAGCGTAAGTACGCAATGGCTGCTGTAACCGCTTCTTCACTCATTTCTTTGGTAATCTCATCATACTGCTTAAAGGACAAAGCAAATATGCTATGAATCATATGATAAGTCACTAAGAACTTATCCTCGATATCTGTAAAGCTGTTCATATTATAATGATCAAATAACTTGCCAACAATCATACCTACCATATTGATATCAACCTGCTCTTCATACTCATCTTTATCAAAGTCGGGAGTGTTTGAGCCATACATTAGCTTGCTTTTAGTTACATCATTATTAAACAGGGTAGCTGACTGTCTTAATACTTCAGAGACATAATCTTGCCAACGCTGAAAATTAGAAACTTCAATTTTCTCTAATGTCTGGAAGGTATCCATGTAATTCAAAAAACGTAGAGCCAGAAAAATCGCCTCTACGTTTGGAAAAAAATGGTAAGCAGATGCTCTAGGAATACCCGCTTCTTCACAGATATCTACCAAGGTAATATCTTCAATATTATGTGTCTCACTAAGTTTTTTTGCCGCCATAAGTAGCTTTTGACGACGAACTCTACCCTGCTTGCTGGTATGCTTAAACTTATTGGGTACAATACTCTTTGCTAATTCTGAGTCAACAAGGACGTCATTAATTAGATCATTACATCCTTCTTTCATAATAGCGCCTCTTTATTAATAATAGTTAGGAAGGCCAAAAACTCAACATTATTCAGCTTATTGTAACAGCATTTTTTTGTTTGTGGATATAACCTTATCAGTTAGATTTTGTTCTATTATTTTAATTTAATTTTAGCGCGGACAATGCCATGATCAGAAAAGCGATCTTCGTAGTCTTGTTTTAGATGGTCATTAAAGTAATCCACCCGTTCCACTTCACCCAATGAGTACTTGCCATCCACTAAGAATTCCTCTGAGACAAATAGCTGATCAATGACCTCTGGCATACCTTGGTAAAGGTGCGTATATGCCACATCTCTGGTCCACCCATAACTGGTCTGCACCTGTGCGGCATCAAACAGGGCCACATCTCGCATGGCTTTATCGTAGATAACTTCACTGGTCTCAGCCAATAGTTGGGTAGTCACACTGTCTGTGACATCATTCATATCCCCCAATAAAATAAGCGGATGACGGGTTTTATGTAAGATCTCAATCATAAACAGTCTTAATGCTGCAGCTTCAGCGGCTCGCATACATAAGCTTCTAAGCTTAGCACGTACTCGCAGCAGTGGGTCATCATAATCTTCTAATCGATTGCCTTGTGCATCTCGCAAATAATGAGGTCGCTTACTTTTTAGGTGCGCAGTAACAACAGTAATGGGCTGACCATATACCTCTAAAGTCGCCACTAGCGGTGGGCGGTTAAAACGCTTGTAGGGTCCTTCATCTGGAATGTCTATAACCGCCAACTCAGGGAAGTCTGTTAAAAGCTGCCAATCCAATACTTTATGCTTAGAGATAATTCCTAAAGCAGGGGTGTCTTGAGCGCCTTGGCCCGAAGTTAAGGTACTCGTAGGGTCGTTACTGGCCATGGGAACCAAGACTTGTGAAAGCTCAAACCCTAGCTTGACGGCTAAGTCTTGCAGTGCTTTTTCATCCCAAACTTCTTGGAAAGCATAAATGTCTGATTTCGCATTCTTTAATAGCTCATATAGACCGGTTAACTTGCGATTGTATTGCTCATTAGTGTAAGGTTGCATGTTGTCATAGTAACTGCGGTTTGGTAGAGCAAAATTGAGTAAGTTACTTGTGGCTATATAAAATATCTTGTCCATTTCTTGGGCTTTATTTTTATGAAATCTATTATTTTGGCTCATTACGGCTATCCTTTCCTTTATCTTACAGTGAGTCTGAGTCAATTGGGTTGGTCCAGTTTGTTCAACAGCTACTCACGATAAGTTACCAGCTATTGTAAGGTTTTAGTGATGGCTTGATGCCATTTGTCTAAATGCTGCTCACGTTCCTCTGCAGGCATCGAAGGCTCAAAGCATTTATCTAAGTCCCAACTGTCATCAATGGTTGCTTCATCATACAAGCCTGAGGTAATCCCCGCCAATAAGGCTGCGCCCTTAGCTGTAATTTCAGTATCTTTTGGTCTTAGAACCGGCACCCCTAACATATCTGCTTGAAACTGCATTAACAAGTCATTATTGGCCGCCCCTCCATCTACCCTAAGCTCGGTTAGTGGGCTAGGACTGTCTTTTTGCATGGCGGTTAGCACATCATAAGTCTGAAATGCTATAGATTCTAAAGCGGCACGCGCAATATGAGCTTTGGTACTGCCCCTAGTCATTCCTGAGATACTGGCGGTAATGTCTGAGCGCCAATAAGGAGCGCCTAGTCCAGTAAAAGCAGGAACCAACACCACTTGCTCACTGCTTTCCACTTCTCGAGCTAAGCTTTCAATGTCTCGGGATTTATTAAACAGTCCCATGTTATCACGTAGCCACTGCACGATAGCTCCTGCCATAAACACACTGCCTTCAAGAGCATAAGTCACTTCACGTTTGGCAGGCGTTAGCATACGTTGACCCGACTTAACCAATTTCGAGAAAGAAGGGTGTTCGGTAGCGCTAGCTAATAATTGAGGGTTATTGTGACGGCGTTGCCAGCCTATGGTGGTCAATAGCTGATGTTGGCTAAGCTGTACCTCATGACCGATATTCATAAGCATAAAACAGCCTGTGCCATAAGTATTTTTTGCCATACCCGTAGAGACACAGCCCTGACCAAATAAGGCAGCTTGCTGATCTCCTAACACCGCTTGAATCGGAATCTGCTTAGCAAATAGACCTTTTTTGGTTCTACCAAAGTCGCCATCTGAAGGCAGCACTTTTGGCAAGATTTGTTTGCAAATATCAAACTTATCCAACAGGTTCTCTGACCAATCTAGCTTATTAATATCATACATCAAGGTCCGTGAAGCATTGGTGATGTCTATCACGTGCTCACCGCCTGTCAACTTAAACATAAGCCAACTGTCGATGGTACCCACAGCCACTTCACCGCGCTGCGCTCTGTCTTTTAAATTGGGATGATTTTCCAGTAGCCAGACAATTTTACTGGCACTAAAGTAAGGGTCTACACGCAGCCCCGTAATCGATTGGACGTGCTGTTCCATACTCATCTCGGAGTCTTCTACTTTATGCTGTCGTAGGTTTTGGCACCAGTCTTCAGAACGTCTGTCTTGCCAAATAATAGCGGGAGCCAAGGGTTTGCCCGTACGCTTATCCCATACCACAATCGTCTCGCGTTGATTGGTGATAGCGAGGCTAGTGATGTCTGTGGCCAACAAGCCCGCCTGGTTAATGGCATCATGGGCACAGCTTATTTGAGTATGCCAAATTTGCATCGCATCCTGCTCAACATAACCCGCCTTTGGTGTAGATAAAACAGTAGGCTTCTGAGAAATCTGTATTGGCCGGGCTCTGTCATCATAAATAATGGCACGACTTGAGGTGGTGCCCTGATCCAACGCTAATATATAACCTGCCATGATGCAGTCTCCCTGATAATACAAATTTAATATAGTTATTTTAAAATACGAGGCTGTTGATTAAACCCTACAAAAAAGCTTGCAATACTTGGTTTAAATAACGGCGGCCTAAAGCGGTTGGCTGAATTAGATTTGCCTCATCTACCAATAGCTCTTGTTGCTGTAAGCGTTCAATAATAGGCGTAATCTCCGCTGCTGATAAGCCTGTTCTATCATTATACAAATCTAATGGCACCCCGCAGCTTAGACGTAAGGCGTTCATCATAAACTCCCCACTCAAATCCTCATCTGCAATTGGGGAGAATCCAACCATCTTAGGAAAGCCTTCATAGTTCATATAATCTTTTGGCAAACGGGTTTTGCTAAAGCGATAAATACCTCGCTCAAACTCTGGATAAACCCCCTCCTCCATCAAAGTAATTTTGCCATGCGCGCCAGCCCCAATGGCCAAATAATCCCCAAACTGCCAATAGTTCACATTATGGCGACACTGATCATCTTGGTCACCCACCCAAGCCGATACCTCATAATTGTTATAACCCAGCTGGGTTAATAGCGCATTGCCCTGTTCTTCGATATCCGCCAAGTCATTGTCATCGGGCAGTACTGGGGTATTTCTATAAAACACAGTGTTGGGCTCAATGGTCAGCTGATACCAAGAAATATGGGTAGCCCCTGCCTGATGAGCTTGCTCAATATCATATAAAGCCTCGGCAAGGGTTTGATTAGGCAAACCATGCATCAAGTCGATATTAACCCGTTGAAATCCAGCTTTCTTAGCCGCTTGAGTAGCCAGCTGTGCTTGATTGGCATTATGAATACGCCCTAAGGATTCAAGCTTACTGTCTGAGAAGCTTTGCACTCCCATCGAGAGTCGATTAATCCCCACCTCAAGATATTCTTCAAACGGAGCGTGCTCTAAAGTACCTGGATTGGCCTCCATGGTAACTTCCAAATCACTGGCTAAGGGTAAAACTGATCTTAGATGATTAAACAAACGCTGATACTGTTTAATAGGCAACAGCGAAGGGGTTCCACCACCAATAAAAATAGAAGTAATCTCTCGGCCTTGAATTAATGGCAGCTGCGAGTCTATGTCTTTTATTAGAGCATCCACATAAATGGCAAAATGATCATCGGCCAGCGCTTTATCATCCTCATTCACAGCTTGAGTCATTTGATTAGAGCTCGAGCTGTCATTAACGGGCAAGGTGTGTGAGTTAAAATCACAGTAAGGACATTTTTTCACACACCAGGGAATGTGAATATAAAGTGCTAGGGGAATTTTTGAGACATTTATTAATAGGGACATAAAGATAAGGTCTTATACTCGTTGGCAGATAGTGTTATAGTCACGCTTTTATTTTAATTGAAGCACTTTGATGGTATTTTAGCCCGTTAAAGAATAGTGGCCCTCAAAGAGCTATTAACCGCAAAGCTAGCCGTTTATTAATACGCTTATTATACGTGTTCAATAATTCGATAGTAGAGCAATTAAGTTGATATCTTGATAATAGTGTTTCCGACCCTTATCCGACCATTAATAGCCTATCGTAATGCCTGATGATTAAAAGGCAATGGCCGTAAGTGAATTAAGGGACTAGCGTAAGGTAACAAATCCCCTAACCTGCCCTATGGCAGGTTATTTATTTATATCAATGCCTAAGTCGCGACTTAGGCTCTGTCACTTATTATCAAGGCAGCTTCAATAAAACCTTTATTTTAGAAGTTTACTTATGTTGTCTAATTTATCCTTTTCTGAGTTTAAACAGCACAGCTTACGCTTAGGCACCTTAGTGCTTCCCATCCTTATTACTCAGTTCTGCCAAGCGGCCTTAGGTGTGGTGGATGCCATTATGGCAGGTGGCGTGTCTGCTTTAGACTTGGCTGCTGTATCGATTGGCTCAGGTATTTGGCTGCCTTTATTCTTATTGGCTACAGGCACTTTAATTGCTACGACTCCTTTAATCGGAGAGCAAATTGGTCAAAAGACCCCGCAAAATGTGCCTCATATTACACAGCAGTCTTTGTGGGCAGCTGTTTTAATTGGTCTCTTCGGCTTAGTAATTGTGTCCATGACCCCTAACGTATTAGGTGCCATGGGGGTTCCTGAGGACATTCAGCCTAAAGCTGGTCAATATTTAAGGTTCGTGGCTTGGGGCTTTCCGGCCATCGCCTGTTATGCCGTTTTAAGAAGCTATTGTGAAGCTTTGGGCCGCCCAGAACCCGTAACGGTTATCAGCTTAATTGGTTTGTTTGTTAACATTCCTATTAATTACATTTTTATTCACGGATTATTTGGCTTTCCTGAACTTGGTGGTGCTGGCTGCGGTCTGGCGACAGCTTGTGTGTTATGGATAAACGTAATTTTACTGTCTTTGTATTTACTAAAATCCAAACATAAAACGTTTGAAGAGACCCGCTTCTTCTATAGCTTTGCCAAACCTGACCGTCAACAAATTGGTAAGCTGCTACGTCTAGGTGTGCCTATCGGTGTTTCTATCTTCTTTGAAGCCAGCTTATTTAGCTTAGCCTCAATTGTGATTAGTCCCTTGGGAGCCATCGCTGTGGCCTCGCACCAAGTGGCTATGGCCGTGACCTCTCAGCTGTTTATGATTCCTATGTCCGTGGCCATGGCTCTCACCATTATGGTATCCAATCGTTATGGGGAGAAAAACTGGTTGGCATTACAACAGGTTCAGCGTACTGGACTGATATGGACGGTGTGTATTGCCTTATGTAGTATGCTTGGCATTTGGCTATTTAGAGAAAACTTAGCCGATCTGTTTACCAATAACCCTGCGGTTAAAGCCCAAGCTATGTTCTTATTATTATTTGCCATTGCTTATCAATTGGTCGATGGCTGGCAGGTAAATATCGCTGGGATATTAAGAGGAATGCAAGATACGCAAGTCCCCATGTGGATTACTTTATTCTGCTATTGGCTAGTAGCCTTACCTTTAGGCACCTATCTGGTACGTTTTACCGATACAGGCGCTCAAGGGTTTTGGATTGCATTAGTTACTGGTTTGACCTTATCTTCTGTGTTATTGACCCTACGTTTAATCTATCGTCAACGACAAGTGTTAGATATTCAGCCTAGAGTTAGCCAATAATTTATAAGGACTGAGTTTGCTTTCATATAAATTGAGCTATAAATCGAGCTCGAAATGGTTTTTTTGAGTGGGTTTTATACAAATTTTTGCAGTGGGTTAACGTATATTTGAACTAAATGTGCTATTGAAACTTAAATACATCATTTGTCACTCATCAGACGCGACAAAATTTGTTACAATATGCTTAATATTATAAGAACATCTGTAGGCAACCGTATGGACATTGAAAAAATTCGTACGCTCATCGAGCTAATGGAAGAAAAAGACCTGGTTAATCTTGAGATTAAAACAGGGGAAGATAGTGTGAGTCTAACTCGTCACTACAACACACCTATGCCCTCAATGATGGCGGCTAGCCCTGCTTATATCTCAGAGCCCCAAGCTGAAGCAGTTCACATGGGCAGCGTAGAAACCTCGCCAATGGTGGGAGTGTTTTATGCAGCTCCTAGCCCAAATGATCCTCCATTTGTGACCCCTGGCCAAAAAGTTCAGGCTGGTGACACGCTGGGTATTATTGAGGCTATGAAAATTATGAACCCACTTGAGGCCACTCAAAGCGGTATTATTGATGCCATTTTGGTAGAAAATGGCGATGTGGTACAGTTTGGTCAACCCGTTATCCGTTATAGAAGCTAAGAGATAGGCCCCTAGATGATAAAAAAACTGCTTATCGCCAACCGTGGTGAAATTGCTTTACGCATCGTGCGTGCCTGCAAGCAGCTGGGCATTAAAACCGTTGGCGTCTACTCTACTGCTGATGAAGACTTAATGCATCTGCGTTTTGTAGATGAAGCCATCTGTATTGGTAAGCCCAATGCGAGCCAAAGCTACCTAAATACAGCGGCTATCATTACTGCCGCTGAAATTACTGGAAGCGACGCCATTCATCCAGGTTATGGCTTTTTAGCAGAAAATGCTGAGTTTGCGGAAAACATTGAAGAAGCGGGTATCACCTTTGTGGGCCCCCATCCTGACCATATCCGCTTGATGGGCAATAAAGTCTCGGCAATCAATGCAATGAAACAAGCCGGAGTGCCTACTGTACCAGGCTCGGTTGGTACGGTCACTTTGCACAACGCCGAAGAACAAGCAAAAAATATTGGCTTCCCCCTATTAATCAAAGCTGCTGCCGGTGGCGGGGGTCGTGGTATGCGTATCGTTGAGCGCTTTGATCAACTAAACGAGCAGGTACAAGCGGCCAAGCAAGAAGCAGAGCTTTGGTTTGGCGATGATAGCGTCTACATGGAGCGTTATTTACAAAACCCTCGCCACATTGAAGTGCAAGTCTTGGGCGATGGTAATGGTAATGCCATTCATTTGTATGACCGTGACTGCTCACTACAGCGCCGTCACCAAAAGGTATTAGAAGAAGCCCCTGCCCCTGATATCCCTGACGATATCCGTGAGCCTATCTTACAGGCGTGTGTTAAAGCCTGTGAAAACATTGGCTATCGTGGTGCGGGTACCTTTGAATTCTTATTTGAGGACGGTGAGTTCTTCTTTATTGAGATGAATACCCGTATTCAAGTTGAGCACCCCATTACGGAAATGGTCACCGGTATCGATGTAGTAGTTGAGCAATTAAGAATTGCGGCAGGTTATGGTCTGTCTTATCGTCAAAGCGATATCAGCGTGCATGGCCATGCCATTGAGTGCCGTATTAATGCTGAAGATCCACAGACCTTTGCCCCCTCCCCAGGTAAAGTTACTCAGTACTTTATCCCGAGCGGCGCAGGCGTACGCTTTGAATCTCACCTATACCCAGGCTATGAGATTCCTTCGTACTATGACTCCTTGATTGGTAAGCTTATCTGCCATGGTCAGACCCGTGAGCAGGCCATTGCTAAGACGCTGCATGCTTTAGACGAGCTGATTATTGAAGGCATTAAGACCAACATTCCTTTGCATCGTGATCTTATTTTAAAAGATCCAAAGTTTGCCTCTCAAGCACAGAATATTCATTATTTAGAGCAGTGTTTATTACCGAAAAAGACCAAATAATCGGGTGTAGGTATAGGGTGACTAAATAGCTGACTGGTTAAATAATTGACTTGTTTTAGCTTTACTGTAAGCCATAAAAAAAGCAGAAGTGAAATTCACCTCTGCTTTTTTAGTTATAATCTGTCGTTAACTCACAAGCTAAGACAGATTACGTCAATTAAGACAAGTCACGGCCACGGCTGGCTTCGATAGACAGGCGTAGACCATTTAGACGGATAAAGCCTTCTGCGTCTTTTTGATCATAAGCACCAGCATCATCTTCAAAGGTTGCAATCTTCTCATCAAATAGTGAGTAAGGAGATTTACGGCCAACCACGCTCACGTTACCTTTGTATAGCTTAACGCGAACAGTACCCGTCACATATTCTTGTGATTTGTCGATTAGCGCTTGTAGCATTTGACGTTCTGGGCTGAACCAATAACCGTTATAGATGATTTTTGCATAGCGAGGCATTAACTCATCTTTTAGGTGAGCTGCTTCACGGTCTAGAGTTAGTGACTCCATACCACGGTGTGCTTTTAGCATAATAGTACCGGCTGGTGTCTCATAGCAGCCACGAGACTTCATGCCTACATAGCGGTTCTCAACGATATCTAGACGGCCGATACCATGCTTACCGCCCAACTCGTTTAGCTTAATCATTACTTCGTATGGCTCAAGTTTTTCGCCATCGATAGCAACGATATCACCTTTTTCATACTCAAGCTCAATGTATTCAGGGGTATCTGGTGCTTGTTCTGGACTTACTGACCAGCGCCACATATCTTCTTCTGCTTCTGCGTATGGGTCTTCTAGGATATCGCCTTCATACGAGATGTGAAGTAGGTTGGCATCCATAGAATAAGGAGATTTTTTCTTATTGGCTGCAAAGTCGATAGGAATATTATGCTCTTCAGCATACTTCATTAAGCTTTCACGGCTTGATAGATCCCACTCACGCCAAGGAGCAATGGTTTTCACTTCTGGAGCCAAAGCAATAGCACCTAACTCGAATCTAACTTGGTCGTTACCTTTACCCGTCGCACCATGACTGATAGCGTCTGCGTTGTGTTCTTTCGCGATTTCTACTAAGCGTTTGGCAATTAAAGGACGCGCGATAGAGGTACCTAATAAATATTCACCCTCATAAATTGCGTTAGCACGGAACATTGGGAAAACGTAATCACGGGCGAACTCTGCACGTAAATCTTCGATATGGATATGTTTGATACCCATAGCTTCCGCTTTAGCGCGAGCTGGCTCAACTTCTTCACCTTGACCAATGTCTGCAGTGAAAGTGATTACCTCAGCGTCATAAGTATCTTGCAACCATTTAGCAATAATTGAGGTATCAAGACCGCCTGAGTATGCTAAAACAATTTTATTGATTTTATCTTTTTCGACCGACATAGTGCATCCTTTATCGAGTGAGTGTGAACTTTAAAATACTATACTATTAAGCGTGGGCATTAAGTAGATTGAATATGGGTTGGAATGGATGGGTCTTTTGCCAAGCTATTCCCCTATATTATTACCTAAAAATGAGTGCTCATTTCTTATTTATCGATCTATAAATAAATGTACTCATCAAATTTCAGTTTACACTATTTATAGAGGCAACTAAAGCGAGGAGAGCCTATATTACTGCTTTTAATCTATTAATAGAGGATAGTTTACCCAATCCTCTATTGTTAAAAATCTAGCGCTTAACTTAGTCGATAGCCGAATTTATGGGCAAAACCTGTTATCATTAGAGCCTTATTTATTTATCAATATTTTGCAAAGCTGTCTTATAACTGTATTTATATAACTTACGACAAATCTATTGCTGCTTTAAGTATTTTCTATCTATATCCAATAACATCAATAACCATGGCTTTTAGTTATGACTCTTAATACCGCTTTAAATTCAGAAACTGACCACAGTACGCCAAGACAAATCACCCTAGCCCGTCCAGACGATTGGCACATTCATTTACGAGATGCAGAGTCTTTAAAGACCACTGTGCCTCATGCAGCTCAAAGCTTTAATCGTGCTATTTGTATGCCAAATCTGGTTCCACCTGTTAAGAATACCAGTGATGCCTTAGCCTATCGCGAGCGTATTTTGCAAGCTTTACAGCAAGCAGACATTGAAGAGCGTTATAAGCAATCTTTTGATCCTAGAATGACGCTTTATCTGACTGATACCACCACTGTTGCCGATATTCAAGAAGCAGCAGAATCAGGTATTGTCCAAGCCGTTAAGTTATATCCTGCTGGAGCAACCACCAACTCGGTCGATGGGGTTACCAACCTAAGCGCTCGTAACGATGTGTTTGAGGCGATGCAAAAGCACGGATTACCGCTACTTATCCATGGTGAAGTAACAGACTCTCACGTGGATATTTTTGACCGTGAAAAACAGTTTGTTGACACCACTTTAAATAGCTTAGTGACTCAGTTCCCTGAATTAAAAATTGTGGTAGAGCATATTACCACTGGCGATGCGGCCGACTTCGTATTATCGCAAGGTGAGCATGTGGCAGCTACTATTACCCCGCAGCATCTTCTATTTAATCGCAACCACTTACTGGTAGGCGGCGTGAAACCACACTTCTACTGCTTGCCTATCTTAAAGCGTCAACAGCATCAGCAAGTCCTGCTTGATGTGGCCACCAGTGGTAACCCTAAGTTTTTCTTAGGCACTGACTCTGCCCCTCATGCTACCCATACCAAAGAAAATGCTTGCGGCTGTGCTGGCTGTTATTCTGCTTCAATCGCCCTACCTTTATACGCCACAGCATTTGATAGTGTGGGTAAGATTGACCGCTTAGAGGGCTTTGCTAGTCAGTTTGGGGCACAGTTTTATGGTCTACCCGTGAATGAAGAGCGCATAACTTTGGTCAATGAGCCGATGCAAGTGCCTGATAGCTACGCTTATATGGATCAAAAAACGCTAACGCCATTGATGGCAGGCGAGACCTTGCCGTGGTCTATTAAACACGACTAATCCCTTTTAAGCTTTTAATAAGCGATTTATGAGCTTTTAATTTAGTGGCTTAGCTTAGCTCTAAGCCCCTCCTTTATTTGACACTCTATAATGCGATTTTGATTTATGACTCACTCTAATGTAACTGACGATGCCTACCAAAATGACAGTAGTAGCGAACCGAGAGTTTGTAGCAACACCTCATCTAACGAAAGCAGTTCAGATGCTACCAGTGCAGAACAAAACACCAATGGTAATGGCTTTGCTCAGCAGCCTGTCCTAAAAATGGTGGATCGTTTCCGTAAGTTTCTACCTGTCGTTGTGGATGTGGAAACTGCCGGCTTTGATGCCAAAACTGACGCGCTTTTGGAATTGGCCTGTATTCCCATTATTATGGACGAGCAAGGCAAATTCATCCCTGGTGAGCCTTTAAACGCTCATCTTAATCCCTTTGAAGGCGCCAATCTTGAACAGCGTGCTTTAGACTTCACTGGAATTGATCCCAATAACCCAATGCGTAAAGCCATTGCTGAAGAAGAAAAACCTGCCCTACGTCGTATTTTTAAAGAACTAAAAGCAGTCCGTAAAGAAAACGACTGCATGAAGTGTATCTTAGTGGGCCATAATGCCCACTTTGACCTCTCTTTCTTAAATGCGGCCATTGAGCGCACCAACAGTAAAAATCACAACCCATTTCACCAGTTCTCAGTATTAGACACAGTGACCCTATCAGCTCTAGCCTTTGGTCAAACAGTTTTGGCCAGAGCCTGTAAAGCTGCTGGTATCGAATTTAGTGGCACAGAAGCCCACTCGGCTCTTTATGATACCCAGAAAACTGCTGAACTATTTTGTCATATCCTAAATAGTTATCCGATGCTAGAAAATGCCATGCACAATTTAGTATCTGAAACTGAAGAGGAAGCAGAATCTTAAACTGAGGGCTACAAACAGTAACATAAATTATATCTAAATCTATCCATAATTACTTACTATGAATAGATTATTAAGCATAAAACAAGCAGCTAACCAGTTAGGCGTTTCCGTTTCAACCCTGCGAAGATGGGATGAGACAGGAGTGCTTGTAGCTCAAAGAACACCAAAAGGTCATCGTAGATACGACTTATCTAAAATAAACCCAAACCTGACTCGTAATAAGGTGGAACAACAACGCAAAACCATAGCTTATGCTCGTGTATCAAGTCATGACCAAAAGCCAGACTTGCAGCGTCAAATTGAGATGCTTGAGCTGTACTGCTCTGCTCAAGGCTGGTCATTTGAAGTGATTAGCAATTTAGGCAGTGGTATGAACTATCATAAAAAAGGCTTAAAGCGCTTACTTGACGATATCTTAGACAACAAGATAGATAGGCTGGTGCTAACTCATAAAGATAGGTTACTGCGCTTTGGTGCGGAGCTTGTATTTGCTTTATGTGAAGCTCGTCAAGTCGAAGTGGTTATTATCAATCAGGGCGAGAACTTATCGTTTGAGGAAGAGTTAGCACAAGACGTACTTGAGATTATCACCGTGTTTTCAGCAAGACTTTACGGGTCACGTAGCAAGAGAAACAAAAAACTCATTGAAGCAGTTAAGGCGAGTTTAGAATGATACGAGGCCATGTTATTGAGCTTAATCCAAACAATAAGCAAGCAACTTATTTCGCTAAAGCTTGTGGTGTTGCTCGTCTTGCCTATAACTGGGCGTTAGCTGAGTGGCAACGACAGTATGCTCAAGATAAGGCCTATCGAGATGCTTGTCGCATTATTGGCATTGATATTGATGAAAGTAAGTTACTAAAGCCTAGCCAAGGCAAGTTACGCAAGCAATTAAACGCCATTAAGCGTGATAAGTACCCGTTTATGCTTGAGGTAACGAAGTGCGCCCCACAGCTCGCTATTATGCAACTAGGTGATGCCTACAAACGATTTTTTAAAGGCGAGGCTAAGTATCCACAGTTTCGTAAAAAAGGTGTTAACGATAGGTTTAGTCTATCCAATGACCAGTTCGCTGTAAAAGGCAAGCAGATTCGCATACCAAATCTAGGTTGGGTTCGTATGCGTGAAGAGCTGCGTTTTGTCGGTAAAATGCTCTCAGCTAAAGTCTTTAGCAGAGGTGGGAGATGGTTTGTCTCTGTTGCAGTTGAAATAGCTGATATTGTAAACCTTACCAAAAAGACAGGTAAGCAAACTGGTGTAGACCTAGGTATTACTGACTTAATCACTCTATCAGACGGTAGTAAAGTTAAAGCACCCAACCCACTTAAGGCGAAACTCAAGAAACTTAAAAGGCTTAGTCGCCAATTAAGTCGTAAACAAAAAGGCAGTAATAATCGTGCTAAAGCGAAAGCCAAGCTATCACGATTGCACCTGCAAATTAGTAATATCCGTAAAGACGCTCTACATAA
>ERZ808040.157-NODE-157-length-66357-cov-16.177429_pt1 | contig 66357 bp, 93 predicted proteins | sample MGYA00380191_ERZ808040 | MGnify/ENA primary metagenome ERZ808040 (study PRJEB31490, sample SAMN06133395) | mouse gut metagenome | isolation source: J6 | host: mice | place: China: Chengdu | collected 2015-05 ...
GGGAAGCAGGGGGACAAGGGCAGGAGGTGAGGTGGTTGGATGAGGACAAGGTGTTATTCCTGTCTCTGCCGGACATGTTTAAATACATGCTGCAACCGTAAAAACTGCGCAGGGAAGAGAGAGGCGTGTGAGAATTATCGTGGTTTCAGGCAGTTAACCATTTTTGAGCCACCACCAAAGTACAAGTCAGTCCCCCGGTATTCTTGGCATCATTACGGTATAAGTAAAGAGCGGTATAGGCAGTTGACAGAATACATACAGTCCGGAATATATGCCTCTTTGGCGCGCCAGGTGGCTCATACAGCCAATGAAATGATTTCAGAGTACTTAATAATTTCTATAGCCGAAAATAAAAGTTATGACGCTCTAAGAGTGAAATGGGAGCTGAAAGAAATGGAGCAGATTCCATACTGCCGGACGGATTTCTATGGGATTAGGAGATATTTCGTGGCATGCTTCGACAAGGAAATGAGGAGGATAGGGAAGTGAAAAATGCAGAGGAAACGAGGCGGATAAAGGCAATGAATTTGCGGTATAAAAAACCGATTGCAAAAGGATTAAATCTTGATGACATAAGAAATTCATTGTGGAATATATCAGAAGCGTGTGGAGATGTCTGGTATTGTATTGACTGTGATGATGAAACTCTTCTTAATGCACTTGACGGAGATGAAGATGATGCTTATGAGTTCAAGATGATGTTTTCAACATTATCCGCAGAATGTGAACAAATGCAGTATGACTTGGATAATGAGTATATACCGGAATATTTTGATTTATTCTTTGCAACTGTCAATAAAGGCGGTGAAATGCTCGGATATGATACATACGAGCAGGACTATTATGGGTTGAGCAGGTTTGAAAGCAAATTTGCAAACGAAGAGGCTACAAAGAAGATGAAGTCGCTGACAAAAGATAAACTGATAGAAGCAATTCAATGTTGTTTTGGTGTTTATCAAGCGTATATCGGCCTTGTATATCGCTATGACTGTATAAAATCTGCTATGGATATTTTACGAAGTGAAAATACGAGTTACCTCAAAACAATAAGGCAGATTGATGAATTATATGAAAAGGCAGATGAGGAAACGGAAGGGTTTAAATATTGCTTCAAAGGCAGCTCATTAAAAAAGCTTGATGGGCTTTTAGAAAACATGCCACAAGAAGCATGGATACAGTAATAAATTGGTACAACTCCCCCTAAAATCTCCTGTAAAATATCATTAGAGGATTTAGGGGGATTGTGGAGGGATGGAAGGGAACAGGCGGTGGAACATGGATAAGCTAACTCCAAAGCAAAAAGCATTTGCGGACAATTACATAATATCAGGGAATGCTACGGATGCGGCTAAGAAAGCGGGGTATAAGGAGAAAGCAGCATATGCAATAGGAGCTGAAAACCTCAGAAAACCTCAGATTATGGAATATATCCAAAATCGCACTGCCCCCGCTGAACAAAAGCGGATAGCGACCGGCGATGAAGTGATGCAATTCTTCACAAGGGTAATGAACGGGGAGGAAAAGGATGCTTTTGGACTGGACGCTTCACTTGACACGAAAATCAAAGCCGCTGTTGAACTGGCAAAGCGGACTTGTGATATAAAGGATAATAAAACAGATGTTGAAGAAAAGGAGGTTGTGCGGATTGAACTTACAAGAAACGGAAAGCCAGTATAAAGTCTATAAACACACAACTCCGAGCGGAAAAATTTATATCGGAATCACATCACAAGAAACTGATAAAAGATGGCAGAACGGATATGGGTATGCTGGAAACGGATACTTTATGAGGGCAATTAAAAAATATGGGTGGGAAAATATAAAGCACGAAATACTTTTTGATGGGCTTTCAAAATCAGAAGCAGAGAAGAAAGAAATTGAATTGATTAGTTTGTATAATTCCGCTAATCGTGATTATGGATATAATATTAGCAATGGCGGTAACTCTATGGGAAAGCACAGTGAAGAAACAAAGGAAAAAATGAGAGAAACCGCAAAAGCACATAATTTCTCTGACAGATTACATACAAAGGAGGTTGTAAATAAACGAGCAATAAGTCAAAGAGGGCATAAAGTAAGCGAAGAAACAAGAAAAAAGATAGGACAGGCGAATATAATTGCAAAACGATCTGATGCAAAAAGAGTTATACAGTTTGATTTGTCTGGAAATAAAATAAAAGTTTGGAATCGCATAATGGACGTTCAAAGGGCGTTAGGATATAACAATACTGCTATTTCAAGATGTTGCAAGGGAGGAAGACCAACGGCATATGGATATATTTGGAGGTATGCTGATGAATAAAACGATAATTACTCTTGATGACCTGATACCGCATAATTTTGATGATGTTCTTATGGACGTTTTGGAACATAGACACACGCACTATATTTTTAAGGGTGGTAGAGGTAGTTGCAAATCTTCATTTGTGAGCATAGTAATAATTCTCTTAATGACAAAACCGGAAAACAGAGATAAGCACTGTATTATATTCCGCAAGACAGCGAACACATTAAGGGATAGCGTTTTTTCACAAATGCAATTTGCCATATCAGCACTTGGACTTGATGCAGATTTCAAATGCACTGTAAGCCCCATGAAAATTACATATGTACCGACCGGACAAGTGATATTATTCCGAGGTGTTGATGACAAAATGAAACTCAAATCATTAAAAGCACCATTCGGATATTTTGCGTTTTCGTGGTTGGAAGAAGCGGATACATTTTCTGGTATGGCAGAGATAAGAAATATACTCCAATCCTCCATGCGTGGCGGTAGTGTGTTCTGGTGCTTTATGAGTTTTAATCCCCCTATATCCATAAATAATTTTATGAATGAGGAAGTGCTGATTGAACGCGCAGACAGGCTTGTACATTCCTCTGATTATAGAACTGTACCGATGGAATGGCTTGGAGAACAATTCTTTGATGAAGCCGAACATCTGAAAGCAACAAATGAAAAAGCATATCGGCATGAATATTTGGGAGAAGCTGTTGGAACTGGTGGAGCGGTATTTGAGTTTTTGGAGTTTCGCACAATCACGGATGAAGAAATCAGCCGCATGGATAGGATATTCAACGGCACTGACTGGGGATTTTTTCCCGATCCTTATGCTTTTGTTCGTTCACATTATGACAAGGCGAGAGAAACTATATATCTGATTGATGAATTATACAAAAATAAGTGGAGCAATCAACGCACAGCACAGTGGATACTTGACAAGGGATACAATGATTTTACGGTGACGTGTGACAGCGCAGAGCCAAAATCCGTGGTAGATTATCGCGATATGGGAATACCAGCACGAGGGGCGGTAAAAGGCGCAGGAAGCGTTGAATATGGTATGAAGTGGTTGCAAAGACGGCATATTGTGGTTGATATGAAAAGAACCCCGAGAACTGGAAAAGAGTTAAAGGAATACGAATACGAGAGGGACAAAGACGGCAATTTTATATCTGGTTATCCAGACGCAAGCAATCACGGTATAGATGCGCTCCGCTATTCGTATGAGCCTTTATACAATAAGCGAGGTAACAGAGCATAATGGGAATAATTCAAACAATAAAAAGGTGGTGGGATAGTTTGTGGCAGAAAGAAGCGCAGGACAAATTCGGGGTTGAGACAATCGGAAGCGACGTGATGAAAGCAGCTCTTAATGAGTGGGTGAATATATACCAGGGTAAGCCGGACTGGGCGCTGCCGGACGATAAAGGCAATGTCGATATAGAATCCTTTAACTTTGCAAAGAAGCTGTGCAACGAGACCGCAAGGCTTACTACGCTTGCACTGGGTATCACGGTAGAGGGTTCGGCGCGGGCAGACTGGATAAATAGCTTCATGGAAAGCTACATTGCCCGGTTAAAGAATGGGGAATGTGAAAAGGCTTGTGCTTTTGGGTATATCATTTTAAAGCCAAATGGAGAGGGAATTGATTATGTCATGCCGTGGGATTTCTGCCCGACGCACGCCACGGACGGGAAGGTTGACGGTGGCATATTTTTCGACCATTACCATAAACCAGGGGAGAAGTGGTATTATACAAGGCTTGAATGGCAGAGGTTTGAAGATGTGGCGGAAGATGTTCGGATATTCCGGATCACAAACAGGACATACAAGGCAACAGGAACTAACGGCATCGGACAGGAATGCAGCATGAAAGAAACCGTGTGGGCACACTTGCAGGAGGACGTAGCGTACCAGAATATCGAGCAGCCGCTTTTCTCCATCTTCAAAATGCCTCTATCCAACAATATTGACATGAGAAGTCCACTGGGCGTGTCTATCTTCTCCAATGCTCAAAAGGAGTTAAAGAGCCTTGATATTGCATGGACAAGGCTGGAAGATGAAATATTTGATAGCCAGAAACAGGTTTTACTTGGAGATGCACTGATTGATGAACCGGGAAAACCTGTCAGAAGCAAATATACAGCTAATGGCGTGGTTGATAAAACCGGCAAGACAATGCCGCGGTATGTACGCATTATACCCGGAAGCACTCTTGGAGATGAATACCATGAAATAAACCCAGCGTTGCAGACAGCGGAAAGATTGAGCGGCATAGACCATTTCCTTAACCTTGTCGGCGTGAAATGTGGGTACAGCACCGGGCAGTTTGTGTTAAATGGGCGTAGCGGTCATGTCACGGCGACACAGGTAGAAAGTGACGATAGAGAAACAATCCAACTGATAAAACAAATTAGAGATAGTTTGCAAGTTGCCACAGATGGGTTGATATATGCCCTTGATAAATACGCTGATATCTATAATTTGTGTCCTATCGGCGTGTATGAGGTTACATATAATTTTCAAGATATCACATATTCTTGGGAGGAAGACCGGGCGCGGCACTGGCAGTATGTTACACTGGGGAAATATCCTCTTTGGCTTTATTATGTCAAGTTTGAGGGAATGAGCGAAGAAGAAGCCAAGGCAGTAGCGGCAGAAGCCAAGAGCGAGAATGAGCCGCAGGAAAGTGGACTATTTGGGGAGGAATAGGAAAATGTATAAATTTACATTAGTTATTGGATTAAAAAACGGTCAAATACTTACAGGAGTATATGAAACAAGTAAATCTGGAAGTGTTGATGTCGCAAAAGAATTGGTTCCAGAAAAGTATGCAGGTAGTTATATAAACGCTGTTATGTCAGAAGATGGAAAAGAACAAATATTCTTCAGGGCAGAAGATATTTCTATGATGAAGATAAGCGCTTATCAGGAAAAAGAGTAGAAAGCGTGATTTTATGAGAATCAGACAGCACATAGGGAATGTTGATATACAATTGAATACTGACAGGATAGACCGAAATCTGAAAGAAGCGCAGAAGCTGTTGAATATGCAGGTAGTAGCTGATTGCGACCCTCTGATACCATTTCAGCAGGGCGCACTCCGAAACAGCGTGAACTATCCGCAGGGGATATATGGCGGAGAGATTGAGTATAACACGCCTTATGCACACGCAGTTTACGAAGGATTCGTATTCACTCCCAATATACCGATTAAGGACAGCGCAGGCAATATTACTGGTTGGTTTTCGCCGCCGGGAAAGAAAAAACAAAAGACGGATAGAAAAATGCAGTTCCATACTCCCGGAACTACCGACCACTTTTTCGAGGAAGCAAAGCGCATACATGGCTCTGAATGGGTACGGCTTGTAAAGGAAACCGCAGGAAAAGAATAAGAGGACTTACGCCCCCTTATTTTCCTCCAAATACTCTTTTATGAGTTTTTCCAATATGGCAGATACAGAACACTTTTCCTTTATGGCAAGTATCTTGATTCGCTCCAAAAGGCTTTCGTCAATTGTGGTTGTGAATTTTACTTTACCCATGCCGCACCTCCTATACAAAATATACCATAAATACGTATAGACGTAAAGAAGAAAATATGATACAATATACGTAAAGAAGTATATACGTATAAAAGGAGAGATAATATGCCGAGAAAAAGAAGCGTTGAATATGTCGGAAAAAAGTTTGGTAAGTTGTCCGTTGTTTCGGAAGTAGAGAAAAGAAACGGAAAGAGAATGTTCCTTTGTAAATGTGATTGCGGAAATGAGAGCATTGTCAGAGGAACACATTTAACCTCTGGAAGAGTACAATCTTGCGGTTGTGGCGGCAGAATTGATATAACAGGACAGCGATATGGACGGCTTACAGCGATTGAGTTTGACAGAGTGGAAAACGGGCGTACATATTGGAAATGTCGGTGTGATTGCGGAAACATAGTGTCTGTCAATACTGGAAAGCTGAGAGATGGACACACGCAAAGTTGCGGTTGTCTTGCACAAGAAGTAATACGCAGACAGCGCAAGCATAACGAATATGAAGTTGTTGACGGATATGTAAAAGTAAAGCTGAATGATAATGATTATATGCTTTGTGATATTGAGGATTGGGAGAAATTAAAATGTCATTCATGGTTTGTAAATCCGAGCGGTTATGCGACAAGTGGCACAAGCAAAGGAGCGTTCATGTTTCACAAAAAGGTTACAAATACAACCAGTGAAATAGTAGACCATATCAACAGAAATAAATTAGACAACAGAAAGTGTAATTTGCGTGTCTGCGACATGAAAGTCAATTCGATTAACAGGGATTTGCAGTCAAATAATACAACTGGGTATAAAGGTGTATATTGTGATAAAAAAGCAGGGACGTGGAATGCAAGGGTTACTGTTGACGGAAAAACCATTCATTTAGGCACGTTTCCGACAAAGGAAGAAGCGATTGCGGCAAGGAAAGCAGGAGAAGAAAAGTATTATCTCCCACAGCTTGAATCCGTGAATGGATAGATTTAGTCAAGAGGACAGCAGGAAAGGAGTAGGAAGATGAATAACCCAAATTTTACAAGCAACTATCCCATATTTTCTAATTGGTGTTGTGGGTGTTTTAATCAGCCGAAAGAGAAAACAGATTGTTATTTCTATCACGAAGAACATCAAATGGCTGCCAGCATTCCTACTTGCAATTATTATGGAAAATTAGGATATTGCCCCTGTAAAGATTGCGATAAGTATATTAAAAGTAGTGATGTTTTTCGGATTGTAAAAAATCATGTAGATAATGGGGATAAAATCTGATGTTGCCACCGGACTACTTCACAAACAAAGAAGATAGATTGTTAGAACTCTACCGCCAACTGGAAAACTTTATCCTCAAAGACATCACCCGCCGCCTACTCTCCGCCGGGGAAATGACCGCAACCGCCGACCGACTTATCTGGAAACTAAAGCAGATGGGCGAGAGTCAGGCGGCGATTGAGCAGAAATTGCAGAAGTTGACGGGTCTGACACGAAAAGAACTCCGCTCCCTCCTGCAAGATGCCGTTTTGACCTCATGGGAAAATGATAGAGCTACTTTAGGGCAGCTGGGCATTAAAGTATCGAACCCGCTTGAAAATCCAGCCGTAATCCGTGTTATGGACGCAGAGTACAAGAAAAGCCTTGGGGAACTGAAAAGGCTTACGCTCACAACCATGAAGCAAAGCCAGGTTGATCTCATCAACATGCTGAACGAAACGGAGTTAAGGGTATCAAGCGGTGTACAGAGTTATTCGGAGGCGGCCTGCGATATCCTTGACGGGTACGCGGGTCGGGGGATCTATGTGGATTACCCGACAGGGGCGCGGCTCACGCTTGAAGCTGCGGTAAGACTGAATGTTGTGACATCCATGAACCAGACTGCAGCGCAAGTCACGAATCAGTACATAGTAGAGGGCGGGTGCGATTACGTGCTTGTGTCAGCGCATCTTGGGGCTCGTGTTCAGAGGGAAGGGCAACCGTATCTTTCCGGACACGGGAACTGGCAAGGGAAGGTTTACCGGATCAGGGGGAGTGAGCCTGGATACCCGAACTTGCTGGAAGCAACAGGGTATGACATAGATCCGGAAACCGGGAAGGGAACGGTAAAAGATCCGCGGGGCCTGCACGGATATAACTGCCGTCATTCACACAAGCCTTGGGATAAGCGCCTACGCAATCCCTATGTGGACGAAAACGGAAACCTGAAAATCAACAGTGAAGAAAACAGAAAACAATATGAGCTTCAGCAGAAACAGCGTGCTATGGAGCGGAACCTGCGGGCATGGAAGCGAAAGTTGATTGTCAAAGAGCAGGAAATCGCAGGAGTGGCAGAAACGGACGTTAAGGAGATGTTACAGAAGGATTATGACCGCATGGCATACCAACTGACGCAGAAGAACAAGGCGTACAATGATTTCTGCAAAAAGAATGATTTACAGCCGCAGTACGACCGCATAAAGGTAGCTGATTTTGGAAGGGAGCAGACAAAGCAAGCGAATAAGGGCGCAAGGGAGTATTCAAAAGAAAATCATGCAGAAGAAATGTTCCGAAAGGGAAGCACGTATAGAAAAGTTGAAAATGGTATTGAAATAATCGACCAGCCGACATATAATAAACTTATAAATCCAGTTTTGAAAAATGGCGGAAAAGTATATCGTGGAATTGATGAAATAGAGCAGCATTTAAAAACGAATGATGCGTCTGCCAGTACAATCGGGGATGTGATATTATTTAGTAAAAATGTAACTGTTTCTGATGTTCTCGAAGAAACATTCCATTTTAAGCAGAACATTCAAAAGAGAAATGCCGATAAGCCATTAAAAGAACAGATTATTTTGAATGAGATTGAAGCAAAAGAGTATGTATTGTCTTGCCAGAAAAAGTATCATATTCCAGAGAGTGAAGTTGATCAGACCAAAAATCAGCTTGAAAGCTATAAAAAGGAGTTGGAAGAATATTATGAGAGTAAAAAGTAAATTAAAAATCGGAAATAAAATGCTTCTGACCCTTGATGGAGATATTCTTGAAAAGAATGCTGATTATGTTCTGATTGATGGGAAAAAGCATAAATATGATATAGCCTATGATATGCCATCAACGATAGGAGTGGAAGTAGAAGAAATACAATCTGATGAAGTGGAGTTTGTTTAAGTAAGAAGAACCGCTGGCTAAATACTGGCGGTTTTTTATTGATTTAATTTGGTACAACCCCCGCCCGAATCTGTTGTAAAATTGTGGTAGGAGGTAGGGAAGATGATTGATGAAACAAAATTGATAGATGAATTGAAGCAAAGCGGAATGATTGCTGATAATGAGTATGGTAATGCTATGCTTGATATGATTAACGGTCAACCCAAAATCGGCGGCTGGATTCCATGCAGTGAGCGGTTTCCAGAGGAAAATCAGAATGTTATCGCTTGCTTTGCGCATGGAACAGTAACGGAATTACGGTTTTATGACAAGAAATTTCATGGAATATATGATTATGATGAAAAAGTGATTGTCGCATGGCAACCCTTACCGGAGGCGTACCATGAATAAATGGGTTTATTATAATAGCAATCCACTTGAAAAGCGTGTCGGCGACTGCGCCATTCGTGCGTGTTGCAAAGCTACAAACCGCACATGGAACGAAGTTTTTGACGATTTGGTGCAGATTGCATACCGGCAAAAGGATGTTCTGTCAGCAAATAAGGTCTGGGGAGAATACCTGGCAGATAGCGGTTATGTACGATATGAGCCGGATTACCCTATGGACGTGTATAAATTCTGTTGCAACTTTCCTCGTGGTACATATGTTCTTGGGCTTGACGGGCATGTGGTGACGGTGGTTGACGGGCGTTTTTATGATACATGGGATTCGTCCGGGAAAAGCGTGGTCTATTACTGGGAGAGGGAATGAAGATATATGATTTTACACTACCAGAATTAGAATGTTATAAGGAGTTCTGCAACTTTACCCCAGAAGAGGAAAAACTATTTAATCTTCGGTCTTCCGGCCTCTCACAGGATGAATGCTGCGGGATTATGCGTATGGAGTTGTCCAACATAAAGCGCATCAGCCAGAGGGTGAATGCCAAGATTTCTTTTGTTTCGGAGAACGTAGATGTTATAAAGTGGATCAGGGAGAAATATTCATAAGCCTAATCCGTATAACATATTCTATTTATTCTATATCATTTATTTTGTTTCACCATATACGATTTTTGGGAAAATGGTTGTGCTTTATGGTATAATGTGGAAAAAACAAGGAGGTCTTCATATGAAAAGGAAATTGTTATCCGTCATTTTACTGGCAGCGCTGCTCATATCCCTTGTCATCCCGGCAGGCACTCAGGCAGCTGAAATCAAACTGAACAAGAAAAAGGTAGTCCTTGAGGTGGATGCAAAGATCACGCTGAAGCTCGGCGATGTCAAGGCCACGGACGTGAAGTGGAGCAGCAGCGCGAAGAAGGTCGCGACCGTGACAAGCAAGGGTGTTGTGACGGCAAAAGCGGAGGGTAGCGCAACGATTACGGCGACGTACAAAAAGAAGAAGTATACCTGCAATATCAATGTAGTTGACAGCAATAAAGTTGAAGAAGATGAAAAAAATAGTGGGAAAGTTGAAATACTTGCGGAATACACTCTTCCTGATGGGATAGGATGGTATACAAGGCACTTTATTGTGGTTAAGAACAATACCAAAGAAACGGTGAGCATATCAACGTCGTCATTGGCTTACGCAAAGGACGGTTCTGTTATTGGAGCGGCAAGCGGGGAATTCGATGCTCTAGGCGCAGGGTGTACTTCTGTATTTTATGAAGCATTTGAAACCGATCAGGGGATTGATCATTACAAAACGGAATTAAATTATTCGAAAAGCCGATATTATAATTCTGTAATACAGGATTTGTCGTATGTGAGAGACGACATAAAGAACGGTTTGGTTCTGCAAGTAAAGAATAATGGCGACAAGGCCGCAGAATTTGTTCAGGCTTGCGTCTTGTTCTTTAAGGACGGAAAGCTTGTCGACTATGACTACAACTATTTTACAGATGATGATTTTGAATTGAAACCGGGAAAGAAGATGTCAAAGCAATTTGATTCATATAAAGATTTTGACAGCATCGAGTTTTATTTTGATGGAAGAAGATAAGAAGTAACATGAACCTTGATGGATTTGCATTGCTTGTTATGAGAACCCGGACGGGGCAACCGTATACGAGCACACGTTTGCAAGGTAGGAAAGAGAAGCGGGGATTATTTCGTGGAGGTCAGGAGAATGAACAGAAAGAACAGGTTATTGGCATTGTTGGCGGCACTTGTGCTTTCCGCCGGGATCATGGGATGTACAGGGAGCCCGGCGGATGATTCCGAGAGCACGATAAGGGATATACCATCAATCACGCCGGAAAGCAATCCGAAGGATGTGGAGGAGGACGAAAGCGGGAAAGGAAGCAAGGGGGAAGAAGATTCCGAACCAGAAGAAGAGGCCGAGGAACCAGGATCAGAAAATGAGGATACGACAGAAGATGAAGATAACATACCTACAGAGTATAAATCTGCATTAAAAAAGGCAATGAGTTATAGCAAGAATATGCATATGTCCAAATCGGCCATTTACGACCAATTAGTATCTGAATACGGGGAGAAGTTTTCGGAGGACGCAGCGCAATACGCAATGGAAAATATTGAAGTTGATTGGAAAGAGAATGCATTGGCCAAAGCGGAGAGTTACAGCAAGAATATGCATATGTCAAAGGAGGGGGTATATGACCAGCTTGTATCCGAGTATGGAGAAGGTTTTACAGAGGAGGAAGCCAGTTATGCGGTTGATAACCTCGATGCAGACTGGAAAGAGAATGCATTGAAAAAAGCTGAATCATATCAGGAATCAATGAGCATGTCCCCGGCAGCCATATATGACCAACTTATATCGGAGTATGGCGAGAAGTTTACCGAGGAGGAGGCGCAGTATGCGATTGATAATCTCAAGTAAGGTAAAATGAATGAAAAAGCGGCAGATAACTGCCGCTTTTTTTAGGTTCTATTAGTTGTACTCCACTTCCCCTTTTCCATCCCTGACCAGCGCAATGACTGCCAAAACAGCATTGACAAGACACCACGCCGCCCAGATATTCAGGTCAGCAAAGTTCCCAGCAAGTGCGAATCCAACCAGCGCCGCAAGCCCGAACAGTACAATCAGGGCAATGTTTCCGCCCTTACCCTCACTCTTTCTTGTGGCGATGGAGACGATACCACCCGACAGCATTGCGATAGCCACAATCATTCCGGCACCACCGCTCGCGCCCCCGCTGTCTTCGATTGCGTCTACAATGCCTGCCGCGCACGACTGGAATATAACGATCACAAAAAGGACGATTGACAGTATTCCAGAAACAAGCTTCCAAGTTTTCATTTTCCCTAACCTCCTGCAAATTTCTTCCTATTATACCATGTTATGGTGGTGATTTGTTGAAAATTATCAAATAGTGAAATAAAATTCATCTTATAGTGTATTAAAAATATTTTGAGAAAGTGGAGGAGAAAATCTTCTACTTTTTTTAATTTGGGTATTGGTAAAATATAGATTTTTCTGTCAATCCGTGATATATTGTAGGTATTAACGAGCAGGAGGGGAAATATATGTCATTCAAAAGCGAAATAATGGACGCTTTTAAGATGGAATGATAAAGCGAATAAACTTGGTACAAATGCTCATTTCTTCTTTGATAAAATATTTATATGAAAACCATCAAAGGAGGAATGGCGTATGTTAGTGGAGATTATGAAAGTAAACAAAGAAGATGTAACTGTGGTGACAAGTCTTGACGTTGCGGAGACGTTTGGAAAAGAGCATTATCACGTAATGGAAGATATCCGGGAGATACGATCTAAAATTAGTACCCCCGAATTTTCGGGGCTATTCTACGAAAGTGAGTACAAGGCATCAAACGGAAAGAAAAACCTTATGTATTACATGAACCGTGACGGATTTACCTTGCTTGTCATGGGATACACCGGAGAAAAGGCGATGAAGTTCAAACTTGCCTATATTCGTCAGTTCAATTCAATGGAAAAGGCTCTTTTCGAGAGAATCAAGGAGCGGGAGAAGGGCATAGCCGTCCGGCAGGCGCTTACAAAAGCATTGCAGCAGTCCAACGAAAACGAACGGATGCACGGACATGCCTATTCCACATACACCAATCTCATTTACAAGTCCATATTCGGAAAGGACGCGAAACACTTGAGGGAAGAATACGGCATTTCCAAAAAGGACGAATTGCGGGGTTGTTTCAGCGCGGAGGAACTGCAACGGGTACAGAAAGCGGAAATGCTTGTGAGTAGTCTTGTTGAATATGGCTGGGGCTATGATGAGATAAAGGACTTTATATTGAATAAACTGGTTGACAGGATAGCGGCTTAATTGTCGCTATCTTTTTTTATTTTGGGTATTGACAATCGTATGGCGCTTTCTGTCGAGATATGATATATTGTAAGTATTAAGGATTAGGAGGGGATAGGGAATGTCGTTCATAAGTAAAATGTTGGACGCTTTCAAGATGGAAAGCACAAGGGAAAGTGGAAATACAGGAATAGCAAGTGGAAGAGAAGTCCTTTATCATGATAGATTCGATGAAGAATATAGGGAAGTTAATAATTACAGAGAAATTACATTTAATGGAAAAAATTTCAATGTTCCTGAAGTCCAACTATGCGTGGCAATTCTCTTAGATGGAAGCGAAGATGGGGATAGGATAAGGGAAAGCAATCATTATGCCTTGTATTTTGAAGGACGCTATGGGATTATGAATATCGGTGAATTACATCAGTGGCTTTATGAAAAAGGATATTTAAGAAATGCGTCATTGCGGGAAGCCTTAAGTCTTTATAAGGTTCCTGAACTTAAGATGATGTTGGATAGCATGGGCTTGAAAAAGACTGGAAATAAAGTGGTTTTGATTGATAGAATAGTTGATAACATAGACAGTGACCAAAGGCAAATGATTCTGAATAAATGCGAACATGTGTTTTTGTCAGAAAAAGGCGCAGCATTTTTAGATGAAAATGGAGATTACGCCAGATGGCACAGAAAATCATATGGTGTGACTTTTGAAGAATTCAACAAACACCGAACCCCTTTTTCTTATGGTAAAAGAAGGGAATTCCACGATACAATTTTTCATGCACTTAATGAAAAGGCTTGTACATATCAATATAAACAATGGTTTTCTAAATTAGAAATGATTTACTTTTGGTTAGGAGAATCATTGTATGATGAAGGAAGATATGATTTGGCAATAAGGCATTACATGTATAGATTGTATTTTTCTACCAATTTAGCAAGCCATTCATATTTGTTTAACTTAGAAAGTGTTAGGCGTGATGGTATCGAAAGTAAAAAAAGATGGATAAAAGAAGTCAATGATACTTTTAATAAATGCTCTTTGCAGAAAATAGTCGAATTAAAAGAATATTATAATGAACAGATTTTAGATATTATTTACGGATTGCACATTTTACCATATTGTATATTTGACAAAATAGATATGTCCAATGCTATGAATGATTTGCTTAATGGAGAATCTTTCGACGTAGAGCATTACACAGATTATATTTGTTCGAGGTATGAGAGGTACATCAAAAAATTTTTGTGAAAAGTGCTTGACTTTTTGGCTTCATAAGTTATAATGTATTTATGGGCTTCAAAAGTGAGGTGGTGCAGATGAGTCCACGGACAGGCAGACCAACAGACAATCCCAAAGGCACATCAATTCATGTGCGGCTTGACAAAGAGAGCGAGGAAGTGTTAAATGCATATTGCCAACAAGAAAATGTTAGCAAAATGGAAGCGACAAGGCGAGGGATTAAAAAGTTGAAGTCTGACATAAAAAAATAAGAGCAAGCGGTTACTTTGGCGAGTGCGCTTACTCTTATAAAGTCACAGAGAAGTTTCCCTGCGTGAAATATTATATCACGCAGAGGGGCTTCTTTCAAGAACAATTTTTGAAAGGAGTTTTTTATATGCATGGATTAACAGTAAAAGGTGTTGACTTGATGGGCGATACCGTTATGGCGGCGCAGGACAGAGAGGGCAATATTTGGGCGGGAGTAAACTATTTTTGCAATGCTTTGGGTATGAGCAAAGGGCAGAGAGATAAACAGGTGCAGAAAGTACAGAAAGACGAAGTTTTAAAACAGGGGTGCTTCCGATTAGAAGCCGGAGTGTTTGACCCCGCAAATGAAGCGATAGCATTAAGAATTGACTTCATTCCCCTTTGGCTTGCAAAGATTGTTATAACTGACAAAACAAAGCAGGAAAACCCCGGACTTGCAGAAAAACTCTTACAGTACCAGCTTAAAGCCAAGGACATACTTGCAGACGCATTTCTCCCAAAAGCACATACTGAACTGGCAACCGTGAACCCCGTGGACGTTCCCCTGGGCGAGCTGGCCAGCTACCTAAAAGTAATCGACAAAGCCGCCGTGCGCCAGAACACGCCGCCGCACAAGATTATGGAAGCCTTGAAGATGGTGTCGGAGCAGTTCGGCGTTCGGCTGCCGGAGGATTTTGTGAGGGTGCCGGAGTATGAGCAGCTGACGATTGAGAGCATGGGGAAGTAGGAGGGGATTGAACATGGACACTGGAAAAATATTTGAGGATTTGGTACATCTTGCGGCGGAGAATGGGATTACTGTGAAGTTCGCACCGCTTAGAGCCAGTTACGCGCGAATAAAGGGAGACCGGATTGCACTCAGCCAGAGCCTTGGCACTATTGAGGACTTCAACTACAACCTTGCGCACGAACTGGCGCACTCCTATCTTCACCGGGGAAAAGGGGATATTACCCCAGGGGCGATAGATGAGCATACCCTTGCGCAGTACGAGGAACAGGCCGACCGTGGGGCAAGGATGCTTCTGGATGCGTTTGCGGTAACGCAGAAAGGCGGTGTGAGGCGAACATGACTTTTGCGGCGGAGATTATATGTGATATGCGGCAGCGCATCGCAAGCACCAATGGGATCTTGGAGGAAGCGTTGGACAGGATTGCGCGGACACGGGCAGTCGTTTGCATGGTCTGGCGGGCGGTGGAGGATGATATGGAGGTCGCAGATGCCCTTGGCGGGGTAATGGATATGCTGGAAACCATCGGCGAGAAGCTTGGGCAGCAGCATGATGAAACCTACCGGTATCTGAACTGTGCGGATAAAGATGGTACAACGCCTGGTTGAAACTGTGATATGATTATTTCAGGCGGGGATAGTGCTGTACACACGACAAGCGGTGAGCCTTGACTGTTTCCCCGCCATTCCAGCAAAGGCAATTTTACGGAAAGGTGGTAAAGTGTATGGGTGAGATTTCAAACACAACAATGCAGACACCCATAGAAGTAGTTTTGGGTATTGATGAAAATGGAATGACAACAGCAAAGAGGTTGTATGAATTTCTTGAGCTTCGACAAGGGGATTATAGCCGGTGGGTAAAGATCAACATCGTCGAAAATGAATTTGCCGAGAAAGACATTGATTATTGGGTTTTACGCAATGATGCGGAAAACCCTTTGGGAGGAAGACCAACTCAAGATTTCAAGCTGACTGCCCACTTCGCAAAGAAGCTTTCCTGCAAAGGGAGCGGCGAGAAAGCGGAACTTGCCCGCGAGTATTTTGCCATGGTCGAGGAAAAGGCAAAGGAGTTTGTCATAAACCGCACGATGCTTTCTCCGCAGATGCAGATGTTTTATGCAATTGCAGACGGACAGGCCAAGATGGAGCTGGAGCAGCAGCGACAGGCGGAACAGCTTAATCGTATTGAACAGAACCAGAATGCCATTGCCGAGACCTTCAAAGCCGTTTCGGATACAGAGGAGTTTAAGTCATGGGTAAACAAATGCATAGTGAAGATTGCGGAGAGCCAGAAGTATTCCAATGGCTTATCTAGATCTGCAAGATACCAGAAGGCTCGTTCCGAAAGTTATGACAGGCTGAACCAAAAGCGTGCCTGCAGGCTGACGCAGAGGGTTGCTTATGCTAAGGAGATTGCATTGCAGAATGGTGCAACAAAGACGGCGGCAGGCAACATCAACCGTCTTACGGTCATTGCGTCAGACAAAGACTTAAGACCGATTTATGAGACGGTGATCAGGGAAATGATGATTGCCTATTGCATGGAGGTCGCGTGAGATATGGCAGAAATTAGAGTTCCGAGGTCGGAGAGTTTCACGGAGATTGCACATGAATTAAGTGACTTCATATATGGGCTTCCGTTAAGCCAACCGGACAATGACCAGTTGATCGGACTGATTATAAAGCAGGTGGGTGAAGCCGAACGCACAGCATTTCTTTCTGGATTTGACATGGGTATTGATATTATGTTAAGCAGGTAAGGGGAACACTCCCGCCGCCCTATGATTATAGAAAGTATGGTGAACATATGGGGAAATGGCGAATGAATGAATTATATTTTTGAAAATTCCGAGTTTGGAAGTGTGCGGATGGTTGATGTTGACGGGAAGATTTATTTTGTGGCTAATGATGTGGCAAAGGCTTTGGGGTATAGCGTTTCAAAAGACGTAGTTACAAGGCATTGCAAGGGGGGCGTTGAAACAACGCTACCTTACAGACGGCGGCGAACAAGAGATGAAAGTTATCCCAGAGCGCGAGATCGTGAAGAAATACGCGAGAGAAATTGCAGAGATGTAAGAAAAAGGGCGGTAGGTGTTATCCTGCCGCCTGTTCTATTCTACACATATGCAACGTCAACAATATCTTCTCCACAATTTATATAGATTGTTTGCTCTAATTCGCTTGCTTGTTCTTCAGCGTATTTAACGGCTTCTTTTTCCGTTCCACAGAAATCATTTAAAATATTTTCGCCATCTTCATTTGTAAACCAATATCTATTTTTCATATCCTTCTCACTTTCTCCCTGCATTACCCGGCAGGGACGGGATGAAATGTATTTACATTATTGCATACCCTGCGTCACGGTCGTTTGCGCCGTTCCGAATGGCTATGTTATAGCGGATTGTGTTTCTTTCGTCTCTGATTTCCCGAATCCGTTTGAGTTGCGGCCATGTTACCAGTGCACCGATACAATAGGCTGATTCTAAAAGACTTTCGACTTCTTCAATCCGCTCTTCTGCTTTTTTCAGTGCGTCCCAATTACCGCTCTCCCGTGCGTCAATCTCCAAGCATTTAAGGTGGTCATACATACTCATAAGGTTAAAATGCTCACTTTCATTTACTCTGTATTTTTTCATATCTTCCCTTCTTTCTCTCGGCGCAACCCCGCCGGGTGGGTGGTTAGAAAAAAAGTAAAATCAATCCAACCACGACAATGAGCAACCAAATAACCGCCATCACAAGCTTCAAAATGTTCTTTATCATATTGATTTTACAGATGGACTGTGATATCTTTTTAGGTAGGGGAGGTTTCCCTCCCCGGTTTGTTTAGTTGATACTCTCTATTACCATTTTGATTACGGCGATGAGAGTTCCAACTTCTAAGGCAAGTTGAGTGAGTGCTCGAACCACTTTTATCAGCTTGCCTATTTTTTTGTCCATCTGTGTTCCTCCTTCCTTTTCTTGATGATATTATTATATCATTGGTAACCAATAAAGTCAAGGGTTTATGTAAAATTTTTAAAATATTTTTCTTGAACTTTATTAACCAATGCGTTATTATATAGGTAACCAATAAAAAGGAGATAAAACTATGGTAGAGAGAAATATAATCATGGGGAAAGCTGGTGGAACTGCTGGGAAAAATTCGGTCAACTATAAAATCAGCCTTCCGGCTGAAATGGTAAAAGCGTTAGGAGTGACACAGGAGGATAAGTCGGTAACGGTGGATTATGTGGACGGCAGTATTGTGATTAAAAAGAAAATCTGTCATGACAAGGGGCGGCAGTGATGCCGCTCTTTTTCTTTAAGTTGGTACAAATCCATTAAAAATCTATGCTATCATGTAAGTGGATGAAGAAATTCCACTGCCTATCCACAGCTGCGTAGTCGCTCTACGCTAGACAGGAGTATAGCGGTCACTTCCCTGTCGAAAACAAAACAACTCCGGCATGGGAAATCCCATAGCGGGAACCGTAAAATTGAATGCTATAACCGGCTGATAATTAATTCAGTCGCTAACCTGAAAAAATTACAGGCAGATTTGCAAGGCATCTCTGCTATGTGGAGGTGTCTTTTTATTTTGCTTACCTCTTATTTTTGATAAATCCTAACCCTCCTTTCAAGAGGGTGCATCCGTCAGTAAGGGAAACAGGGGAGAAATCCCTGCTGTAAAGGCGGTTCGATTCCGCACGGATGCATTTGTGCTTGTGGCTATGTTGTCTGCTTGCAGGCGATCTATGGCGCAGGTGCAACATTTCCCTATCAAGCGTCTGCCCATTGCGGGCGGGCGCACTCCTGCCAACGTATGCAAACGGTTATAAGCAAGCTGTTTTGAAAACAGATGAGCCGAAAGGTCTGTGGGTTCGAATCCTACCGTTGGCGTTACCCTGGCAGAGGTCTATCTGCCTAAATCCTATACCTGCGGCGGCAGGTCAATAAATACGACCAAGGAGGATCATATGCAGAAACTTATTGAAACACTGAAATCATTTGGAATCGAGGTGCCGGAAGACAAGCAGGCAGAAGTAAAGAAAGCCTTATCCGAGCATTACAAAAACGCGGCGGAGCATAACAAGGCAGTTTCCAAGCTGGAGACAGACCGCGATGCCTGGAAGCAGAAGGCAGAGACGGCAGAGGAAACGCTGAAGAAGTTCGACGGCGTTGATCTGGAGACCATGCAGACAGAGCTTGTAACGTGGCAGCAAAAAGCAAAAGATGCTGAAAAGGACTATGCGGACAAACTGGCGCAGCGTGATTTCGAGGACGCTCTGAAGGAGGAGATCGGCGGATACAAGTTCACGTCCGAAGCGGCAAAGAAAGCAATCATGGCAGAAATCAGGGAAGCTGGGCTGAAGGTGAAGGACGGAAAAATCTTAGGGCTGTCGGATCTGCTGGCGCAGATGAAAGAGAAGGACGTTTCCGCTTTTGTGGATGAGCAGCAGGAGCAACTTGAAGCAGGGCGGGCAAAACCGTTTACGAGACCGTTGAACAGTAGCGGAAGTTCTAAAAAGATGACACGAGAAGAGATCGAAGCTATCAAAGACCCGGCAGAAATGCAGCAGAGGATAGCGGAGAACATTCATTTATTCAGGAGGTAAAAAGTAAATGGCAGCATTAGAAAATACAACAATGGCTGCGGATATAAAGCTTGAAGCGAGAGAGATTGCATTTATTACTATGTTCCAGCGGAACTGGCAGTCTTTGCAGGAAATTCTTGGTATCATGCGCCCTATCCGCAAAGAACCCGGTACAAAGCTTGTATCGAGCAAGGCAACGGTGGAGTTGCAGGACGGAAATGTGCCGGAAGGTGACGAGGTTCCGCTGTCCAAAGCAACTGTTGTCCCGGTGGCTTATGAGGACATTGACCTTGAGAAATTCAGAAAAGCAGTAACGGCCGAAGCGGTAAACAAATTCGGTGCGGCTATCGCGGTCAGAAAGACAGATGAGGCGTTCCTTATGGAACTTCAGAACAAAGTGCTTGACCGCTTCTATGCGTTTGCACAGACAGGAACCCTGACCGGAAATTATGATACCATGCAGATGGCGATTTCCATGTCCATTACAATGGTTAAGGACAAGTTTAAAAAGTTGCGGCTCAACTACGGAAACATTGTCACATTCGTAAATACGGTTGATGTCGGAAAGTATCTCGGGGCGGCTGAAATCACGTTGCAGACGAAAAATGGCATCGAGTACATGAAAGATTTTCTCGGCGCAAGTACTGTTATCGTTTCCTCTGAAATTCCGGAGGGAACAGTCATTTCTACCCCGGTGGACAATATCGTGTTGTACTATGTCAGTCCGGCAGATGCGGATTTTGCAGAACTCGGTCTGAATTACACGATCACAGGAGAAACAAATCTTATTGGTGTTCATGCGGAGGGTAATTATACCCGTGTCATGGGAGAGATGCACGCACTTATGGGCATGAAGCTGTTTGCAGAGTATCTTGACGCTATCGCAGTTTACAAATTCGGCGCAGCTTCGGGAGCGGCAGTGAGGACAGCGAAAGCATCCGCAAAAGAGAGTAACTTATCATAAGGAGCAGGCATGTACGCAGATTTTAACTACTACTCAACTGAATACGGTGGGAAAATGTCTGCGGGCGATTACAAGCGGTTTGGACGGAGGGCAGAGCGCAGGATTGACGGGATAACCGGGAATAAACTGCAATTTGCCTTTCCGACAAATGGGCGAGATGTTGAGGCAGTGAAAGACTGCGTCTGTGAACTGGCGGACATCCTGTGGCAGATTGACAGATACAACACCGCTGCTATGGAAAGCATGGGGACCGTGGCGCAGGCTGACGGAACGGTAAAGGGTAAAGTTATTACATCCATATCTTCCGGCTCTGAAAGTATAAGCTATTCCGCCGCCGGATCTGCCAGTACCGCCATAATGGAGGCAGCAAAGGATAAGAAAGTGGCTGATGCTATGGTTTATGGCATTGTGCGTGACAGTCTGGGCGGTGTGCTGGATGCAAACGGTGTGAATCTGTTGTATGCCGGGGCATATCCGGGAAAACGTTAAACAGTATTGTACCTTGACAACTGAATAGCTGATAGTTTGTGTGTTTGAAAAAATATCATTTTCCCTCTTGACATTAGCTAGCTAACATGATATATTTTAGCTAGCAATCAAGCAAGGAGGTGTTAAATTGGTTGCCAAAAGAAACACTTCCGATTACTTCAAAGAGAGAAGAAAAACCATAGGTCAATTCAGTGTATCGGTCAAAAGGGAAAAGTTAGAAGCCCTTGACGAAAAACTGAAAGAAAAGGGACAAACAAAGACCGCGTGGCTCAATGAAAAGATTGATGAAGAAATCGGAGAACAAAAATAGAGAGTTGCCGCCCACCAAGCAACCAACTCTCTATCAATCACTCCCAAAGGGAAAATGATAAATCTACTATATCACTTTTCCTTTGGAAATTCAAGTATAAGGAGAATGATATTATGTACGAAATTATTGACGAATCTTTAAGACTGGCGAGCTGTGCCATTAACGACCTGACGCTTGAACAGGCATCTTCTTTCCTCTCCCAGTGGGAGGACGGAGCAAAGTTGGGAACGCTGACACTGTTCTTCAATCCCGAAACAGGATACCTTGTCTTGAACAAAGACCATTCGCAGTATGAATTTAATCTGAAGCTGGCAAAGGCCTATCTGACAGCAAGCGGAAAAGAACTGGAAGCGTACAGGGAGAAGTTTAGCAGCAGATTAGAGGAAACCTTGCGTGTTATGGATAATTTCAAAGATTACAGCCGTGTCCAGAGCGATTTGAGCATGATTGAATATCAAGGTTTTTCTGTATTCAGCGACCATGTTACAGAAAGCGTGCTGCGTTCACTGGAAAAGAAACAGATTCCTACTTGCTTTTTAATGTCACAGGCATACTCCTATGGGGTAATGAAAGGAAAGCGCATGGAAAGGGCAAGGAGAAAGGCGGTGACGGCGGTATGAAGATTGGTACAAATTCCTCCAAAACCTCTGATACAATATGAGTATAGGAGGTATGGCGAATGAACGAATTACAGATTTTTGAAAATTCCGAGTTTGGAAGTGTGCGGACAATCCTAATTGATAACGAGCCTTTCTTTGTTGGAAAAGATGTGGCAGAGATTTTGGGGTATTCCGACACATATGGGGCATTGAAAAAGCACGTTGATGATGAGGACAAGCAAAACTGCCAAAACGACAGTTTTGAAACTCCGAGAGGAATGACCGTTATAAACGAGAGCGGTTTATACTCCCTTGTGATTGGAAGCAAGTTGCCATCTGCAAGAAAATTCAAGCGGTGGGTAACAAGTGAGGTTCTCCCCTCAATACGTAAGCATGGCATGTATGCCGAGGATGAACTTCTCGATAATCCCGACTTGCTTATCAGCGTGGCGCAGAAGCTGAAAGAAGAAAGGGAGAAGAACAAGCGATTAGAGCAGGAAAAGAAAGCCTTAGAGCAGGAAACAATCGAGATGGACAAGAAAATATCCGAACTTGAGCCAAAGGCAAATTATGTTGACCTTATTCTGAAAAGCACAGCAACCGTCCTCACAACGCAGATAGCGCAGGACTATGGTATGTCGGCAAAGGCTTTCAATAAGAAACTGGAAGAATTTGGGATGCAGCGCAAGGTAGGCGGCCAGTGGATATTGTACGCAAAATATCAAGGCAAGGGATACGTGCATAGCAAGACGATTGACATTGTGCGCTCCAACGGACAGCCGGATGTGAGAATGCAGACAGAATGGACACAGAAAGGTAGATTGTTTCTCTACGAAGAGTTAAAGAAGCATGACATCTATCCCATGATAGAGCAAGCAGCATGAAATAAATATTTTCAAACATAGAAACTATCAGCTATCTAGTTGGTAGTTTCTTTTTTATACCAGAAATGGGGTGATTGATATGGGATAGGCTATGTTGACAGTGTAATTGTTTACAACCGCTATGTCAACGGACTGATGGAAACTGAAACATATTTCGGCACACGTTTTGACAATGTGCGTGTGGAACTGACGCAGGGCGCGAACCAAAAGGCAAGCGGCATGGAAAACGCCAGTGTGTGCGTGGTGAAAATCCCGAATATCAATCTGCCAAAGCCGTATAAAGCGCCGGAAGTGTGGAACGACCTCACGACGGATGAAATGCTGGAAAGTTTCACGCTGGACACCGAAGCAAAGAATTTCTTTTTGATTGTGAAGAAATCAGAGTTAGGCATAGACATTGATGTGCCTGTCGGACTGATAGAGCAAGACGAAACCAAGTACCATGGAGGATTTTTTGAGTATATCAAAACCAAGTACGGCTATGCGTTCAGCGTTGATACGGTGGATGTATATACACTGATACCGAGGTTTGAGATTGGAGGAAGATAAGATTATGGATTTTGGAAAAGCATTAGAAGCAATTAAAAACGGAAAGAAAGCAAAGCGTAAGGGCTGGAACGGCAAAGAGCAGTACATCGAACTGGCGCAGAATATCAGCTATCAGAACATGGGAGGGGAGGTTGTCAACTGCAACCATGAAAACATCGGCAATAAGGCGATTGCATTTGTCGGCACATCCGGCGTACAGATGGGGTGGCTTGCTTCACAGGCTGACATGCTGGCTGATGATTGGGAAATTGTGGAGTAGCCTATGCCAGAAGAAATCAAAGAACGCCTGTCCAAAACGGAATACGATAAGGTCGGGGAAATGCTGCTGGAACTGATTGCGGAGTGCCCGTATATCCCGGAGGACGCAAAGGTCAAGTACAATTCAAAGGATGTCGGCAAGTGCGTCTACATCATAACGGCCGGAGGCAGCATCAAGAAACGCAACGTGCTTGGAGGCTTTACAGCAGAGTTAGCTATTCAGGTTGCCTACCAGAGTTTCCCACAAGGCAACGGACAGATGATCAACGCACAGGCAGTCGTGGACAACATTACAGGCTGGCTGGAAGACATCCAGAACCTCCCCCGGCTGACAGGCAACAGGACAATAACAAAGATCACTGCCGGCGGCAGCTTCCCGGATGTGGAGGAGGTTGGGGGGGATAGGGCAACTGTGTTTGCTGCCAATGTAGTGATGGAATATGAAGCAGAGTAGAAAGGAGACAAAAAGAATGAAATTACCAAGAGCGGCATATGCCATATGGCTATCATTTGACAAGAAGGAATGGACGCTGATCGGGAAGGACACGGATTCCCTTTCGTATGAACTGAACCCGGATGTAAGCACGGAAAAGAATGTGCTGGGAGAAACGATCGTAAACCACAATGGGTTTGCCCCGGAGCTTGCGGTTGATACATACTATGCCCGGACGGAGGACGCTATTTATGAGAAGATTCTTAATATGGCAATGAACCGGAAGTATGACGAGGAGACAACCGCGGCTTACCTGCTGGAAGCAGTCCTTGATGAGGAGGTCAAGACATCGGATGCCAAGACGCTGACCGGGAAAGGCTGGATGGAAAACGTGGTCGTTGTCCCGCAGAGTACCGGCGGGGAGCTTACCGGGTTCGGGCTGCCATTCAATATCAACCCGAATGGCGGCAGGGTGGAGGGTACGGTCTCCGTGGCCGAAAGGGTTCCGACCTTTACCCCTGCAGGAAGCGAACCTTTGCCAACGGCAGTGCAGGCGAAATCAAGCAGCAAGAGCTTGAGTGACTAAGGTATCAGGCAAACGAAATATATCCGGGCGCAATGGAAAGATGTGCGCCCGGATCCGGAAAGGATGTTACGCATGGAGAATGTAAGGATTGAAGAGAAAAACGCACATATTCTGAAGATAGAGCTGAACAGCCAGGGCGACTATGTATCCGTATCCGCGGATGACCCGACGCTGCTTGACAGGTTCACGGCGGGGGCAAGGCGCATCTATGAACTGGCGGAGGAAATACCGGGGAAGCTTGACGTGATCAGCGGTAGGTACGAAGGGAAGGACAGTTTCCCGGATATCATGGACAAGACGGCGGAAATGTCCGGCGTGAATGTGGGATTCTCGGAGGCGGCCGCTACCGTCATCGACGGGATTTTTGGCGCGGGGACGCTGCGCAAGTATTTCCGCGACATTTACGAGGAGATCCCGGATTTCCTGCCGGATGCGGACTGCATTATGGATTTCCTGGAACAGGTCATCCCGGTGATGGAGGGGCTTTTTGGGCAGAAGATTGAACGCCAGAGGGAGGCAGGCAGGGCGCGGATGGCAAAGTACCAGCCGCAAGACCATAAAAAGCCGGGGCGGATGCCATGATCGGTGCACTGCCGGAATCCCTCATGGTGGGTGGGAAGACGTATAAGATCCGCACCGATTACAGGAACGTGCTGCAGATTTTTGAGGCATTCCAAGACCCGGAACTGACGCAGGAGGAAAAATTGGTCGTGGCCATCTACCTCCTGTTTGAAGATTTCCCGTCCGTGCACGATGTGCTGTGCGCGGCGGGGCAGGGGTTCGACTTGGAGGAGGCTATGCTCCGGATGTCCTGGTTCATCCATGCGGGTGCGCCGGAAGGGGACATGTCGGAGTTCCCGGTATACAGCTGGATGCAGGATGAACAGATGATATTCTCCGCGGTCAACAAGGTTGCCGGTACAGAAACGCGCGCGCTTCCGTACCTTCACTGGTGGACATTCCTTGGGTGGTTCAATGAGATAGGGGAGGGGAACTTCTCTTATATTGTAGGTATCCGGAACAAGCTCGGCCGCGGCAGGAAGCTCGACAAGCATGAGAAAGAGTTCCTTGCAAGGAACAAAGGGCTTGTGAAGCTTGAAAGGCCTAGGACAAGGGAAGAGCAGGAGCAGGAGGCACAGTATAAGGATCTGCTGGAGGAGGTGCTTGGGTGACAGATGAGGAGATCGGGAGGATTGCGCGGGAGATCGCGGAGCGCGGAAATACTGCGGAGGTCAAGCGCAATAAGGACGGGATTGTGGTTCTGGAAGTTGGGAAGAAGATTGTGAAATCGGAAAACGGGAGGCCGGGGTAATGGCTTGTAGAAATTACATATTTGGACGTATGTCGGGGATCTGACCAGATCCCCGTTTTTGTACCCTTCTTTGAAGGGGTACTTTGCACTGTCGAGAAAACATTTGCTTTTTCGTTTTTGGTATTGACATATAATTACAAAGTAACTATAATTTAATTATGGGAAATATAAATTTCGAATGGGATGAAAATAAAAACCAGATCAACAAGACCAAGCACGGAGTTGGTTTTGAAGAAGCGGCAACGGTATTTTATGATGATGATGCAATCGTGTTTGATGACCCGGAACACTCTATGGAGGAAGAGCGGTTCCTGATACTTGGAATTAGCAAACATGAAAACCTGTGCATTGTGAGCCATTGCTACCGTGGCGATGATAACATTATCAGGATCATTTCGGCAAGGAAAGCGACAAAGGGGGAAACGAAAACGTATAACAAATATGCAGGAGGTGTAATCAATGAAGGAGGAATATGATATTGAAAATTTGAACCCAAGGAAAAACCCATATTCCAAGAGGATGAAAAAGCAGATAACGATAAACATTGATAGTGATACAGTGGATTTCTTCAAGGAACAGAGCGACGAATCCGGCATACCATATCAGACACTGATCAATCTGTACCTATCTGACTGTGCAAGGAACAAGAAGCAGCTGCATATGTCTTGGAAATAGGGGGGAATGGATAAAGGGGCGGTAGATTGGATCTGTTGCCCCCTTTCATATGCAAATGTTTAGAAAAACTAACTAAATGAATTGATATATCTGCAAAACACATAAATCAAGGAGGAACCCGGCAGGATCCCTCCTTATTTTTTTTTAATTTGGTACAAATCCCCCGCCAAGCAATGGTACAATGAAATAAATATTGATGGCTCATGTAAGAGGTCATGGGTAACAGCTAAGTGGTGCTATGGATGCGTGCAATGCGCGTCTGTGGCACTTTTTTGTTTGGGGGGAGGTGAGATTATGGCGCAGTATGATGGGGCAGTCAGGATAGGGACGAATATAGACACGAAGGATGTCAAAAAAGGGGTTTTGGGAATAAGGAGCGCACTTAAAGGAATTAGCCCTGACGCAAAAAGGACAAAAGAATCCTTTGACAGCCTGACAACGGGAGCGAGGGATTCCACCGAAAAATTAATTTCTAGCGTAAAAAGGCTTGGAGTCATCATTGCAAGTGCATTTTCTGTCCGGAAAATAATCCATTTTGGAGAAAGTGCTATCCAAGCTGCCGCAGATATGGAGGCGATGGATTCCCAGTTTTCACAGGTTTTTGGCGAATTTGAGCGGCAGGCATCCCAGAGTCTTTCGAAAATATCCAATGAAGCCGGGATCATGGAAGAGCGCATGAAGGGCAGTTACACGAAGATTGCCGCATTCGCTAAAACAACTGGCATGGATACCGCATCTTCACTGGAACTAGCGAACCGCGCGATGGCCGCAGTTGCGGACAGCGCTGCATTTTATGACCGTTCTCTTGAAGAAACAACAGAATCCCTGCAATCCTTTTTAAAAGGGAACTATGAAAATGACGCTGCCCTTGGATTGTCCGCGACGGAATACACCCGGAATGCCGCTGCAATGAAACTATACGGGAAATCTTTCATATATCTTTCCGAAGCCCAGAAACAGCTAACACTGCTTCAAATGGTTGAGGATGCAAACAAACTTTCTGGAGCGGTTGGTCAGGCAGCCAGAGAGGCAGATACATGGACAAACCAGACGGGAAACCTAAATCAAGCACTAAAAAACCTCAAAGCCAATATTGGTAAGTTTCTCCTTCCGATGGCAGTGCAGGCGATAAAAATGATCACGAGTGTGATAAGTTCCATCAATGCTTTGCTTTCTAGGCTATATACTGCTGCTGGCGCGTTCCGGTCATTCAGCGAGCTGATTACCGGGAACAAGTCGGAAGCAGGGAATGGGTTTTCCGGGATAACATCCGAGGGTTCTGTGGAAGGGTATAATGCTGCGGCAGAAGCAGCGGAAAACCTTGCGGATGCGAATGAAGATGTTGCGGATTCCACAAAAAAGGCGGAAAAGGCAGCAAAAGGGCAGCTTTCGACTCTGGACAAACTAAATAACATCACAACGAAGGAGGGTGATTCCGCTGATGCTGGCAGTGATTTCGGAATTGTAAGCGGCGGTGTCCTCCCTGTACAGGATGTGGATTATGGCAAGCTTGCAGAAGGGGAGAATTTCGCTGACAAACTAGCGGATTCCCTGATAAATGTCTGGGATGTTTTCAGGCAGGCTTGGAAGCAAAACGGGAAACGTGTTGTGAGTGCCGCGAAAAGAGCTTTTAAAAGTTTACTTGGTGTTATAAAAAACATCGGCCAGACATTACAGGATGTATTTACTGGCGAAACCGGGCTGGAATGGGTGGAAAGCCTGCTTGGCCTTTTTGAATCCATTTTGGATATCATAAACCTGATATCCAGCGCATTTTCGACTGCATGGGACAGCGGGGCGGGCGGGGAAAATGTATCGGCGCTTTTCAGTATGCTGACCGAAATAAATGACCTCCTGAAATCAATCAAGGAATCCTTTGGAAGGGCGTTCAGTGGGGATGTCGGGACAGAAATTTTTGAGAATGTCTTAGGAATTTTTACCGGGATCTATAACACCATAGGTAATATCGCAACTGGGATACAGACCGCATGGGATACGGCGGGGCTTGGCGACAGTATCTGGAACGGCATACTTGAAATAGCAAATACCATCCTGGGGACGATCCACAGTATCACGGATTCCACCGCGGAATGGGCTGATAGCCTTGACTTTACGCCATTGCTGGAATCCATTGACACGTTGCTGCAGGAATTGCAACCTTTAACGGAAAACATCGGGGAGGGGTTGGAATGGTTCTGGAACAATGTCCTCCTCCCGATTGCCGGATGGACGATACAGGACGCAGTCCCAACGTTCCTTGATATGCTTTCGGTGGCAGTCGGTACTCTTAACACTATAATAGATGTAATAAAACCTTCGTTTGAATGGTTTTGGCGTAACCTTCTTGAACCTTTAGGGAAATGGGCAGGAGAAGCCGTTATCTCTGCAATGGAAGAAATAGCAGGGTTATTGGAAAAGATTGGCGGATGGATATCGGAGCATAAAGGGGAAATTTCAGAGTTTATAACAATTATAGGGTTACTTGCAGCTGGATTTGTTGGGGTTCAAGGAGCAATAAAACTCGCAACTGGAGTGCTTCCTTCCCTTGTGAAAAATATTAAGAAGGTTATTGCGATACTAACTGGACCTTTGGGGCTTGTATTAGCCCTTGCAGCTCTTGTTACGGCGACAGGACACGGCGAAGAGATGATAGAATCATTACAAGAAATACTGGGGGGCTTATTGGACTTTGTTGTTGGTGTGTTCACGTTGGACTGGGAAAGGGCATGGAATGGAATCGTTAGCATATTCGAGGGGATAGGCAAGGGAATAGCGACCGTTCTTGATAGTATACTGGACGGTATTACATGGGTTCTTGAAAAAATTGGTATTTTAAACAAAACGGAAATAAAACCTAAACAGGCTGGTTTGGCGATTTCTGGTGGCACTGGTATTGGAAATCTCGTCTATCCAAAGGAGGTAAAGATCCCCGGCTATGCAACCGGTCAGGTCATCCCGCGCTCCATGCGCCAACATCTTGCGATCCTTGGCGACAACAACCAGGAAACCGAAGTGGTCTCCCCGCTCTCCACCATAAAGCAGGCGTTGCGGGAGGAGGCGGTGTCCCTTGGGCTTACCGGTGGCGCAGGGGGCACGCAGGAACTGACCATACACATCCCGGTGCAGATCAACGGCAGAACGCTCCTCGACATCATGAAGCAGCTTGACCTTGAGGAATACCGCCGTACCGGGCGGCCGACATTCCAAGTGTAAGGGGGTACTATGGCATATAATGAGTTCCTGCTTAAGTTCGGGGACTATGTTTTCCCGAACAAGCACATAAAATTTGATACTTACGACATTGCGCCGGATCAGCGGCAGGACAAGGACAGTCGCACGAACGGAAAGGGGATAACCGTCCGCAACGCCCTGAAACACACCAAGACCAACATCACGTTTACTACGAACCGGATGTCGGAAGCGGAAATGGATGCCATCCTTGCCGCGCTTGAGGCGAATTACATCAATGTGGATGAGACGGATGCGGACTGCACTTATTTCAACCCACGGAAACGTGCATACAGCACCGGGCATTTTTACCTCGACCCGAGCGTGCGGTTCCGGATCCGGAAGGTGGATGAGGCAGGGCAGGAGATCGAATACGGGGAAACGCAGTGGGTATTTATTGAGTATTGAGGTGGCGGTATGGTCGATTATGAGTATTCCGGGCTGTTCGGGTATGGGGCGGGCAGTGTGGATAAGGACTGGAAAATTCGATATGCCGGTGGGCAGTTTACCGATTGGGAACTCCTGGACGAAAGCATCGAACTGACGGAAAGCCTGTGCTCCGAAACGGAGCTGCGGTTTGGATGCTGTGAGGCGGCATGCCTGAAATTCGAGGTATGGGACACCACAAGCCCGCTGGTCGGGAAGTGGCTCACGGTAAGTGTTGTTGCCGGCGGGCACACGGAATCCCCGTTTACGGTCGGGAGTTACAGGGTCGTCTCGGACAAGCCGTCGGCGGACAGGAGACACCGGGAGGTTGTGGCCTATGATGCCATGTATGACATCCTGAACGCCGATGTGGCGGCATGGTATAACAGTATCCTTCCGGATAAGGACAGCACCGTGACGATGCGGCAGTTCCGCGCGGAGTTCGCGCGTCATTTTGGCCTTGCGGAGGCTGCCCCGGCGGGCGGGCTTGTCAATGACGGTATGACCGTAGAGCAGACTATCCAGCCGGAACAGATCAGCGGCCGGGACGTGATTACCGCGATCTGCGAGATTAACGGGTGCTTCGGGCATATTGGGCGCGACGGGAAACTGCATTACATATACCTTGCGGCGGACGGCGGAGAACCGGACGGGACGTTTGACGGTTCGGACTATTTTGACTGTTCCTACGAGGATTTTGTCTCCGGCAGGATCACGGGCATTTTGATCCGGCAGGATGGTGAGGACGTGGGCGCGCAGGTCGGGGGAAGCGGAAACCTCTATATCGTCCAGGACAATTTCCTCACCTACGGTAAGGACGATGCTGCGCTGCGGGAAATCGGGCAGAACATATACCGTAAGATTTCCGGGGTTTCTTACCGACCGTTCCGCGCGGAGTTCATCGGGAACCCGTGCCATGAGGTCGGGGATGCCATCCGCGTTACGACAACAGGGCAGGTAGTGGACAGTTTTATCCTGCAACGGACGTTCCGAGGGATACAGGCATTGCAGGATTCCTATTCCGCGTCAGGGACAGAGAAGTATTCCGGGAATGTCAATTCGGTTGCAAGTTCCATTTTGCAGCTGAAGGGGAAAACAAACCGGCTGACCAGGACGGTGGATGAGACCGTCTCGCAGATTTCTGACCTTGAGGAGAGCACTGAGACTAAGTTCCGCCAGACGGCGAGACAGATTGAGCTTGAGGCGAAACGTGCGATCAACGCGGAAGTAGAGCTGGCGGGCAGCCTGACGGTCGCGATCGGGGAGATTGACATGCGCGTGACCTACGGGGATGTCATCAATGCCATCAACCTGTCACCGGAGCAAATCAAGATTGACGCGAACAAATTAAATGTCGAGGCGCTTGAGATTGACCTTTCCGGATATGTGACAATATCCTCGCTCTCCGACCCGGACAGCACCACGGTCATTGACGGCCGGCTGATAAAGACAGGAGTGATCATGTCAGAGAACTACCTTGACAGTAGCGGTATCGAGACAGGTGAGGGGTCGCTGTTCAACCTTATCAACGGGTACATGGTGTTCCGCGGCGTGTATAACTATGCGTGGCTTGACCGCCCGGAAGAGGAACATGACGCGGAGATCGAAATGAACGCGGGGCGCATGCGCATCCGGGACAAGACGCGCAGTGAGACGCTGTACTATTCGCATGAGGGGATCTCGACGACCGAGGACGCAAACAAGGCAAGTGGGGTGGTCGATTTCCGCTCCGGGATTTATGGGGAGAACCTTGGGGGGGATGAGTACCAGGGCATCACTGTCCAGACGCAGGGAAGCCCGGTTGCGCTGCGGGCGCTCTCAAACCAGGTCATCATACAGCCGAACGTGCGCCAGGCCGTAAACAACCCGCAGGATGCGCCGGAGGATTACACGTCGGACATGTTCACGTTCGGGATGGAGCGGCGCTACCGGGTGGACGAGAACGGCGGGATCGTTTATGGGGACAAGATTGCAAACGGCGACGGTCTGATGTGGTACGGGTCGCGCCTTCCGCGCCTTGCGGGGGGATGGGACCAGTATACCTGCCTGCAATTTTCGGCAGACGGGGACAACCCTTATACGGCGACGCTCTCCGGTGACCGGAAGAAGCTCGCGCCGCATTATGCGAGCAACATGTACAAACCCGTGAAGGAGATCCGTCTGACGAAGGACGCAGGGGGCAGGATCACGGCAATGCGGATTACGATGGACGCGTTTGTTTCGGACGAGGTGGTGGACGTTGCGGTGACGTATGACGCGGACGGTAACATTACGGGGATTGGCGACACGGTGGTTTGTTGAGTAATAAGGGGGTGATGCTGTGGGGCAGGTTGAAGTGAATAATGCGTTTCTGCTCGGGATGGCGAGCAAAGGGGTAATCCGGGTGAGGGAGGTAGTGGAGAAGGGGGGCGGTGGAGGCCTGGTTACATACAGGAAGATTACGGGGGCATCGGAGGGCATATACAGTTCCGTTGCAGGCGGGATTGTGGGATATTATGGGGAGGTGGCCGGAAGGGATGCGTTTACTTCGGTTGCGGGCGGGATTGTGGGATATTCCGTTATAGAATGACGTGCGGGAAGGGGTATGCAAGGTGAAGTATCTTGAGAAAACATTTGTTGTGGATTATATGGATGGTAATGATAAAGTTACGGCTGAAAGGGCAACACAAGAGATAAAATCATTTGTTGCTGGTATTGATTCCGGTCTGGAACTGGTTGGGGAAGATGTAAAAAGTAGTGGAACAGGGATAAACCTGTTTTACAGGTATCCCGGGGTGGAGCATCTGGTCAGGATAATGATATATTGCTACTCGGGTAGAATTTATTTTTATGTTTCAGATGCACCAAGGGTAGGGGATACATATTACATGTATACAGGTAATTACGTTAATGCAGGCGAAATTAAAAGCATCGAATTTCGGATCATATACGGTGAGGGGTTAATTGCTTGTTCTTTTTCTGCTATAGGTCTTTATGAAGGAGTTTTTTTTGCTGGAAGTGCATCGGACGAAAACGGAAACGAATTTGTATTTATAAAAAATGGCAAAGGATCAGGAACTATTATGTATCATGATTCCAACCTGGACAGCTATTCCAGAATTGGATATTTCGTCGTAAACGGTAACCTGAATTTTCTTCAGTGGGATGGTTCATGTTTCCTGTTACCTTTTTTTCTTTCCGCAAGTAACGACAACAATGCAACTTTGATATTACAAGTCAGGGATGTCAAACTCGCTTTCGGGAAAAAATTTGTGGCCGGCTCTATGTATAGGCTTGACGGGCAAAAATATTATTGTTTTTATGTTCAAGACAATGCTGCGGCCATGATTCCGGTCGAAAACTAAAAAATGATGGGGGATAACATGGAAAATACCAACACGGATCTGGCACGTTTTTGTGTGGACAAGCTCGGCGTGCCGTATGTCATGGGAACAAATGGGCAGGTGCTGAAAAAGACAGCATTGGATGATCTGGTAAGGCGCGATCCTGGCGGATGGTTTACGGCGGCACGCCTGCCCGCTGTGCGGTCGTGGGTCGGGAAAGCAACGACAGACTGCCACGGGCTGGTGGAATGGTTTGTCCGGGAGCAGTCCGGCGCGGCCTATGACACCACGGCGGACGCAGCGTTTGCCGCTGCCACGGTAAAGGGCGGCATTGGGGGCATCCCAGAGCTGCCCGGCGTGTGTGTGCGGTACAAAGGGCATGTTGGGGTATACATCGGCGGCGGCTATGCGGTCGAGGCGCGCGGGTTTAATTATGGGGTCTGCATCACAAAGCTTTCAGCCCGCCCGTGGACACACTGGTACAGACACCCGAAGGTCAAATATGCAGGGGATGTGCTCCCCGCGCCGTGCCCGGCGAAGGTGGGGAGGACAACGGATCGGTATTCCGTTGTGTGGCTGCAGCTGGCACTCAACCGGCAGATTACTTTTGGCTATATCGAGGGGGCGCTTCTTGATGTGGACGGGATATATGGCAGTAAGACGGCAGCCGCAGCTGCTGCATACTGGCAAAGGAAGGGCTGGACGAAGAAGGGTGAAGTGTGGGGTGTCGGCAAGAGCACCATCAGGGCGCTCGGAAAGGGGGCATGAGCATGGAAAATTATATCACCCGGAGGGAGCATGAGGAGTTTTCGCTCCGCATCGCGGCGGAGGATGCGCGGCAGAACCGCCGCATACAGCTTTTGGAGGATAATGTCCGCCAGGTCAACGCCCTGACCGTCTCAGTCGAGAAGATGGCTGTCAACATGGGCAACATGCTGGAGGAACAGAGGAAGCAGGGCGAACGGCTGGAAGCGCTGGAAAAAGAGCCGGCCGAAGCCCACAGGCAGATCCGGATGTCGGTAACCACGGCGCTTGTCGGCGCTGTTGTTGGCGCTATTGCCGCGGCAATATTGGCGCTATTATAAATAAAGAAAGGGGAATTGCTATGAAAAGAAGAGATTGGATTGAATGGGGAAAGCGGGCAGGCATCCGGGCATTGAAGACATTTGCACAGTCTGCATCCGCAATGGTTCCGGCAGCAGTGACGATTGCGCAGGTGGATTGGAAAACTGTGTTGGGCACGGCGGCGCTTGCGGCGGTAACGTCGCTACTTATGTCGCTGAGAGGGCTTCCGGAGCTGGATAAATAAAATTTGTCCAAATATTTGCCTGGAAAAGCAAAAAATACAGTAAATAAGCTGTTTTTACTGTACATAATTACGGGTTCGAGTCCCATTATCTCCATGCAGGTAGAACAGCCGCAAGACCGGGGTTTTTAAGAGACCAGGGGCTTGCGGCTGTTTTGTTCCCTGCCGTTTTCCCTCCTGCCTAATCTTTGTCTGCACTTGAACCGAATACCGCAGGGATTTACGGCGGATAATGTCGGATCAGGGCTTGACATTTTCTTCTTCCGGTAGTATAATCAGGAAAAGAATGGAAGAACGTATGTTCGACTTCCGGAAGAAACAAGGAAGGAGAAAGGACGATGGCAGGAAGGAAAGTACAAAAGCGGGGTAGTTACCAGAAACGGAAGGGACAGCGCAGGGAGCGGATGAGGCAGCGCCTTTTTATGGTGGGCAGCCTGGTTTTGCTCTTGTTTTTGATATCGCTGCTCTCAGGGGAGGAGAAGCCGTTTTTTGGCATATTTGGCGACTGGACGGTAGGTGCGGATCGCGTGCCGGGCGAGGGTTCTGGTTCTGCATGTGAAGGGGAGCTTGTGGTTACCTATCTCGATGTCGGGCAGGCGGATTGTACGGTCTTACAGTGCGGGGAACATGCGATGATGATCGACGGGGGCGGGCGCAGTACGTCGGAGGAGGTGGTTTCGGCGGTCAAAAGCCTTGGGATTACAAAGTTTGATTATATTGTCGCAACGCACAGCCATGAGGACCATATCGGCGGGCTGGGGGCGGTGCTTGACGCATTTGCTGCGGAGACGGTCATCTTCCGTCAGGAAGAAAACGACAGCAAGATCTACGGGCAGTTCCAGGATGCGGTGAAACGCAACGGTGCGCAGGTCATTGTGCCAAAACCGGGGCTTTCCCTCACGTTTGGCGATGCCGCGATACGGATTCTTGCGCCGGATGATTCGGTTTTTAAAGAGGCAAATAACTGTTCCGTTGCGCTTATGGTGACATTCGGGGAAAAAAAATTTTTGTTTACCGGCGATGCGGAGGAGGAGAGCGAGGAACAGATGCTCATGCTTGGCCTGCCGCTTGAGGCGGATGTGTTTCAGGCGGGGCATCACGGCAGCCAGACATCCAATACGCAGGCTTTTGCCGAGGCGGCAGACCCGGTCTATGTGGTGGTCAGCTGCGGGGAGGGAAACGAGTACGGCCATCCGCACAGTGAGGTTATCGCGCGTTTTGAGGAGCTTGACGCGCAGATTTACCGGACGGATACGATGGGGACGGTCACGGTGAGGACGGATGGGAGTTCCCTTTCGATCACGACGCAAAGAAAATGAAAATGCCGTATAAATCTGCGGTTTAGGCAGAAAATAAGCGTGGTATTTTTTGAAAGCAGATCCGAATATAAATTCAGGAAGTGAGGTATAGGATATGAAGACAATTAGTTTTTATGACACCAAGCCGTATGACAAGTATTTTTTTGAGAAGCAGCAGGGGCAGTATGATTTCGCGATCAATTTTTATGAGGAGAAACTGAATAAGCACACGGCGCGCATGGCAGAGGGCAGTGACGCGGTTGTGGCGTTTGTGAATGACACGCTGGATGCCCCAACGTTAGACCGGCTATATGGGCTTGGAATCCGCGTGGTGGGGATGCGCTGTGCGGGCTATAACAATGTGGATTTTAACGCGGCGAAGGACCGCATCCGTATTTTGCGTGTCCCGGCATATTCTCCGTATGCGGTCGCGGAGCACGCGATGGGGATGGCACTGATGCTCAACCGGAAGCTTCACCGCGCGTACAACCGCACGAGGGAGTATAATTTCAGCTTAAACGGTCTGACAGGGTTCGACTTCCATGGCAAAACGATCGGCGTGATCGGCACGGGAAAGATCGGGCAGGCGTTTATTGATATCTGTTTGGGCTTTGGCATGAAGATTCTGGCCTTCGACCCTTATCCGGTGGCACGGGACGGTGTGACGTATGTTGAGCTTGATACGCTGTGCCGTGAGTCCAGTGTGATTTCGCTGCACTGTCCGCTGACAAAGGATACAAAGCATATCATCAACGCAGATACGATTGCGAAGATGAAGGAAGGGGTGATCGTGATCAATACATCCCGCGGGGCACTGATTGACAGCGAAGCGCTGCTTGAAGGGATTAAGGCACACAAGATCGGGGCAGCAGGGCTTGATGTATATGAGGAGGAAACCGACTTTTTTTATGAGGACCGCTCGGACCGGATCATGCAGGATGATGTTCTTGCGCGCCTGATCTCCATGCCGAATGTCGTGGTGACATCACATCAGGCATTTTTGACTGCGGAGGCGCTCGGCAACATCGCGGAGGTGACACTGCGAAATCTGTATGATTATTTTAACGGAAAAGAATTGGTAAATGAGGTAAAATTGCAAGGATAGGCTTTGTTTTTATGGATTTTTCACAAAGTTTTTGAAAATCTTTCATAACGAAGCCTTGTGAAATCCGTGAAAAAGCGGTATCATATGGATGACGGCAAAAGAGGGGAACGTGCGAATAAGGAATCGGGAAATCCCTGTTTATCCGCAGGTTATCCTGCTTTTGCCCGGATTCCGGGTATGCTGCCCTGGCATGAGAGATTGATTGCAGCATGGAAACGAGGAGCAGTGAATTGAAAAAGAGACGGATGATGATGTTTATGGCAGCCATGTTTGCAGTCGTGTGCCTGTGGGCTGGATGCGGTAAGAGCGGGGAAGAGGAGAAGGAGGAAGGGGCGGCAACGGATCAGTTTGCGGAGCCTTCCGAGGGTGATACATACGCCCGCATCAACATAAAAGATTTCGGTACGATTTCGGTACGTTTTTTTGAGAAAGAAGCCCCGCTTGCCGTGGAAAATTTTGTGACCCATGCGAGGGAGGGGTATTATGACGGTGTTTCCTTCCACCGCGTGATCAAGGATTTTATGATCCAGGGCGGTGACCCGGACGGAACCGGCCGGGGCGGCGAGAGCATCTGGGGGAAGGGTTTTGAGGATGAGTTCTCGGACGGTTTACATCCGTTCCGGGGGGCTTTGTGTATGGCAAATACCGGACAGCCGGGCACGAACGAAAGCCAGTTCTTTATCGTGCATGCGGGGGAGGATTCCATCCGGCAGTTGGAGGAGCTTTTGTCGGAGGAGTATGGGCTGGCCTTTGCGGAATATATGGAAACGGCATATGACACCAAGCTCACGGACGGGCAGGTGGAGGCATACCGGCAGCATGGCGGAACACCTTGGCTGTACCGGCACCATACGGTATTTGGTCAGATCCTGGAAGGGTATGATGTGCTGGATGCGGTTGCGGGCGTGGAGACCGACGCGGAGAATCGGCCGGTGACACCCGTTGTGATCGAATCGGTCGAGATTCTTGAGTATTCGAAGGAAATATCCACGGATATGTGATGCGCGGGAATTGAGCCGACAGTTTCGGGGTGTGGAGAGCGGAAATGATGTTCTGATACGTCTTGGGAAGGGGGAATGGGATGAAGGGAAAAGAACCTTTTGTGATAGGGGCCTATTCGTTCGGGACGAAGGCAGAGTGGGAGGAGGCAAAGCGGGAGGAGGAGTCCATCCGCTATATCCGGGCGAAAACAAATCTTTCCGATACGGAGACGGCATGGAAGATGTACTGCGGCCTTGTGGATAAAAAGACATTTATCACCCCGGTCGGCACTGATTTTCTGGTTCAGCTGCGGTCAGAGCTGCTTCGTTTGGGTAAAAGTGCGGAGGATGTTCCGGGGGTTCCCGTTACTCTGCCCCGCAAGAAAGGGAAGCGGGCGGAGAGTTTTTCGCAGGAGATGGAAAGTAAGAGCCGGATGATGGCGGATTATTATCAGGATAAACTGAGGAATTCCAGGATCATCACGGCATTTCTTGTGGTAGTGATCGGGATTATGTTCCTGATTACGCTGTTTGGGCCAAATTCCCCGTTTGTAGATGCGGAGGTTAAGCTTCAGGATAAGTATGCTGCATGGGAGCAGGATATCCGTGAACGGGAGAATGCTGTCCGTGAGCGTGAGCGTGAGCTTGGCATCGCGGGGGATGTGGGGAATCCTTAGTACATTGGAAGCAGGGGAAGGCCAACCGTCAGGAAACCAATGCCTGCAGTGCAGACGGGGTGATTTACATGGCGGATTGCGGGCAGGGCAGCTGTGGAGAACGGAGGAATGGAATGGGACTGTTAAAAATTCTTGTGGTGGATGATGAGAGCCGTATGCGGAAATTGGTCAGGGATTTTTTGGTCAAGGGCGGATATGAGGTGATCGAGGCAGAGAACGGTGAGGAGGCCGTCGATATTTTTTTCCATCAGAACGATATCGCGCTGGTCATCTCCGATGTCATGATGCCGAAGATGGACGGATGGCAGCTGTGCCGTGAGATCCGCCAGTATTCCAAGGTGCCGGTTATCATGTTGACGGCAAAGAGCGATGAGCGGGATGAACTGATGGGTTTTGAGATGGGGGTGGACGAATACATATCAAAACCGTTTAGTCCCAAGATTTTGGTGGCACGTGTGGACGCGGTGCTGCGAAGGACGATGCAGACGGAGGAAGGGCGGCTTGAAGAGGGCGGTATCGTCATTGATAAAACCGCGCACCGCGTGATGATCGACGGGCAGGAGATCGAGCTTTCCGTCAAAGAATTTGAACTGTTGACTTATTTTATGATAAATAAGGGAGTTGCGCTTTCTCGGGAAAAGATTTTGAACAATGTCTGGAATTATGACTATTTCGGTGATGCCCGCACGATCGATACCCATGTGAAAAAGCTGCGCAGTAAAATGGGGGAGAAGGGCGATTATATTAAGACGATATGGGGTATGGGCTACAAATTTGAAGTGAACGGATAAAAGCGGCAGGCGTAAAAGACGGTTTTTATGCACTATCATTACTTAAGGAACCTTTTGCATTTTCAGCTGTAAAAGGTTCCTTTGCAGTTAAGGTTTTATTCCATGATCAACAGTGAAGGAAGGACGTTTCGTCATGGGTTACCATGGTATGATCTTACATTGTATTTATCACGTTCTGGATGGAAGCACATATTTCGTCTAAATCGGACTGGCCGGATACTATATGGATGTTGTGTGCTTCATTATCGAAACATCCGTGCTTTCTTTCCAGCATATCTGCTACGGGGGCAGGGAGATTCCCTCTCATCCGCAAAGCGAACCGTTCTTTAATGATATCCAAATCCGCTGTGACAAGGATCCTGAAAGTTTTTTCCGGCAGCAGCGTCAAATGCTCTTTTTCGGAAATCACATAGATAATGTGTTGGCCGGAAACAGCCTCGTCCAGTTTTTTCTGAAAGAGTTTTTTTGCATTCGCTTCATCTTTTGCAAAGCGCAGGTAATCTTTCCCTGTGTAAACTTCTGCATGAAGCAGACATTTCAGCTTATCTGCAAGGGTGGACTTACCCGTGCAGCTTTCGCCAATAATTCCAATCACCATTTTTTTCTCCTCACTTTCTGGCTTAACACGCCAATATCAATATCAGATTGTCTTTTTCTCCATGATTGCCCTCCAGCTAAATACTATATTGATTTTACTACGTTTTTTAGAAATGTCAATATCTATTTTGATATTTATCGAAATGAATAATGTTAGTATCGCAATGGGTGTGGAGAATTTTATAGTTATTCCTGTAAAAAGAGCGGGCTGCCAAAACGGAAAAGTGATGAATGGGAGTATAACGGATGAAGTAATATATTTCTTGGCAGAACCATAGATTTTTTTGATATTCCGGGTATCGCTAAAATAACCCTTTTGTTTTTGGGAAATAGAGTAAAATGGGCATGACTTTTTATGGGGTGGGCGCTGGAATGAGGGTGTAAGGGTTCGGGCAGTGAATACCGGTAAATGGGCAAAGAGGGTGTTTTTCTCCAAGTGTCAACCAAGGGGGTAAAAAGGTATGTTTTTTACGGAACGATAGGAAATTATGTAGATTATGTGAAATAATGAGGAACAAGTGGAAATAATGAAAAATAAGTGGTATAAAAGAATAGAAACAATGATAGGGATGATTTGCAAAATTTGAAGCTGCACGTGGCAAGGGTTGGGGATTGCAGTAAGGAGAGGGAAAAATTGAGGCATTCACTGCGGTTTAAAATTACATTTGTACTTGTTGTCTGCATGGCGATGATGATTTTTTTGTGCTGGATATTGAACAAGAGTTTTCTGGGCGATTATTACCGGCAGACGAAGGTCAGCATGCTCGGCAGCAGCTATGCGGAAGTCAAGAGCCTGATCGTGGAAGAGCAGATTGATTTAAGATCGGGCTTTACCGAAGAACAGACGGACCGCCTTAACGAGATCTGTTCTGGGAATAATATTGATGTGTACATCATCAATGGTTTCTTGGTTGCCTCCCTGAACAGTTCCAAGACTGCGAAAGACCGTATGACATATTCCCGCATTACGTATGTGTACGGGGGAGATCCGGGTTACGGGATCTCGAATGTTGAACTCTTGTACTCCGACGGGGAGTACGATGTCTATTCGCAGTATGATAAAAGGCAGGATGCAAATTATATTGACCTTTACGGCGTGATAGAAAACGGCATGGAGATTTTCATCCGGACAAACTATGAGAGCATCCAGGAAAGTGCGGCGATCGCGAACCGTTTTCTGGCGTATGTCGGGGCGGTGGTGGCGGTCATAGGTTCGGTCGTTGTGTTTTTTGTCAGCCGGAATTTTACAAAGCCAGTACTTGAACTGGCGGAGATTTCTAAAAAAATGTCGGAGCTTGACTTTGACGTGAAATATAAGGGGAAGACGAAAGATGAGATCGCACTTTTGGGAAACAGCATGAATGAGCTCTCGGAGCGGCTGGAGAGAACGATCTCCGAGTTAAAGAGCGTGAACAATGAGCTTGAGCTGGACATTCAGGACAAGATACAGATTGATGAGATGCGCAAGGATTTCCTGTCAAATGTCACCCACGAACTCAAGACCCCGATTGCGTTGATCCAAGGCTATGCGGAAGGGCTTGAGGATAATATCAGCGACGATGCGGAGAGCAGGCAGTTTTACTGTGAGGTCATCATTGACGAAGCGCAGAAGATGAATAAGATGGTGAAAAAACTGCTCACGCTCAACCAACTGGAATTCGGCCAGAACCAGATAGAGCTCGCGCGCTTTGATGTGGCTGCTCTGATCCGCTCAATCCTGCAGTCTGTTGATATCCTTGTTAAACAAAAGCAGGTGAGGGTGATCTTTGAGGAGGATGCCCCGGTCTATGTGTGGGCGGACGAGTATTTGATCGAGGAAGTCATTACAAATTATGTCAGCAATGCGTTAAACCATGTATCCGGCGCGAATATCATTGAGGTCAAATTGATCCGGCGGGGGGATGTGGTGCGCGTTGCGGTGTACAATACCGGCGAGTGCATTCCCGCAGGGGAACTTGAGAAGGTCTGGGTCAAATTTTACAAGGTGGACAAGGCGCGCACAAGGGAATACGGCGGCAGCGGCATCGGGCTGTCCATCGTGAAAGCGATCATGGCATCCCACAACCGGGAGTGCGGTGTGGCCAACCATGAGAACGGCGTAGAATTCTGGTGTGAATTGGATGCCCACGCTGTGTAAAATTTTGTAAGGCACGCGGAGAAAATAAAATATTTCTGAGATAACGATTGCCGAAAGCTTAAAATCGTGATATGATAGGGATGTATCATGGATTTGGAGGAGTGGCTTGTGAGAAAGAGATTATTGTTAGCAACGGCGGCGGCAGCTTCGCTTGTCATGTTGACAGGCTGTCTGGCAGATACATATCCGCTGACCGAGGGGGAACAGGATATTATAGCGGAGTATGCCGCAGGGGTGCTGCTTCGGAGCGATGAAAATTATACGCAGGCATTGAACAGCCCGATTCCGACCCCATCCCCGGAACCGACCCCGACACCAACCCCGGCTCCGCAGCCGACGGAGGGAGGCGGGAAGGATAAGGACGACCACGGGGGGAAAGGTGACAATACGGAGGTAGTGGAGAACGCGTCGCTTAATGAGGTGTTCGGTCTTGAGGGGCTTACCGTAGAGTATGAGGGATATGAACTTTACGGCGTTTTGGAGGAAAACGGCGGATATGTCGTGAAGCCGGGAAAAGGGAATATGCTGATGAGGGTTGCTTTTACCCTGACAAATACCGCGGGGATTGAGCAGGAGTTTGCGTTTGCCGAGCAGGGGATCAATTACCGGCTTGACTGTGGGGAAAAGAATGTTCTCTCGCCGAAGATTACCGGTATGGAAGGGGACATGCTGTTTATGAAAGTGACACTTGCCGCAGGGGAGAGCTGTGACGCTTATGTTATATTTGAACTTAAGGAGCGCGCAAAACCGGTGGAGGGCAAGGTGATTGTTTCCAGGGACGGGGAATATACTTCGATCGTTGTTTTAGAGTAAAAGGGTGGCGGGCGTATTGGATACGCATACTTTGGCTTTGTGTAAATATGGAGGATGGGCATGAAAAAGGAAGAGGGTAATGCACAGTACGACTATATCGAAAAAAAGAGGACAAAGTTCCTGGGGCTTCCCCTGTATTTTACAAAATACTCGATCGGGGAGGAAAAGATCAATATCCGCCGGGGTTTCCTTACCGTGACGGAAGACGATGCCTATATGTACAAGGTGCAGGATGTGCGCCTCACCCGCTCGCTGATGGAGCGGATGTTCGGCTTGGGGACGATCATCTGCTACACGGGGGATACGACGGATCCGACGCTTGAGCTTAAGCATATCAAGCATTCCGCCGAGATCAAGGAGTACCTGATCCACTCGTCGGAGGAGGCAAGGCTGCGCAGGAGGACGCGCTACAATGTCGATGTCGGCAACACGGACGAATCGGATGATGATAATGAGGACTAAGAGGAAAAGCTGCCGGAGTCATTTTAATGCTCCAGCAGCTTTTCGTAAAATAATCCTGCACAGAACCAGGCAGGTGCATAGTCAAAACGGATGAGGCCGCGGTAGTTCCATTTGGATTTGCTGTAATCCCAAGGGCAGGCATCCCATTTTTTTAGCAGGGAACCTGTGGTATATTCTGCCGCATAAATGCAAAGCATATAAATGGTACCTCGGAAGAAGGAATTGTGTCTGCCCAGTTTTTTACACATTGGTGAGAAGCAGGCAGCCAGACCGTAGATTGGGAACATCCAGACGGAGGTGCGGCAGGAAAGCTGCTTGTCCCTGCGGAAAAAGATGGAGTCAATGCCCGTCCACATACATTCCATGCACCAGCCGGAAGCGCCGCAGCGGACAAAGTCGGTAACAAAGTTTTTTTTCATGGTTCTCCTCGTTTCTGCGCGGCTTTCTGCGCGTGACAGGCTTGTGGATGCCGCGCGGACACAAGCCTGCAGATGCGGGTCGGATTGTAAGACCGATGCCTGGGCATACCGCCGGTCTTTCCCGTTTGTCCGCTCCGAAAACAGGGTGCTTTGGCACGGTTGCAGTGCAAAAATTGTCTTTTGTAAAAGAAGCTTCCCTAAAAAAGTAAGGATATTATCTGCGGGGCTGCTTAATTTATGCATATGGAATGCTGTAATATATTGCAAGTGATCCGTGCCGCGTTCTGCGGCTTGTTGTTTTCGTGATGCGCTTCCCGGAGGGGCTTGGAGACATTTTTTCCATTTTAGTGTGCCGCGGCCTGCGCGGATCCGTGAGTGCCCTTACGTTTACAGAAGGAGAGATGGCCGAGGGTGGCGAGAAGAATTTTGCTGTGCTTGTGTCCTTATGTGCGGGAGAGGAGACGATGGTTTCTTGATACGTCTACTAGGTGTGGAAGAGGGGGAGGAACATGGAGATCGAGAGGAAATTTCTGGTAAAGACCATGCCGGAGCTTACCGGCGCGAAGGTAAAGAAGATCGAGCAGGGTTATCTCTGTTCGGGTCCAATCGTGCGGATCCGCAAGAGCAACGAGGATTATATCCTTACCTACAAGTCAAAAGCCGGCCTGTCGCAGGATTACGCGATCCAGAATGAGGAGGTTGAGCTCCCGCTGACGAGGGAAGCATACGAGCATTTGCGGGAGAAGATTGACGGGGCTCTGGTGGAGAAATCGCGTTACGTGCTCGCGGTCGGGGAGAGGCTGTGGGCGGAGCTGGATGTATTTGAGGGGCGGCTTTCGGGACTTGTCCTTGCGGAGGTTGAATTTGCAAGCGAGGAGGAAGCGAAAAATTTTGTGCCGCCGGATTGGCTCGGGGAGGATGTCAGCGGTGACCGGGCATTCAGCAATGCCTATCTGTCAAGAGTGGCGGACTATACCGAATGGAAAAAAATGTATGAGGAGAATAGGAGATAATACCATGATCAATGCGGCTTTGGTGTTGGAGGGCGGCGCGCTGCGCGGAATGTTTACGGCAGGTGTCCTGGATGTGCTTTTGGATCAGGAAATGGAATTTGCGTATGTGAACGGTGTCTCGGCGGGATCCTTAAACGGAATCAATTATGTGTCAAAGCAGAACGGGCGCAGCCGGGATGTCAACCTAAATTATGTCAATGACCCGCGTTACCTTGGTGTCCGCAACATTGTCCGCAACGGGGGGATCTTCAATTTCAAATTCTTGTTCGGCGAGCTTTCCGATGAACTCCTGCCCTTTGATGCGAGAACTTTTTTTGCCTCCGAACAGCGCTTTGAGGTGGTGGCAACAAACTGCCACACGGGGATGGCGGAATATTTCGAGAAGGGAAAGGAAGCGGAGATCATGCGGGCTTCCGCCGCCTCAAGCAGCATGCCGGTAGTTTCTTCCATGATAAATTTAAACGGCAGCTTTTATCTGGACGGGGGGATCGCGGAGCCGGTTGCCTACCGCAGGGCGATGGAGCAGGGCTATGACAAACTCGTGCTGGTACTGACAAGACAGGCAGGGTACGAAAAACCGCCGACTTCAAAGGCGATGAAGCTCACATACGAAAGACGTTACCGCAGATACCCGGAGTTAGCAAAGCGCCTGGTCGCGGTTCCGGAGCATTACAATGAGATGCAGAAAGAAATCACCGCCCTGGAGCAGGCAGGGAAGCTTTTTGTGATCCGCCCGCAAAAGCCGGTGGAGATTTCGCGGGTGGAGAAAGATGTCGAGCGTTTGCGCAGGCTATACGAGGAAGGGCGTGCGCAGATGGAGGCGCGGATGGAGGCGATGTGCGGGTATCTCGGATTGTCTTAAGCTATGAGGATCATGTGGACCGGTTGGGGAGATACCGCCGTGTGCCAAAGTGGGGAAGCCTTTGGCACACGGCTTTGTGAGGCATGAAGCGTTTTGTCAAGTGTTTTTTGAGTTATTTAAGTTAAAACTTTTCAGTGTGACGGAAACTGTGGCAGGATTGTAAAATCCTGTTCCCCGTTTTCGGCGGCGAAATGGCAACGGTAAAAATACTACTCGTCCCTTGACGGTCTGGTTAGGCAGAACGGGGATTCACTTATTTGATACAAAGGGAATGAACAGAAATATCGGGCAAACCGTTGAAAATGAGGGCACTGAAAAACTCTCAACTTTTTTAGCGGGAGTTTTCTTTCTTCTCTATATAAACAGCATATACAGACAAATTTATTCCAAAGCACGCAAAGAGAAAGCCTTTTTACGGCACAGCCAGCCTCGTGATCCTTTTGGTATTTGCCATAAATGCTGTGAAATACATTTGCAGTTCCATGGCAAACAGTCCTCTCGAATCCACTCTGTGCTACCCGTGGGCTTTTCTTAATTCTCCATTTTTCTCTTTGGTTCGATGCCGGAGTTTCATCGGACAGGTCATACAGCTTTTTCAAGAACAGCAGCTTGAACATCATTTCCGGTTCTTTTACCGTGCGCCCATAACTTTCACGATACTGCTTACGAAGCATTGGATCTGCAACGCTGAAAAAAGCCCAATTCTTTTTTCAAAGAATCAGACTTTATCAGTGCCTTGAAAACAAGGGATTCCGGCAACAACTTACGTGCCGTAATCCCTTGTTTGTTTGGTCTGTGCCAGAGCAGCATGGGAGCAGCGGTTACGGGTGACCACGGCGGGCAGCAGGTGGTTCTGCCCGGGACGGAAAAATATATTAAAGATTAAGAAGAATATATAACAAATTATACCCGAAAAAATGCAAATCATCCCATACCCACCAAAGCAAAATTCTTATGTGCTATAATAGCGTAAGGAGTGAATGAATAAAAGACCAAAAATACGGGCTTTTTAAATGATGGCTGATAGGAGGCTGGATATGACAGATTGTGACAACAAAAGACCATGCCCATGCACGTATGACTGTCCGGGACATAGGAAGTGCCGTGCCTGTGTGGCTCATCACAGAGATGACAGCGAGGGAGTACCCGGATGTTTTTTCCGCGCAGAAAGAAGCTACATATAACAGGAGTATAGAAGCTCTGTGCCGGGACAGAGGGATCATATCAGACGAAAGGTGAGGAAAAATGGTTTTGCAAAAAAAAATGGCGCTTTTAATATTTGCCCTTTTAGGGATACTTTGCCTTGGGGGATGTGGAAGGAAAGATAATGAAAAAATCACTACCATAGAACAGCTCAACAATCCGGCCTATACGATTGGTGTTCCGGAAGGCGGAGCAGGCATGTATATGGCGGAAAAATATCTGCCGGAGGCGGAGCGTAAAACATTTTCCGGCAATACTTCGGGGTATCTTGCAATTTCCCAGGGAAAACTGGACGGGTTTGTTTATGACCGGGTAATGATGGAATTTGCCATTGCCAGCGGTCTTGAGAATGTGGAGATCTTAGAGGAAAACCTGGGAGAAAGTATGGATGTGGCTGTGGGGATTTCACCCAAAAGCCAGATTGACAATTTAAAGGATAAAGTGAACCGGTTTCTCTCAGAAGCAAGAGCCGAGGGGACGCTGGATGATATGTATGACCGCTGGGTAAGCAGGGCGGAGGGAACCATGCCGGAAATACAGATGCCACAGATGCCGGACTGTAAGCTTAAGGTGGGAACTACAGGGATGGTTCAGCCTTTCAGTTACTATGAGGGGACAACTCTTACCGGATATGATGTGGAGCTGATTTACCGGTTTGGAGCGTGGCTGAATGCGGAAGTGGAAATTAAAATTTACGACTATGACGGAATCATTGCCGCGGCCCAGGCTGGAGACATTGACTGTATTATGGCAAATTTAAATGCCACCGAAGAAAGGCGCAGACATATCGAATTTTCCGATTGTGTTTATCCTTCGGTGACTGCCGTTATGGTAAGGTCAAAACAGAAAGAGAGCACGGAGAAAAAATACGAGACACTTTCGGATTTTGCCGGGGCAAGATTTGCAGCATTAAGCGGAGGGGTTTACGATAAACTTTTACAAGAAGTAATTGCGGATGCACAAGACTTTTCCTACTACAATTCTGTTCCCGATATTGTTGCGGCTCTAAAGGCAGACCGTGTGGATGCGGGGGCGTTGGATGAACCGCTGGCACAGCTTGCGGCAGCAAAAAATGAAGGTCTGAAAATTTTTGAAGAACCTGTTGTGCGGGATAAATATGGATATGCTCTTCCTAAGGGGAGTCCTCTGCGGGAACAGTTTAATGAAGTTATTGCAAAGTTTAAAGAGGACGGAACCATCGCATCCTTAAAGGAAAAATGGCTTGGTGCGGATGAGAGCATAAAGGTATTAATAGAGCAGGACTGGCCGGGGGATAAGGGAACCATCCGGTACTACTATGATGGCACCCATGAGCCTATGACTTATCTTGGAAGTAGCGGCGAACCTTTAGGGCTTGAGATAGATCTGCTGCTTCTGATTGCACGTGAACTGGACAGGAAGGTGGAGATGACAACGTGTGAATTTGCTTCGCTCATAACCGCCCTTGAAAGCGGGAAGGCGGATGTGGTCAGCGGAAGCCTGTCCATCACGGAAGAAAGAGCGAAGCGGGTAGACTTTGCAGACACTCATTATGACTCAGCTATGGTACTTCTGGTGCGTGATTTGGATGTGGAATTGCAGGAAAAAGGTTTCTGGGCAAATCTTGAGGACAGTTTCCAAAGCACTTTTGTAGTGGAGGGACGCTGGCGGCTGATTTTGCGGGGGCTTGGCATCACCATACTGATTTCTGTCTTTTCAGGATTTTTTGGTCTGTGCCTTGGCTTTGGGATATGTATGCTGCGCCGGATCAGCTGTAAGCCGAATCAATGGTTCTGGGCGGTCTTTGTTCGTGTGATTCAGGGGACCCCTATTGTAGTCTTTCTGATGATTTTGTACTATGGAATTTTTGGTTCGGTGGATATTTCAGAAATTCTGGTTGCAGTGATTGGATTTTCCATTAATTTTGCGGCTTATTCATCCGAGATGATACGGACAGGAATAGAAACTGTGGATAAGGGGCAAAGCGAGGCAGCCCTTGCTTTGGGCTATACGAAAGGTCAGACATTTTTTAAGATTGTATTGCCCCAGGCGGCTAGAAATTTTATTCCTGTATTGAAAGGCGAATTTATTTCCATGGTAAAAATGACTTCCGTAGTAGGATATATTGCTGTACAGGATCTGACCAAAGTATCCGACATTATACGCTCACGTACCATGGAGGCATTCTTTCCGCTGATAATGACAGCAGTAATCTATTTTGTTATTGCCAATATGATGACGGCAGCTCTCTCATTTGCGGAGAGGAAAGTTGCACCGAAGCGGAATAAACGCAGTTTAAAGGGGGTGTGCATGTGATGACGCAAAAGCATGAAAACCGGGACGTTTGTGAGGGGGGAAGTATGAACACGAGCATAATATCGATCCGGCATCTGTGTAAGGAATATTTAAACGTAACCCCCTTGAAGGACATAAGCGTGGAGATTAAAAAAGGAGAGGTGATTTCCATTATAGGTCCGTCAGGCACAGGAAAGTCAACTCTGCTCCGATGTATTAATCTTCTGGAGACACCTACAAAAGGCGAGATTGTGGTAGACGGTGTGGTAATAACAGACAAAAAATGCAAGGAAAATCTGGTGAGACAGAAGATGGGAATGGTATTTCAGTCCTTCAACCTGTTTGCACACAAGACCATTATAGAAAATATCATGATGGGGCAGGTTGATCTTCTTGGCAGAAGCCGGCAGGAAGCTTATGATAGAGGGATGGAACTGCTGCGCAACATAGGGCTTGCAGACAAGGCTTTTTCTTATCCGGATGAACTTTCAGGGGGACAGAAGCAGCGTGCGGCTATTGCAAGGACAGTGGCCATGGAGCCGGAAATTATTCTTTTTGACGAGCCGACTTCCGCCCTGGATCCCACTATGGTAGGGGAAGTGCTTTCGGTTATCCGTGGGCTGGCAGGGCAGGGAATGACCATGATGATCGTGACGCATGAAATGAAGTTTGCCCGGGATGTATCCACCAGGATATTTTATATGGATCAGGGCGAAATCTATGAGGACGGAACGCCGGAACAGATTTTTGAGCATCCAAAGAGGGAGAGAACCCGGATATTTATCCGGCAGCTTAAGGTGCTCCATGTGGAAAAAATCTCACGTGACTTTGATTTTCCGGCCTTTATGACACGTCTTGAGGAGTTCGGACGTAAGGAGCAGTTTTCACAGAGGCAGATTTATGCCATGCAGCTTGTTGTGGAGGAAGTGCTGATGCAAAAACTTCTGCCTGCGTCAGAGGAAACGGAGGAAAGGGATCTTTCTCTGGATGTGGAATACAGCGAGAGGGAAAATCTGGCGCAGATGCGGTTTTCCTATCATGGACCTTCCTTTGATCCTTTTGGGTACGAAGAAGATTTGTCCGGCAGGATAATAAAAGGAATGTCCAAAGAGATGGAGCATAAGTTTGTGGATGGAATGAATCATTTTATTATAAGTATATAGAATATGTCAAATGTCTTAATTGTATGCGTCTGGAACTTTTCCTGCCGGGGGAAAGGGTTGATCCCTTTGATACAGGGGAGGAAGAACAGAGCCAGGTACTGCACGGACTGCTTGCCAATATGGGGTTGTACCTGCGCGGCAGTACAAAAATGGGGAGAATCTTCCGGGTAATCCGCGATCCCTTTTGAAAGAAAAGGGCAATTCCTGTCTTCATACAACTTTTCATGGCACCGCCCGGCCGCCCAGAAACGTTCCGTTTGGAACGCTCTGCAGCTGCCGGGCGGTGTTTCCGGGCGACACATGACGCTGTAGAAAGCGCCGGAGTGCGCTCCCGGTATAAAAGCCGCAGTAAAGACGGATGCGGCTATTTCGGCTGTTTTCCGATGTATGCCAAGATACCGCCGTCCACATAGAGGACATGACCATTCACGAAATCGGAAGCGTCCGATGCGAGGAATACGGCAGGACCCTGCAGATCTTCCGGGTTTCCCCAGCGGGCAGCCGGGGTCTTGGCGATAATGAACTGGTCAAACGGATGGCGGGAGCCGTCCGGCTGTATCTCACGCAGCGGTGCGGTCTGCGGGGTCGCGATGTAGCCCGGCCCGATGCCGTTGCACTGGATATTGTATTCCCCGTACTCGGAAGCAATGTTTTTTGTGAGCATTTTGAGTCCGCCCTTTGCGGCAGCGTAGGCGGATACCGTCTCGCGGCCGAGCTCGCTCATCATGGAGCAGATATTGATGATCTTGCCGTGGCCTTTTTTTATCATTGACGGGATGACCGCCTTTGACACGATAAAAGGCGCGTTCAGGTCAACGTCAATAACCTGGCGGAACTGTTCTGCGCTCATCTCGCACATGGGGATGCGCTTGATGATGCCGGCATTGTTTACAAGGATGTCGATCACGCCGACCTCTTTCTCGATCGTTTCCACCAAGGCATGCACCGCCGCCTCATCCGTAACATCGCATACATATCCGTGTGCCTTGATCCCGCATTCCCCGTAAGCGGCAAGCCCCCGGTCCACAAGTTCCTGACGGATGTCATTAAAGCAGATCGTTGCGCCCGCGGCGGCGTAGGCCTGGGCGATCGCAAAGCCGATCCCGTAGGAAGCGCCTGTGATCAGCGCGACTTTTCCCTCCAAGGAAAAGTTTTTTGTAAAATCATACATTGTAATATCTCCTTTCGCTGTCGTTCAGAAGTAAAAACGCCCATTTTGGAAACAATTCCCTGCTCTTAATTATAATACATCGCTTTGCAGGAATCAAGAGATTTTAGTGCAGGCGCTATTTTTTGTCTTGCTCTTTTTGCTGGAATCGTATATAATGATAATATGGAAAATAAAGTATTACAGTAGGAAAGTGGTGGGTGGATGTTCCAGAGATTTTACCCGGATGAGGCGGTGGAATCCGCTTATGGGATTCCGTATGAAAAATTGTATGAGGATGGAGTCAGGGGACTTTTGTACGATATTGATAACACTTTGGTGGAACATGGGGCGGACGCGACCGCGCAGGCCGTGGAACTGATCCGGCATTTGAGGCGGATGGGATTTGCCGTGATGTTTTTGTCAAACAACGATGAGGAGCGCGTGAAAAGGTTTAACCGGGAAATCGGTGCAGACTACATTTACAAGGCAGGAAAGCCATCACCGAAAAGCTATATCCGGGCGATGCGGGATATGGGGACGGATGCGGCAACGACCGTGTTTATCGGTGACCAGCTTTTTACGGATATCTGGGGGGCAAAACGGGCGGGTATCCGCACGTACCTTGTGCGGCCGGTCGCGAAGCGTGAGGAGATACAGATTGTGCTAAAGCGCAGGCTGGAGAGGATCGTGCTGTTTTTTTACCGGAGGCATAAGGGGAAGCGCCCTGCGCGGAAAAAGGACGGGGAAGGATGAGAAAAAATATCATACTGATCGGTTTTATGGGCTGCGGAAAGACAAGTGTCGGCGGAAAGCTCTCGAGGGCATTGCACTACCGTTTTCTTGACACCGACCAGCTTTTGGAGGATGCCTTTGGCTGTACGATCCGCGAATTTTTTGCGCGGGAAGGAGAGGAGGAATTCCGCAGGCGGGAGACCGGGCTGATTTCGGATTTTTTGGGCAGTTTGGGGAGTACCGTGCTCTCGACGGGCGGCGGGATGCCGTTGCGGGAGGAGAATGCAAAAATCCTGAAAAAGCTGGGCACGGTATTTTGGCTTAAGGCATCGGAGGAAACGACGGTTGCAAGGCTTCGCGGGGATACGGGCCGACCGCTGCTTTTGCAGGGGGATATCGAGGAGACGGTGCACCGGCTTTTGGCGGAACGGACACCGCTTTATGAAGCCGCGGCGGATTATACGCTGGAGACGGACGGGAAATCTTTTTATGAGATTATAAAAGAGATCGAGAACGCGTTGCGCTGGCATTTAATGCCGCACTGATAAATAATATTTCAAAGGAAAGGGGAAAGTATATGAAGATTTTAGTGTTGAACGGGCCAAACCTCAATTTTCTCGGTGTGCGCGAGAAGGGGATCTATGGGAACAAAGACTATTCCTACCTGCTCCAGACATTGGAGGACAAAGCGAAGTCGCGTCAGATTGAACTGGAAGTATATCAGAGTAACAGCGAGGGCGGGCTTATCGACCGTATCCAGCAGGCGTATCTTGACAAAGTGGACGGTATCGTGATCAACCCGGGGGCTTACACGCATTACAGTTATGCCATCCGTGACGCGCTTGTGTCGCTGTCCTGCCCGGTCATCGAAGTCCACATTTCAAATATCCATAAGAGGGAGGAATTCCGCCATACTTCGGTGATTGCCCCGGTCTGCACGGGCCAGATGGTCGGGCTTGGCATGCAGGGTTATCTGCTCGCGATTGATGCGCTGATCGGTATGAGGATCGACTAAGGGCGGCGGAAAGCGCAGGACGATGTGTTGGCTGACGTTGTGGGGCATCGGATGGCAGCCATAAGATTTGGTGAAATTGTCAATTTTTAAAAAAGTAGTTGAAAATTTCACCAAAATCATATAGACTATGATGTAGTTAATTTTAAGGAGGAATTTTTTATATGGTATCAGCAGGCGATTTTAGAAACGGCATTACTCTGGAGATTGACAACGCCGTGTATCAGGTAATCGAGTTCCAGCATGTAAAGCCGGGAAAAGGTGCTGCGTTTGTAAGGACAAAGTTGAAAGATATCAAGAACGGCGGCGTGATCGAGAAGACATTCCGTCCGACCGAGAAATACCCGCAGGCGCATATCGAGAGAACGGACATGCAGTATCTGTACAACGACGGTGATTTCTATAATTTTATGAATGTTGAGACGTTCGACCAGGTTGCCATGACGCAGGATCAGGTGGGCGATACGTTAAAGTTTGTGAAAGAGAACGATATGGTGAAGATGCTCTCCCATCAGGGACAGGTGTTCTCCATCGAGCCGCCGCTCTTTGTGGAGCTTGAGATTACGGAAACGGAGCCGGGCTTTAAGGGTGATACGGCGCAGGGTGCGACGAAGCCGGCTGTTGTGGAGACCGGTGCGACCGTATATGTACCGCTTTTCGTCAATCAGGGGGACAAGATCCAGATTGATACGAGAACCGGGGAGTATATGAAGCGCGTTTGATGGGTTTTGCGGTATTTTGCATCCCCCGGCATAAGCCGGGGGTTTTTTTATGCGCCGGAAAAAGTGGGAGGGCAGCTCTTGGTATAAAACATTTGCGGGTTTTTGTCCCGGATACGGGTTTGTTATCTGCCTTCCATCAGATCTGCAATCTTTTTTTCAATCGGCGCAATCTTCCCGTTGTCGACCGGGACACCAAGAAAATATTCCACTGCGTATTTTGCCTGGGCTACCAGCATGGAAAGCCCGCCCGCCGTCTTAGCCCCGCGTGCCCCTGCCTCGATTAGGAAGCGTGTTTTGAGTGGGTTTGCAATGATATCCACCGCGGCGGAAAGGTTTTTGTAAGGCGAAAGGTCAATCGGTGTCGCATCCACATTTGGATACATGCCAACCGGGCTTGTGTTGATGATAATGTCCGCGTCCGCGTGGAGCGCGGCAGCCTGCGTGTAGGTGACAGTTCCCGCTTCTTCCTTGTACTTTACTGTGACAACGGTATCAGCGCCCTGTGTAAAGAGGGCGAGAAAAACCGGCTGTGCCGCGCCGCCGTTTCCGAGCACGAGCACTTTTTTTCCTTTGACATTGATCTTATATTTCTCAAGAAGATATAAAAAACCATAGTAGTCGGTATTGTAGCCGTAAAGCTTTCCGTCCCGGTTTACGATAGTGTTCACCGCGCCGATTTGTTCTGCGAGAGGGTCGAGAACCGAAAGGTACGGGATCACATCGCATTTGTAGGGTATCGTCACGTTGATTGCCCTGAATTCTTTTTTCTCCATGAAGAGGGGGAATTCCTCCCTTGTCAGGGGGCATAGTTCATAATCATAATCCGCAAGTTCATGATGGATCTGTTTAGAGTAGCTATGGCCTAATTTTTCCCCGATCAGTCCGTATTCCATAATAACCTCCAATCTGTGGCGCGATGCCGGTTTATCTATCAAGTCTAGCATATTCCGCGCCGGAATTCAATTTAAAATCATCCCGCGGATGCAAAATGCAAAAAAAGGTATTTTGTTTCCGTTTGCTGCCCTGCGCCGGATGCGTTCCCCGATGTCCTCCCATATAAAAAACTGTCATATTCCCGGAGGACAGGCATATATTTAGACAAGCCGGTGCAAAGGGCGGCGGAAAACGGGCATACCGTCGGGAAAAAAGACGATGTCCGGGCGGATGCCGGGAAGCGGCAGTCCCCTGGTGGATGTATTTTATGGCGGAATTGCCCGCGGGTCGGATTGCGGGGGACGGGTATGCGCTGTACCGGTAAGAGGGAAGGATCGGGGGGATGTGATGGACACGATTTTAAAAATATTGGCGGCACATTTGAGGACAATCTTTAAAAAGCTGACGATGAAGACCGAAGAGCTTTTTGAGATCCGGCTGCGGGCGGAGAAACCGCTTGTCCTGCATACAATGTCCGGGGAATTTTTCCTGACCGGGGAGGGTAAGCTTACGTCCTCGGCAGGACAGGCTTATATTGTCCGGAAAAATGAGCTGCGTGAGACGATGGAATACATCAGCAATTATTCCCTGTATGCGTTTGGGGAAGAGGTACGCCAGGGATACATCACGCTGCCCGGCGGGCACAGGGTCGGTATCTGCGGACGGGTCGTCCTGGAGGAAGGGCATATCCACAGCATGAAATACATAGCCTGCCTGAATATCCGGTTCGCCCACCCGGTACTAGGCTGTGCCGACGGACTGATGCCGTATATCCGCGAGGGGGGGAGAGTGTACAATACACTCTTTATCGCACCGCCGGGCTGCGGGAAAACAACAATGCTGCGCGATGTGGTGCGGCAGCTTTCCGACGGGGGAAAGACCGTCGGCGTGGTGGACGAGCGCTCGGAGATTGCAGCTTGCAGTTTGGGGGTGCCGCAGTTTGATGTCGGGCTGCGCACGGATGTGCTTGACTGCTGCCCGAAAGCGGAAGGGATGATGCTTTTGATCCGTTCTATGGCACCTGAGGTTCTGGCCGTGGATGAGGTCGGCAGGCAGGAGGATTTCGATGCCTTAACGTATGCGCTGCACTGTGGCTGCGTGCTGCTCGCGACCGTACACGGGGAGGATTTTAATGAGCTGCTGTGCAAACCGGGGCTGAGGGAAATCTGTGCGGAAGGTCTGTTTGAGCGCTACCTTATTTTGGGGAAGAAGGCGGGCAGGGTATGCGTGCGTGAAGTGCTTGACGGGGAGGGGAGGCGGCTTATATGCTAATGAAACTTGCCGGCAGTGCGGCGGTGCTTTTTGCCTGTGCCGGGATCGGTTTTTTTGCAGCTTCCGAGGTCGGGCGCAGGGAGCGGCAGCTTCGGTCACTCTATGCGTCGTTTCTTCTGATACAGGGGGACATCCGCTACCAGAAAAGCAGCCTTCCGGAGGCTTTTTTCTCAGTGTCCGGCAGAATGCCGGGGGATTTTACCGATTTTTTTGCCTCGGTCTCGGAACGGCTCTACGCGCATGAGAGTGAAAGTTTTGAGCAGGTATTTTGTGAGGAACTGAAAAAAAGCTGCCGGGAGAGTGCCCTGAAAAAAAGGGATATCGCTCTGCTGGGGCAGCTTTCCGGCATGTGCGGGCAGATGGATGACCAGCTACAGGTGACGGCGATCGACTGGTATTTGGAGCAGTCCGCCCAGATACTGAAAGAGCTTTCACGGGAAAACAGGGAGAAGATTACTCTTTTAAGGCGTATGGGGATTCTCGCCGGGATTTTTTTGTTGGTACTTTTACTCTAGGAAATGAGGTAGGATATGACCATTCAGTTAATATTTAAAATTGCGGCGGTCGGTATTTTGGTGTCGGTGCTCAACCAGATTTTAAAGCATTCCGGGAGGGAGGATCAAGCCTTTCTGGTAAGTCTTGCGGGGCTCTTGGTCGTCCTGTTCTGGATCGTGCCATATATAGCGGAGCTTTTCGAGACAATCCAGAAGCTCTTCTCCCTATAGCCTGCGGGGAGGGGGAGGACGGAGGTAAAACCTGACATAAAGGGGGAGGAATTATGGTAAAGATTGCATTGGCGGGCATCGTGGCGGTGCTATGCGCGCTGTTGATCAAAAATGAAAAAGCAGAGTACGCAGTTTTTATCAGCATGGCGGGCTGTCTTTTAATCTTTTTGTTCGGCATTTCAAAACTTGAGGTCATCCTTGCAGCGATCGGCCGTTTCCAAGGGTATCTCGGCGCTGGCAGCGAATATCTGCCGGTGCTGCTGCGCATTGTCGGTATTACTTATTTGGCGGAGTTTTCCGCCGACCTTTGCCGGGATGCCGGATTTTCGGCGGTTGCCGGGCAGGTGGAACTGGCAGGCAAGCTGACGATTATGGCGGTCAGCCTGCCCATCCTTCTGGCGCTCTTGGAAGTATTGGAGGAATTTCTGCCTTGAGGGAACGGAAATTGCGGTGGGGGAAGATTGCTCTGGCACTTGCCGTTGCTGCCATTGAAATTGCGCTGGTTCATTGTCCGGCAACTGCCCGCGCGTCAGAGGCAGGGCAGGAATATGTGCAGGAGCTGATGGGCGGGGAAGAATATGAGGCTTTGGAGAGAACGGTACAGGATATCCTGCGCGCGGAGAAATTTAGCTTTACGGATTATATCCGGGCGGTTTTTTCCGGGGAGAGGGCACTGTCCCTAAAGGATTTTGGGTCAATGGTCGCGCGCGGGGTTACAGGGCAGGTGGATAAGCTCAGGGGAGATTTTGTACAGATTTTTGCGCTGGTACTTTTGACTTCCATTTTCAACGGTTTCGCGAAAGCGTTCCGCGACGGACAGGTGGCGGAGAGCGGTTATTATGTGTCGTATCTATTGCTGTTTTCCATGCTTGCATCGGGCTATCTTTCCATGAGCGGCTTGGTGGAGGATACCCTTCGCACGCTCCTCAGTTTTATGAAGGTGCTGATCCCGGTCTTTTGCGGGACGATCGCCTTTTCGACGGGGGGGATTACCTCACAATCTGCAGCAACGGTATTGTTTATGCTGCTCGCTGCCGCCGATTATTTTCTGGTCTCCGTTCTTTTGCCCGTCATCCACATTTATATGATGACCGTACTTGCAAACCATCTCACAAAGGAAGAGCCGCTTGGAAAAATGACCGAACTGTTGGCAAAGGGGGTTCGCTTTTCGCTAAAGCTGGCACTTTCCGCAGTGGCTGCCGTGAGCACGCTGCTCGGCTTTGTCACGCCTGCCGTAGACGCGTTAAAACGGGGCACGGTGTTAAAGATCTCGGAGATGATTCCGGGGTTGGGGAACTTGTTCCGCGGTGTTGCGGAAACGGTGTGCGGTGCGGGAAACGTGATCAAAAACGCGGTCGGGACAGGGGGGATGATCATCATTGGATTGATCTGTATCGTCCCGCTCGTGCGCGTGCTTGCCCTTAGCATCTGTTACCGGGCGGAGGCGGCTGCAGTCGAGCCGGTGGCGGACCGCCGCATGGTAAGCTGCCTCTCGGAAGCCGCGGAGGGGGTAACGATGCTGTTCCAGACACTTTTTGCAGGTGCGGTGCTTTTCCTTTTGATGTTCGCGGTATTGTTGAGGGCGACATCGTGATGAGATGTTGGCAGGACTAAAACAGCAAATGCCCGAAACAGTGCCCGGAAGGATTTATGGAGGCGGAGCAAACAGAAATACTTCCTGGGTATCGGCACTGGGGAGGGGGATTTGCGGGACTTAAAACAGGAGGAGTTATGTTGGGCGGTTTGTACATCTGGGCGCGGCAGATCATTGTCTTTCTGCTTGTGACAGAGCTTTTTTCTAAACTTGCGGGAGAAAAATACCGCAAATATCTAAAACTTGCCGTGGGGCTGTGCCTCGTGTTCTTGGTGGCGGCACCCGTGCTGCGCCGTCTTTCCGGAACGGATTTTGCCGGGCTTTTTAAGGGGGCGGGTCTAAGCGTGGAGTTCCCGGCCGGCGGGCTGGATGGGGATGATGCGTTCCGGGACGGCGTATTAAAGGAGTATGAGGAGTTGGTAAAGCGTCAGCTCTCGGAAGTGCTGTACGGCATGGAACTTTCGGTACAGAAAGTTCAGCTTTGGCGCACGGATGGCATCATTGACGGGATGACTGTGTGGGTGAAGCAAAATGAGAAAGAAGGGGAAACAAAAAAGGCGGGGCGCATTTCAATCACGGAGATTGTGATCGCCCTCGACCGTGAGGAAGAGAACTCCGGGGAAGGGGCAGTGTTAGAATTTGTAGCGCAGATGAGAATTGCGGACTTCTACGATATGGATGTCTCGCATATAAATGTGATTAAGGAGGAGTAGCATGGTGCCGTGGAAGGAAAAATTAAGAGTGCTGCGGACGGGGATCGGAACAAGGAATCTCTGTCTGCTTTTATTGGCGGCGGGGCTGCTTTTGCTATCACTTGCGGGAAACGGCAAGGAAAAGGAAAGGGAGGAGCCAAAACCCATGCAGGATGAAGCACAAAAGGAGGTGGAGGCAGGCGGGACAAAAGAATTGGAGGAACGTTTGAAACAGCTGCTTCTCCAGATCAAAGGTGTGGGGAAGGCAGAAGTCATGATCACGCTCGCCGACCAGGGTGAGAAAATAGTGTTAAAAGATCAAAAAGCGAATACCCAATCACTTGACGAGGCGGACGGTGCCGGAGGCAGCAGGGTAAGCATCACTTCGGAAAAGGAGGAGGAGACGATCTATGAAAACGATAAAACTCCGTTTGTGACAAAAGAATACACGGCACAGGTGGCGGGCGTTCTGATCGTTTGCGAGGGCGGTGCGGACCACGATATTGTGATGGATATTGTTTCTGCCACGGAGGCACTTTTTGGCGTGCCGGCGCATAGAATAGTTGTATTGGAAATGAAATAGAAAGATTTGGAAAGGGGATTACATAATGAAATCAATTTTTAAAAAGAATCAGATCATCATCACGGCGTTGGCGATCATGATCGCGGTGGTCGGGTATCTGAACTTTGCGAAGGACGCGGAAAAAGAAAAGGATAAGGAGGCGGCGCTGACCGCCGGGAATTCCTACACGGAGGATACCGGCGGGGAGAAAGACAAAGAAGACTATACTGATCTGTCTGCGGAGGATATTGGGGAAGATAATTATTTTACTTACCAGATGTCGGATACCGGGGAGATGGTTCTGAAGGAGAACCGCGTCGCGGCAGGAAAACAGGACGGGAGCGATGAGGTGGACAGCAGCAGCGTGACTGGGGGGGACGAAACCAAAGATGAGGAGGCAAACGGCAAGACACCGGAGGATGAAAAGGGCACGGACAGCAAGGAGGATGCGTTAAAAGATGGGGAGAGCGCGGAGACGGACGGCGGTGAAGTTCCGGGTGAGGCGGTGTTTACATCCGTGACGATCGAGAATGGATTTTTCTCAAGCGCGAAGCTTACAAGGGAGCAGATGCGCGCAAAGAATAAAGAGCTTTTGATGTCCGTCGTGTCGGACAGCGCGGTAGCCGACGAACTGAAGCAGCAGGCGATCGATGAGATTATCGCGATGACGGCGCGCGCGGAATGCGAAAACGCGGCGGAAATCCTTCTTGAGGCGAAGGGCTATGGCGGGGTTGTCGTCACACTTTCGGAGACGGAAGTCGATGTTGTTGTGAACGCGCAAAGCATCACGGAACAGCAGGTCGCACAGATCGAGGATATCGTGAGCCGGAAAACGGGGATCGGTGTGGATGGGATTGTGATCACGACGGTGATTATGGAAGAATGAATGGGAAAGGGGCAGGAGTGGTTGGAGGTGCTCCCTTTTCACAACAAAATTAGGGGGAGTGAACCGTTTGGAGGTTCATTCCCCCTAATTTCTGTAAGATACGGTGACGGTGGCTTTGTGCGTGGGGATGGGGCTGCCCGGTGCCCGGATTTTTTACATTTGGGTGGTTGCCCCGTAAGAGGGCTTTGGTGGCGGAAAGCGGCGCAGGGGACGGGAAATTTTTGGAACGGAAAATTTCCTTTGCATTCGTGCCGCTTCTTTGGTATAATCATAGAAAAGAATGGAAATGACTTTTATTAAGAATATTATATTTGGGAAGCACGAAAGGAGCAGGAGGAAATTTCATGGGCAGAGAGATCGAGAACGAAAACGCATATACAATGGAGACATCGAGCCCGATCGGCGAAGTAAAGATCGCGGATGATGTTGTGGCGACGATTGCGGGGCTTGCGGCAACCGAGGTGGAGGGTGTTGCTTCCATGCAGGGAAATTTGACGAATGAGATCGTGGGCAAGCTCGGCGTGAGGAACCTTTCCAAAGGGGTCAAGATCGAGCTGATGCGCGGGAAGGTACACGCAGAGCTGTCGGTGATCATGCGGTATGGTTACAGCATCCCGAAGACCTGCAACGCGATCCAGGACCGTGTCAAGAATGCGGTCGAGAACATGACGGGGCTTGATGTGGAGAGTGTCAATATCCGGATCGTCGGTGTGGAGACAGAAAAGACAAAATAGGGCGCGGCCGATAACAAAAGGGAAGGACATGGTAAGGAAATGACCAGACGAGAGATCAGGGAACATGTATTTGTCATGCTGTTTCAGAGCGAGTTCCACGATGCGGGGGAGATACCGGAGCAAAACGTGTTATATTTTGAGAATTATATGGCGAGTGCTACGCCGGAGGAGACGGCGTACATCGGCGGCCGCTTTGCGCGCGTGAAGGAGAATTTAGGGATGATCGACCCGGTTCTGTCGGAGGCGACGAGCGGCTGGAAGCTTTCCCGGATGGGGAAGGTGGAACTTTCCCTGCTGCGCCTCGCTGTTTTCGAGATGCGGTGCGACGATGAGATTCCGGAGAAGGTTGCAATCAATGAGGCAGTCGAGCTTGCGAAGAAATTCGGTGGGGACGCGTCCTACGGTTTTGTGAACGGCGTTTTGGCGAAGCTTGCGCAGAAATGAAGTGGCGGCAGATGAAAGATATTTATACCGTGTCACAGGTAAACGGATACATTAAAAATATGTTTGTGAAAGATATGCTCCTGAACCGGATTTCGATCAAGGGTGAGGTTTCGAACTGCAAGTATCATACCTCGGGGCATATCTATTTTACGTTAAAGGACGCGATGGGCCAGATGGCATGTGTCATGTTTGCCGGGCAGCGCGCGGGGCTTTCTTTCCGGATGCGGGAGGGCGATGGGGTCATCGTGTCCGGAAAAGTGGATGTTTTTGAGCGGGACGGCAAATACCAGCTTTACGCGCAGGAGATACGCCTCGACGGGGTCGGGCAATTATATGAGCGTCTGGAGCAGCGAAAGGCGAAGCTGAATGAGCAGGGTCTTTTTGACAAGTCGCACAAATTGAGCATCCCGCCGTTCCCGAAGAAGATCGGCATCGTGACGGCAGGGACGGGGGCGGCGCTGCAGGATATCCGCAACATTGCCGCGCGGCGCAACCCGTATGTGCAGCTTGTCTTGACCCCGGTGCAGGTACAGGGGTTCGGGGCGGCGGAGTCGGTGGCGCGCGGGATCCGGCGCTTGGACAAGTACGGGGTGGATATTATCATCGTGGCGAGGGGCGGCGGCTCCATCGAGGATCTCTGGGCATTCAATGAGGAATGTGTGGTGCGCGCCGCATACGCCTGCGCTACGCCGTTGATATCCGGGGTCGGTCATGAGACGGATGTGACACTGATCGATTATGTGGCGGATCTGCGTGCGCCCACGCCTTCCGCGGCGGCGGAACTGGCGGTCTATGAAATACAGGCGCTTGACGAGGCGCTGGCGGGCTGCCATGCACAGTTGACGAGGCAGATGCTCGATGTGCTGGAGGCATACCGGGAGCGGGTGCAGGGTAAAAAGGACAGGCTTTTTCTTCTGAGCCCTCAGCGCAGGTTTGCGGAGAAGCGGGAGAGGACGGGGCAGTTCCGGATGGCACTCTCCCGCAGGATGGCAGAAATCTTAAAGGAAAAGCGGGGGTGCTTTGCGGGCGCTGACGGCCGGCTCTCTGGCAGGATGGAGGCGGTGCTTGAGAGAAAGCGCTCGCGTCTGGCGCTCTGTGCGGCACGCCTTAAGGGGATATCGCCGCTGGAGCGCATCGGGCAGGGTTATGCCTATGTGGCGGTACGGGGAAAGCATGTTACATCCGTCCACGATGTAAAGACCGGGGATGAAATGATGATTTCCGTGCGGGATGGTGATGTTTACGCACATGTTTCCCGCGCGGTGGAACGAAAAGTTTAGGAAAGAGGTTTTTTGGTATGGCGGCGAGAAAAAAGCAGGATAATAATGAGGAGATGCAGCCGAAGAAGGAGCAGGCACTGGAGGAATCGTTCGCGGAGCTTGACAGGGTGATGGAGGAACTTGAAAAGGGGGAAATCAGCCTTGAAGCTTCCTTTGCACTCTATCAGCGGGGAATGCAGCTTGTAAAGCAGTGCAACGATTCGATTGACCGGGTAGAAAAGCAGCTGATCGCACTGGAGGAGGACGGAATCGGGTGAGTGCGGCGGGTACCGGCAGTGCTGCAGGAGCGTGCCGGGGGAAGAAATCCGTGCGATGCATATGAGAGGAAAAGAGGTAGCACATGTTTGAAGAGGAATGGGCGGAAAAGACAAAGCATGTCGACGAAATGATAAAAACGTATCTTCCCAGGGAAGAAGGGCTGCAGCGCACAGTCATCAGCGCGGCAAATTACAGCGTGAAGGCGGGCGGTAAGCGTCTGCGGCCGCTGCTTTTGGTGGAGAGCAATCTCTTTTGCGGGGGGATGGGGCTTGCGGATCCCCTCGTATGTGCTTTTGCGGCGGCGCTTGAGATGATCCATACGTATTCGCTTGTACACGATGACCTCCCGGCGATGGACGATGATATGTACCGCAGGGGGAAGCTGACGACGCACGCGAAATACGGTGAGGCGATGGGGATCTTGGCGGGTGATGCGCTCTTAAACGGCGCGTTTGAGACCGCATCCGCAGCGCTTTGCCGGGAGAATGAGCCGGAAAGGCTCAGGGCAGGCGCTAAGGCGCTGTTGGTTCTTGCGGAGAAATCCGGGATGTACGGGATGCTCGGCGGGCAGGTTGTGGATGTGGAAAAGACCGGCGGGCAGATGGATGAGGAGGAACTTGATTTTGTTTACCGCCTAAAGACCGGTGCCCTTTTGGAAGCGGCATTCATGGCGGGGGCTATCTTGGCGGGCGCTCCGCAGGAGAAAGTCTGTGCGCTGTCGCAGGTTGCGGCTCTGACTGGCATGGCATTTCAGATACAGGATGATATCCTTGATGTCACCGGCGATGAGAAAGAGCTCGGGAAACCGGTGCACAGCGACGAAAAGAACCGGAAGAGTACGTATGTGACTATGTATTCCCTGGAACGGGCAGGGGCGCGGGTAAAAGAACTCTCGGAACAGGCGGGTTCCATTCTTTCCGGGCTTCCGGGGGACGGGGCATTTTTGCAGGCGCTGATCGCGGCGCTCACGGGCCGGAGATATTAGCAGGCAGATAGAGAGGCGGAAAATGCGCACTTTGGAAAAAATAAAAAAAGCGAATGATATCCGAAACCTGAGACCGTCCGAATATGAGGCGCTCGCGGAGCAGATCCGCGCGTTTCTGATTGAGCATGTCAGCCGGACGGGCGGGCATCTGGCCTCAAATCTGGGAGTCGTCGAGCTGACGATGGCGCTGCACCTCTTCCTTGATTTTCCGAAGGACAAGTTGATCTGGGATGTCGGGCATCAGTGTTATGTGCACAAGATCCTGACGGGGCGGGCGCAGGGCTTTGACAGCCTGCGCAAATATGGGGGGATGAGCGGTTTCCCGAAGCGGCGGGAGAGCAATACGGACCTGTTTGATTCCGGGCACAGCTCCAATTCCATCTCCGAAGCCTGCGGCTTAGTCCGGGCAAGGGAACTTGCCGGCGGCAGGGAGAAGGTAGTTGCAGTCATCGGGGACGGGGCGCTCACGGGGGGGCTGGCGTACGAAGGGTTAAACAATGCGGGGCAGCTAAAGAGCAATCTCATCCTCGTGCTGAACGATAACGAAATGTCCATCGCCAAGAATGTTGGCGGCATGGCGAGTTATCTGGGGAAGATCCGCACGAGCAACCGTTACGAGGGTCTGAAAGACGATGTGGCGAATACACTGGAGAAGATACCGCTTTTTGGCGAAAAGCTGGTGCGCCAGATCCGGCGCTCCAAGGCTTCCTTAAAGCAGCTGATGATTCCCGGCATGTTTTTTGAGGAAATGAACATTACCTATGTCGGGCCGATTGACGGGCATAACATCCAGCAAATGTACGAAGCATTTCTGGCGGCATCGCGCAAGAGCGGACCGGTGCTCGTGCACGTCATTACCAAGAAGGGGAAGGGCTATGACTGCGCAGAACACGATCCCGGACAGTTCCACGGCGTGGATGCGTTTGATGTGGAAACCGGGAAAAGCATAAACGGCAAACAGGGGGATACCTACACGGATATCTTTGCTGCGGCGATGAATGAGCTCGCCGTCAAATATCGGAATGTTGTGGCGATCACGGCTGCGATGCCGGACGGCACGGGGCTTTCCGAGTTTAAGACGAATTACCCAAGACGCTTTTTTGATGTCGGGATTGCGGAAGAGCACGCGGTAAGTTTTGCGGCGGGGCTTGCCGCCGGGGGGCTTCATCCGGTGTTTGCCGTGTACTCGACCTTTTTGCAGAGGGCGTACGACCAGATTTTGCACGATGTCTGCCTGAACCGTTTTCCGGTCACG
>ERZ808040.160-NODE-160-length-65716-cov-5.934460_pt1 | contig 65716 bp, 50 predicted proteins | sample MGYA00380191_ERZ808040 | MGnify/ENA primary metagenome ERZ808040 (study PRJEB31490, sample SAMN06133395) | mouse gut metagenome | isolation source: J6 | host: mice | place: China: Chengdu | collected 2015-05 ...
ATCCACAGAATCCGAAACTTGCAAACAGCACTGTAAATCTCATCATGTAGGCTACCTCCTTTCTCCTGCTACGACAGGACGTGCGATCCTGCCATAACTGTTAAATCCATCCTTAAGTGACAATTGCATTATACGCCGGCAGAAAGAGGATGTCAAGAAAAAGTTTGGGAAATTCTTAAATCAATACTCACAAATATCTGCCTTTAACATCTGCCGCGATCTTGTGACCATCAGCGGCAGAACCACCGCCAGATTGCACAGCAACGCGCCAAAGAATGCCAGTGGGTGGAAATACCTCAGATATTTCCCCGCCGGATAAAGCGCGAGTTGGTTGAACAGATAGAGCGCCAAAAAGAAAATCCCGCCTCCGGCAGTGACCGCGATCCCGTCCATGCAGAGCAGTTCCTTTACAATCTTTCCGACAATCTCCTTTTTCGGTACGCCGACCGCACGGTATACGGCAAACTCAAAATGCCTGCGCTGGTACATCCCGACAAATGCCGCGTTTACCGTCACCGCCATGATCACCGCAAGCAATATGATGATAAAGGTGTAAATGACGTTGAAGGGTTCCGTCTGGTCGTTGATATACTTCTCGAAATCATTGTGAATAGAGATATTATACTTTTCTTTCCGGCTATGTGCGAATTCGTAAATCTCACTGCCTGTTACGCCCTCCTTGCTGATCAGCAGGGCATTCAGCATATAATCTTCCTCATCGGTAATAAAATATAAAAGATAGCCGTCTTCCTTCGTCGTTGCGTCCAGTGTAAATTCCCGGAGAATATTCTCATCGAAATCTTTGTCCACTTTATCCCCAATCCCAATACCGATATTTTTCGCAAAACGTTCGCTCATCACCATACTTCCCGATTTCAGGTTTTCAAAATCACAAACAATCCCCATCGCATCACAGTAGGTTTTAAAATCCTGTACCGAAAGGAAGGTCAAACTGGACTGACCGTTCTCAAATCCCATAATGCTGTTCCAGTTAAAAGCATTGTACGAGCCGTTTTTTATGACAGTTGCCTTTCCGCTTTCCTCAACTTCTTCCAGAAAGCGCGCAAAACTCTCCTCATCGCCCGCAATGTCATTTACTTTTACCATCCTCCGGTAATACGCGATCGGAAGTTCCCAGTTATCGCGCGGGTTCGTCACATAAAGCCCGCCGAGATATGCCACATAGCCCAAAAAGAGCATAAACATAAGCAGGATACAGCGCGTTTTATTCTCCCTGATAAAATACATTGCCGAAAATGGTTTCATAAATCCTCCTCCCCGCCATTAACCGCACTGATCTTCCCGTCCCACATCTCGATCACGCTGTCCGCCCCGTCCAGAATGGAGCGGTCGTGGGTTATGATCAACACAAGGTTTTTCTTTGCATAATCTTTTAAGATATCCATGACCGCAAACGCATTTTCATGGTCTAGTGCGGCGGTCGGCTCATCGGCAAACAGCACGCGCGGACTGTTGATCATCGCCCTTGCGATCGCTGTCCTCTGGCGCTGTCCGCCGGAGAGTTTCGCCGGGCGCTTGCCAAATTCCCGCTCCCCAAGGCCAAAGCTTAAAAGCAGCTCTTTTGCCCGCTGCGTGATGTCTTTCCCTCCCTTCGCCGCCGCGACGGTCACATTGTCAAGCGCCGACATATAAGGCACAAGGAAATGTCTCTGGAACACAAAGCCAAACTCTTTCCGGCGCAGGTTTTCGCGCTCGGCATCTTTTAATTTTGTCAGGTTTTTCCCGTTATATAAAATCTCACCGTCGGTTGGCTTTTTGAGGGTGGAGAGGCAATACATCAGGGTGGATTTCCCGGAGCCGGACGGCCCGATGATTCCGATCAGCCCTGTATCCGGCAATGTCAGGTTAAAACCGCCAAGAGCGTAAATTTTTTCTGTCTTTTCCATGTCATAGATCATGGTAATATTTTTAATATCAAACATCGCTTCCATCTCCTATTTTAAGTCCCGTATGTCCCCTTCCCACTGCCTTTCACGGCATAGGGATTTCCGTCCGCCCTGCTCCCGGAAATTCCTTCCGGCACGGCTCCGGGCATCCGGGGCACATACTGTTTCCAGGTTTCTGTTTTCCGCCTTTAATATAAATCATCTTCGATCGCGTCCACGGTGCGGATCCTATAAAGCGCGTACCGTACCGGAATCTGCAGGATGCCGAGCAAAAACGTATAAGTGCAAAAAATCTCCAGCACAGTCTTTGGACGAAAGATTTTGCATTGCAGCCCCTGCGGTACCAACATAGTGTTCTTGACCAATACCGCCGCCAAAATGCTGATGATTCCGCCTGACGCAAGCGCTATCCCGAATGTAAAGAGCAATTCCCGCATCACGGCGCAGTAAATATCCCCCCGAGAATATCCGATGGAACAGTAAAGACACCATTCGTTGTGCCGGTCGCGCAGATAGGTGGTGTATACCACGGTCAGGGAGATTAAAAGCAGCACCACGATGCCTGCATAAATAAGGCTCGTGGAATTTCTGATCACATCAATGACTTCCTTCTGCAAAAATGTTTCACCCCATTTCCGGTCAACTACCGTATCATAGTTTTCCTTCACGTCAACACCGATTCCATGAAGTACCGCCGACATATCACCAATGCCCTCCGAAAGCACAACAATGGCCGATCTTACGCTCCATCCCGCAACCGGGATGCCGCAGCCAAAATAAGTATCGCATTCCAGCACCCCAACAATCTTATAACGATTCTCGTAATCTCTCTCGTTAAAATGCCCGCCCAGCACATAGCCGTTGTTTTTCATTGACAGCCGGTCAAGGACAATCTCACCAGGATGCTCCGGAAGTCTGCCCTCCGCAAGCTCAGCGTCAAAGTATTTCAATATCTGCGGGATTTTTTCCTCTTCCGCCAACGGCACTTCGTATGTCATCTGTCCGACGGCTGCCGTAATGAGGCAATAGATTATCTCGCCGTACCATGCATCCTTTACCCCCGCGGTTTTCTTCAGTTCTTCCGCAAGCGCCCTGTTTTTTTCCGCATACACGGCCACAAACTCCTCATCGCTCATGTGATCTGTATCAATGCCGAGCGTCGTTTTTCCCGCCAGTGAGATAACCTGCATTTTGCCCGTGTTCCCCAGCAGAATGCGCTTAAAGCTTTCCTCGGTCGTGGAAAGCATGAACTGCGTCAGATAAACCAGCACAAAACAAAGCGCAAGGCTAACGGTCAGCACGGCAACGCGGCGCATATTGTTTTTTATGTACTTCATTGCGGACAATTTCTGCGGCATCCCCATCACCACCTTTCTTTTGATAAAACTATTTTACTTTATTTTCCCGCAAAATAACAGTGGCTGTGGTCATATGCAGATATGACCACAGTCACGTTTTGAGCAGGTTTTACAAATTTCCCATCTGCTGTATTTTTATGTTCCGGACAGCGAAACCTTTTAAGTCTTGACCGAAAAGACCTGCTTCTAAAGTGATGGAAATACATCACAAGCCATCGTCTTTCATCGCCACGACCAGCTTGGCGCGGTCATGGATTCCCGTCTTATCATAGATGGAGGAAATATAATTTTTCACGGTTCCTTCCGAAATAAAGAGGGTTTCGGAAATCTGTTTGTTCGTAAAACCACGCGCAAGCAGGGTACAGATTTCTTTTTCACGCCTTGTCATATCGGCAGGCAGCTTCCCGTCGTTTGCGTCCGGACTATCCTTCCCTGATTTCGCCCCCATCAAGGCCGCCAGCCGCTGCATGACCCGCGAATCGATCACGTTGTGCCCGCCCATGATCTGACGGATCGCACCGAGGATTGCGTCCTTGCCGCTGTCTTTTAACAGATAACCGTCCGCCCCGCCCGCAATTGCCCGGGTGATGTTTTTATCGTCGTAAAATGTCGTGAGCACCAATATTTTAATATCGGGATATTCCTCCTTGATTCTGGAAATCAGCTCGATTCCGCCCATTCCTTTCATATTTAGGTCCACCAGGGCAAGGTCACAGTCTGCTTTTTCAAGTACCGCCAGAGCGGCATTGCCGTCCGGGGCGGTTCCGGTAATTTTCATTCCATGGAAGGTTAAAATAATTTCAAGACTTTCCAAAAGCAACGGTTCATCGTCCACTAAAAGCACACGAAGATTTTTCATCTTTTCTCCCGTTCTGCCGCACAGGGCGGCGTGTTAGATTTCCTATGGCTGCAAAAAATGTTTCAAAGATTTCATCCTTTTCTCGCATCTTTGTCCTTAAATAGCGGCAGCGTGATCATAGCCTGAAAGCCGCGGTTATTTTCAAATGCCGCACTGCCGCCGCATTTTTCCGCAAAGGAACGTATTTTTTTCAGGCCATACCCATTTTCGATCCTCGCATGGGAATTTTGCAGGGAAAAATCGCTAATTCCATTGTCTTTGACGTAAATACGGATATGCGCGCTGTCCGCCGTCAAACGAATAATAAAACGGTCTGCGCTGCCGTGCCGTATTCCGTTTGCGAGCAGTTCGGAAACCGCCCCGTGCAAAAAACCGCCATATTCACGCGGCAGCAATAAGCCCGGTGCAAAATCCATAACATCCATGCGGATCTGCAGGGCGGTATCCATCATAAAGTTTTCCGCAAGTTCCTGCAGGCTGCCGGCAAAATCCGCAACCGGAAGCAGGCTTTCTTCCCCGTCCAATATCCGGACTGCCTGCCGGATCGAATCAAGTCCCATGCGGATGCGCCGGTTTGCCGCCCTGATCTTCTCCCCCGCCCTGTCCGGGTCGGCGGTCACCAAAAGCTCCGCCGCATCAAGCGCCACGATGGCGGCCGTCACCGAATGTCCTACGCTGTTGTGGATATTCCGGCTTATATTTTCACGCTCCTCCAGACGCGCCGTCTTGTCCGCAAGATAATTTTTCATGACCAGTTCCTGATTAAGTTTTTTCTCGTAGAACTCAGCGAGCGCCGTTATACTGACGACCCGTACCGTTTCATTTTTAGCGGAAAGATAACTGACCGCCAGATGTTCGCCGAGCGCTAAGACCAGAGCGGCGGCAAGCAGGAGCAATGCGTTCAAAAGGACGCGCGGCAGATCGGTCTGCCCGTTTCCGTCCGGAGCGAAAAAAGGCACAATGCCGAAAAAAAATGTAATCAGATATGCAGCGGACGGCAGGAGCGGACGCAAAAAACGGAATCTCTGCCCCCATGTGCACGGCCGATATTCAAAGAATATAAGGTATACTGCCATATTTCGCGAAAGCAGAACATAGACGAAAGAAAGCAAAAGCTGAAAGCCCAACGCGCGCCCTGTCATTTCCTGAGATAAACTGCGGTATGTGAAAAAGAGCATAAAAATCCCGCCTGCCAACAGCAGCAGTGAAAAATTATCCGCTGTAAAGCCTGCGGCAACCGTCAGGATGAGCAATAATATGGAAGATTGTGCAAATTGTTCTGTTTCGCGCATTGTATTGTCACCGTAGAATTATTTTGATCGGGTAAATGGGATGCTGTCCAGACAATAACATGCCGTTCCGACACGTTTCCTTCGGGGCATGCACATGATTTGCCGATGAAACTGTCCTCCCTCCGGTCGGACAGCAAATCTGCGCTGGTATAAGTCTGACGACATTATACCATGTCGTTCCGACATGCTGCCCCCGGCGGATGCACACGGTTCGCCACGGAAAATGTCCTCCTTCGTCGGACGGCGAACCGGTGCCGGTATCATGTCTGCCGACATTATACCATGTCGTTCCGACATGTTCCCTGCGGGGCTTGCACATGATTTGCCAGGGAAACTGTCCTCCCTTCGGTCGGACGGCAAATCAGCGCAGGTATCATGTCTGCCGACATTATACCATGAAGCCGACCGACTTTCAATATGACCGGGGTAATGGTTCACGAGGAGGAACAAACAGCAGAGAAAAAATAGTACAGGTGGAAAATTAAAACAATATTTTATGGAATTATGCTGGCGTTTGTGGTATGATGTTGGTGTTAATGCGTTACATTCGCTTAAGATTTCCCATTGTGCCCAAATTTCCAAAGGAGGACTTATGAGAAAAATACTGGAATATCCACGGGTTAAAAATGAAAATCTTGATGTGGTCAAAAATCTAATTGACTCTGTTGTGGAAAACCCGAACGGGGACGGAAGTTACCAATTGCAGGAATTAAACCGCATTACCGGAAAAACCCATACCTTATCAGAGTTTGTTGAATATTGGGGATGGACGGACTTGGATTCTATAGCAAAGAAAGTTTTAACCCCGGAGCCGCCATATGTACGGAATCTGGAAAAAGATGAGATCATAGAAATCGTGTCAATCATAAAATCCACCATTATATCCGATGATAACAAGGCAGAATATTATATAGAATTGCTTCATAAATCCCTGTCTCTGCCGGATGTTTTAAAATATATCCGGTTAGAAGACAGCGAAGAAACCATAACCGACAATCTGCTCCACGCTTCCCTAAATTCGGTTATTACCTTATAGCAGAAGACATAATTAGAACGCCATAACCGGAGCCGCCGCACCCGCGTTCTCTGTCATGTCCGCAGATACAGCGGCTTAACTCTCAAGCAGCACAAAATATTTTCAGCACGCGAAAGAAAAACCTTGAAAGGAGTGGAAAATGTTTTCAAAATACACCGCCATTCTATTGAACAGCGTATTTGGGGTATGCCTTAACTATACCGTTATTACTATATGGTTTTCATTGGCAAGCAATTTTGTTTCAGATTACAGCTTTGCAGCACTCTTTTCATTGTATAACATCGTTTGGCTGTTATCCGCCATTACTTACAACAAAACAAGATATCAAAAACAGGGCGGCGGATTATTCTTTTGGATGTCGGCCATACTACCGCCTGTATTGGTCACTATGATATTGGCCGGGATAATAATAGTATTTTTTTAGCAGATGGCATCCGATTTCTGTTACAGCGCTGTCCCTTTCGTCGGGATCTTGAAACTTTGCATATCCGCCAGTTCCAGCGCCAGAAGCTCCGCCTTTTTGTCGATTCCCGCGGCATATCCTGTCAGGCTTCCATTTGCCCCTACAACCCTGTGGCAGGGAACAATAACGGAAATCTTATTATGCCCCACCGCGCCGCCGACTGCCTGAGCAGACATATGCGAAAGTCCTTTCTGCCCGGCAATTTCCCTTGCGATCTCCGCGTAAGTGACCGTTTTCCCGTAGGGTATTCTTTTGAGGATTCCCCAGACCGCAAGCCGGAACGGAGTGCCTTCCAGATGAACCGGTGGCAAAAAGTCCGGCTCCCTGCCCGAAAAATAAACTGCCAGCCACTCTTTTGCCCGTCCGAGAACCGGGGTATCTTTTTCTTCCCTTGCCTCTTTAAGACCCGCGGCAAAGTATTTCGCACCTTCAAACCAAAGCCCGGTCAGCCCGGTTTCATCCGCAGCGAGGAGAATGCCGCCGAGCGGTGACGGATAATGAGCGATATATTGCATTTTGTATCCCCTCGTCCTCTTTTCATTTTGCAACTGTCGTCAGGTTTGTTTTTGATATATCATTATTCGGCTTTTGTGTTTTCTGTCTTTTCTTCCTTCTTTTTCTCCGTATCGCGGTGGAAATATTTATCCAGCTCTTTTTTCCTATCCTCCGGTATTTCCCGCTTAATCGGCAGGACGGCGGCGTTTGCCATGTCCCCGATCATGCGGACAGCAAAATCCACGTTCTTTCGGAGCGCCTTATCACTTACGGTCGGGATCAGATCATGGATCGTATGTATTTCCGCCGTGCCCGTGCCGCGTCCAAGGCCGAGCGCAGGAATCCCCTTATCACAGAACGGTGCGGAATCGCTGGAATGTACCCCCTGCCTTGTCCTTGCGGAGTACCCGGTGAGTTTTAAGTATTGGTCTACAAAAGTTTCCAATTCTTTATTGCCGGTCATCATAATCCGGTTCGCCCCCAGAGCTGTGCCGCACATATCAAAATTAAAACAGAATTTGATCTGCTCTAACCGGCTTTCATTTTGTTCTACATACGCTTTTGAACCAAGCAGCCCCAGTTCCTCGCTGCCGCACCACAAAAAGCGCAGAGTCCTTTTCGGCGGATGCGCGGCAAAGTAGCGGTAGATTCCGAGAAGGGCGGCGGCTCCCGTCGCATTATCCCAGGAACCGGTGCCTACGGGAACAGAATCATAGTGCGCGGTCAAAACAATCTCTTCCTCTGTATCCCACGTCCCCGGAATGACTGCGAGGACATTCTGGCTCTCCCGCTCCACATCCTGCTGCTTTAATGTGAGGCGGATCGTTTCGGTCTCCTGCTGCACCAAAGCCATTGCGTCGGACGCTGTAATGAGAAAACCCGGGATTTTCCCGTTGCGGATCAGATGCGGCCTCAATTCCCTTGCATACAGGGAAGCCTCCTCCGCCGAAAAATAATATTTCCCCTGCACTACAAGAAATGCGGCGGCCTTGTGTTCTACCAGGCGTTTGAATGTTTCCTCGTCCCAAATACCGTTTAGCAAAACTGCCGTATCGCTCAGATCCCCGATCCCGGCAAAATCAATTTCCAGGGCATCGTCCATATAAAGCAGCCTGCATTCCCGGTCAATGTCACCGGAGCGAAGATAAGGCTTGCTTGGGATTTCGCGCCCCTGTACGGTCACGGAGCATTTTTCCACATCCGCACCAGGGATCCGGAACGGCATGAATTCGCCGCGGATATCGCTGCCCGCTTCTTTCCCGCAACGATCAATCTCCTCCCGTATCATCTCGGCGGCCGCTCTTTCCTCTGCGCTGCCGCCAACGCGGGTGAAACTAAGTTTCTTTACAAAATCCAGTAAAGTTTCCATTTTAATATCCTCCTGTTGGTTTATTTATCCCGAAATGCCCCCTGTCCACGGAACATTTGTAAATAGAGCTGATTTGCCCTCCGGAATCCGGCAGGATTGCAGCAGCCCTATACGAATCCGGAGTATTAAAAGAACGAAAAAATGATGCCGGAAAACAATTTTTCCATAGATAAAGAATAACATGCACGCCTGTAAAATACAAGGAATTTTTTTCATTTAAGGACACAAAAACAATACTGCAAAACAGAAAAATCAATAAAAGCGAAAAGGTAACATATAATTTTAATACTTGATGAAACAAAAAACGAAATAGTATTTATGGTGGTCTCAAGGTTTTTGTGGTATTATATTAACGGATATGATACTCTCGTTCATTTGCCGTCCGTGGCAGAAACAGACTTTTACAAAACGGATATGGAATTAAATATTTGAAAATAAATGGTACGGCGGTTGACATGCCCCATATTTATGCTTGTAAACGGAACGTGGAAATGATATATTTGAAAAAACTAATTCCGTTCGCATGGGAATATCATCAAATTTTCCATCAACAAATATAAGATATGGTACTGGCAGAATGTGATAAGGCGGTTATGATAGAAATCCTTATTTTTTCCACTGGCTCTATTTTGCCCCAGATTTTCCAGGGCTGTAAAATGCATGAGGATAAATCACATAATATGACAAAAAATCAAAGTTTACGGGAGGAAAAAATGAATACTCCGACGCTTGAAACAGAAAGACTTCTTTTAAGAAAGTTTACGGAGAAAGATCTGAAAGCTATTTACGAAATTTACAGTGACCGAGAAACCAATATATTCCTGCCCTGGTTTCCTTTGAAAACAATGGAAGAGGCAAAAACACTTTATGAGCAGCAATATGTCCGAAAATATAACCGGGAGAATGGATACAACTACGCAATCTGCTTTAAAGAAGATAATTTTCCTATCGGGTATGTCAATACCGGCACCGAAGCCAGCCATGATTTCGGATACGGGCTGCGTAAAGAATTCTGGCACCGCGGAATCGTCACAGAAGCCGGAAAAGCAGTGATCGGACAACTAAAAAAAGATGGAATACCGTATATCACGGCTACGCATGATGTCAATAACCCCCGCAGCGGGGAAGTAATGAAGAAACGGGGATATAGACAATTTTTCCGGAGCAGCAAAAACAACGGGCGGTGGCATTTTAAATGATGCCGAATTTCCTATTGACAATCCTTTTACCTTATGCTAGTCTTATACCATCAGACATTCAGAGGAGAATTTACAATGAGGGCTTTTGTTTCGCTTGCCGCACAGAACAGGGACGACGATCAGAAGCGCTTGTAGCTGTATAGAACACAGGTACAAGCGCTCTTTGTGTTGTGCCTGTGTGGGATAGATTCAAAACCCGGCGGGATATACCATGCCCCGGCGGATCATAAGAAAAAAACCACACTGGTATTTTTATCTGCCGTGTGGTTTTTTTGTGTGCCAAAAACAGATACGGCGGATTTTAAAACAAAAATTCCGTGAAAGGTCGTGATCGAATGGGACATACAGATTATGTCCACTCGGATACCAGGCGGCAGGATGAAAAATAATCCCCATCCTGGCGTAAGATTTGTTTATTATAGGAAAACCTGCGATACCTGAATCCAGAAAAGATAACAGATCCATACTTCGTATTCGGCTCATGCAGGGCATCCCTTTTTTTCCGTAAACGAATTAAAAACATATAAAAATATTATGAATGGAGAATTGAACATGAATACAGTAAAATATAATACCATAACAACAAACCCGGAAATGGAAGCATGTGAACTCGCAAACCACATCGGGGAGACTGTCCGCCTGCACGGCGCGGTCTACAAAATCCGGCGCATGAGCGGCTTTGCTTTTGTCCTGCTGCGCATGCGGGATGCCGTCGTACAGTGTGTTTACAGTGAGGAATCTGCTTCCTTCCCTCTAAACCTGCTCGCCGAGGAAGCATGTGTGCGGCTTACAGCGGAAATAGTCGCCGAGGAGCGTTCCCGGACCGGTTACGAACTGCGCCTTAAGAATGCACAGGTTTTATCCGCGCCTTATGAAGAACTGCCCATTGTTATCAACCAGAAAAAGGTGAATACTTCGCTTGAAAACCTTCTTGACTACCGCCCGATCACACTGCGCAATGAAAAAGAGCGCGCCATTTTCCGCATTCAGGCGGCGATCTGCACGGCGTTCCGCGAATTTTTAAACATGGAGCATTTCACAGAAATCCATTCCCCGAAAATCGCTGCCATCGGCGCGGAGGGAGGGGCAAATATTTTTAAGCTCCCCTATTTCGGGAAAGAGGCTTACCTCGCACAGAGCCCACAGTTTTACAAACAGATGATGGTAGGGGTATTTGAGCGCGTATTTGAGATCGCGCCGGTCTTCCGTGCGGAGAAACATGACACGTCAAGACATCTGAATGAGTATACCAGTGTGGACTTTGAGATGGGCTATATCGAAAGCTTCGAGGAGATCATGGCAGCCGAAAACCGGATGCTTATCCACTGCACCGCGTTTTTAAAGGAACACTGCGAAGCGGAGCTTGCCCTGCTTGGCTGCACACTGCCGGAAATCGGGGAAATCCCGCATATTCCTTTTGCAGCCGCCAAGGAATGGATCGCAGGCTCCTGCCACCGTAAAATAACCGATATGCTGGACTTCGAGCCGGAGGAGGAACGGATTTTGTGCGGACTGGTAAAAAAAGAAACCGGAAGCGAGTTTGTCTTCGTGACACACTACCCAAGCGCAAAGCGTCCGTTTTATGCGATGGATGACCCACAAAGCCCGGAGAAAACGCTAAGTTTTGACCTGTTGTTCCGCGGGCTTGAGATCACAACGGGCGGCCAGCGGATCCATTCCTATGAGGAACAGCTGCAAAAACTGCATGCACGCGGTATGCATGAAGAGCTGTTTGAGGGCTATCTGATGCTGCACAAATACAGTGTTCCGCCACATGGCGGGCTGGGGTTGGGGCTCGAACGGTTTACCGCGCAGCTTTTGGGGTTCGAGAATGTCCGCAGTACGGCACTGTTCCCGAGGGATCTCCATCGGCTGATGCCATGACGGCAGGATGTCTGCACACGGTTTTCAACTTTTTGCCCACCGACAGCACCCGGCATTTGACCAGCCATAAATAATAACAGGACATTACCGTATAAATTTCCAAAATATACGAATTGACAAAACCGGCATCTTTGCATATAATAAGAATAGTTATTGATATCAAATTTTTATTCGTTACGGATACCATCCGTATAAACGCTTTAGAAACGGAGAAAAATATGGCGGCAGTAAAACACAGCAAACAGAGACAATCCATCAAGGAATATCTGATGAGCACAAAAGAACACCCGACTGCGGACATGGTATATACACAGGTGCGAAAACTTTACCCGAACATCAGCCTCGGCACGGTTTACCGGAACTTAAATTTCCTTGTCGAGCAGGGCGATGCGATGCGCCTGACCTGCGGGGACGGCAGCGAGCGTTATGACGGAACTACCACGCCTCACTATCACCTAGTCTGCAGCGGATGCGGCAGGGTGCTCGACCTTCTGATGGATCCGCTCGACCACATCAACACATTGGCGGCAGCCTGTTTTGACGGTACGGTCGAGGGGCATACCGTGCTCTTCCGCGGACAATGCCGGGAATGTGCGGGCGCTTCCCGTCAATATCCGGAATTTCAGGAAGGATTCGCGCATATTACCACGTAAAATGAGAAAAATATTTTTGAAATACCTATTGACAAAGTTCTAAGAATAATGTATCATCTATATCAGTAACAATTACTATTTTAATTTTCAACAGAGATTGCCGAGCAAGAAAAAATCGGCGGTGGCGGATTGAAACAACACGAAAGGAGAATTTATTATGGCAAAGTTTGTATGTCAGGTTTGTGGTTATGTTTATGAGGGCGAGGCTGCTCCGGAAAAGTGCCCGCAGTGCGGTGCCCCAGCATCGAAGTTTACGGAAATGGCTGGCGCGAGGACATGGGCAACCGAGCATGTTGTCGGCGTAGCACAGGGTGTGAGCGAGGATATCATTGCTGACCTTCGCGCAAATTTCACCGGCGAGTGCACCGAAGTTGGTATGTATCTTGCGATGGCGAGGGTTGCACACAGGGAAGGCTACCCGGAAGTAGGCATGTACTATGAAAAGGCAGCGTTCGAGGAAGCAGAACACGCCGCTAAGTTTGCGGAACTCCTCGGTGAGGTCGTTACCGACAGCACAAAGAAGAACCTCGAGCTTCGCGTAGAGGCTGAGAACGGTGCTACCGCGGGCAAGATGGATCTTGCAAAGCGCGCGAAAGCCGCGAATCTTGACGCAATCCATGACACCGTCCATGAGATGGCAAAGGATGAAGCAAGGCACGGAAAAGCGTTTGAGGGCTTGCTGAACCGCTACTTCGGCTAGGAATAAGCGCTTAAAACGGTCAGATAATTGGTACTGTCCGGCAGCAAAGGGATGTTCTTACTGCACTAAGAGATTTTTACCGGATTTTGTCCGTCAGGCTTTGCCGCAGTATGCAGAGCCTGACAAGGACAAAAATTTTTCCGCCCTCAGCGCGGCAGGCGCAGTATCCCTAGTATCAGGCAGTTTATCCAAAAGCCGGTCAGTTATACATTTTTCATCGGGATTTCATATATATTTATGCTTTCCCAAGGTTGCAAAAACAGACAGCTTGTGCTATAATGGCGACAGAGCTTGACAAAGCTGCAATATATTTTATTTTCAAAGAAAGGATGAAAACCATGAACAATTATCAGGAATGGGATGGCTTTGAAGGCCGCATCTGGAAAGACGAGGTCAATGTACGTGACTTCATTCAGAAGAACTACAAGCCGTATGACGGTGACGAGGCTTTCCTTGCCGACCCGACCGACGCTACGAACAAACTTTGGGGCGCACTGCAGAAACTGCAGAAGGAGGAGCGCGCAAAGGGCGGCGTTCTGGATTGCGAGACCGAGGTTGTTTCCGGCCTTACCTCTTACGGCCCTGGCTATATCGACGAGAGCATGAAGGATCTGGAAAAAGTTGTTGGTCTCCAGACCGACAAGCCGTTAAAGAGAGCATTCATGCCTTACGGCGGTATCAAGATGGCAGAGCAGGCTGCGGAGAGCTACGGCTATGAGATCAATCCGGAGTTAAAGCACATCTTCGAAGATTATATGACGACACATAACGACGCAGTATTCGCTGCATATACCCCGGAGATGCGCCTTGCCCGTAAGACACACGTTGTAACCGGTCTCCCGGATACTTACGGACGCGGCCGTATCGTTGGCGATTACCGTCGTATTGCCCTGTACGGTATTGATTACCTCATCAAGGCAAAAGAGAATGATAAGTTAAACTGCGGCTGCGGCAACATGTACGACGATGTGATCCGTCAGCGTGAGGAGCTCACGATGCAGATTGACGCGTTGAAGGGCATGAAGGAGATGGCTAAGATTTACGGCTATGATATCTCCCAGCCGGCAAAGAACGCAAAGGAAGCTTGCCAGTGGCTGTATTTCGGCTACCTTGCAGCGGTTAAGACACAGAACGGTGCAGCGATGTCCGTAGGACGTATCTCCACCTTCCTTGATATCTACTTTGAGCGCGACCTGAAAAACGGCGTGCTGACCGAAACCGAGGCACAGGAAATCATTGACCACATGACGATGAAGTTCCGCATGGTGAAGTTCGCACGTATTCCGTCCTACAACCAGCTCTTCTCCGGTGACCCGACCTGGGCTACGCTTGAGGTTGGTGGTATCGGTATGGATGGCCGTCACATGGTTACGAAGACGGATTACCGTTTCCTGCATACACTTGAGAACATGGGACCGTCGCCGGAGCCGAACCTTACGGTTCTCTACTCCAGCGATCTTCCGGAGCAGTTCAAGAAGTACGCTTCCCACATCTCCATCGAGACCAGCTCGATCCAGTATGAGAACGATGACGTTATGAAGCCGGTATGGGGTGATGATTACTCCATCTGCTGCTGCGTATCCGCTACCCAGACCGGTAAGGAGATCCAGTTCTTCGGTGCGCGCGCAAACCTTGGCAAGACCCTCCTTTACGCGATCAACGGTGGTTTCGACGAGAAGCACCGCATCCAGGTAGGTCCTAAGATGGAGCGCATCACAAGCGAGTACCTTGATTACGATGAAGTGATTGAGAAGTACGATTTCTGGCTTGACTGGCTCGCTGACATCTATGTGAACGTACTGAACCTGATTCACTATATGCACGATAAGTATTACTATGAGGCAGCCGAAATGGCTCTGATTGATACCGATGTACGCCGCACTTTCGCTACCGGTATCGCAGGCTTCTCCCATGTAATCGACTCCCTGAGCGCGATTAAGTACGCAAAGGTTAAAGTTATCCGCGACGCGGACGGTATCTCCGATCACTTTGAGATCGAGGGTGACTTCCCGAAATACGGCAACGATGACGACCGTGCGGACGCAATCGGTGTATGGCTGTTAAAGACCTTCATGGAGAAGATCCGCCGCCGCCACACCTACCGCAATTCCGAGCCGACCACGTCCCTGCTTACCATTACCTCCAATGTCGTATATGGTGAGGCAACCGGCGCTATGCCAAACGGACGTGCCGCTTACACGCCATTCAGCCCGGGTGCGAGCCCAAGCTACGGCGCAGAGACGAACGGCCTTGTTGCTTCCCTGAACTCCGTTGCTAAGATTCCGTACCACTGGTCGCTCGACGGTATCTCCAATACCCAGACGATCAACCCGGATGCTCTTGGCCACAGCAAGGAAGAGCGTGTCGGTAACCTTGTACAGGTTCTTGACGGCTACTTCGATCAGGGTGCTCATCACCTGAATGTAAACGTATTCGGTACGGAGAAGCTTCTTGATGCACAGGCTCATCCGGAGAAGGAAGAGTACGCAAACTTCACGATCCGTGTTTCCGGTTACGCTGTTAAGTTCATCAGCCTGACCAAGAAGCAGCAGGACGATGTTATTGCAAGAACTTGCCATAAGACCCGCTAATATTTGTTTGTTAGTTGGTTAGACTAAGACCGGGCAGGGCGGCAGATTTTCTGTCCCCTGGCAGTCAGGCATGATGAAAGGGGGATTTTGGACTTCGTGTTCAAAATTCCCCTTTTTTAAGACCTTTACTTGGAACTAAAAACCAACCGAATCCCGTTAGTGCCTTGTCTTGGAAAAGGCTTTTCCAAGCGGTACGGACACAAATCGTTTTATTTTTTATGTCATGAAGGCACATACGGATTCAGAGACAGGAGGTAGAATTATGGAAGGAAGGGTTCATTCCCTTGAATCTTTCGGGCTGGTGGACGGCCCAGGCGTGCGCTATGTCGTGTTCCTGCAGGGCTGCCGGATGCGCTGCAAATACTGCCACAACCCGGAAACCTGGAGCATGGAAGGCGGCGAGCTTTACACTGCGAAGGATTTGTTTGAAAAGGCGTACCGATACAAAACTTATTGGATGAAAAACGGAAAATTAAACGGCGGCATCACCGTCAGTGGCGGCGAACCGCTGTTGCAGACCGAATTTGTGACCGAATTTTTCCGCTATGCAAAAGAAAAAGAAATTCACACGACGCTTGATACGGCGGGCAACCCGTTCACAATGGAAGAGCCGTATCTGAGCAAATTTAACGCATTGATGGAAGTGACCGACCTCACGATGCTTGATTTCAAGGAGATCGTGAGCGACAAGCACAAGGAACTCACCGGATGGAACAATGAGAACATTGTCCAGATGGCAAGATACCTCTCCGATCTCGGCAAGGATATGTGGATCCGCCATGTGTTGGTGCCGGGGCTGACGGATGACGAGGACGGGCTGTTTGAACTGCGCGACCTGATCCGTGAGCTGAAAACCGTGCGCCGGGTGGAAATTTTGCCGTACCATACACTTGGGCTGGAAAAATGGAAGCATCTGAACATCCCGTACCCGCTTGAGGGAATTGACCCGCCGACACCGGAGCAGGTGGCGAGGGCGGAAGAGATTTTGGAAGTGGAGAAGTATCATTGATCCGTGCACGCATTTCCATCATTTTACGGAACGAGAGTTTACCAAAAATAAGTCAAACAGAAATTTACTGATTTTTTGATAAGAATCTTGATATGGAAATATTTATAATACCGGAGAGGAATATAAAAAACGTCCATTATAATAAGGTTGGGATATCGCCCAGACAACACCAAACGGTATCCCAACCTTATCCAATCCTACTTACATATTCCGTGAATGATCCCACAAGCAATTTTTTCTCCCGAATTTCCGGACGGCTGCGTGTGGAAATCATCGTCCATCCCGTGTATGATGACCGCCCTGCCCAATACCTCATTCACCCGGAACCGGTCCGTCACAAACGCAAGGAATGCCCTGCCGCACGCACCAAACAGCGGCGGCATATCCCCTGCGTGATATGGGTGGGGACAACCGTGCGGGTCATAGTGACCCCCTGCGTCTGCAAAACAGTCCTCCCTGTCCCCGGAGCATTCCCTGCCGTCATGGATGTGGAATGCGAAGATCGTCCCACCGCATGGCTTTTGTCCTGTCGGCAGCCCCTCGACCTCCACCGTAACCATGACACAGCCGCAAAGCTGATAAAGCTTCATGACCCCTGTGATACCCGGGTATCTGCAACTTCCCTTGATGCAGGCTTTTGCATCCGCCCTTCTCTGAAAAACCGAACAATAATCCATAAATTACCCCAATCATACATTTGCTTTATTATATGAAATGGGGTGACGGTTGTGCTTTAAACCCTTTCCAACACAATTTTCCCGTCTTTTACTTCCATCCTCAGCTTATTCTCATCAATCCCCGCCTCAGAGAGCATATCCTTCGGTATCTGGATACGCCCGGCACGGTCAATAATCACAAATTCTTCCTGTGTTTCCTCATCCTGCCAGTTTACTGCCGCCGCCTCCGCTGAATCAAGGGAATACTGCTCCTTTAAGATACGCTCACTGCTGAATTTTCCGTCGCGGATGGCGATAACACGCTGCACCTGCTTGGAGAGCGCTACGTCATGTGTCACGATCACGATGGTCTGACCCGCATCGCGGTTCAGATGCCGGAATACATCCAGAATATAATCTGCGGTTTTCCGGTCAACCGAACCCGTCGGCTCATCCGCGAGCAGCAGTTTCGGGGAATTTGCCAGCGCGATCGCGATCGCGATCCTCTGCTGCTCACCGCCCGAAAGCTGGCTTAGTCGGCTCGCCTTTTTGTGCGACATCCCCACCATATCAAGCAGTTCCAGCGCCCGCTCCTTCTTTCTTTTCTCCGACCCGAACTGCATCGGTGTCATAACATTCTCCAGCGCGCTCAAATATGGCAGGAGATTGCGCGCGTTATTCTGCCACACAAACCCGACCGTGTCACGCTTGTATTCCACAAGCTGTTTTTCCGTCATCGTGAACAAGTTTTTCCCGTCAACAAACAGCTTGCCCGCACTTGGCGTATCCAGTCCGCCAAGCATGTTGAGGAACGTCGATTTACCCGAACCGCTGTTGCCGATAATGGCGAGCAGCTCCCCCCGTTCCACCTGGAGGTCAAGCCCCTGCAGCGCCAGCACCTCAAGTTCCGCCGTCTTATAGATTTTTACCAGATTATCCGCAAGGATCATCGGCTGTTTTTCCGCCGCCTTGGTCTCCTCTTCCATACAAAACCTCCATTTCCGAATATCCCTTTTCGTGGCGGAGCCAAAGCTCCGGATCCGCCAGCTGCTTTCAGATTCCGAAATATTTTAAGTAACCCCCACCCACATGACACCAAATTGCCTTCTGCTATTTGCATCAAGCCAAATCTTCCTTCTCCGGGACATTCCCTTCCCGTCATACCGGAATTTTGCTGCTGCGGCAAACAATCCACCGCATCCTGCCGGCACTCTGTTCACATCAAAGCGCCCTGCACCCACCGCAAATGTCATAAACCCCTGCAGCGAAGACTTCGCGTCCGCCTGGCAGTTCCGAAAATGAACCACCAATTATTTCATCTTCGGAACTGCAGCGTTAAAGGGGCACACTCAAAACCTCTTCCACTGGCTCATTCCACTTTCACACTTCCGTCCTCCAAAGTATACACCATATCCCCGGCATTCATCAGCGCCATATCATGTGTCGTCATCACGACTGTAACCCCCTGCCCCTGCACGAGATCCTTGAATAGCTTGATGACGGCCAGCGAGGTCGCGGTATCAAGCTCCGCTGTCGGTTCATCCGCAAATACGACCTGCGGTTTGTGCGCGATAGCACGCGCAATGGCAACCCTCTGCTGCTCACCGCCTGAAAGCTCCTGTGGCATATGCTGCATACGTTTGCCAAGCCCGACCAGATGGAGGCATTCCTCCACCCGCTTTTTCCGGTCACCCTTATAGTTCGACAAACGCAGGGCAAACTCGACATTCTCATACACAGTCATCATCGGGATCAGTGACACCGACTGAAAAACAAAACCGATCTTCTGCCGGCGCAGCTGCTCCCTCTCTTTATCCGAAACACCGACAATATTCTTGCCATCCAAAAACACTTCTCCGGAAGTCGGCGTGTCAAGCGCGCCGATGATATTGATCAGCGTGGTTTTTCCGGATCCGGACTTCCCGCGCAATATCGTAAGCTTCCCCTTCGGAATTTTCACGGATATATTTTTGAGCGCCTGAAAGGGTTCTCCTCCCGCAATCGGAAATTCCCGGCATACATTTTTCGTCTCTATCATATTAGTCCTCCCCAAGCTTTAACGCCTGTGTGATCTTCATACGGAAAATCTGCCGCGCAAGAACCACAAGGCAGATGACCAAAACCAACCCGATCACACCAAACAGACGACCCATATCCGAACTTTGTGTGATCAGTTCCATCGGCAATACCTGGTTGTCAGCCGAGTACGCGATCTGTATCATCGGCACGAACATATGGGATGCCAGAATGCCGATCCCCGCACCACAGCCAATGGATAACAGGCTAGAGAAAATCTGTTCATTGATCAGCATGCGCAGAATGCTCCCCCGCGACATGCCCATCGCACGGAAAATACCGAAAAGCAGTTCCCGTGAACGGATTGACAAAATCCAGTAGATCAGGTAGCCTACTCCGCACAAGATCAGGATAACAATAAAACTCATCGTCAGGATACCGTTTGTGCCTTCGAAAAGCGTATCCCGCTTGATATTCGCAAGTTCCACCTTCGTATCAACACATTTTTCCAGCTTCAGGTTATTTTCTTCGGCAAAACGGTAAAACTCGGAAGTAGAATCCATATCGAACCAGATTTCATATGGCCGTATACCCCATGCTCCCTGTATGGTGGAAAGATGCCCGACGATCAGGAATGCACATTCCTCATACGGCACCCCATCCGGGTACATCTTATAACTCCCTGGCTGGAAGCCCGGAAAATAGTCCACAAAACCGACAATTTCCGCCTGTACTTTCATCAAATCTTTTTCTTCCGTCAACCAGTATGTTAATGTATCCCCCTCCTTACAGCCTAAAATATCGCGGAAAGAAGAAGAGACCAAGATGCCGTTCGCTTTTCCTGCCAGCAGGTTTAAGTATGTATAATAATGCTCCTCCATCAGCCCGTCCGGCAGGCTCGTCGTCTGGCCGAAATCTTTCGTATTGATACCGTAGAGCACAATCCGCTCATCCACTAAAAATTGTTCTTTTTGAAATGCGACATCTTCCCCACGGTATACTTTCGCCATCGAACGGACTCCTGGAATCTGCCCGAACTTCCCATAATCCGGTTCCGTATAAATCAGCCTGCCCGCTACTCCGGCACGCACTGCCGCCTCATTGCTTTTCCAGAATTCCTTAACTACAAGGTCAGCCCCTGTATGATAAACAAGGTTTTTCTGCGCGTTCGCAAGGATGGTACGCGCGACTGTCGTATTGAAAATACCGAGCGCCACCGTCAGGATCAGGAATGTCATGATAAAATACTGCCTGCTGCCGGTTCGCATAATCTGCAAAAAGGACGCATATCCCGCCGGTTTCCAGCGCTTTTTCCCAAGGAAATAAACCAGGCGCACCAAAAGTGGCTGCAGGCGGAGGCTAAACAGCGCTGCGCCAAGGATAAACATGGACGAACTGACGAACAGGAGCGGATCCAAAGCCCCGCCGGTCATAACCGCTGACAAAAGCTCATCGGTGCGCTGCGTGAAACTGTAATATCCGTACAGCGACAGCGCCAATATAAGAACATCCAAAAATGCTTTCTGCCATAAAGGCTTTTTGCTGCGCGCGCGCGACCGCTTCTGCCGCACGATCGTAATCCCGCTCTGTTTCAATGCCGGGAGCACTGCCATGAGCACAGAAATGATGACTGCCGCCAGCCCATACACAAACACCTTCGGCGTGTACTGGATCGTGAGAGCCCTTCTCTGCACAAATTCAAGGAATGCACTTGCCGAACCTAAAATGCGGCATATCAGGCTTGCAAACGGCAGCCCGACGACAAACCCGATCAGCGCCAGAAAAGAGGACTGCATCAGATAAAGCCGGAAAATCTGCCCTTTGCTAGCACCGCGGCTCTTTAACAGCGAAATCTCCGATTGTTCCATCTCGATCATCTGCCTTGAGATCATATAGAGGAACGCACTGAGCAGCAAAAGCACCGGAACCTGCAGGATCATCAATGTTACGTTTACCTTTTTTTCATTGCTGAGGAATGTTTTCATCAGTCCCAGATAAACCGGCTCGAAAATCTTCCCGTAACTCGAATCAAGCGCAACGTATTCCTGTGTTTTTTCTACGATATGCGCCGCATTCAGAAATTCAACCGAGTCCGGGTCAAACGATACATACCAGCGGGTATTGCGCTCAAAGATCTTCCCGCCATAAATGAAATTTTCCTCAAAAACCTTGGGGGAGATCAATATTTCATTGTCAAAATCATCCGGCTTCTCCACCCAGTAGGAATCTTGTGCCTGCGAGTTGTTGACCACACCGACAATACGAACCGAAAGCGGTTCATCATCCGCATTTTTCAGAAATTTGCAGTCGATCTCCTCGCCTACGAGCAAATCCATCTCAATAAAACCTTTCATCGTGACTACCGCCTCGATAAAACCGTCCTCTGAAATTTCATCCGCATACATACGGCCGCTCAGGACAGATACATGGTCATTGAGCTCTGACATACTGCCGACCTTAAACTTTTTTTCCTTGCGCACCCCATTGCGGTCCAGCCGGGATTTGAAAGTTGACACGACCAGGTTATGGTGTACGATCCTCTGCCCTTCTTTGACACCAAGTTCCTTGCACAGATTTTCGGCAATTGTTTGGCATTGTGCATATTCCTGCATGCCTCCGCTCTTGCGGACACGGCCTTCCAATGTCATCATCGTCGGCACTTCATTGTTATCTTCAAAATATTTATCAAATTCATCCGTCAGCATCCTTTGGAGGGACGCGACCTGATACATCGGATGGCTCGCCGCCACCGCCACCAGAAGAATATTACCTATCAGGAGGCTGACAACCATCCATTTCTTATGTAAAAGCTTTTGAAGCATTATTTGCAGCATGGCTCTCCCCCCTTATTGAACAACAACAGTCATACCCTCTGTCAGTCCGTCAATCGCATAACAAAGGTCATTCACTGTTTTTCCGACTGTAAAATAGCGTTTTATAAGCTTTCCGTCCTTTAACTCCACTACATAGGAACCGTTCTTATCCCTGCGCACGGCAGCGGTACTGATCAACAGGGCATTGTCGATGTGGATGTTCTCATAGGTCATATTAAATCCCCATACATCCGCTGACTGTGAATCCGGTTTCAGGATAGCCCTTTCCCCATTGAAGCTGCTTGAAAGATATTTTGACCCACTGGAGACGATCGTCGCAGCAAACCCATTTTCACCCTGCCCGTTCGTAATGTACACGCGCATTCCGTAACGCAGTACACTGCCTGTATCCTTCACAGCAAACATCAGCTCATCCATGCATGCGATTTCACCGATCTTTGTCCCGTCCCATATTTTATCCATATGGCTAAAATAATTCAGCCACGTAACCTGCCCGCTTACCGGGGCCAGGATCTGCGTCACCTCTATCGCTTCTTCATATGCCGCCAACTGTTCCTGCAATACGGCAACTTCTTCCTCCACTCGGCGCTTGTTCCGTTCCTGCTCCATCTCAAGCTGTTCCAAACGCAGTTCAGCAATGCGTCTCTGTGTACCGGAACTCTCCGCCACTGCCCGCTTTGCTGCATCATGTTGTTCCTGCATATCAGCAAAAACCCGATCCCTTGACTCCTCTGCCCGTTGTATGCGAAGTTTTGTCTCCTCCAAAGCGATCTCATCCACACCGGTTGAAATTTGGGCAATCGGATCCCCTTTGCCCACATAATCATTTATGTTGACCAGATAGCTAATGAAAGTCGTGGAACCACACTCGGACTCAAAAACGACCGGCACCTGGCCCGTATATATAAATCCGGCCGGCATCTGCGATTTTACTGCCATTGTTCCTTTTGTCACCGTCATGGTCTGATATTCCGTATCATCTGCCGATACCGGTACTGTACCCGCAAGGAGAGATACCAGGAGCACCATGCAAACCAACGGTTTGGCTATATATCCTCGTTTTTTTCCGGCACGCTTTTCTTTCCTGCAAAAATCCCTTCCGCTATTATTCCGCATAGACACACGCTCCTTCCTCCAACCCGCTCAATATCTCGGCGTATGCATCACCCAGTACCCCGACTTCAACCGGTATCTTCACAAGGTTCTCACCCTCGACCTTATAAACAAAGTAATCCCTGCGCTCCTTGTAAAGCACACTTTTCGGCACGGAAAGCACATTTTCCCGGTATTCGCCCACAAGACAGACAAATGCATTCTTTCCAAGGCCTGCATTCTGTGCGTCAACCATACGGAAACGGGTAACTTTCTTCTCATTTTTTGCCGTCAATTTCTGCATTTCCTCCGTACTGTATGGCAAATATTCCAGCTCATAGCGTTTTCCATCCACCATCACATAGTATTCATGGCTGGATTCCATTTTCTTAGGGCTTACATAATCTACCTGAAGATATCGTTCATCCTCGCTCACCAACACCAGCAACGGCATATCTACTGAAAATGACATCCCTTCCCTATAATCCACAATCGCTGAAACGGTTCCCGAAAACGGTGCGATCAGCTGATATCCACCTTGTTCCTCCCCTGCTTCCTCAAGCTGGTCAAGCAGGTATTTCTCCTCCAAAGCCTGCAGTTCCTTCATCTGTTTTAACTGCATTTCCAAACGCGCTGTGCTCTGACCGGAAAGTTCCGCAATCTCAATGTCAATCTCCAGATGCCGGTTATTGTATGCATTGTCCTCCCGCATCTGCGCGAGCTGCTCCTCCAAACGTTCGTACTGCTCCTTGGAATCATCGCGCAGTTCTGCCAAAACATCCCCCTTCTTCACTGCTTTCCCCGTGTATACGTTAACTTTTTCCAGTACACCCGGACGCTCAAAACCAAGCTCCTCCTGCCGAGGCAATACAACGGTCTCCATTATCTCAAGTGAGTATACATCCCGGTATTGCGCATATACATCTTCCCGCACTGCACCTGCCAACTCCAACAGCTCCGGCGCTTCCTGCACCACTTCTTTACCGCCGCCGCAGCCCGCAAGCACAAGGCAGGCAGAAAGAACCAATACCGCCAGTCTGCGAATTTTATTTTGTTTAGTTCCCATATCCATCCTCTTTCTTGATTTATCACAGCCTTGCTGTTACACCAAATGCTATTTGCGGATTACCATCTCGCCTTCTTCAAGACCTTCCTTGATCTCCACAAGCTTCGACCCGGTCAGACCCGTCTTGATATAGCGCACACTTTTCAGGCCATCCTCACTTTCGCAATACACAAAAGCATCATCCCCCGCATAGTGAACCAAACTTTTTGGCAGCGCCAGCACATCCTTGCTCTCGGCCAAGACCAGCCTTGCATATGCGCGGACACCAACAGCGACCACTGCGTCCGCATCCGTCAGCATCAGATAAATTTTCTCGTCATCCGGCGCTTCCTCCGGCGCTACTACTTCCGTCATATACACCGTACCGTTATTATCCATAAGGGCAAATTCTTTCCCCGGCGTAAAATGCTCCGCATATTCCATATCATCCATACTGAATAAGCATCTGGTCTTGTCTATGATCTTGATTGCCTCGGCACCATCCGACAGAACCTCTTCCATGATCTTACCGCGGATCATGGAGACCATACCGTCAATCCCTGCGTAGAGTTTGCAGCCCTCAAGCTCTTCTTCCAGCTTTTCCATACGCATCCCCTTGATATAGAGTGAGTCCTGGTAACCCGTGATCGTCCCTGCGTAATTCTGTTCCGTCTGCTCCACTCGCTCCTCGTACTGTGCCCGTGTCATGCCGCCGCGGTTATACTGTACTTTCAGCTCATCTAAGTCAAATGCCTTCCGTTCTTCTGCCTGGGCAAGCAGCAATGTTTCCCGCTCGATGTCATACCGCATTTCTTTGATGGCTTCTACCAGATCATCCGACACAAGCTCCGCCAGAAGGTCACCTTTTTTTACATTCTCGCCAACCCCCACATGCACATAGCTGACCATCCTGCCGGATGTCGCAAAACTGAGCGTTTCCTCTTTTGATTGCTGGTAAGTACAATAGATATCCTTCACTAACTCCACATCCTCACGTGTAACTTCCGTCAGTTCATATTGAACCGAATCCACAGCCTGCACCAATACCAAGTGCCCCCCGGTCTCCTCCGGCGGGAGCAGGCTGCATCCGCCAAACAAAAGCGGCGCTGTCATCATCATGGGAACATACTTTTTCCATAAACCCTGTTTTCTCAATTCCTTCCCCCATTTCGTTTTAAAATTTTACGGAATCCCCCTCTATTTTCTGGAAACTTCGTTTCCCATCCTCAATTATACACTATTTTTGTCATAATTTCAATGAAATATCGTACAAAACTATTGATTTTTTCTATTTATCAATTCCTTTTCCCTTCGTCTTATGCTATACTTACGGCAGCACCTCTCCTTCACAGACCAGTGGCAGGAGAGAAAATCAGCACGTGCCGGGACAGTGCCCCGGAGGTAATTCCGGGAGGCGCACGGACGGAATTACCTCCGGCAGGACATGGTACTGGGAGGGCACGTGCGGAACTATAATAGGAGGCATGGCAATATGTACACCCCAAACGAAAAACGTTATGAGAACATGGTCTATCGCCGCTGCGGTAAAAGCGGCCTGAAACTCCCGGCGGTATCCCTTGGTTTATGGCAAAATTTTGGTCATACAGGCAGCTTTTCCAACATGGAAAACATGATTCACACTGCGTTCGACCTCGGTATTACACATTTTGATCTGGCAAACAATTACGGCAACCCTTATAACGGCAGCGCGGAGGAAAATTTCGGGCGTGTCTTAGACCGCGGTATGCGGCAGTTCCGGGATGAACTTTGCATCTCAACGAAAGCGGGTTATGAAATGTGGGACGGACCATACGGTGACCGGAACGGCTCACGCAAATATTTGATTGCTTCGCTCGATCAGAGCCTAAAGCGCATGGGGCTTGATTATGTGGATATTTTTTACCATCATGTCTACGACCCGGAAACCCCGCTCGAAGAAACTGCCTTAGCACTGGATGCCATTGTGCGGCAGGGCAAGGCGCTCTATGTCGGCATATCGAATTACAACGAGGGAAAGACCGCGGACATCATGCATTATTTTAAAGAACTGCACACACCGTTCGTCATCAACCAGCCATCCTATTCCATGTTCAACCGCTGGATCGAGCATGACGGCCTTGATGAATTTGCAGCGGAGAACGGCATCGGCCTCGCAGTTTTCTCACCACTTTCCCAAGGCATGTTAACGGACAAGTACTTAAACGGCATCCCGGCGGATTCCCGCATCGGGAAAGGCAATACATGGATCGCCAACGACCTGACCGAAGAGCGCCTCGAGCGCATCCGCGCACTGAACGAACTTGCCGCGTCACGCGGGCAGAAACTTTCCCAGATGGCGCTTTCGTGGGTTCTGCATAATAAAGCTGTCACAACCGTCCTGATTGGTGCGAGCCGGCCGGAGCAGATAGCCGAAAATGTAGAATGCATTAAGAAATTGGACTTTACAGAGGAAGAAATTTCAGAGATTGAAGAAATTTTACAATGACGTACACCGCCCTTCATATACGGACGGCATAGATACCTTAAATGCCAGGATGACATATAAAAAAATCCCCCTTGGGAATTACCCAAGGGGGATTTTTTATCCTGCCCTGAAATGTCCAGGAAGCATATTACTTCTTCTTATTTTTCATGACAACTGCAACCACAGCACCTGCAACTACTACTACCGCGATAACAATACCCACGATCAGGCCTGTATTGCTGCCCTCATCCTCTGCCGGAGCGGAAGCTGCCGGAGTATTTTCCGGAGCCTGTGTCGGAGCGGTCGTCGCCGTTGCTGCCGGAGCCTCTGTCGCGGTCGGCTCTGCGGTCGGTTCCGGAGTCGGAGTCGGGTCTGCCTGCTCCACGGTGAGAGATTCCTTCGCAAGGCTTGCAACCTCCTCCGGAGTTAAGCAGCGGTCATAAATATAAAGGTTATCCATATAGCCGTTAAATACGGCATCCCATGCATTGACACCGAGATACAGCTGTGTGCCTTCCCCAACGATATCCGCGATCGGTCCCTGTGCCACAACAGAACCGTCCACATAAAGGGTAGCCGTAGCGCCGTCTGCAACCACCGTCACATTGAACCAGGTCTCAAGCTTCGCAAGGTCATTGCCGTCACGCATCAGGTCATTCCACAACGCGCCGCCCGGAACGTTCCTCGACCAAACCATCGGACCGTTTACCAGGTCCTCTTTCCAGCCAAGCGGGGAAATGCTGATCCACTGTGCATCCTCCTCGCCGCCCATGATCGAACCGTCCTCATGTACGTTCACCATGAAAACACCCGGTGTATGCTGCGAAGTCTTCTTTAAGAACCAGTCAATGGAGATCGTGTACTGGCTGCCCTTCGGTGCGGTCGGGAGCTTTACAGCATCGCCAAAACCGTAGAACGCAACCGCCTGTCCCTTAACACCTGTCTCATAGGAAGCAGCTTCCTCTTCCGCCTCAAGATGAACCATGTAACCGACGGTGTTACCAGTCTGTCCGGTAACGGCATCCGTCAGGTCGCCGTCAAATGCGTAGAAGGAAGAATAGCCTTCCGGAACGGCTGCCGTCACGGTGGAAAGGTCAACCTTCTCGTATACGACCGGCTCCGGGGTCGGTTCCGGATCCGGCTCCACAAATTCCGGCATCGCCGCGATCACCGCGTCAATATTGCAGACTTCCTTGATCTCGTCCGCCGTCAGTGCCGCATCATAGAACGTGATATCGTCAAGCTGTGCGCCCTGGCTGCCCCAGAAAGAGCCAAAACCAAGATATGCCTTTGTCGTCTCTGCGGAAAGGAACGGAAGAACATCTGCCGCATTGTATGTAGCACCATTGTTCACTTCCGGTGTCTCAACCGCAACGCCGTTCACGTAGAGAGTCTGTCCCTCCGGTGTGATAACAGCTGCATAGTTTACCCATCTGCCCTTCTGCGTGTTGAACGCTGCCGGGGCTTTCACGTCAATCCAGCTGTCGCCGCCCGCGTTAAAGCAAAGATATGGCATCGTCTCGAGCGTAAGCCTCTTCTCGCCGTCAAAGAAACCAACCAAGTTATCATATTCCCAGAACGGGGCATCCTCCGGCACATTCACCCAAACTGTGATCGTCGCCGCAGAAAGCTCCTTGCCTGCATACGGATTCGCGAAAGTCGTATAGCTCTCCGCGCCCGCTGCACCAAACTCAAGCTTCACTGTGCCGCCCTTGATCTCATCTGTCACAAGGCTCGGCGCTGCCGTCTCACCGTTTGCGGCAGCCGTCATATCCCCAAAGCCATCCTCAAAATCATAGGAAGCAATCGGAGCCGGTGCAGCCTTCACGTTCTGCGGTGCCGCGACAGAAACTGCGCTGACCAGCATCACTGCTGCACACATCGTTGCAAAAACCTTTCTTCTCATATTGAATCTCCTCCATTCAACTATACGAAAACCTAAAACATTTTAGAATTTCGTTGATTTATGATTCTATATTATACGATTTCTTGTGCAATGTCAACAACATTTTGCGATTTATTCATAAAAATAATTGCAAAATCATTAATTATTTTTTGCTGATTTAAAAAAAGGTAAAATAATCTATAAAAAGAGGCGGTATCCAAAACCCAATACCGCCTCTTTGCCATATTTACTTACATAATTTTGCCGACAAATCAAACAAGCCTCGTGCCGCACTCCTCACAAAAGCGCGCATCCGCAGGGAGCTGTATCCCGCAGGACGGACACCTTCTTGAAACAGGGCGCTGCATTTCCAGCCCCTGCCCACACTTAATACAAAAATGATTATTCTTGTCATTCAGGGCACCGCAGCAGCCGCACAGAACCGTGTGGTCATCTGCCTCCTCTACCGGGTCGATCCTTGTGCCGCAGTCCCCACAAAATACCGTCTCATCGTCCACGATATTCTCGCAATTCGGGCAGTAACGGATTCCCTTAAGGCGCAAAACCGCAAGATAGTTGTCATGGATCCTGTCATTGATCTTGTTCAGCTTTTCCACCGCCGCCGTGATCGCGAGCTCGTACCCTGCCGGTTTCTCGTAAAAATTCCGTCCGATCTCCGTGTAAAGGGGGGCAAATGATTTTTTCAGTTCCTCATTCTCCGCTTCAAGCACCGCAACCTGTCCGGCTTCCGGTGATGCCGTTCCGGGCTTCCCTGCCGCCTCCGGTTCGGGCGTTTTAACCGGATCCGAGCCACAGGCGGATCCCCCTGCGGTTTCCGTCCCCTCAGTCTCTTCCGTTACCGCGCCGCTTTCCGCAATACCGCCTGCACCTATGCACGCGGATCCTTCCATCACTATGTCAGTACCACCGACAATCTCAACTGCCCCGTTTTCCTCCCCCATAGACCGAAACCTCCCGCTCTCATTTTACGCTGCCGTCCGACAGCACAAGCCATCATCTGTTCGCATTCATCTTCTGGACGGATGTATAAATATCCGATGCAAGCTGCTGGATATCCTTATAAATCACGCCGGACTGCTTCGAGAGGTCGCCCATCTGTGAAGCAACAACTGCGAAACCCGCCCCGAGGGCACCTGCACGCCCCGCCTCAATGGATGCGTTGAGCGCAAGGATGTTCTGCTTCGAGGCAATCTTTTCAAGCGCTTTTGTCTTTGCGTTGATCGTGCCCACCATCGTTGTCGTCACACCGAGTTCCTCATCTATGACCTTGGTTCTCGTGCGGTTTTTAAACTTTTCATACTCAAAATTTACAAAATAATTCACCATGAAATCAAGCATCTTCGCTGCGGCATAAATTGCTCTTTCCGAGCGGACCGGCACCCTTTTTACCGCCGCCACATAATCACGCTCCGCAATGCCAAGCTCCCTCGCAACCGCCGCAAACTTCTCCTCGTCCGGCTCCGCCGGAAGAACCTGGCCGCCGACCATCGCGCCAAGCTTCTCGCCTTCCACAATGATATCACAGGAAAACTCCATCAGACCCGCGTGACAGCGGTATGTACCGGTACATTCATTATCACATTTTGTACAGCGGCGAAGCCCTTCCTTTGAACCGCGCGTATACCTCGCGCAAAAATCCGTAAAATTACTTCCCTCTGTAATATAATTCCCCTTATTGTCCACAGCGATGGCTGCAAGCCCTGTTGCATCGGAAAATTGGTTCTGTATATCCTGCAACAGCTTAAAATCCAAAAAATCCTTTAATTCCATCACATTTACCTCTTTCTCACACTTTTTCTGGTTGATGTACTTTGTCCGTGTTACTAACGCGCAATACATGTTCTCATTATAACATGGAGGAGGCTGTTTTTCAATATACTCTGTTTCATTTATCACATAATATTTTAAAGATTTTTGTAGAGAATCCAAAACAATCTTCCATTGCATTTTCTGGGAAATAGTGTTATTATTTTTAACAATGAGGAATCCGGGGTCACACCCTGATTTCCGTCCCCGGTTCTGCCCAGACCCAAACTTTCGGGAACAGGGTACCGGAATCTATTTGCGTGAGAAGCCGCGCCTGCACCATACTTTAAGCCTACGGCGCGTTTGCACTTGCCGCGCAAAAATACAATAATTTTTAAGAAAAGGGGAAATGAAAATGAGCAAGGGATTTGATGAACTGATCGCAATAACGGGGAGCATGAAAAAAGTTGCCGTCGCGGCGGCACAGGACGCTCCGATCTTGGAGGCAGTAAAGGCTGCAAAGGAGCGCGGCATCGCGGATGCGATCCTTGTCGGGGACGCAGACAAAATCAATGAAATTGCCGCCGAACTTAAAATGGATCTGTCCGGCTACGAGGTCATTGACGTAAAGGATACGATTGAAGCTGCACACACTGCAGTTGCCCTCGTACATGACGGAAAAGCGGATATGTACATGAAAGGCCTGATCGACACAAAGAATTTCCTGAAGAGCGTGCTGGACAAGGAAGTCGGACTGCGCACCGGAAAGCCGCTGTCCCATGTTGCCGTATTTGAACTGCCGGGCATCGACCGCCTGCTCTTTTTATCGGATGTGGCATTCATCCCGTACCCGACGCTGGAGGACAAGAAAGCGATCATCGAACACACCGTCGCCGTTGCGCATGCCTGTGGCATTGAATGCCCGAAGGTTGCACCGGTTGCCGCGGTTGAGGTCGTAAACCCGAAGATGCAGGTCACGGTAGATGCCGAGGAACTGACCCGGTTGAATGACGCAGGGGAGATCACGGGCTGCATTATCGACGGGCCGCTTTCCTTCGACCTGGCGATCGACCCGGAGGCTGCAAAGCACAAAAATGCAGAGAACCGCAAGATTGTCGGCGACGCGGACGTGATCTTGTTCCCGGACATCCACGCGGGCAACCTGATGTATAAGGCGCTCGTCCATCTGACCAAATGCAAGAACGGCTGCATCTTAACCGGCACAAAGGCTCCTGTCATCCTGACAAGCCGTTCCGACACGTTTGAGACGAAGGTAAACTCCATCGCACTCGCCGCGGTTGTCGCGCATAATTTAAAGCAGCAGTAACCGCTTCCTGCCATACTTGGGAGGGAGGTTAAAATGCTTGACACCATTTTCGAATTGGCTTTGGATGCTGTAACGGAAACCGTAGAAGCTGTTCTGACAAAGAAAATCCGGAACAAAAAAGCCGCAGCTGATAAAACAACAGAAAAGACCGGCAGGAAGCCACAAACCTGTCCAAAAAGCTCCATTGGCGGCGAAGAACCGGAAAATACCGGAAACGCAAAGTAAGATGAAGCAGTACAATAACAAATATCACAGGAGGGAAATCATCCTAATGTCCATCAAAAGCTTGATCATCAACCCGGGCTCCACCTCCACCAAGATCGGTGTATTCGAGGACGAGACCCTGTTGTTCGAGGAAACCCTGCGTCACTCCACTGAGGAGATTGCGCGTTACGCCACGATCGTTGACCAGAAGGATTTCCGCAAAAACATCATTGTTTCTTTATTAAAAGAGAAAGATTTTGATATCAATTCACTGAATGTTGTTGTCGGCAGGGGCGGCATGTTAAAGCCGATTGTCTCCGGCACTTACGCGGTGAGCGACGCGCTGCTCGCCGACCTGAAAGTAGGCGTGCAGGGACAGCATGCTTCAAACCTCGGCGGTATCTTAGCAAGGGAAATCGGGGATTCGATCGGTGTACCGTCCTATATTGTTGACCCGGTCGTTGTGGACGAGCTGATGCCGTCCGCCAGATATTCCGGTGTCCCGGAACTTCCGCGCGTCAGCATTTTCCATGCATTAAACCAGAAAGCAGTCGCAAAGCGCTACGCCAAAGAAGCGGGAAAGCCATATGAATCTCTCCGCCTGATTGTCGTGCATATGGGCGGCGGTGTTTCCGTCGGCGCGCACATTGACGGCAGGGTTGTGGATGTGTTCAACGCCCTTGACGGCGACGGCGCATTCTCCCCGGAACGCGCGGGTGCAGTCCCTTCCGGTGCGCTTGTCAAAATGTGCTTCTCCGGCAAATACACAGAGAAGGAAGTTTACAAAAAACTCGTTGGGAACGGCGGTTTCAACGCGTACCTTGGCACGAATGACATGCGCAATGTCGAGAAGATGGTGGATGAGGGCAATGAGGATGCGGCTGCGCTGCGCGAAGCATTCCTGCTCCAGGTTTCCAAAGATATCGGCTCAATGGCATGCGTGCTTGAAGGCAAGGTCGACCGGATCATTGTGACCGGCGGCATCGCATACGACAAGTACGTTGTCGGCGAACTTGAAAAACGCGCCGGGTTTATCGCGCCGTTTACCATATATCCGGGTGAGGATGAACTGCTCGCACTCGCGCAGGGAGCACTGCGCGTGATGAACGGCGAGGAGAAAGCAATGGAGTATTAAACCGGGAGGCAAAACCTTTAAAAACCAAGAACAAAGCGGGGTTTCTAATCCCGCTTTGTTCTTATTCTCTAAAACCCTGACCAGAAGGAGGGAATCCACATGCCACGCGACCCTGCCGCTGTCTCGAAAAATATGAGCAAAATCCGCAGTAAGGACACCTCCATTGAGTTGCTGCTGCGCAAAGCCCTATGGCACAGGGGCTACCGCTACCGCAAAAATTACAAGGCGCTGCCCGGTTCCCCCGATATCGTCCTGACGAAACATAAAATTGCCGTTTTCTGCGACAGCGAATTTTTCCACGGGAAGGATTGGGAGATTCTCAAACTGCGCCTTGAAAAGGGGAGTAACCCGGATTTCTGGATCAAAAAAATCGAGCGCAACTGCAAACGGGATTGGGAAAATGATAAAAAACTGCTGTATCTGGGCTACACGGTTATCCATCTCTGGGGGCAGGATATCAAAAAACATACGGATGAATGCGTGAAAGCAATCGAAGACGCTATTTGGGACGATAAGATTGAAACATTTCCGGACGAATATCCCGATTGACCACGGGGCTGTATAAACAGCCCCGTTTCCTCATTCATACATATTAAATTATCACCTACTCGCCCGTCCGCTTTCCGCCATCCTCTGCTTTTGTATCCTGACCGCCGATCTGCGACGCTCCGCCCTGCGCTCCGGCATCCATGTTCTTACCTGTGGATTTTCCGGGCTGTTCATTCTCCGGGCTTTTGCCCCCATCTGTCCCGCCTCCCTGCGGCGGCGGGGCTGAATCCATGTTTTCGGCAGGTTTTCCGCCGTTTCCCGTCGGCTTTCCAGGTATTCCGGTATTTTCGTCATCCGGATTTCCGGAAACCGTCCCGTCGGCTGAACCAAGGGTACTTTTACCTCCCGGTTCAGAAGTGGTATGTCCGTTCCCATTCCCGGTTCCGTCCCCGTCCTGTCCCGGCTCATCCGCTTCCCCATTTCCGGTCTCGTTTCCGTCCTGTCCCGGCTCACCCGGTTCGCCATTCCCGGTTCCATCCCCGTCCTGTCCCGGCTCGCCGTCCTCTGTCCCTTCTCCATCTTCCTCTGTCTCTTCCTTCGGCGGTCTCAAATCTGTATACATCACAAACTCTTTTGCCGCAAGCCCCTCGTGCAGCCGGTTCATAAATGCCTGCCAGATTCTTCCCGGATACGTATTCCCCATCAGGTCGTCCATCGCTTTCGGCATATCACAGCCAACCCAGACCGCCGCCGTATAATAAGCCGTATACCCCGCAAACCAGCCGTCTTTCTGGTCATTCGTCGTCCCCGTCTTACCCGCGGCAATCTGTCCGTCCACCTTTAATTTCCGCCCTGTCCCGCTCTCCATGACTCCCTGCATGCACGCTGTCATCATGCGCGCCGCATTTGTCATATAAATGCGTTCCGTCTTTACCTCATCACCAATCAGCACATTGCCCTGTGCGTCCGTTATTTTCACGATGCAGGTAGGCTCACGGTAAAACCCGTCATTGTACAGCGCTGCATAACCACCCGCCAGCTCCACCGCGCTGACCCCATACGTTAACCCCCCAAGCGAAGCCGCAGGGACATAATCCCTGTCCACAATGCGCTTAAAACCCATTTTCAGCAAATATGAAAGCCCGGTGCGCGGTGTCAGCTCCTCAAACAGCTTCCACGCCACCGTATTTTTCGAAACCGCAATCGCGTAACTGAGCGGTATCTCGCCCGAATATACGCCGCCGGAATTGCGGGGTCCACCTTCAAAGCGCTCATCCACCACCGTATCGTCCGGGTACATGCCCCGCTCGAACATCGGCGTATACACGATCAGCGGTTTGATCGCGCTGCCCGGCTGGCGGAAGCTCTGGTACGCGCGGTTGAGCGTATAGCCCTCACTCTCTTGGCTGCGCCCCCCGACGATCGCTATGATGCGCCCGGTACGGTTGTCAATGCATGCCGCCGAACCCTGCAATTTGTATGTTCCCGCCTCATTCGTCTCCGTAAACTCCGCCAGCCCTTCATCCACCGCCTGCTGCAGCATCTCCTGCCTGCGCAGGTCAATGGAAGTATATATGCGGTATCCGCCCGTGAACAAAGTCTTCTGTATACGGTAATAAGCATCATAATACCGCGCGTCATATTCTTCCCTGTCCGCGTCATCCAAAAATGAATTGCGGATAACAAAACCTTCCTTCTCCATCAATGCCCGGATGGCACAATAGTATGTATAGCTCTCCGCATAATCCTGTATCTCGCTTTTTTTCCGGTTCAGTGTGATTTTTTCCGCCACCGCCTGCCCGTACTCCTCCTCGCTGATCGCCCCCTCATCCCGCATCTGCAGCAAAACCTTATCGCGGCGCAGCATTGTATAGTCAAAATTCGTGACCGGGTCATAATCCGTCGGATTGTTAGGGATTGCACACACGAATGCGATCTGAGACAGGCTCAGTTCCTTTACGCTCTTCCCAAAGTATCCCATACTTGCCGCCTGAATACCGTAATAACCGTTCGCAAAATAAATATTGTTTAAGTAAAACTCCATGATCTGTGTTTTGGAATATTTCCGTTCCAGCGCCATCGCGGTAAAGATTTCCGTAAGCTTGCGCTCCCAGGTCACCTCGTTGGTCAAAAAAACAGCGCGTGCAAGCTGCTGTGTGATCGTACTGCCGCCCTGATGGATCTCCCCCTTGTTTTTAATCAGGGCGATTGCCGCGCGCACATTGGCAAGCAGGTCAATTCCGCCGTGCTCAAAAAATTTCCGGTCTTCGGTGCAGATCATCGCCTGCACCGCGTATCCCGGTATATCCCCGTAGCTGATATAATAAACATCCTTTTCGCCTTTTAACCGTGAAATCAGTTCCCCGCCCGCCGCATAGACAAGGCTCGTCTGACTGGCGCGGAAAGTCTCCACGGTAGACTGGCGCACAAGGCTGTTTGCTTTCGACTGGTAGGAGAGCAGCTGTTTCCCGTACTTGGCATAGAACCAGATTGCCGCCACAAGCACCGTCACCATCAGGATTGCAACCAACGAGAGCAGTACATACTTCATCCCGCGCAGCAATCCGTGCAAAAAACCTCCGCGCATCCTCTTCCTGCCCGCGTCCTTTCCTGTACTCCTCTCTTCCGGCCTGCTGCCTTCCATCGTCCTCGCCAAGTGCATCTCCCTCCCTTCCATAACAATAGAACCCGCAATATCCCTACCAAAATTCTATCATACTTACTCCAAAAAAGAAAGTCCCCCGCGCTATTCCAGCGGAGGACTTTTCTTCCAATACTGCTTTATTACTGCATCATATCCATCAGGAACGGGAATTGTATCATCAGCTGGCTCAAGTCGCCCATCAGCTTCTCCTGATCCAGCCCCGTGCTCCACTCTTCCTGATCCACATAGGAAGACGGCACCTCATAAGATGCGAACTCACGCTTCTTCGCATTCAGCTTTAACGAGCCAAGTTCCATCCCCGAAATCGAAATGGAAGCCGTCAGGTCAAAATCCCCCTTCTTGGACTCAAGCTTACCTGCCACGATAACCCCTGTAGCATTTATGTCAAAATCAAGAGCCAGATGATCGTTTGCCGAGAGGACTTTCAGCTTTAATACCATGCCATCCAATGTCATGGAAAGATCAACAGAATTTTTTGTGTAATTATCATACTCAATCACAAAATTCTCGTCCGCAAAAATCGTAATCTTACCCTTCTGGGCGGACTCTTTTTTCGAAGATGCAATCGGCGTATCCTTGCCATCCGGATCCACGCCGTACAGATAAAATCCCTTCTCTGTCGAAATATATACCAGGGCGATTGTTTCGTCATCTTTTACAGCCTGGAACTCCCAAGCGTACTGACCCTTTTTGCCGACATAATAATTTGCACTGAAAGAATCCAGACCGTCTTCGGCAGCGATAAATTCCTGCACCTGAAGCTTCGGGAATTTCTTCAGTTCCTCCACAAGCAGCCGGATGGCATCATTGACTTCTTCCATCTTTGCCGTCGTGATGTATTTGTCACCCGTCACCTTGTAATCGCCAATACCGATCGTCTGCTTTTCTTCCTTGCCCTGATACTCGAATGCATCCACAAACTTAGCGGAAAAGCTCTTCCACATATCAAGCATATCCTTTGCTGCCGGCATACCCTCATTCACTGCCGCAAGCTCAGCCGCATAATCCTCAAGCGACTTTCCAAGGATGTCCTCAAAAGAAATACCGGCAAATTTCTCGGAATATGCTGGGAAGTTAAAAAATACCCTTTCCTGCGTGACAACAGCCTCCGCGGTGATCACATCCTGCTCATTCAAGAGCATGGTGCCCTCCATCCGCATCTGGGCAGCTTCCTTTACGTCCATGCTCAGCTTTAATCCCAGCGAACTCAAACCCTGCATATTGTAGCTGGACGCGATCTGCTCCCCGATCTTGACCTCCGCCGTCATATCATATCCCACATTCTCCGTTGATATGGTATTCTTATCCGCCTGTGACAGGGCATCCGTAACACGGTCTGCAAACTCTTCCAGCTTTACCTTTACCAGTCTTTCCGGCGCGATCCCAGAAACCCCATCATCCTTGCTTCCACAGCCCGCAAAGCCCGCGCACACAAGTACAAGGCAGAGCATAAGGCTCAAAATCCTTTTTTTCATAGTCTCCCTCTTTCTGCACCGCTTTTAACAATACCGTTCGTGGCAGCAATGCCCACACCACAAAACGGCAATGGAACGCCTGTATAAAAGGCTTCCATTCTATCTTTTATACAAATAATATTATACACGCTCTTCGTTTTTTGTCAATAAAATCAACTGTTTTATAAAGTAATCTTAATTTTTCTCCCCACTGCCGGACGGGTCTTACCCGCAGCCCCATATCGCCGGCAGACCAATTTCACTCATTTTTAATGCTTTTTTTCTTGCATATTCCATATTTTCTGTTATGATATTAACTCGAAACAGATTTAATTTGCAAATGCACCAGACATGCACACATTTATAACATATAGAAGGGATGGGAAACTTGATGAAACTCGTAAAGCCAACCGTACCATCGGCAAAACAATTTTTCAGCAGACCTATGATACAGATTTTCACCATTGCCGCCGCACTTAACCTTTGTGTGGACAGCTTTTCGCGCGAATCCATGTTCCTTGCCATCGGCGCGATTTTTTCCTCCCCACTCGTTTTTCTTTATAACACGTTGATCATCGCGATCACGCTGGCACCGGCACTTTTTTTCACCCGCCGCATCTTTTTTTACGCAATTGCGGCGTTGCTGTGGATCATCATTGCCGTCACCGACTTCGTCCTGCTGCAGTTCCGCACGACACCGTTTACCTTTGTCGATATGACCATGATCCAGTCCGCGATCAATATCTGGGACCATTACCTTTCCGTCTGGCAGCTGGCTCTGATTGCCCTGCTGCTTATCGCCGCCATCGCCGGCTGTGTGATTTTGTTCCGGAAAGTGAAAAAAATCCAAAAACTTCCGGCATTGCGCGTGTCAAAAAGTATCATCTTGATGCTTGCCTGTGCTATCGTCGCGACAGAAGCCGGAACCGCACTCGGGCTTCTGTCAAAAAATTTCGGCAACCTTGCGGATGCTTACCACGAATACGGTCTTCCGTACTGTTTTACAAGCAGTATATTTAACACAGGGATTAACAAACCAAAAAAATATTCGGATGAATACGTCCAGCAGATTATCGAGGCGATTGAAAACGGAACCCTAGTCACCTCCACAGACAGCGAGCCAACCACACTTCCTGCACCGGACACTGTACTACCGCCGCAGGCTACCGCTGCCCCTCAGGCTACACCCGTTCCTACCACGGCACCGGAACCAACGGGGAACATTTTAACACGGCAGGAAAAACCGAACATCCTCTTTTTGCAGCTGGAATCCTTCTTCGACCCGACCACCATTGCCGGCTCCGTCTTCACGGCGGATCCCCTGCCAAATTACCGCCGCCTGATGGAGGAATACACCTCCGGCAACCTGTATGTGCCGAGTGTCGGCGCAGGCACTGCAAACACGGAATTTGAGGTGATCACCGGGATGAACCTTGATTTTTTCGGCCCGGGTGAATACCCTTATAAAACGATCTTGTTGGATACTGCCTGCGAGAGCATCGGCTATGTGCTGAAAGACCACGGATATGGCACACATGCCATCCACAACAACGATGGCACCTTTTACGGCAGGCACCTCGTGTTCCCGAACCTCGGCTTTGACAGCTTTACTTCCATTGAATATATGAACAATGTCCCGCGCACGCCGCTTGCATGGGCAAAGGACGAAGTGCTTATCAACGAGATCAACAAGGCGCTTGACGCGACAAAGGAGCCGGATTTCGTTTATACCATCTCTGTTCAGGGACATGGCAGCTATCCGGACAGGGCAATCCTGGAAAGCCCTGCCATAGACCTGACGCTTCCGGAGCACTTGGAAGATTTGTATTACCCGCTCCTGTATTATTCAAACCAGATTTACGAGATGGATCTTTTTGTTGCCAGCCTGATTGAATCGCTCGAAAACCGCGGCGAGGACACCGTTCTCGTCATGTATGGCGACCATCTTCCGGGCTTTAAGCTTACGGAGGATGATCTTAGCGGCAAGAGCCTGTTCGCCACACAGTACGTCGTGTGGAGCAATTTTGACCTTGGCGCAGAACACATAGATTTGGAAGCATACCAGCTCTATTCCTATGTACTTGACCGCTTAGGTATCCATGACGGCATCATCAACGGCTTCCACCAGACACAAAAAAATTCCGAATTGTATCTGGAGGAGTTAGAAATATTGGAATACGACATTCTTTACGGAGACCAAAACTGCTACGAAGGCAAAAACCCTTACGAACCGACCGATATGAAAATGGGCATCGACCCGATCAACCTTGTTGGCATCCGCGCGTTTGGAAGTGCGGACAGCGGCGCAGGCGGGAGTGAAATGCCGCCGGATATCAGCCTGATACCCGGAAATAAGGGGACTGACGGTTTTGGCAATGATGCCGCAGATGGGCAGGCTTCCTCCGGCAATATAGGAGACAGCCCTGCAGGCGGCCAGGTTCCGTCCGGTAATGTAAGCGGGAACGGTACGGACAATCCGAACCCGTCAGCCAATATTAACGGCACAGACAGCCAGACCCCGTCCGGTAATGCGGGTGGAAACGGGGCAGGCGGTCACAGTACAAACGAAAGCGGTGCCGGGGACGAACCGGCCCCGACACCAAAAAAAGAAGAAGACGGCGGTGGGTTCTGGTCCATCTTCGGCAAAAAAGAGAAACCGGAAACCCTCTACACTGTATTTTTCCTCGGCTCCGGCTTTACGCCGTACAGTTACGTACAGGTAGACGGAAAAGAGCTTGCGACCATGTTCGTCAGTGATACCGTCCTCACCGCCCTTATGCCGCTGCCGGACATCGGAACCGAGATCACTGTTGTCCAGCACGGTCCGGATGAACAGATATTAAGCGCCTGCAAACCACTTACCATCACCGGGCAGATGTTAAGGGACATCTTCCCGAAAGAAAACCCGGAATTGGAAGGCGAAGACTGACCGTGAACCGCTCACCCCAGTGCCACGTCCAGCACCATCATCGCAAGAAAGCCCACCAACGCGCCGATCGTGCCGATTTTTACCCCCGATTCCACATGTGCCTCCGGAATCAGCTCCTCAACCACCACATAAATCATCGCGCCCGCGGCAAAGGAGAGCATCCACGGGAGCACCGCCTTGACGGAACCCGCAATCAGCACGGTCAGGATTCCCGCTACCGGTTCCACAAAGCCGGAGAGTGCCCCATAAAAAAACGCCTTTCCCCGGCTGATATTTTCCTGGCGCAACGGAAGTGCAATCGCCGCCCCCTCCGGGAAATTCTGGATGCCAATACCGACGGCGAGCGCGATCGCTGATACCATTGTCACGCTCGCTGATTCGCTTCCCTGTGCCACCATTGCGAACGCCATGCCGACCGCCATACCTTCCGGTATATTGTGCAGGGTCACTGCCAAAAACAGCATTGTCATTTTCTTGGACAAATGCTGCTTTCCGCCTGCCCCCTCCATCGCACGCATTTTTTCCATCTTCTGTGCATGGAGCTTTTGCAGCACAAAATCCACGGCCAAGAAGAATACTGCACCGAACAGGAAACCGCCGCCCGCCGGAATCACGCCGGACTTCCCCTGCGCCGCCGCCTCCTCAATCGCGGGCAGAAGCAGCGACCAGACCGATGCCGCAACCATCACGCCGCCCGCAAATCCCATAAAACACTTTAACAGCGACTGCTTCATCTGCCTGCCAAACAAAAAGACCATTGCCGCCCCGAGGACGGTCATAAAAAACGTGAACCCGGTACCGAGAACTACCGGGAGAAAATCTGCTAATTTCATAGAATTCCTGTAACCTCCATATGCAAAAGAACTGCGTACCGATGCCAGTACACAGTCCCATTTTCTCATTCTATAAAATTATATGCATCCGCCGGACTTTCGTTCCCTCAGATCCCCCGCGGCAGCCGGGAAGTATCAAATCCACTCAAACTGCAGCGGCCATTAGGATACCTATTCAAACCGCATTGACTGCACGATCCGCTTTACGCACTCCTGCAGCTTTGTTTCCTGCCTGTCCACATTCATTATCATCAGATATTGGTTCGGGAAATAATAATCATATCCCCGGTCACTTGGTATCTCGTAAACCATTTCCTCAAAATCCTCTACGTTCAGATAATAATAGTGATCCCCTGTCCGCTCTAATATTCTCCCTCCGTTATCCGGATAAACCTTAAAGAAGTTGTCCGCGTCAAAATATATGGAACAGCCGTCACCTTCCGCCTTGATCTCGACTCCTTCCGGCACCTGTAAGGACATACGGATTGATTTGTTCCAAATGTGCAGCGTTATGAACTCCCGTTCCAGAATATCCTTTCCTGTATCACTCTTAAGATCAAAATCACGGGAACTTGCGCTTGCCAGAAAATCTGTTATAATCTTTTCATTCGTATCAAACTCGCCCCCCAGCATCGAGAGGCCGATATGGTATTCTCCCCCAAGGCCATACACGCACCCTGTATAAAACGGGACGATGCCCCCCGTGCCGTAATGCGGCTCACTCTCCCGTATGTAGTATTCCCATTGCCCTGCCGTGCCATCCCGGAACGTAAACGGCTCACAAACACGGTCGCTCCCGCCAAGCCCCCCTTTCCCCGAAAAAACAGTAAGCTCAAAAAAATTATCTTCCCCGTCTTTATCTTTTTCCCCCACCCCTACAAATGTTACGTAGCGGAAATGCTGCTCGTGATAATCCGTATCTTCATAATAGTCATAATCATCTACCGGTGTTAAGAGATAGCGCCAGTTTTCCGGCACGTCCACGGCAAAAACCAGATCATCCCGCAGCAAAAATGCATGGCGCTCCGTCTCCAAGCCGACTTTTGAAAAAACCTCTGACCCGGCTTCCGGCACAGCCTCCGAATCCGTCCCCGGCATGACTTCCGGTACGACCTCAACCGTACAGGTATATTCCTTCCCATAAACAACTGCGGTGATCACTGCTGTCCCCTCTTTTAACGCTGTCACCCTCCGGTCGCAAAAGCCCTCCCCTGCCCCAAGGCGAAGCACGGTATCATCGCTCAGGCTCCAGTCCGCATCCGCACCACTGTTAAAACGCAGCACATAATCCTCCCCGACATGCAAGGTCAGCCCTGTCCTGACCAACTGCAGGGCTTCCAGTCTCCAACCGTCTTTCTCCGCTTCCTTTACCAGTGGGTTTTCCTCTGATAAATCGGTCGTGTAAAGACAATATTCCTCCCGGTCAAAGCTTTCATCGTCCACGTGCCTCAATATATAGTCTAAATCTCCGGCAGCCGGCGGAAGCGTCATTTTCAATCCCCCACAAAAGTAAAAAGCACCCCATTCCATCACGCAGTTTTGCGGAATCGTAACTTCTTTTAAGCTACAGGCGCAAAAACACCCCTCGGGAATTTTTTCAATATATTGCGGCAGCCGGAGCTCGCACAAACTCCTGCAGTAACTGAATGCCTCACCTCCGATCCTTTCTACGGAATCCGGAATATAAACCTTATCCAACTGATCACAGCCATAAAAAGCCCCATTGCCGATCTCTGTCAACGTATCCGGGAATATCACGCGGGTAATCCGGTCATTTCCCGCAAACGCGCTCTCCATGATCACGTTGATTCCCTGCGGTATTTCCACGATCCCCTCTGCCTGCGGCCAGAAGAACAAAACACTGCCCTGAGTATAAAGCTCCCTGCACTCCGCCGCAATTCTTTCATAAAACAAGGTGTCCTTAAATGTAGACTGCCCCACGCTTTTCGCTTTCTCCAAACCGGTTATTTCGACCAACCCGGAATGCATAAACGCCTCAATCCCAAGCTCCTCTGCCGAAGCCAGATCCACCTTTTTCAATTTCCCGCACTGCGCAAACGCACAAGTACGGAGAATTTTTACCATATGCAGGTCGATGCTTTCCAGATTAAAACACCTCGAAAACGCATAATCCCCTATGATCTCAAGCGTCTCCGGCAGCGTAACCTCCTTCAGTTTATTGCAACAGTAGAATGCGAAGCCCCGGATCTCCGTCACTCCCTCCGGAAGCCGAACACTTGTAATCTCCGAATTGTCTGCAAACGCCCTTTCCCCGATTACAGAAACCCCCTCCGGAACGACAACCTCTTTCCCGGTTCCCTCATAACGCACCAATACGCCGGATTCCACAACAAACTCCCCCGGGAATCCCGTGATGTCATCCGGAGGAAGCATGTCATTTTGCACCGATTCCCCCATCGCGGCAAGCGGCTCCTGCAAATCCCGCACAATCCCGGAACTGCCCGTTTCCTTCCCTGCCTTCCCGGTACAACCCTGTGCAAAAACGCAAAACGACAATAATGTAACAGCAAATAATTTTTTCACCATAAACTCCCCCCAAAATGAAATATTATCCAAAGCAGATCAACGGAACGTTCCGTCTTGCATATTCCCGCATCACAACGTCCTTTTATCCACCCGCGCCCAGACCAACCGTTATTTCCAGGGAAATAATAACCTCTTCCAACATTTTCGTTTTTCTCCGAAAGCTGTCCCGCGGTGTCCTCCTTTTTCGAATTTTCTTCCGTTTTTGGTGTACACAAGCGCTGCACATCAATAATGTGCATAACTCCGAAAAATCCCTAATATGTATTCCCCTTTTCCCTATAATACAATTTACTTTCTTCTTTGTCAAATTTTTTATGAACTTTTTGGCCAAAATGATATTTTTGTGCTATTTAATGTTTCGATTATGCCCTCACTTTTATCTTTTCTGGTGATTATTTCCGTAACTGTTACACCGCATGGTATTGTAACATCCACGATCTCCTTGTTTCCCATAAAGGCAAACTGACTGATCGATGTCACATTGTCCGGTATTACGACCTTGGCATCGTGTCCCCGGTATTCTACAAGATGACCGTCCTCAATGATAAAATCCCCCGTATTTTGTTCTTCATCCACTTCCATATCCTTCTCAGAATTTACTTCATCCGTTATTTCTGGCTGCGAGGCATAAGTGATCTGACGATGGGGAAACAGCAAAAATACTGACATGCCAAATATGGCCAATCCCATAGATTTTCGTTTCATAATCCTCCCCATTCCTTTCTCAAGGGCATACACCGTAAGCATGCCATAACCAAACTGCTTCCTCAATGCTACTTCTCCACAACCTCCACCTTACAGGTATACTCCTTCCCATAGATCGTCGCCGTGATCACTGTAGTCCCCGGCTTCTTCGCGTAGATGTTCCCGGTGGTTCCGACCGTTGCGACGGATCTCTTGCTGGATTTCCATGCGGCCTTCGCGTTGCTGTTGAAACGGAGAGCATATCTTTCACCAATATGAAGGATAAGTTCTACATCACCCAAGGCAAGTTCCTTTACTTTTCCAGAACGCATAAGCTTCTTCCATGCAGCGTTCTGTGAAATCCGCTCCGTATCTGTGATATAAAAAACAGTTGTTCCATTTTCCGAAAACGTATCAAAACCCGGCGGAACAGTGATCTGCTCACAACTCGGTGGGATATCAAAATTTTTAAAAGAAGTTATATTTTCTGGCAAAGTCAAAGTTTTTAATTTGTTGCATCTTCCAAAAACACCATCTTCACACTTTCTTGTATTGTTCGGCAGGCGAATCTCGCAAAGCTGTGTGCAATTCACAAATGCATCCGTTTTAATACTAACTCCCAGCACAGAATCCTCCATCCGTACCCACTTCAGTTTTCCACAATTTAAAAAGGCTCCTTCCCCGATTTCCGTAACAGAACCCGGAATGTTGACCGAAGTTATTCTGTTGTTCCCCTCAAACGCATATGCTGCAATTTTTTTCACAGTATCTGGGATTGTTACTTTCCCAGTACAACCCTGTCCGGAAAGCAGTATACCGTCCACGATCCAAAATGCATTTTCACCACTCCCATATTCTTCCCAATATCTGCCGTTTCGAAATGCGTTGCCCCACATTTCCGGTATGTGCTCCAAATCGCTAAAATCAGCGCCTGTACGCGAAAAGGCATTATTCGAAATTATCTTCACAGCAGAAAGGTCAATACTCTTTAGGCTCTTGCAGTTTGCAAATGCCCCGTCTCCAATTGTATGCAGGCTTTCTGGCATGGACACATCCTCAAGGGATGTACAGCCAAAAAATGCAGACATTTCTATTTTCTCCAAACCTTCCGGCAATATAAGATGAGTCAACTTTATATCCCCTTCAAAGGCATTTTCCCCAATATACCGCAAACCTTCCGGCAACCGCACATTCTCAAGGGATGTACAGCCAAAAAATGCAAAACCGCCGATACTTCCCACACCCTTCGGGATTATAACCTCCACGATATCCGTATTACACATAAAAACTTCATAAGCAATCTCCGTCACACCTTCTGGAATTTCCACTTTGGCATCATGCCCTTTGTATTCCACCAAGCGGCCATTCTTAATGATAAAATCCCCTGTGTCCTGTTCCTTATCACCTTCATTTTGTGCTGCATTTGTTTCCAATGACTGTGTAAATGGAAATAAAATACTCATAATAAGAAGTATCTTAAATATTAATTTCATTTTCTTTTTCATCATTTTCCCCCTTTTTGTTGATTTTTTCAGGCAGGTATTTCATTAATTGAAATACCTGCCATTCTGTAGATAAATTCAACGTTCTTTCGTCATATCATCAATTGCCGCTTTATGATTCAGATAATACCCAGGATCAACAGCCTTAATATATTGATCCAACCGTCCTAATCTAAATTCAGTATTTTTATATACAGAACTGGTTGCTATATTGTAAAAATCGGAAACAGATGCAACCCTCTGGCGTTTAATATGAGATACTACATATCGTGCCATCAAGCTTGCACATTCATATCTGTTCGGACATATACTCGGATTATCTGCTTTGTTTACAGGTCTATGACCAATTAATTCTCCTGTTTTTACATCAAACGCATTATGCGCAAATAAATCTGTAACCGTATGTAATGCCATTCCATAAATAAACAATCCTTGATTTTTCTTAGTATTCTCAATAATCGGTTTTCTGTTATCATTATGTTTAGCAAAAACCGTATCCCAACTCATAATGCCATTCGTGCTATCCGTATTTAATGCAGAATCCCCAATAAAACAGTTTTCAAGCTGAGTTCTGGATTGCTCTACACACCAACCCGAAGCATGACTTTTGCAGGAACTAATACAAGTAGCGGATATGGTATGCCGAACAGCTGCTGGGCTACTCCCATTGTATACTTCAGAAGCAATCTCGGTCAAATATATATAAGAATAAACATAATTTGAGAAATACTTAAAGCCCTCTTCTTCTGGCTGCTTACTGGTAAACCCATGCAATTCCGGATAAATTCTCATGTCTGTGAAATAAACATCCGTCATCCTAGCTCCCCACTTCACTACCGCAAGCCCAGAAGTTGATAGTTGGTTTCCCGAATCAATGCTGGTTTCTTCCGCAAGTAGCTCATGATTATCTGGAGCCCAGCTTCCCTCAACATACACCACATCCCCAAACTCTTCCACCGGCTTCTCATTCACCGCAAGCGCCCCGTCCGCAACCGCGTCCCTCACCTGTTCATTCAGCACATCCGCGTCTTTTGCATACACTTCCCGGAACGCATCATACTGGCTTAACGCGAAATTCAGATCCACCAGACCATTCCCATACTCATAATCCTCACCGTACTGGTTCGCCGAAAACGCAAGCAGGGAACGGATGAAATCCGCGGAAACCGACTTATCCTTCTGCCAAAGTACAGAAGCTACTGCCGTGACATGCGGTGCCGCAAGGCTCGTCCCACCGACAACGCACACACCACCGAACGCACCGGTCGATACGATCTGCTGTCCCGGTGCAACCAACTCCAGCTCATCGCCGACCGCGCTGCCTTCGGCGCGCTCGCCCTTCGCATCCACCGCACCGACCGCGACCACCTCATCATAAGCAGCCGGGTATTCCACCACGCCATTGTTGCCTGCCGCTGCCACAATCAGGATGCCAGCATCGTAAGCCCGTTTGATCGCTGCATGGATCTCCTCCACATCCACCGCCGTGCCAAAACTGATGTTGATGATATCCACATCCTGACTGATTGCCCAGTCAATCGCCTCAACCACACGGCTTGCCGGTGCCTGTTTGTCTGCGTCGAGTATCCTCGCCGAATAAAGCTGTACACCCGGGTTGATGCCTGTGATCCCCTCGTCATTATCCTTCGCGGCAATGATCCCTGCCACGCTCGTGCCATGCCCGGAAATATCCTCGTAGATCACTGAGATATCATCCTCGCCCGGGACAAAATTCTTGCGCATATACACATCAATGTCGCTTGTATAATCCACACCGGAATCAAGGATGGCAACCTTTACCAGGTCAGCCGCCACTGCCACGCCGGTTTCGCTTTCTGCACCTCCCACCGATACGATATTCCAGAGCTCCTCATGGTCGTCCACCGAGTTTACGGCGGAAATTTTCTCATGCTTTTCCTTGTCCAGCTTCTTCGCAAGCTTACGTTCTTCCTTGTGTTGCTCCTTGTCCGCTTTGTCCTGCTCTTTCCCGTCCTTCTTGTCTTGCTTATCCTGCCCCTTCTGGTCTTCCTTATCTTCCTTTTCCTTCTCCTTCGCTGCCTTTTCCGCCTCTTTTTCTGCTTTTGCGGCAGCCTTCTCTGCTGCTTTCTGCTCCTTTCTCGAACGCGCGATGTTCTCGGAGTTCCCGTCCTTCTCGGAAACCACCAGAAGTTCGCCGTATTCCTGTACCTCCTCCGTCACCTGCCCGGAAGGGCACTCATCCCCGGCTTCCCCAATTTCCTCCGGCACACCTGTCAGGCTCGTTGCACCTGCAGCACCCGCTTCATCCCCTAGTGCTTCCTCACCCATAGCGTCCGTGGTCTGCGCCTCCGCCATGCGTTCCGCCGCTGTACTGCCTTTCGCCCTCACCGTGATGCCCGACATCCCGCCAAATACGACGGAAAGCGCGAGCCCGAAAGCCAGACACTTGTTTACAAGTCTCTTTTTAAACATATTACTCCTCCATTCTTGGTTTGTCAAATATTTTTCCAAACCATTCTGACCAAATCCGGCATTTTGCTTTTTGCCACATTTGGCATCAACGTGTTGCGCTTATAAAGCTACCATTTTCCGGCATATACCAGAATGACTATATCCTTGGGAAATCCAAGAAAATAGTCAACAAAGTTTTTGTCTTAATAATAGTTTCTATATTTTTATGTTCTCTCTTTTGTTATAACTTACTTTTACTTGATATTATAATCAATAAAATTATTTCGAAATCCCGCTTATATCTTTACTTTCTCACAAGCAAACACATTAGTGATTCATTTAATTTGTTTGAGTTTATCTTTATTAAATTATTTCCCCACCTTAGCTCTGTCTTTCTATAAAATCGCGCTTTTTCTAACATCCATACTCTTTCACTACAACATGAAACAATCTGCACCCCAGTTAAAAGCATTTCACAAGACAACAAAACAAGCAGCATCCGTACGTGTTTTCTAAGCACGATCTATTTTCCTGCTCATTCATCTAGCTTCGACCCAAAAACACCATCAAGGGCTTATTCCTTTGCGAACTGCAAATACCGGTCCAGCAAAAACAAATGCGGCAAACACTCTCATTTACCCACTGAGTGTTTGCCGCACAAAGCTATGATCAAACCAATTTTAAACGCTATCCTCCCGAGTCCCCTGGATCCTTCCCAACACTTCTCTCAACCTTTCCCCATCCTCCCAAAACTTTCCCCATTCACTGATCCGGCAAGCCTGCTGTAACCACTTTATGCCGTATTCCGCATTCTTTCCCGTTTTTCCGGCAATTTCAAATTTTACTGCGAGCATTCTGTGCAGCGCTGTAACCTTTCCCAAACCCAGCTCCTCCCGCACAACCGCATCCGCATGGTTCTTTGCCTCTTCCAACTGCCCCATGCCCACAAAACAACTGCATAAATTAACGGCACATAAATGCATGTTCTTAAAGTGAAACCTCCGGTTCTCCTCTGTCCTCCCATACGTCCGCATCATCCTTTCCGTCATCGCAAGCGCATCCTCTGCTTTCCCGCAACGGTTCATGAATGTGCAAACCTGATTGAACAGATACATTTCATTCCAAAACGGAAGCCTCCGATACCGATCCCCGCCATTTTCTACATTGTCCAGATGATATGTCAGCTCCAAAAGCTTCTTGGCCTCCGCCAAGGCTTCCTCACCGCTAATCTCCCCGCTGTAAAATGCCCTCTCATTCTTCATGCCAAGCACCAACTGCCGGTTACATTTTTCTGTCATGTCCACCGACTTTTCGAGCATATACAACTCATGTGCCGCTTCACGGTACTGTCCCCCTGCCAAAAGCTTCTCAACATCCCGCTCAAGTTCCAGCACCAGGTACTCATCCGTCGCCAGATTCCCATTGCAGCGTGCCCTGTCAATCCCCAGGCGCTCCATCATCTGCGAAAACTTCTTCCGGCCGGAATTTCCCTTACCATGCTCAATACGGGAAAGATTCTCCACATTCATGTAGATGTCTTCAATCATCACCTCCTGCGACATGCCGCGCCATTTGCGCTCTGCCGCAATGATCTCACCCTCGGCAAAGCACTGGCGTGACCGGAATGTATAATACAATTTATTTACACTGTCCACCGGAATCTGAAACTCGCCAAAAAGCGCCTCCAAATTTTCTTTATGTAAATTGTAATACTCCGCACCTTTATGATCTCCCAGCCCCTGGCACGCTATGCTCATCTGTTCCAATAGCGGCTGCACACAGACCAGCATACCATATTCCCGGTTAATATCCAGTATTTTACGGTGCATTTCCGCACATGCCAGAAAATCCCCTTTTTCCAAATACCGCTCCCCAAGCAGCATACCTGTTTTGGCAAGAAATTGTGCCCCCAACTCGTTATTTCCCATATTCTTTACCAAATAACGGTAAAGTGCCGGCAACAGACCAATCGGTTCCTCACACTTCCCACCCAGATCTTTCACATACAAATAAAGCAGGATATTTTCAATCTCCGACATCGCAAGGAGTTTTTCACCCCCGTCCAGCTTCCGCGCAAGCTCCCCATTACACAACTGTGGAAATGAAATTGTCAGCTTGATGGCTTTCATAAAATGTACGGCGGCTGTCTCAAGCTTTGCTGCCTGGTGCTTTTCCCCTCCCGCAAAATCCTTCCTTCCGTTTCTCATATACTCCTCCAGAGCCAATATCCCCCGGAGCTTCTCCTCATACATACGCAAAAACCTGTTCCTGCCCGCAGGATTTTCCCTGCAGTACTCCCAAAATATCCTCTTTGCCTCCAAAGGTCTCCCAAACCGCAGGGCTTCTTCCATCCGGTCACGCAGCGTTACCCTCCGGTATTCCTCCGCCGTCAGTATATAAGCCAGCCTTTCATCCGATTTCCCCAATCTCTCCAGCAAGGAAACAAACAGAAGCATATCTATCTGCGCCTCCTCCTCGATCATAAAAAGCTTTTGGTCGGAGCATAAACCATCACATAACATCCTTTTTGTCATATTTGCCCTTGACCTTAAATATTGGATCTGTTTTCCCATACTTCCAGGCTTCATATTTTCCTCCCTTGCACAAGCCGAAAGTTTCCGCATCCCGCATCCACAATTCCGAACATACCTTTATTTTATTTACCGCATCTGTATTCACTTCATATATATTATAACCGAACAAATCCAACTATTCCATATATTTCAAGCAAAATCGACAAGAAATATTAAACATGAAATTTTTCAACCGTAATGTCATCTGATTGAGAAGGGGCTAAAAAAACCGCGGAATCCGGTACAATGTACCAAATTCCGCAGCCATCCTATACACTATTCTTCGTCTTACTTCCCGGCCCGCAGCGCCCTCGTTGCATTCAGCACCGCGATTACCATCACACCGACATCCGCAAAAATCGCCCACCACATATTGACATACCCAACCGCACCAAACCCAAGGCAGGCAAATTTTACTGCCAGTGCAAACACAATATTCTGGTGCACGATCCCAAGCGTCCTCCGCGAGATCCGTATCGCCTCCGCGATCTTTTCCGGATCGTCGTCCATCAGCACGATATCCGCTGCCTCGATCGCCGCGTCCGAGCCGAGAGCCCCCATTGCGATCCCGATGTCCGCGCGGGAGAGTACCGGGGCATCGTTGATGCCGTCGCCAACAAAGGCAAGCTTCTCCTTCCCGCCCTTTGCCGCAAGCAGCGTCTCAACCTCCTTCACCTTATCCGCCGGGAGCAATTCGCTTCTTACCACGTCAACACCAAGCTCCTTCGCCACTGCTTCCGCAACGGGCTTAGCATCGCCGGTCAACATGACGACCTGCTTCACCCCGGCTTCCTTTAAGCCCGCTACCGCCGCCGCCGCATTCGGTTTTGCCACATCGGCGATCAGGATATAGCCTGCATAGCTGCCGTCCACTGCCACATGCACCTGTGTGCCGGTTTCCTCCGGCCTTTCGCAGGTAAGCTTCAGGCTCTCCATCAATTTCGCATTGCCTGCCGCCACAAAACGCCCATCCACGAATGCCTGCACGCCGTGCCCGCTGATTTCCTCTACGCCCTGTACGCGCGCCATATCCACGGGTTCCCCATGCGCCTCCTTCAGGCTTCTGCTGATCGGATGGCTGGAATAGCTCTCCGCATACGCCGCCAGCCGCAGCAATTCCTCTCCCGCGATATCGCCCGCAGGTACAATCCGCGTCACCTCAAACACACCCTTCGTCAGCGTGCCCGTTTTATCACACACAACATACTTTGTCTGTGACAGCGCTTCCAGATAATTCGACCCCTTCACCAATATCCCCCTGGCCGACGCGCCACCGATCCCCCCGAAAAAACTGAGCGGGATGGAGATCACCAGAGCGCACGGACAGCTGATCACGAGCGTGGTCAGCGCGCGGATCACCCATCTCGACCATCCGGCAGGATTGCCGAGCAGCAGATTGACAAGCGGCGGCAGCACCGCCAATCCCAGCGCGCCGATGCAGACAGCGGGAGTATAATATTTCGCGAACCGCGTGATAAAATTCTCCGAGCGTGATTTTTTCATGCTGGAATTTTCCACAAGGTCAAGAATCTTTGTCACAGTCGATTCCCCGAACGGCTTAACAGTCCGGATATAGATCAGGCCGGACAGGTTCACGCAGCCGCTGATCACCTCGTCCCCCTCCTTCACCTCGCGCGGCAGGCTCTCACCCGTCAAGGCGCTGGTATTCAGCGTGGAAGCGCCCTGTGTGACCACACCGTCAATCGGCACTTTCTCCCCCGGCGAAACCACGATCACCGTCCCGACCTCCACCTCATCGGGATCCACCTGTACAAGTTTCCCATCCTGCTCGACATTGGCATAATCCGGCCGGATGTCCATGAGCTGCGCTATATTTTTGCGGCTCTTCCCGACCGCGTAACTCTGAAACAGTTCACCGATCTGGTAAAACAGCATGACCGCCACACCCTCGACATACTCGCCGAGAACCATCGCGCCCACCGTCGCGAGTGCCATCAGGAAATTCTCGTCGAACACCTGCCCGTTAATAATACCGAGAACCGCTTTGCGCAGGATGTCATACCCGATCACCAGATACGGGACTAAGAACAGCAAAAGCTCCACATACCGGTTTTCCACCGGGAGCAATTTAAAAACAACGAGCAGCACCGCCGACAAAACGATGCGGACAAGCATTTTTTTCTGTTTTCTATTCACAGGACAAACCACCTTTCCTTCCAATTCACCGAAAATCCTGATGAAATAACCTCTCCTGCCCCCTGCAAGAAAATTTCAAGGCTGCCGCAAAACTGCAGTCCGCGCTTGTATATGGAACGGATGCAAAAAGCTATCCCCATATAAGTGTCTAACCGCCATACTTCGCAACAGCCCGATATTGTGTCAAGACCTACAGGAAAATCTCGCAGTCCGATTCCACCTTCTTGCACTGCCTGCGGACTTCCGCCATCACCTCCGCCGCATCCGCGCCCTCCTCAAACTCCACGCTCATCTTCTGCGTCATGAACGCAACCCCAGCGTCCTTCACACCCGTCACCTTTTTTGCTGCCTCCTCCATCTTCATCGCACACGCTGCACAATCCACCTCAATCTTATAACTCTTTTTCATGACTCCTGCCATCCTTTCTTAATAGTACGGATTTCATAAATAATTATGATTTCCGGCTGCCCCACCATAGTGAGCCTGATTATTTATCATTTAAACAATCGTTTAATTGTTAAGCCAATCATACCATCTATAATACATTTTGTCAAGTATTTTTTCCCTTTTCACGATAATGAAACATCCTCCCACCCAACTGTAACAATGCGCAAAATCTTTATTCCCGGAACGTGTCCATCCACACCCTTTCCGAAAACATCCGCTCCAACTCCACACGGCTTCCGGCGTTCCCGAGTACCCACATCAGCTTCGCGAGCACCGCCTCCGGTGTCATGTCAAACGCCTCCAAAAGCCCCAGATCCATCAGATCCTTTCCCACACGGTAAACACTCATGTCGCTCCCTTCATGCGGTACTTGGGTTGTCGCCACGATTGCCCTGCCAGCCTGCGCCCATGCCCGGACTGCTGCATCAAACCCGCCGTACGCCGGAATCCCACTCGTCCCGAAACACTCGATCACAAGCCCGTCATAGCAGTCCATCGTCCGGATCAGCATTTCCGGCGAAATCCCCGGATACGGGCGCACGCTGAGCACGCGTGGGTTCATGTTCCCATAAAACCGCACCTCGCCCGCACACTCCGGTTCAAAATACCGGATGATCCGCCCCTCCTGTAAAACCGCCGCCTCCGGACAGTTGATACTTGAAAACGCGTTGTAGCTGTGAGTACGTGTCTTGCGGGCATGCGTCCCAAGGATCGCCGTGCCGTCAAACACAATATAAACACCGTGCGAGCGCGCATCCGCGGCGTAACAGAACGCGTCGATCAGATTCCGGCGCGCGTCCGTGTCACGGTTATAAACGGACTTTTGTGAACCGGTTAGGATAATCGGCTTTCGGCTGTTCTGCACCAGATAGGAAAGCGCTGCAGCCGTGTAAGCCATTGTATCCGTCCCGTGGATCACCACAAAACCATCAAAGTCCCCATATTCTTCCCGTATGCACCCCGCCATTTTCTCCCAATGCTGCGGATTGATGTTCGTACTGTCAAGTCGGAACAACTCCCGCACGGAAATTTCCGCAATTCCCTTTAATTCCGGCACATATGAGAGCAGCTCCTGCGGCGTAAGCTCCGGCTCCAGACCGCTCCCGCCGTCCTTTGAGACGATCGTTCCGCCCGTTGCGATCAAACAGATTTTCTTCATCCCCCGCCCCTTTCGCACTTTACTCGCATTTTTCACCTGTCATATCAATAGCATCCCAAAGCGCCATATCCACCCAGACATCCGTTTTCGCCTCCCAGACTGCATAATTGTCCGAAAAAGCATGTTCCTGCCGCTCAAGGATAATCCTCGTCTTCGCCATATCCGTCGCATCTTCGTCCATATAGTTTGCACAATGCAGGATAAAATATCCGTCCTCCGTCTCGATCAGACCGCTTGTCTCACCCTGACGCAGCCCAAACGCGATTTTTTCAAGCTCCTCGTACATTTCCCCGCGCCCGATAATAATCTCAATCTCATCGGTATCATCGGTATTTTCGCGTGCATAGCCGTAAAAGTCCGTAACTTCTTGTGCCTCCTGCGATACCCTCTCCGCACGCTCGCGCACATTCTGCAGTCCTTCCTCGTCAAGTGCCACATGCGCGCCATCCTCCGCCAGCGCATATTTCGCGATAAAGATATACCAGAGCACCGGATGGCGGGCTTCCTCGTCTGACACATCCGTATTTACATTGAGCGTCAAACTCTCATATATTTTTGTCGCCAGCAGGTTATCCGCGTAAATCCCCCAGACAAGCTCACGCGAAATCCCGTAATATGCCAGTTCATCACTCGAAAAATTCGCCATATAATTGTCCGTGTATTCGTCCACATTCATCCGCTCGTCTTCCGTCAACGAGATTCCCAGCGAACCCGCCTGTGCACAGACAATTTTTGTGTAGGTAATCTGCGTTAGCAGTTCCTTTTTCAGCATCTGCGCGTAGGTTGTCCCCTCTTCATCCAGCACGTAATCCCATATTTCCTTTCCGTAGAGGGTTTCCACCTCCTCCTTGGTGGACTGCATGTACAGCACGACCTCATCGTAACCAATCTCCAGGTCACCAATCCGCAAAAGCACTTGGGAGAAACGCTCTTTTTGATCCATCCCCTCAACTTCGTCCTTTGTCATACCGGTCGGGTACGGGGTCGGTGTTGCCTCCACCTTAATCTCAATATCCGGCGGCAATTTCTGGCACCCGGCAAAGCCAAACAGTGGCAGAAAACCCACTGCCGCACACAGAAGGGAGGCAGCTCGTCTTTTACATCTGCACAAGGGACTTGTTGCCCCTGCTACCAGATTTCTGGCCATGTTTTGCACACGGCAACACACCCGCAAACATATACAAGTCACTATTTTCATTGATACCTCTTTCTATTTTTAGTTCCGCATCCCGCCTCCCAGTTCCCTCTTCCCCGGGAGGGATTTCCGCTCGCACAGCTCCCGTAAATTCCTCCTGGGCACTGTCCGGCGGTATGCTGTTTTCGTTCCGCGCCTCTGTTTTCATTCTAACCCCGTGGGCGGTGCAAGTCAATCATATTTTGCGGCGCGGCCTCTCACATCAGCATCCCAAAACTTTCCACCAGCTTCTTCGCCGTCTCCAGCACCTGCTCACCCTCCGGCGCGCCGTATACCCCGTTTCTGCGCACCGGCTTTTGCAGCCGGTATTCAAAGACCAGTGCATTTTTCTTAAATTCAAGCGACGGCGCGTGTGCCGCGATCAGTTCCGGAATCTTTTCGACGCGGTATTTTGCGCGCGCATAAGGTGTCAGCCAAAGCGATTCCCCCTTCTGCTCGATATTCACCAGACAGACCGCATGTGCCTGAGCCTTTAACAGCGCCACTTGCAGCAGGTTTAACACAGGCTTTGGCGGTTCCCCGAAACGGTCAATAAATTCCTCCTGCAAATCCTCCAGTTCTTCCAGTGTCTCGATTCCTGCTACCCGTTTGTACATGTCAAGTTTCTGCAGTTCATTCTTTATATAGGTGGCAGGAATATAAGCATCCAGCGGCAGGTCGATGGAAGTCTCAAAATTTTCCTCCCCGTCTGCCTCCCCGTCTTTCATATTCTTTACCGCCTCATTTAGCATCTTGCAGTACAGGTCATACCCTACGGCCTCCATGTGCCCGCTCTGTTCCGCGCCAAGCAAATTTCCCGCCCCGCGGATCTCAAGGTCGCGCATCGCAATCTTAAAACCGGAGCCGAGCTCCGTAAATTCCCGGATTGCCTGCAGGCGCTTCTCCGCGATTTCCTTTAACATCTTATCCCGCTTATACATCAAAAACGCGTATGCCGTGCGGTTCGATCGCCCGACACGCCCACGCAGCTGATACAGCTGGGAAAGCCCAAGACGGTCCGCGTCGTCAATGATCATTGTGTTGACGTTTGATATATCAAGCCCGGTCTCTATGATGGTTGTGGAAATCAGCACATCCACATCCCCATTCACAAACCGGAACATGATTTTTTCCAGCTGCCGCTCACTCATCTGCCCATGTGCAAACGCCACGTTCGCCTCCGGCACCAGCCGCTGCACCTGCAGCGCAATCTCGTCAATCCCGTTCACGCGGTTGTACACATAATACACCTGCCCGCCCCTCGCCAGTTCCCGGTTGATCGCCTCACGGATCATCTCGTCATTATGTTCGAGCACAAAAGTCTGGATCGGCATACGGTCTACCGGCGGCTCTTCCAGCACGCTCATGTCGCGGATGCCCGCAAGGCTCATATGCAGCGTGCGCGGGATCGGTGTCGCCGTCAGCGTCAGCACATCCACATCCCCCTTGATCTGCTTGAGCTTCTCCTTGTGTGCCACGCCGAAACGCTGCTCCTCGTCAATGATGAGCAGCCCGAGATCCTTATACTTGATATCCTTTGAAAGTACGCGGTGTGTCCCGATCAGGATGTCAATATCCCCCTTCTCAACACCCGTCAAGATACGCTTCTGCTCCGCAGGCGTGCGGAACCTAGAAAGCATCTCAACATTGACAGCAAAATCTTTCATGCGCTGCGTAAACGTATTGTAATGCTGCTGTGCAAGGATCGTCGTCGGAACCAAAAACACAACTTGTTTTTTGTCCAGAACCGCCTTGAACGCCGCACGGATCGCAATTTCCGTCTTCCCGTATCCAACATCGCCGCAAACCAGACGATCCATGATGCGTGGGCTCTCCATATCGCGTTTCGTCTCCTCGATCGCACGCAGCTGGTCGTCCGTCTCCTCAAACGGGAACAACTCCTCAAACTCTTTCTGCCAAGTATCGTCCTGCGAGAACGCAAATCCCTTTTTCGACTGCCGCAGGGCATACAGGTTTACAAGCTCCTGTGCAATGTCCTTCACCGCCCCGCGCACGCGCGCCTTCGTCGTCTTCCACTCGGTCGAGCCAAGCTTATTCAATTTCGGCTTGCGCGCGTCCGCTCCCGCGTATTTCTGGATCAGATCCAGACCTGTCGCCAAAATATAGAGTGTTCCCCCGCCCGCGTACTCGATTTTGATGTAATCCTTCGTCACCTTATCGACCGTCAGCTTCTCAATCCCCCGGTAAATACCGAGCCCGTGGTTTTCATGCACCACATAATCCCCGATATTTAAGTCAGAAAAACTCGAAATTTTGCTGCCCTCGTAAACTTTGACTTTTTTCTTCTTCGTTTTTTTCACCGCGCCGAAAATGTCGCTTTCCGAGATCATAACAAATTTCACAAGAGGATATTCAAACCCCCGGTGGACATTCCCCTGCGTCACCATGATCTCGCCGTTTTGCACGAGCCGGTTCCGGTCATCGCTAAAAAATGCCGCCAGTTCATGTTCGCGCAAATCTTCCGCCAGCCGCTCCGCCCTCGTGCGCGAACCGGAAAGCAGGATGACACGGCTGCCGTTTTTCTTCCATGCCTTTAAGTCCTTTACCAAAAGTTCAAAATTATTATTGTACGGGTTCACGGATTTTACCGTAAGGCTGTAGCGCGCTTTCACAGCGAGTTTGTCAAGTTTTGCTTCCATCATCGAGAGCAGCACGGCATTCGCGCTCGTTGCCCCTGCCATCAGTGCACGGTAATCAAAAACCACATCCATCTGCCCCGGCAGGATATATCCCTTCTCGATGCGCCCCGTCATACTCTCGGAAAACTCCGTCATGACCGTCTCGCCCTTTTCCATAATACGCGCGGGTTCATCAAGAAAAATAACGGAATCTTCATCGCGGAAATAATCAAAGAACGAGACTGTCTTCTCAAAAAAATAATTCACATAACTGTCGAGCCCCACACTGCCCTGGCAATATTCGAGATTCTCCTTAAATTCAGCCACCGACTTACGGATGCGCGCGGCCTCCTCCGTCTTCATCTCTTTTTTAAGGCCAGCGGCAAACTGCTCAAGTTCCTTTTCAAGTACCGCCAGCCCCTTCACCTTCACCGATTCTTCCAAGACAAATTCCGATGCCGGATATATCCATATCTCATCAAGATTTTCAATCGAGCGCTGGCTTGCCGCGTCAAACGAACGGATGGAATCCACCTCGTCCCCCCACAATTCCACGCGCACCGGGGCTTCCTCCGTCAGTGGAAAAATATCAACGATACCGCCGCGTACGGCAAACTCCCCTGCCGCCTCCACCTGTACCTGACGCTCATATCCCAGCTGTACGAGCTTTAACTCAAGCACGGGCAGATCCACGGTGTCCGCATTCCGGATGCAGATGCAATTCTCTTTCAGATATTCAAGCGGTAATACCTTATCCATACCCCCGTCGATCGTTGCGATCACTGTTACAGGCGAACCTTCCAGTAGCCTGCGCAAAATTTTGACACGCTCACGGACAATCGCGTTGCCCCGGATATCCGCAGAAAAAAAGATAATGTCTTTCGCCGGGTAAAGGAAGACCTCACGGTCATACAGCTTGCAGTCCTCATAAATTTCCTTCGCGCGCACGTCATTGTATGTGATGATCAGCCGCTTTTTAGTCTCCTGCGAGGCAGCAAACATCAGGTGGCATTTCTGCGAATCAATGCAGCCCGTCACCTGCACCGGAAGTTTTTTCTTCCTGACCGCGCCCTGCAATTCTTTAAATTCCTCATAGCCGTACAGTGGCTCATAAAATGTCTGCATGATGCCTCCTATTTGAGTGCCGCATATGCCTTCCCCAATGCCCTTGCCGCTAACGGGATTTCCGTCCGCCCCATCAATCCCGTCAGGCACCGCTCCGCCATATGCTGTTTTTTAAAGTTCCGCAGCGCCTGTCTTCTGGTTATACCGGTTCATCGCTGTCTCCACACCATCCGTGATGATACACCCGCACGCTTTTGACACCCTCTCAAGCGCCTCACGGATCAGCGGCTCCTCCTCCTTCGGGAATCGCCCCAGCACATAATCCGCCAGATCCCATTTTTCCGGCTTCTGCCCCACCCCGACGCGGATGCGCATAAACTCCTGCGTGCCAAGCTGTAAAATAATATTTTTAAGACCGTTATGCCCGCCTGCACTGCCCTTTTTCCGTACACGCAGCTGCCCAACATCCAGATTGATATCGTCGCAGACCACAATGATATCCTCGCTTGTCAGCTTGTAATAATCCACCAATGCCCGGACGCTCTCCCCGCTCAAATTCATATAAGTCTGCGGCTGCGCGAGGATCACTTTTTCCCCGCCGATGTAACCCCTGCCACAGAGCGCCTTATGCTCCTTCATATCCAGCCTTATATTATAATCATCACAAATCCTTGTGACCGCGTCAAACCCGATATTATGCCTGGTCGCTTGGTATTCCCTTGTCGGGTTGCCAAGACCGATAATAATTTTCATAATATTTTATACTCCTTCATTTTATCACAACTTGTTCCGTACCTGCCGCACGGATCATTTTCCTGGACAATGCTGCAGCCCGACCTCCAACTCCTGCACGCACAATCGCCGCAGAATACCAATAAGGGGGTATCCTGCGGTTCATGCCATACCATAAGTATTATTTTAATATTCAATCTGCGGGGAACCGCCCGTTCCCCAAACCGGAACATCCCGGAAACCATAAAACTACAGCCACAATCACATTTTGCCGGCATCCTGCACCCCTTGGAACACAAACTCTGTCCTTCCGGAACCCATTGTCCTGCAAGTCCTGCTGCCATGCCCTCGGGATCACCCCGGGAATGCATCCGGACATTATTTTACGAGCAGCCCGACCTTTTTCTTCACCTTCGCCAACGTCCGTGCCGAGATCGCCGCTGCTTTCTGTGCCCCTGCCTGGTATACCTGCTCCAAATATGCTTTATCCGCGCTCAGACGCTTGAAATTTTCACGCACCTCACGGAGTTCCTCCGATACGGCTTCGCCGACCGCCAGTTTGAAATCCCCGTAGCCCTTGCCCTCGAACTCCTGCTCTATCTGCTCCAATGTCCTGCCTGTAATTACCGAGTAGATCGTCATCAGGTTATTGATGCCGTCCTTGCCCTCGCGGAAGCAGACTTCCTTCTCACTGTCCGTCACCGCGCGCTTAAATTTGTTGATGATAACATTCGGCTCGTCGAGGATCGTGATGAACGCATTCGGGTTTTCATCCGACTTTGACATCTTCTTTGTCGGCTCCTGCAGCGACATCACCCGTGCGCCCGCCTTCGGGATGTACGCCTCCGGAATCTTGAAGGTACTCCCATAAAGATTATTGAACCGCGTCGCGACATCGCGCGTAAACTCCAGATGCTGCTTCTGGTCATGACCGACCGGCACCATGTCCGCCTGATAAAGCAGGATATCCGCCGCCATCAGCGCCGGGTAGGTGAAAAGTCCCGCATTCACATTATCTGCATGTTTCGCGGATTTATCCTTAAATTGTGTCATGCGCGAAAGCTCCCCAAACTGCGTATAGCACGAAAGCACCCACGACAGCTCCGAATGCGCCGGCACATGGCTCTGGATAAAAACCAGGCTCTTTTCCGGGTCAATCCCGCACGCAAGCAGCAATGCAAACGCGTCGAGCGACTGTTTCCGGAGCGCCGCCGGATCCTGCCGTATCGTCAGGGAATGCAGATCCGCAATAAAATACGCACAGTCGTATTCATCCTGCATCTTTCCCCAGTTCTTTACTGCCCCAATATAATTCCCCAATGTAAAAACGCCGGTTGGCTGGATCCCGCTCAAGATAACTTTCTTCTTTTCTTTCTTTTCTGCCTGCTCCGTCCCTTCCATAAAATCTACCTCTCATTCCGCAAAGAACCACAACCGCATGGCCAGTGCTGCTTACAGCTGTCTGCGGCCTGCATCCCCGCTTTCATTTGTATTGTAGATTATAGCTGTTCTGTAGGGATTTGTCAATGCAAAGCAGCTTTTATCACGACTCACCAAAAAACCGGATCATATACCCATATTCCTCCCCCGCATCAAACTCTGTCAACTGCTCCTTCGTTGCATGCAGCATATAATGATGACGCACCTCTTCCCCTTCCTCATAACTCTCCCGCACCACCGTATAACCCAGCTCAATCACACGCTCCAACGCAAGCTTAGCCTCACCGCTTTCAGGACTGACCTGCTCCCCGTCACGGAACAGATCCACCACTACCTTGTACAGGACCGCATCCCCATATTCTTCCATCGCATGGCTCAATGGGACAGAAAAGAAGACTTCCCCGTTTTTCGGTGCCTCATAGCAATAAATGGCATCCTCCGGATAGGAAGATATCATTTCCATCGGCTGTGTTGCTGTTACCTCATCACCCACCGCCCCATCCGGAAATTTCCCGTTCATATCTGCCGCATCCTGCTCTCCCGGTTGATTTTGTTCTTGCTCTGGCCAAAAATCCTCACCCGAATTTCCTATCACATTTTCCGGGTCAAATCCCCCATCCGTTTCCCCGTCAAAAACAGGGGAATCACCAGACGTATTTCCGCCCGGAACCGGACCATAGCCGGACGGGTCGCCATCCATATCCGTAAATCCTCCCTGTCCTCCATCCATTCCGGTAACCATGCCATCAAGCCCTATATTTCCCTGGCTGGTTTTGTCCCCTGCACCTTTCCCGCCTCCATCCTTTCCCCAGGTAACTCCCGCCGGGTTTACAGCAGCATACTGCCCCGCCGCACTCTGCCGAGGTTTTTTCCCATACCATACCCCAATACCAACCGCCGCTGCAAGTCCAAAAGCTGCCACCGTACATCTCCTGCGCAGAAGCGCCCGCTGCCTTTTTTTATTCCTCTCAAGCTCCTTTGCCCCACGCCGCAATACATCCTGTGCAATCTCCTTATAATCCTTCATAAACAAACCCCTCCTTATCCAGTTCTGATTTCAACGACATTTTTGCACGGTACATAAGGTTTTCCACCTGACGTTTGCTTTTCCCCATCACGGCTGCGATCTGCCCGTTATCAAAATCTTCAAAAAACGACAGATAGAGTACTTGCCGGTACTCGGAGCGCATTTTCCCCATCGCTCTGTGGAGCAGTATCTTCTGTTCCTCCTTCAAATAGGATGCCTCCACTCCCATTTCCTCGCTTCCAATCCTCTGCAGATCCTCATCCGGAACCGCGACCGATCTCGCATTATGCCGCATATAGTCAATCGCCACATTGCGCCCGATGGTATACAGCCATGTTTTAAAAGAATACTTCGCGGAAAATTTCGGCTTTTTTACAACCAGCCGGACGAAAGTATCCTCCATCAGATCTTCCGCTGTATAAATATTCCGCACGAAACCGTTCAGATACAGAACCAATCCGTCCTTATAATCCCTTATGACCTCGACAATGCCGCCCTCGTCACCATCAAGGAAACGGCGGTAGCTACTTGCACCGTTATCCATTGATTTTGCTCCTTTCCGAAAGGCTGCAAAATGCTGCTTGTCAATCACCTTTCACCACTTAAACGTATCACTCTTCTCATTCTCTCACATAAGATATTTTTTATTGCAGTATTCCATAATAATATGCGATGACAAGAGCCGGATACGGTATTGCAGGGTATTGTCGGCCTTTATTCTATTGTAGAATGAAAGTAATGCGGATGAGCTGAAAAAATAAAGGACGAAATTAAATACAAACTATCCTTAATTAAAATCCGCGGTATTTTTTCGGTGATAACCCGACATGCTTCCGGAAAAGCCTGCAAAAGTAACTAGTGTTGTCATATCCCACACACGCTGCAATATGGGATATCTTATCTGAAGTTTCCTTTAGAAGCTTACACGAAATCCCAATACGGTGACGGATCAAATAATCCACAGGTGACACCCCAATATTTGCCCCAAAATAACGCATTGCCGTATTTTTGCTAACATTTGCGGAATCTGCGATATCATCCAGCCGGATATCCTCCATATAGTGGGCTCTGATATACTGGATCATCAGCTTAACACGGTTGCTCGAAGAATTTCTTTCATTCCGGTATTCATCTTCTTTTAGCAGATGCCGCACCTGCTCCACCATAACCAGCCATGCTTCGGAAAGAATATTCCTTACCTTCAGTTCATTGACATTTCCGGCTGACATATCACGAAATAATGCTGAAAGCAGTTCCAATACTTTATTCTGCCATTCACAGGTATTACGGAAAATAAGATATTCCATCGTAGACTTCTCAACGGGCGCGATAAACTTTTCATAGATAACGGTCTGCTCCGGGACAATAAATTCCGGGGAAAATACAATATTAGGCATGATCGCGTAATCTTGCGCGGTAAACTGGTGGAGTACTTTACTGTTGATAAAAACCGCCTCCCCCGCATTTAATGTAAAACTTTCCTGACCTGCATGACAAACAACCGCACCTTCCGACACTGCCACAATCTCAAATTCATTGTGCCAATGCCAGTCTATCTGGTCATCATAAAAATCCCTTGTATCGTCATTATAATATTGCAGCGGAAAACCCGGCTGGCCATGCTGTTTTGTTTCCCGCAGATCGTCCGTTGTCAAAATTCGTTGCATCCATATCCCTCCATCTTTCCAATTGTTTAATCCCCTCCCTGCCAACCACCGGCAAGGGATCGGCATACATTCTTGCAGGTTCTTTCTGTCGTCTTATGCATATGTTGGTGATATAGTACTATAAAAGCGTGAGAAAATCAATTGTATTGTGTTTTTGATATGGTATAATGTCGTCAGACTTATACCCGCGCTGATTCGCCGTCCGACCAGAGGGAGGACAATTTCCCTGGCAAATCATGTGCATGCCCCGCAGGGAAACATGTCGACAGATTATGTAAAGGAGACCAACCAATGGAAAGCAAATACCAAAAAACCATATACGCCTGCTTTGTCGGCTACATCGTCCAGGCAATCGTAAACAATTTCGTACCGCTGCTTTTTTTAACTTTTGAAAGCACCTACAGCATTCCGCTCAGCCAGATTACCTTGCTCATCACATTCAATTTCGGCATCCAGCTGTTGGTCGACCTTTTGTCCACAGGGTTTGTTGACCGGATCGGCTACCGGACCTGCGCTGTGGCAGCACACATTTTCGCGGCACTCGGACTGTTCGGGCTTGCCGTGCTCCCGGAACTTTTACCAAACGCTTACATAGGGCTTCTGATCTCCGTCACAATCTACGCCCTCGGCGGCGGGCTGCTCGAAGTGCTGGTCAGCCCGATCGTAGAAAGCTGTCCTACCAAAAACAAAGAAAAAACCATGAGCCTTCTCCATTCCTTCTATTGCTGGGGCCATGTGGGGGTGGTACTCCTCTCCACATTGTTTTTCAAATTTTTTGGGATTGGGAACTGGAAAATACTGACCTGCATCTGGATCGTCATACCAGCCGCAAACGCATTTCTTTTTTCCAAAGTGCCCATCG
>ERZ808040.166-NODE-166-length-64750-cov-7.075395_pt1 | contig 64750 bp, 59 predicted proteins | sample MGYA00380191_ERZ808040 | MGnify/ENA primary metagenome ERZ808040 (study PRJEB31490, sample SAMN06133395) | mouse gut metagenome | isolation source: J6 | host: mice | place: China: Chengdu | collected 2015-05 ...
ATGGTGGGTATGGCGCAGTCGGCTAGCGCGCCAGATTGTGGCTCTGGAGGCCGAGGGTTCGAGTCCCTCTATCCACCTTTAACATGAGCGTGCGGAGCACTGCCTGGTTTCCCAATAATGGGCTATCGCCAAGGGGTAAGGCACAGGACTTTGACTCCTGCATTCGCTGGTTCAAATCCAGCTAGCCCAGTTATGGACCACTAGCTCAGTCGGTAGAGCACCTGACTTTTAATCAGGTTGTCGGGGGTTCGAATCCCCCGTGGTTCACTTAAAGAGTTCCTCAGAGTAGGCTGGGGGATTCGAACCCCGGAGCGACACCCCGTGGTTTACTTAAAAGGATCCTCAGAGTAAATCGGGGATTCGCGGAAGGAAAGTAAATGGCTTCACTTGGCCGGAACGTTTGATTGCAGCGATTTATCTGCATATCAGACGTTTATTTTATTCGATAAAAATATCTTAAACAAACATTTTTAAGGAGAGAACGGAATGGAACAGACGAAAGAAAATAAAATGGGCACCATGCCCGTCAATAAACTGCTGATTACGATGTCCCTGCCGATGATGATATCCATGCTGGTGCAGGCGCTTTACAATGTGGTGGATTCCATCTTTGTGTCCCGCATCAATGAGAACGCACTGACAGCAGTGTCACTTGCGTTTCCGATTCAGACACTGATGATCGCGGTGGCGGGCGGCACCTGTGTCGGTATCAATGCGGTACTGTCCAAGGCGCTGGGAGAAAAGGATCAGGAGCGGGCGGATCACACGGCGGTCAGCGGCATTGTGCTGATGGCTGCAAGTTATGTGCTCTTTCTGGTAATCGGGTTGTTTGTCACCCGCGCGTTTTATCTGAGCCAGACGGACGACGCGCAGATTGTAGAGTATGGTGTGCAGTATCTGAGCATTGTGTGCAGTTGTTCCTTTGGCCTTTTCGCGCAGTTTGTGTTTGAACGGCTTTTGCAGTCCACAGGAAGAACCTTCTATATTATGATTACGCAGGGAACGGGCGCGGTCATCAATATCATACTTGACCCGATCTTTATTTTCGGTTTATGCGGGATGCCTGAAATGGGCGTTGCGGGAGCGGCGGTAGCCACTGTGACGGGGCAGACCATTGCGGGCACAATTGCGCTGGTGGTCAATTTTAAGAAAAACGAGGACATTCATATCCGCTTTCGGGGGCTGCGGCTGGAAAAGGAGATTGTGGGGCAGATTTATAAGATCGGTGTGCCATCTATGATTATGCAGGCGATTGGTTCCGTGATGACTTACGGTATGAACCTGATTCTGATTTCTTTCACCCCCACGGCGACGGCGGTATTCGGTGTGTACTTTAAGCTCCAGAGTTTTATCTTTATGCCGGTGTTCGGGCTGAATAACGGTCTGGTGCCGATTCTGGCGTACAACTACGGCGCGGGCAGGAGAGACCGTTTTATTCAGGCGATGAAGTGCGCCGTTTTGTATGCGGCGTGTATCATGGCGGTGGGCGTGGTGGTTTTCCAGGCCATACCGGCGATTCTTCTGGGCTTTTTTGAGGCGTCGGATGAAATGCTGCGGATCGGTGTGCCGGCGCTGCGCATTATCTGCATCAGCTTTTTACCTGCGGCATTCGGCATTGTTTGCGGTACGGCTTTTCAGGCGCTCGGCAATGCGGTATACAGCATGCTTGTCTCCATCGCCAGACAGCTCGTGGTGCTTCTTCCCGCGGCATTTCTGCTGTCCCTGTCGGGTGAGGTGACTTATGTGTGGTGGGCGTTTCCGATAGCGGAGATTATGTCGCTTGTGATGACGGTGATCTTCCTGATCCGGATTAACAGCAGGGTGATCCGGCATATTGGGAAATAACCGTAAGCGTGTGCCAAAGCGGACATGTCCCTGTCCGGGTGACGGCGGAGTCGTTGACACGGCGCAGGGAAAATGATATGATACATAAGCGGGTGGAGCAGAAGTGACATGTATGTCATAATATGAGCTGCAGCCTGACAGGCGGATATGGCGGAATTGGCAGACGCGCTGGATTTAGGTTCCAGTGGGCGACCGTGCAGGTTCGACTCCTGTTATCCGCATAAACAGGGGATTTTGAGACATTTGAGGTGTCTTGAAAGCCCTTATTTTTTGCGTTTGACAGCAATTTTGACAGCAACGGGAACAGACGCCTCTCCTTTTTGTGCATGGAAAGAGAGGAAAAGTCTGAGAATAAACCTTATAATAAAAAAGGTACATTTGTGTTGTTCTGCTGTGCAAACGCTCCGGAATGGAGATTCATATGTGCAGGACGATTTATGCGGATCAGGGAGGAAATTATGGACGAGACATTTTATATGTTTATGGAAACGGTTGATGAGCGATTCCGTGGCTTTGTAAACCAGATCAATGAGTATCTGACAGAAAACGGCTGTAGGTGTGATATTAAACTGCAAAAAAGCGGCTATGTTGTGTCCTATGTGTTAAGCGGCAGCAAAAGGACGCTGGCGACATTTGTGTCCCGGAAAACGGGGATGAAGCTCCGCATTTATCCCGAACATATACAGGAATACCAGAGCTTTCCTGACACGCTGCCCGAAAAGGTAAAAAAAGAAATAAAGAAAGCGTCCGTCTGCAAACGGCTTGTCAATCCCGACGACTGTAATCCGAAATGTGTAATGGGATATACCTTTATGCTGGATGGCGAGCGGTATCAGAAATGCCGCTACATGGCGTTTCAGCCTGCATTGAATGAGGAAAATAATCCATATATAATGGAGTTTTTAGAGAAAGAACTGCGGGCAGGCGCCCACCTTGTTTAACACCGTCCTAAAATCCTTTTTCTTTCAAATCCCCGACCAATTTGATATAAAACTCGCGCACGTCAAAACCGGGAACGTTTTCCCTGTTCAGGTCGATCACGTCGCCGTGGGAGATGCCGCGGCCTTCTCTGGTGGTGAGCAGCGTAAAGTTTTCTCCGAAAGGGGCGCTCTCCACGGACACGAGGCCGTCGTTTGCGCCGTCGAAATGCCGGACCAGAGGATAGGCCATGTTTAAGGGAAATCTGCCGCCGGAGGCACAGTTCATCCGGCTGCCAACGCTCTGATAAAAGACGTCCGGATGATTGGGCAGCTCCTTATTTCTGCGCTCGCAGGCGGAAGCCGTGAGATCCTGTACGGCGGCCAGAAAGTCGGGGTTTTTGTCCCCGCATTTTTTGAGGGCGGCGTTATATTTGCGCGCCACGCTTTTTTGTACCTTTTCCGGTATTTTATCCAGCAGGTAATCGGCGAAAATGCAGCCTCTGTGGGGTGTGTTGACGGTCGTAAGGGAAGCCGTGAAGGGCGCGGCGCCGCAGACGCTTATGGCGTACCGGCTGTCCAGTCCGCCCTTGGAGTGGGCGATGATATTTACCTTTTCGCATCCGGTTTCCTGTACGATGGAACGGATGCGGTCCGCCAGTTCATGTCCGCAGTCAGCGACAGATGCGGCTGACTGCTGGCTTCCGTAGTAGACCGACGCGCCGTTTTTTTTCAGGGCGAAGGGAATCCGTCCCCAGTAATTAAAAAAACGGAAATCCCGGAAGAATACGCCGTGTACAAGCAGAAGCGGGTATTTCGTCTCACAGAGCCGGTTTTCGGCGCGCACCTGATCCAGAAGGTATTTTTCCTCCTCAAATGCCGCTTCGCGCGACGTGATGGAGATAATCCGGCACAATGCCCAGATGTGAACCAGGGGGATAAAGCCGCAGGCAATGCCGATGACGCGCCATTTGACGCCAAGCTGGACGGAGGTCGTGTAAACGCGGATGATGCCGTTCCAGAAAAGCACGGATTCCATCAGGACGAGAAGGAGCAGACTGATCAGACGCCCGATCCCGTAACCAAGTCCGCCGCGCCCGTCTGGGCGTACCGTCAGGGAATACAGGATAATGAACAGGGATTCGGCTATGACCGTAGAGAGGAAGAGCTGTAACAGCGCTGCGCCATCTTCCAGAATCCGGTTTCGTCTGCCGGAAGCGCTGCGGAAGGTGAGGCAGGGGAAGAGGTTGATAGAAATAAAGAGAAAAAAGCCAATGACGCAGGCTGAAATGACAACCGGAATGACAAACGGAGTAAAGAAGGCGCTTCCTGCTCCGGCGCCGGTCATACAGGGAATCAGTATATAGAGAGCGGTCATTTCAGCTAATAACAGGAGCGCGGATACGAGTTTCTTTATGTGTTTCATGGGAGTTCTCCGTCTGGTGGGCATACACTTTTGCAAGCGGCATTTTTGCCGGTTTTCTTTTATGGTAACATATCGGAGGCGAAATGGAAATACGGTTGCTTTTTCCTGTCAATGCGAGTAAGATGACAAAAGGACCTGAAAACAACTGGAAGAGGAACATTTCGCATGAGTGAAGCAAAGACAATGACCCGCGAGGAACGTATGGCGACGGAGTCCATCGGAAAATTGATGGCAGGCATGACGCTGCCCGCGATTCTCGCCCAGATCATCAATATTTTATACAGCATCATAGACAGAATTTATATCGGACATATGGAGGGGGTGGGAGCCAACGCCCTGACGGGGGTGGGGGTCACCTTCTGTATCACGGTGTTTATCTCCGCCTTTTCGGGATTTGTCAACAGCGGCGCGGCGCCTCTTGCGGCCATCTGGCTTGGAAAGCAGGACAGGGACCATGCGGAGAAAATTCTCGGCAACAGCGTGAGTTTTCTCGTGCTCTGCACGGTGGCGCTGATGGCCATATTCTATGCGTTTCAGCGGCCGCTGCTCTACCAGTTTGGCGCAAGCGACGCCACCATAGATTACGCGGTGGATTATCTGACGATTTACCTGATTGGCACTCTTTTTGTGGAACTGGCGCTCGGGTTAAACGCCTTTATCATCTGTCAGAGCAGGCCGGGCATAGCCATGCTGTCGGTGTTAATCGGCGCGGTAGCCAATATCATTCTCGACCCCATTCTGATCTTCGGATTTCATATGGGAGTAAAGGGCGCGGCGGTCGCGACCGTTATATCGCAGGCACTCAGCGCGGCATGGGTGACGGGCTTTTTGCTGAGTAAAAAATCTTCCCTGAAAATAAGGAGAAAATTTCTCCGGATGGAGCGGGAGATTCTGGTCAGTATTTTTTCGCTCGGGATATCGCCCTTTATCATGCGCGCCACGGAGAGTTTTATCAGCATTGTGCTAAACCATGGCCTGCAGGCTTACGGCGGGGATCTCCATGTGGGCGCGCTCACCATTATGCAGAGCGTGATGCAGCTTTTCGCCGCGCCCATCGGCGGTTTTACGCAGGGGATGACACCCATTGTCAGCTACAATTACGGCGCGGGAAACTTTGAGCGGGTGAGACAGCTTTACCGCTGGATGATCGGTCTGTGCTTCGGTTTTATGCTTGTATCCACGGCGACGACCATGCTGTTTCCGGAATTTTACGCCGGGTTTTTCACCAATGAGGCGGCGCTTGTGGAGCTGGTCGGGAAAGTGATGCCTGTCTTTATGGCGGGAATGCTTGTATTCGGCCTCCAAAACGGGATTCAGCCTACCTTCCTTGCACTCGGGCAGGCAAAGGTGTCGCTCTTTATTGCCGTGCTTCGCAAAATTATTTTATTGATTCCGCTGGCGATCATCCTGCCGCGCTTTTTCGGTGTGATGGGCGTTTATTATGCGGAGCCGGTCTCCGATGTGATTTCGGCGGCAACGGCCAGCACGCTTTTTCTGCTCAATATCAGAAAGATTCTGTCCAGGGAGTCACTGGCTAAGATTCGGTAAAAATGATGGGAAATTGCGGCGGCGGCGTATGGACGCCTTGACAAGCGGGTATACTTTATGTTACATTATCTCACAAGTTAAGAGGGAGTAGTTATCCTGTGTAAGCAACATACCCTGACACATGTGTCATGTTTACACGCTTTCCGTTTCATACCGGATATATGTGAAATGAGAGAAAGAACGAGACTTTTAGCATTCTGACATGTTGAAAGCCTCGTTCTGTTTTTTTGTTCGGGGCGCACGAAAAGGAGGAAAGAATATGGATGTATTGATTCAGGTTGGTTTGCTGGCGTTGGGATTTGTGCTGTTGGTGAAAGGGGCGGACTGGTTTGTGGAGGGCGCGAGTCAGCTGGCGGAAAAATTCGGGATTCCCCAGCTCGTGATCGGGCTGACTATTGTGGCGATGGGCACTTCTCTGCCGGAGGCAGCGGTCAGCGTTTCGGCTGCTTTGAAGGGCAGTGCGGAAATCACCATCGGCAACATTCTGGGCAGCAATATTATGAATGTCCTGCTGATTCTGGGGCTTACCGCGCTCATTACGCCTGTGGCGGTGCAGAAAACCACAGTCAGGTATGAAATTCCGTTTGTCATTCTGGTGTCGGTGATCCTTGTGGCGATGGGCAGGTCGGGGGACAATCTGCTGCACGTTTCCGACGGTCTGATTCTCTGGGTCCTGATGCTTTGCTATCTGGGATATCTGCTTGTTATTGCGAAAAAGGGCGGCGGCCTGCCGGAGGAGATGCCGGAAGGAAAACCGATGTCTGTCTGGAAGATGCTTTTTCTGATCGTTCTGGGCGGGGTGATGATTGTGGCAGGCTCCGACGTGGCGGTGGATGCGGCCACGGAGCTGGCGCTGATTTTCGGCATGAGCGAGCGGCTGATCGGCCTGACAATCGTGGCTTTCGGCACTTCTCTGCCGGAGCTTGTGACGAGCGTGACGGCGGCGATCAAGGGCAAGGCGGATATCGCGGTAGGCAATATCGTTGGCAGCAATATTTTTAACATTCTCTTTGTGGTAGGCACCTCGGCGCTGATTACGCCGGTGGCTTATGCGCCGGCATTTCTGACAGACGGTATCGTGTGCATTGCGGCGGCCGTGCTTTTGTGGATCTGCGTTTTCAGAAAAAAACGGCTGGGGCGTATGGGCGGCCTGCTTATGCTGCTCGGTTATGGGGGATACTTTATGTATCTGATGCGATAACGCAAAGGTATTATGTAAACTGAATGGGACAAAGTATACCGCAAAAAGTGCAATCTGTACCACGAATGCGCGCAACACGATTTCATGTAGTATGATAAAAACCAGATGAATGTCGTATGTGCCAGATGTGGCGGGGGGGGGTAAAACAGATGCTTGGCGGTTCTGTGGCGATAGCGCTGATCCGGATGATAGTCAGTATCGGAGGCGTGATTCTGCTTTTTTTCCTGATCAGCGAGTCAAGATTTGAAAAGAGAAAGACGGTGGCGGTGTGTCTGTGTCTTTATGTGGCGCTGATTGCCGCCACCTGTATCTGGTACGCCATTTCCAGGCAGATGTTTGCGCGGATGGGAGCGCTTGTGACATATTTATGTTTCGGCGTGTTTGCCGTCTGGATCAGCCGTGATTCGATATATGTTTCCCTGTATAAGCTGGCGCTTGTCTTTTACCTGATGTCGGTGTTTATGATCGGCGGGATTGAGATTGCGGTATTTTTCTTTGGCAAAAACGTGTGGGCCGATATTGCGGGACGTGTTGTTCTGCTTGGTCTGATCGCCTGGTTTATAGACAGAAAGGTAAAAAGTACGATCCGGGGATTTTCCGACTATGTGGAAAATGAGCTGGACCGGTTCAGCGTGGCGGTTATGATGCTGAGTCTCTTTTTCGGTATTGCTTTTATACTGAATCCTGAGGTCAACGATCAGACGCCCTACCGGCTGATGCAGATTGCCATGAATTTTTTCCTGACAGGCATTCTGCAGATTCTGGTATTCCGGCTTTATCTGCATATCGGCATAGAAAAAACATATATGCAGGAAAACCAGTTGATGGAGATGAGCCACCGGCTGTTGGAACGCAATATGGAACTGCTGGCGGCAGCGGGGGAGGACGGGCTGTCGGAGAAAATCTGTGATAATGCAGCCGTCAACAGGGTGCTTTCCGCATACGCCGCGCAGGCGGAGCGGGAGCAGATTAAGGTCATGCTGGATGTGGAGCTTGGCGGTGATTCCGGTATCCCCAATATTGATCTGATGACCATACTGACCAACGCGTGGGAGAATGCCCTGTACGGTTGTCTGGAGGCAAGAAAAGAAGAGGGCAGACGGGAAAATGTCATAAGGCTGATGATCAGAAAAAAGAAAAACAAACTGGTCATTTATTTCAGCAACACATGCAAGGCCGGAGCAGGGCTTGAAAAGGGACTGCCGAGACCGGAAGACTCAGGCGGGATCGGTGTGATGAGTATTATCAAGACGGTGGAGAAATTTGACGGGGAGTACGATTTCAAAAATGACAACGGCGTGTTTGTTTTCCGTCTGGTTATGAATATTCCCTCCGACAGGAATTTTGCGACGGCGGGGTGACAAGGAGAGAATCCATGTATCTGATTGCGCTCTGCGATGACGAGACCGAACAACTGCATAAGACGGAACGGATGCTGAAAGAATATACGGAAAGCCGTCCCAAGGCGGATTTTCAGGTGGAATGTTTTGAGAATGCCGACGCGCTTCTTTGCAGGATTGAGGATGCATCGTATCTTCCTGATCTGATTTTGATGGATATTTATATGCCGGATAAAATGGGAATTGAGGCGGCAAGAGAGCTGCGGCGCATGGGAAACCGGTGCCGGATTGTGTTTTTAACCACATCCAGAGAACATGCGCTTGATGCCTTCGAGGTGGATGCGGCGCAGTATCTGGTAAAGCCGCTTGTAAACGAGAAGCTGTTCTCTCTTTTAGACAGGCTGCTGACGGAGATCGGGGAGGAGCGCAGGAGGTATGTGCTGCTGCGGATTGAAGGTACGGTGCAGCGCGTGGCGCTGGATGATATTATTTACTGTGAGGCGCAGGGCAAGGTCCAATATCTGCATCTGGCTGACGGCAGCCAGTGTATGCTGCGCGTCACGATGACGAGGCTGGTGGAAATGTTTGCCCCTTATCCGGAGTTTATGCGGGTGGGAGTTGCTTATCTGGTAAATATGGAGCATATCGAATGCATCAGCAGGCAGGAAATCCGCATGGATACCGGGAAAAAGATTTACCCGCCAAGAAGCGCATATCAGGCGGTGCGGGAGAGGTATTTTTCTTATTATTGCGGCGAATAAAAAAGCGAAAAGAGCTTCTAAAACTCAGCAGCAGCGGCTGCTTCGTTAAGAAGCTCTATGTTTCGCTTAAGAGAATGCTTCGCATTCTCTGCATGGATGGATTTAGGTTACTGAAAAGCGGTATTCTCTGCCACAGATGGATTCAGAGCACTGCATGTCAGTATTCTCTGCATAGGCAGATTCAGAGTACTGCACGGCGGCATTCTCTGTACGGTCTAATCAGTTCGTTCTTTGCCCCAGAAGAATACGGCGACTGTGCCGGGGCCGGTGTGGGCGCCGATGGTGGTTCCGATGCTGTTGATCACAACTTTGCCGTTCAGCCTGGGGAAGCGTTCTTCAATTAAATCAGCGACGAATCTGGCGTCCGCATAGCAGGCGGACTGGGAAATATAACATTTTCCGCTGTAATCGGTGCCTTCCGCGATACATTCCTCCATTTTGTCTACAATCGCATGCATCACTTTTCTTTTCGTGCGGACTTTATAGCGGGGAATCAGTCTTCCCATATAATCGACGTTCAGGAGCGGGCAGATATTCAGCATATTTCCGATGGTGCCGGAGGTTTTTGAGACGCGGCCGCCCTTGATATAGAAAGTGAGATCAGTGGAAAAGAACCAGTGATTCAGGCGCAGGCGGTTGTCGAGCGTCCACTGGCGAAGCTCCTCGATGGACATGCCCTCGTCGCGCAGGTCCGCCAGCTTGTCCATCAAAAGACCAAAGCCCGAGGAAGCCGCCAGAGAATCTATGATATAAATCGTCCGATCCGGGTATTTTCCGGCAAGGATTTCTCTGGCGCCCATGGCGGAGTTGATTACGCCCGAAATGCCGGAGGAAAGACAAAGATGCAGGATGTCCTTTCCGGCTTTCAGGAAGGGTTCAAAGTACTCTGTAAATTCCGCCACATTGATCTGGGAAGTCTTCGTTTCCGCGCCATCCGCCATTGCCTGATAGAAATGCGCAAAGGACATGCTTTTGCCCAGATCGTCCGCATATTCCCGGCCGTCCAGCTCATAGTGAAAACAGGCGTAAAAAATGTCGCGTTTCGTGAAATGTTCCGCCGGAAGATCGGCGGTTGAACAGCAGCTTAGAATGTATTCCTTCATATAAGAGTATGCCTTTCCCGCGTTATGCGAATGAAATTAAGTAGTCAGGTGAAATGCACACTAAAGTGTAACATGTTTATGGGGTGAATACAATGAGGACTTAGGACTAGCCGGTATTTCCGGGCTTGTACTTGTTTTGGGCGGAAATTTTTGGTATACTATGAAACGTAAACAAAGAACGCATGTGTTTGCGAATCTATGAAAAAAATAAAATATATCAAGAAAAAGGAGAACAGACATGAAAGGAAACATTGTTGTTGGTCAGTCCGGCGGCCCCACAGCCGTTATTAACTCTTCCGTAGCAGGCGTATACGCTGCGGCGAAGAAGCTGGGCGTGAAGAAAATTTATGGTATGGTTCACGGCATCGAGGGATTTCTGGAAGACAGAATGATCGATCTTGGCGAGTATCTGGATGACGAGACGGGGATCGAGCTTTTAAAGAGAACGCCTTCCGCGTTTTTGGGCTCCTGCCGTTTCAAAATGCCGCAGATCGAGGGTCACGAGGATGTTTACGAGAAGGTGTTTGAGATCATGGAGAAGCATGATATTGAGTGCCTGTTCTATGCCGGCGGTAACGACTCCATGGATACCGTGAAGATGCTGTCCGACTATGCGGCGGCTCACGGGAAATCCCAGAGATTCATGGGCGTGCCCAAGACCATTGATAACGATCTGCCTGTGACGGATCACTGCCCGGGCTACGGCTCTGCGGCGAAATATATCGCGGCTTCCTTAAAAGAGATTATCCGCGACAATGCGTCCTTCGGCGCAAAGAAGCCTACCGTTTGTATCGTAGAGATTATGGGACGTAACGCAGGATGGCTTACGGCTGCTGCTGCGCTTGCCAAGGGCGACGACTGCGAAGGCTGCGACGCGATTTATCTGCCTGAGAAGGTATTTGACATCGACAAGTTCGTTGCGGACGTGAAGGATCTGGCAGCGAAGAAATCTTCCGTAGTAATCGCGGTTTCCGAGGGCGTTAAGGTTGCGGACGGCAGATATGTATGTGAGATCGGCAGAGAGGTTGCCGTGGATGCGTTCGGCCATAAGCAGATGTCCGGTACGGCGGTTATGCTGGCTGACAAGATTGCGGCGGAGACCGGTCTTAAGACCAGGGCAATCGAGTTCTCTACCTTACAGAGAGCAGCGACTCATCTGGCTTCTCTTACGGATATCAACGAGGCGTTCCAGGTTGGCCACGACGCGGTTATGGCTGCGGAAGAGGGCAAGACCGGCATGATGATCACGCTTGACAGAAACGGGGACGCGCCTTATCAGTGCGGCACCAGCGCTTACGACATTCACGCAATCGCAAACGTGGAGAGAAATGTGCCCGACGAGTGGATTACCGCGGACGGCAAGGGTCTGACGGACGATTATGTGAAATATGCGAGACCTCTCATCATGGGTGAGCTGCAGCCGCTGTTTGTGGACGGACTGCCGAGACATCTGGTGAGAAAAGCGTAAAGGAAAACACAAAATAAACGTGAATTTTTCAAAAGAGTGGTTTACAAAACCACTCTTTTGTTATATGATTGTTTTGGAAAACGATTTCCGAGAGCGGATTGCAGGTGCCAGGCGGAAAACGAAACAGCGGCGGGTATTATCCGACACAGGAATCGTTTCGGAATGGAAAAATCATGGTATCAATTAAAGATGTCGCAAAGCAGGCGGGTGTGGCGATTTCCACGGTTTCCAAGGTGCTTAACAACTACCCGAATGTGAGCGAGAAGACGAAGAAAAAAGTAAATCAGGCGGTGGCGGAGTTAAACTTTGTACCCAATTCCGTTGCGGCGGCGCTTTCTTCCAAGCAGTCCGGCAGGGTGGCTCTGCTTTTGAATCTCGGAAATGTGTCTCAGGCGGTGGACGAGATCAATATGCAGTACATGGCAGGCACGATTAGCCGGGCGGTGGAGCTGAATCTGGATGTGATCACGATATTTGACTCCATGCTGAGAAATAAAAGTCTGGACGAGGTGGTGCGCTATCTGCGTTCCCAGAGCATTACGGGACTTATTATTTTTGGAATGTCGAAGGATGACAGGGTGCTCCAGAAGCTGATAGACGCGCAGCTTTTCAAGATTGTGACTGTGGATGCGCCTCTTGTGAACGCCTCCTCTTCCTCGGTCTGGATCGATCAGGAGTCGGCGCAGTACGATGTGGCGAAGAAAACGCTTAAGGAAAACAAGGGAAAGAGCATTCTCTATCTGGCGGGCAAGAAAAACGGCTATGTTTCCGGGGAACGCCTGAAAGGCGTACAGCGTCTGGCCGGGGAAGAGGGGATACCGCTGCTTGTCAGAAACGGGGAGTTTTCGGAGCTGCAAGCCAGAAATCTGACGCTGCGGTATGCGAAGAAAAAGGATATCGTGGTGTGCGCTTCGGACCTGATGGCGATTGGCGCGATGCGGGCGCTGATGGATATGGATATTTTCCGGCCGGTGTGCGGATTCGACGGGATTACACTGATGGGCTATGCGGGCAAGCAGATGAACACGGTCAGGCAGAATTTCGAGCGGATCGCTTCGGAGGCGGTGGAAGAGCTAAAGCGGCTTCTGGACGGCGGAGAGGGCAGAGAGATCGTGCTGGATTATGAGCTGGTCAGAATGAAATACGAGGATATCCTGATGGCCGCACAGTGAAAAACTGCGGGCGGCATATGGCGGAGGTCTTCGCCGGAACCGGACGAAGCGTGAAAAAACGCGGGTTTACACGAAGGCAGAACTGGATAATATAATTAACATAGAATAAACAACTAACATGCAGAAAAGGAAAAGGGAGGTTTCAACATGGCACAGGCAAGCAACCTGAAAAGAGACGTACTGGTAATGAATCTGGAGCAGGAGTTAGAAAACCAGACACAGAGCGGATATGGTAAATCCATTGCCGGATGCAGCAATGAAGAGCTTTATTACAGCATTCTGCAGCTTTCCAAGAAGCTGATGACCGCATCGGAGCGGATTGAGGGCGAGAAGAAGATCTACTATATTTCCGCGGAGTTTTTGATCGGCAAGCTTTTGTCCAACAACCTGATCAATCTGGGCATTTATGACAATCTGGAGAAAATTCTTGAAAAAAACGGCAAACAGCTGTCCGTGATCGAGGAAGTGGAGCCGGAGCCTTCTCTCGGAAACGGCGGTCTGGGACGTCTGGCGGCATGTTTCCTTGACTCCATTGCCTCTCTTGGGCTTCCCGGCGAGGGCATCGGCCTGAACTATCATTTTGGCCTGTTTAAGCAGGAGTTTAAGGACAAATTGCAGACGGCTGAAAAGAATGACTGGATCGAAGAGCAGTCGTGGCTGACGAAGACGGACACGACCTTTGAGGTGGCGTTTGGCGACAAGAAGGTGACTTCCAGACTTTATGACATTGATGTCATTGGCTATGATAACGGCGTAAATAAGCTGAGACTTTTTGACATAGAGACGATTGACGAGAGTCTGGTTAAGAAGGGCATCGACTTTGATAAGGAAGATATCGAGAAGAATCTGACACTGTTCCTCTACCCGGACGACTCCGACGAGGCGGGAAATCTTCTGCGCATTTACCAGCAGTATTTTATGGTGAGCAATGCGGCGCAGTTGATTTTAAAGGAAATGAAGGAGAAACAGTACGATCTGAGAACCATGTATGATCATGCGGTGATCCAGATCAACGACACCCACCCGACCATGGTTATTCCGGAGCTGATCCGCATTCTTGTGGATGAGAAGGCATTTTCGATGGATGAGGCGATTGATGTTGTGAGCAAAACCTGCGCTTACACGAACCACACGATTCTGGCGGAGGCGTTGGAGAAATGGCCGCTCAAGTATCTGGAGAAAGTAGTGCCCCAGCTTGTGCCGATTATAAAAGAGCTGGATAAGCGCGTGGCGAAAAAGTATAAAGACCCGAAGGTGCAGATCATCGACAAGGACGACAGAGTGCATATGGCGCACATTGACATCCATTACGGCTTCTCGGTGAACGGCGTGGCGGCGATCCATACGGAGATCTTAAAGAACACGGAGCTGAATGCGTTCTATCAGATCTATCCGGAGAAATTCAATAATAAGACGAACGGCATTACGTTCAGAAGATGGCTTCTGTCCTGCAATCACGAGCTGGCGGGCTTCCTTTCCGACACCATCGGGGACGGGTACAAGAAGGACGCGGCGAATCTGGAGAAACTTTTGGAGTTTGCGGACGACGAGGCTGTGCTTGACCGCATTGCAGAGATTAAGATGAACCGCAAGAAGGATCTGGCGGCTTATGTGCAGAAGGCGGAGGGCGTAACGCTGAATCCCGATTCCATCTTTGACATTCAGAGCAAACGTCTGCACGAGTACAAGAGACAGCAGATGAATGCGCTTTACATCATTCATAAATATCTGGAGATCAAGGCCGGCAAGAAGCCTGCAAGACCCATGACCTTTATCTTCGGAGCGAAGGCGGCGCCCGCTTATGTGATCGCGCAGGATATTATCCACCTTCTTCTTGTGCTACAGGAGATTGTGAATAAGGATCCCGATGTGAGCCCTTATATGACGGTGCTCATGGTGGAGAATTACAACGTGGCTTACGCCGAGAAGATGATTCCGGCCTGCGATATTTCCGAGCAGATTTCGCTGGCTTCCAAGGAGGCGTCCGGTACAGGCAACATGAAGTTCATGTTAAACGGCGCGGTGACGCTCGGCACTTCCGACGGCGCGAATGTGGAGATTCACGAACTGGTGGGCGACGACAATATTTACATTTTCGGTGAGAAGTCCGAGAAGGTTATCGAGCATTACGAGAAGGCAGACTATGTTTCCAAAGAGTATTACAAAAAATCTCCTGTGATTAAGGAGGCGGTGGACTTTATCGTCGGCAAGGAAGCGCTTAAGGCAGGACACAAGGAGAATCTGGAGAGACTTTACAAGGAGCTGTTAAACAAAGACTGGTTCATGACCCTTCTTGATCTGGAGGATTACATCAAGACCAAGGACCAGATGATGGCGGATTACGAGGATCAGAAGAAGTGGAGAAAGATGATGCTTGTGAACATCGCCAAGGCGGGATTCTTCTCCTCTGACAGAACCATTGAGGAGTACAACAGAGACATCTGGAAATTAAGATAATCCGCCCGTAAGCGGTGACAAAAAGAAGATCACAAATAAAAAGGCCGGAACCATGCGCTGCATGGACTCCGGTCTTTGCATTTTGCGGGTGAGAGCGTTACGCATCTTCCAAAAGCGCTTGCAGCCGTTTCTTTGCAGGCGCGTAGTCACCACATTTCTGATAATACGTCCGTGCTTCCCCGATGTGCCCGGTGCACTCGTAGATCACGCCGACATTGTAGTATGCCATATAGCTGTTTACACCGTCTACGGAAAACTCTTCCATAGTGGCAGCCTTTTCAAACTCGGCAATGGCGTCGTCGAAAAGGCCGTTATTCATATAAACCAATCCCATCAGAAAGACAAAATCCGCCCGCACCGCAAATGCATTGTAAAGCGCGGCAAGTCCCAGCGCATCCTGTGTGCGTTTCAGGTCTAAGAGCGTGTAGCCGTAGGATTCCACCATGGTTTTTACATAGTCCTGGGTGGGATCCACTTCCATGGAAAGACCGGCGTCGAAGCTCGAAAAGGCTTTTTCGGCATCCCCCAGCCTGCGATAGCTCTGTCCGAGCTGGAAATAGAGATACGGGTCAGGGCCTTCTTTTTCAAGCTGCGCTTCGAGAAGGGCAATGTTGCGGCGGGATTTTTCCCGCATGTCCGACTCGGTCTCGTCATAGCCCACATGCAAAATTGTGACAGGAGCGTCATAAATAGTTTTGGCGGCGCCGTCGCGGCGTTCCAGCTGCTCATGCACCGCTCCGGTGAAATGAAAATATCTGCGGTCGGCCAGACGGCTTACCCGCGTCTGTTCATATGAAGTCAGACCGTCACGCAGGAAGCGGCTGCGGATGAGAATACGCCCGGCGCGGTCAGGATGGGCTTCCATACAGCGGCCAAGCGCAGCCTGGTCCAGCTTTTCAATATACTCATCACAGTCGAGAGAAAGTATCCAGTCATGGGAGGCTTTTTCCATGCAGAAATTTCTGGCGGCGCTGAAATCGTCGCACCAGTCGAAGTGATAAATCCGGTCGGTGTACTTTTCGGCGACCGCCAGTGTGCGGTCCGTGGAGCCGGTGTCTGTCAGTACGATCTCGAAACCGTAGGAAGACAGGCGTTTGAGGCATTCCCCGATATGTTTTTCTTCATTTTTAGCGATAATACATACGGACAGCGGAAGCAAGGGGTCTCCTTTCACGGGTTGCTTTTTCCAGGCATTTGCGAAACTCTTAATATCGTGGCTTCTATTGTGCAAATAGTATAATTATAAGCAGACCCTTGTAAAACGCCGGCACTTGGTGAGGTTTTTTCGAGCCTAGAGCCGCTGCGTTTGGAACGGAGCGAAAGCGCGTCTGTGTTGATTATGCTATTTGCGCAAATTTAACAGCCTTAAAAGAGTTTCGCACATGCCTAGTCGTTTTCTCTGTCGGCAAGATCCCGGAGCCTTCTGAGGGCGGGATCGTAATCTCCGCATTTCTTATAGTAGGTCCGCGCCTGCGGCAGGTCGCCCATGCTCTCGTAAATTTCGCCGATGTGGTAATTGGCGCGGTAGCTGTTGACTCCCGTGCGGGCGTAGGCCGTGAGGGCGGTGGCTTTTTTAAATTCGTCGAGGGCCTTTGCGTACTCGCCCTTTTTCTGGTAGAGCGTACCCATCAGGAAGACAAAATCCGCCCGGTGGGAGAAGAGATCGTACTTGTCACGAAGGGACATGGCCGTGTCGTATCTGGCCAGATCCACCAGACAGTAGCCGTAGGTCTCCGCCATACTCTGGACGAAATCGGAGTTGGGATCCGCGTTTAAATCAAGCCCGAGTTTATAGTAGTGGGCCGCTTTTTCCATGTCGTTTAATGAGATGTAGTTTTGTCCGAGCTGGAAATAAATATAGGGGCTTGGTCCTTTCAGCGACAGGTCGTGCAGCAGCATTTCCAGATTTCTGGTAGCCTTCATACGCTTGTCGGACTCGCCCACATAGCCCTCATGATAAAAGGTGAGGGGAATAGGGAAGGTGTCCGGCTCTTTTCCCTGCATGGTGCGCACCTGCTCGTGTATGCTGCCCTCGAAGTGGCAGTACTTTTTATTAAAGAGGCGGCCGATGCGCTCCGACATAATGGAGCGGGAACCCTGCACGGTGTAGGGATTGTGGCGGGTAATCATACCCACGGCCTCGCGCCGTCCGGCAAGAGAGTCTTCCAGCAGGGCGAGATTGACATTTTCCAGATACTCGTCGCAGTCGATAATCAGCACCCAGTCGTTGACTGCCTGCTGGATGGAAAAATTTCTGGCGCTGCTAAAGTCCTCACACCACGCGAAATGAAAGATTTTGTCCGCATACTTATGGGCGATTTCCACGGTCCGGTCCACGGAACCGGTGTCCACCACAATGATTTCGAAGCGGCAGGGACGAAGCCTTTTCAGACACTCCTCGATATGATTATCTTCATTTTTGGCAATCATGCACACGGAAACGGGAAGCATAGTGACACCTCTTTTGTGATTTATTATGTTATGCCTATTTTATCATCTTCTTAGCGTGGCGACAATACGGTTTTTGCGGGAGGGCGGAATGCCCTGATTGTAATTTTTGTACAAAAAGTACAAAAATGGGAGGGAAAAGCTGATAAAGATGACGATATTCCGTTCAGTAATAATGCTAGGTGGTTCCTTTTCGGGTGGGAATATGGTATACTATCTCCAAGCGGAGAGGAGCAGACCTCTTCTCATAATGTACTCCCGGAGTCTCTTTGTGCCTGATTTAGTGAGATGATTTTTTGCCAGAGGTGCATAAATTTATGAGGCGTACGTGGAACGTACGTTGATTAAAATTATGTGCATATGGCGGAAAATCTGCCACAAAGGCAGGTGCAGGAGAGATTCCGGGAGTACATATAAAGAAAATAGTACGTGATAAGGAGGTCTATTATGACAAAGGCAGAAATCTTAAAGGCAGAAATTTTAAAACAGCATAAGAGTGTCAGACAGTTTGCGATTGAGATGGAAATACCGTACTCTACGTTAGTTACCGCACTTGACAGAGGCATAGAGGGTATGGCTTACGGCACGGTGATCCGTATGTGTGACAGACTGAATCTGAATCCTGTGGATTTCTCACCTATTAACCAGAAGAGCCTGCTTGGCGGTAAGATTATGGAAAACCGCGTGATGCAGTATTATGTGAAGCTGAATAAAACCGGCCGGAAGAAAGCGCTTGAGCTGATGGAAGACTATGCGCAGCTTGACAAGTATAAGGCGGTTGAAGAGTAATGCGGGAAGCGCTTGCGTCCGCTCACGGCAACGGCTGCTTCGGGAGAAACGTGAATCCCGCATAGGAGAATGCCGGAAGGCGGCATTCTCCGTATGGACTGGAGATCAATATGAATTATGACTATATGATTGTGGGCGCAGGGCTGTACGGCTCTGTGTTTGCCCGCGAGATGAAAAGAAAGGGCCGGCGGGTGCGTCTGATTGACAGGAGGCAGCACATAGCCGGCAATATTTATACAGAGGAAGTGGAGGGCATACAGGTGCACCGCTACGGCGCGCATATTTTCCATACCTCTGACAAAAGAATATGGGATTATGTAAACCAATTTGCAACATTTAACCACTACATCAATTCACCTGTTGCACGGTATAAGGAGGAGTTGTACAATCTCCCCTTCAATATGAACACTTTCAGCAAAATGTGGGGTGTGACGACGCCTGAGCAGGCGAAAGAAAAAATTGCGGAGCAAATCGCGGATCTTCACATTGCAGAGCCGGAAAATCTGGAGGAGCAGGCGCTTTCTCTGGTGGGGTGGGATGTGTATGAGAAGCTTGTGAAAGGCTACACGGAGAAACAGTGGGGCAGGGACTGCACGGAGCTGCCGGCCTTTATCATCAAGCGGCTTCCGCTTCGTTTCATCTACGACAATAATTATTTCAATGACCCTTATCAGGGGATTCCTGTAGGAGGCTATACCATTATGGTAGAGAAAATGCTGGAGGGCATTGAAGTGAAGACGGGCGTGTCCTACCGGGAGTTTGTGACGGAGGAGGAGAGGGACGGACAGGTCTGTCTGACAGACCGGGAAGGCAATACTTACAAAAAAGTGCTGTATACGGGTATGATCGACGAGTTTTTTGATTTTGCGCTGGGCCATCTGGAATACCGTTCCCTGCGGTTTGAGACGGAATTTCTTGCGGATTGTGACAATTATCAGGGCAATGCGGTGGTGAATTACACGGAGCGGGAGATTCCTTATACCAGAGTGATTGAGCACAAGCATTTCGAGTTTGGCACACAGAAGGGCACGGTGATCACCAGAGAATATCCGGCGTTCTGGAAGGAAGGGGAGGAGCCTTACTATCCGGTTAACGACGAAAAAAATGAGAAGCTGATGGAGAAATACGCGGCGCTTGCAGAAACGAAGCCGCATGTGATTTTCGGCGGACGGCTGGGACAGTACCGGTATTACGACATGGATAAGGTGATCGCGCAGGCGCTTGCAGCGGCGGAAAGAGAGCTGGTATGACCGCGCAGCCTGTGCCGGCGTAACAGATCAGGAACTTTTTACAGGCAGAGTCTTGACAAGAAACAAGGCTCTGCCTATAATATTCCTTGATAGTTTGAATATCAAAGTATTTTTGGATCAGCAGAGACAGAAGGGATCGGGTGCGTCGCCATGTTTGCATGAGCGACAGTGCACGAGACCTTATGGCGAGCGAAGCGAACGAGAAATGCGAAGCATTTCGAGTCGGCTGATCCGAATTTTTATGGAGGCGCCCTATGAATTGGAATGAGGCAAACAGAGAACTGGACAGGAGAAGAGAGCGGGCTTTGCTTGGCGGCGGGCAGAGTAAGATTGATAAGCAGCACGCGGGCGGAAAGCTGACGGCCAGAGAGCGTATAGAGATGCTGCTTGATCCCGGCACCTTTGTGGAGGTGGACGGTTTCCTGGAGTCACGTATCGACGATTTTGACCTGGATAAAAGACGTGTGCCCGGAGACGGTGTGGTGACGGGGTACGGCGAGATTGACGGCCGTCAGGTATTTGTGGCCAGTGAGGACTTTACGGTGATCGGGGGTACGCTTGGCGAGTACCATTCCTTTAAGATATGCCGGATTCAGGATATGGCGATGGAGATGAAAGCGCCCCTGATCTGCATTAACGACAGCGGCGGCGCGAGAATCGAGGAGGGCATTTCCTCTTTGAGCGGTTACAGCGGCATGTTTCTGCGGCATACGAAGGCGTCCGGCGTGATCCCGCAGATCGCGGTGATTCTCGGTCCCTGCTCCGGCGGCGCCTGCTATGCGCCCGCCATCTGCGACTTTATCTTTATGGTGAAGGATATCTCGAAAATGTTTATCACCGGACCGAACGTGGTCAAGACGGTAATTAACGAGGAAGTCTCGGTGGAAGAGCTGGGCGGTGCGGAAGTCCATGCGAAGAAGAGCGGCGTGTCGCATTTTACTTACGACACGGAGAACGAGTGTCTGATGGGCGTGCGCAAGCTCCTGTCCTATCTGCCGGGCAACTGGATGGAGAAGCCTCCTGTGGTGAATACGCCGGAGAGACAGAGCATTTCTTCCAGAGTGGGGAGAGTGTTTGGCAGAGGCGAGGGCGCAAGACAGGACAATGTCCTGCGAGCGAAGGCGGCCAAGCTGAAAGATATCGTGCCGGACAATTCCCGCCATGCTTATGATGTAAAAGAAGTGATCGACTGTATCGTGGATGAGGGCAGCTTTTTCGAGGTGCAGAAGGAGTTCGCCACCAACGCGGTAGTTGGCTGGTGCCGTATGGAAGGCAAGGTGGTCGGCATCGTGGCGAACCAGCCGAACTCCATGGGCGGTTCTCTCGATTACCATGCATCCGATAAAATAGCGCGGTTCATCCGTTTCTGCGACTGCTTTAACATACCGCTGGTGACGCTGATCGATGTGCCCGCGTTCCTGCCGGGAACGGCGCAGGAGCACAATGGCATCATCCGTCACGGCGCGAAGATACTCTATGCGTACTCGGAGGCCACCGTGCCGAAGATTTCGCTGATTATGAGAAAGGCTTACGGCGGCGCCTATATCGCCATGAATTCCAAGGAAATGGGAGCGGACATTGTGTACGCGTGGCCCATCGCTGAGATCGCGGTGATGGGGGCTGACGGTGCGGTCAACATCGCTTTCAAGAGAAAGATCAAGGCGGCGGCGGATCCGGAAGCCATGCGCGCCCAGTGTAAGAGAGAGTATGAGGACAGATTCTTAAATCCTTATGTGGCGGCATCGAGAGGCTACGTCAACGAGGTGATCAAGCCGGAGGAGACGAGAGAGGCGCTCTTAAAGGCATTAAGAGGCTTAAAGAATAAGCAGACCGAAAACCCGAAAAAGAAGCACGGAAACATACCGTTGTAACGCAGGGCGAAAGCGGACTCATGAATCGAGTAGGGCGTATAAAAACGCGGCAGGTCATACAACCTGTCGCGTCTTCTGTTTTGTTTTATTTAGCAGTAACTGTTAAACATCATGCCGCTGTATGCGCTCGTAATGTAAGGGCTGGCAAAGTTCTTGCCGGGATTTTTGTAAGCTACGATCACGTTGTTGACATAGTGCATCGGATCCAGGGAAACCTGATTCGATTTGCGCAGGATAGAGTTCGTAAAGCCCTTCATCGAGGAGAACGCTTCCTTCGCGTCCTCACTGGTCGCCTTCTGGCGCAGCACGTTGTTGTCCACTTCCAGGGTGCCGTCCAGATTCAGGTTCAGTCCTGCGGAGGTAAGACCCTTCGCGTAAACTCTGGCAACGCTGCTCATTTCATGGAAAAGGCGGTCGCTCTTAGGCTGTACGCCGCTGTACTCGGAAACGGCCTGCAGGAAAGAGTTGTACCCTCTCACCAGCGTGTTAATATTCTCGGCCAGCGACTCCACGTCGGTTTTAATACCGATGGAAGCGGTCTCGCCTTCCTCGCTGCTCACGCCCTTGAACTGTAACTCATATGTGTGATCCAGCGTATAGTGGTTAGTGGTGGAGGAATGCTCCTCACCGTTTACCAGAAACGAAGCGTTTGACGCCGGGGATGCAACATAATCAAGTCCCAGATAATCCACCACGCCCGCGGTCTTGCTGGTGCGCTGGTCGGAGATAAGGAACTGCATTTTCTTTCCTTCTTTTAAGCCGGTAGCGTCCGATTCCATGCGCAGGGCGGAGCCGCCGTTTTCGTCGGTAACAATCTTAGCCGACATGCCGATGTTTGAATTGTTAATCAGTCTCGACAGACGTGCCTGCACATCCCTGTTGGTGTCGCTCGACTTAATGCTGAACTGAAATTCATAGCTTAAATCCTCGATCCCCACGTCGAAAGAATAGGTGTCGGGAGCGAGCGCGGCAGGTTCATCGGAGGGAAGGAATTTCCCCAGATTCACCTGGGACGAAGCGAGCCGGTTGATCTCCACCTCGTAGGAGGGGAAGTCAGCTTCCGGCTTTTTGGAACCGACATATTTTGCGGTAGCAATTTCCTCGTTGCTCGAATAAGCCACCTTCTTGTTCAGAAGCTCTTCTTCGTCGAGACCGCCCAGAGACGCAATGGTATTGCGCAGCTCTCTGGCGTTTTCCTTTATGCCTACTGCAAATTCCCGGGATTCTTTGCTGGTGTCTAAAATGAACAGAGGCGATTCCTTGTTCATTTTGACAATCGAATTATATACGCTGCGAAGCTCGCTCTTCTTATGCGTGTCATAAGGCGTGCTGGACTTCGGCGCATAGCTGGTCACATAGAAATTGTAGACGTTCGCTAAGTTGTTGATCGTGTTGTAAGACATAAGCCCTCCTTTCTTCCGTGAAAGCATAACAGATACCTCCTGCGGCCATCCGTAGCCTGCAAGGTATCATTTGTGGGCATTTCTACCTAATATTATATTAGTGCATTTATTTTACCACTTTTTCCACGAAGAATGCAAGTATTTCTGGAATTATAATATATATCGTATAGAAATGTTATTTTATTAACAGGTAAGATTAAAAAAGTAGAGAAAATCAGAGGGAAAATGCAAAAAAGCGGTTGACTTAAGACACGCCGTATGATATATTGTGTGAGCGAGAAGAGAGTTAAGGTCTTTTTTTTATGCTCAAAAAGTGAGAGATACAAGATCAAACGAATCGTAATACAGGTGGAGGTGGCGAGATGCGCACAAGGATCACATTGGCATGTACGGAATGTAAACAGCGTAACTACAATACGACGAAGGACAAGAAGACACATCCGGACCGGATGGAGATTAAGAAGTATTGCAGATTCTGCAAGAAGCATACCCTGCATAAGGAGACGAAGTAAACATTCGTCGCGTTGAAAAAAGGAGATATTGGATTATGGCAGAATCAGCGAAAACAGATAAGAAAGCAGTCAGGTTTTTTGACGGCGTGAAGGCTGAGTTTAAAAAGATCAGCTGGCCTGATAAGGATTCCCTCCTGAAACAGTCTGTTGCAGTCGTTGTTATTTCCCTTGTGGTAGGGGCAATTATCACAGTGTTGGATTTTGGCCTGCAGTACGGCGTCGATTTCATTACTACATTGAAATTTTAAGACAGGTTCTTAATATGCACACGGCCGCCAGAGGGAAGAGTGTCAGCGGTGCTGACGGGCGTCCGGCGCAGTGGGCAGGGAGAAAACATTCCCGCCTGATTCTTAGAGACGAGACAGGGAGGATCCGTATGGCAGAGGCGAATTGGTATGTTGTGCATACTTATTCCGGATATGAAAATAAGGTGAAAGCCAACATAGAGAAAACGATCGAAAACAGACATCTGGAGGAAGAGATTCTGGAGGTCAGAGTGCCCATGCAGGATGTAACGGAGCTGAAAAACGGCGCGCGTAAGACTGTCCAGAAAAAGATGTTCCCCGGGTACGTTTTGATTAACATGGTTATGAATGACGACACCTGGTATGTCGTGAGAAATACCAGAGGCGTGACGGGATTCGTAGGACCGGGAAGTAAGCCGGTGCCGCTTACGGAGGCGGAGATGAAGCCTCTTGGCATTAAGGTGGAAAATATGAGCGTCGATTTCGCAGAGGGCGACACCATTGCGGTGGTTGCGGGCGTCTGGAAGGACACCGTGGGCGTTGTGCAGAGAATCGACTATGGCAAGCAGACGGCTACCATCAACGTGGAGCTGTTTGGCAGAGAGACTCCTGTGGAGATCGGTTTCGCGGAGGTCAGAAGTATGCGTTAACAGTTCAGACAGCGCGTGTTTTGCGAATCGCGCGGGCTGAATATGATGGAACAGGTATTTACCCGCTTTTGCGGTGTAGATAGGTGTGGGAGCCGGTTAAATGATTGAGAGCGCTGTGCGCTTAAAGTCTGAAACCCGAACCTGTCTGTGATAATCCCGCAGATTGCGGCAGGCAGGTGGAATGGCGTCCGAACCACAATATTATTAGGAGGTGCCGAAATGGCAAAGAAAGTAGAAGGATACATCAAGTTACAGATCCCTGCTGGTAAGGCAACACCAGCGCCCCCGGTTGGTCCTGCACTCGGTCAGCACGGGGTTAACATCGTTGAATTTACGAAACAGTTCAACGCAAGAACAGCCGACAAGGGTGACGTGATTATCCCGGTTGTTATCACAGTGTATGCAGACAGAAGCTTCAGTTTTATCACGAAGACTCCCCCTGCTGCGGTACTTTTGAAGAAGGCATGCAACATCAAATCCGGTTCCGCTGTACCCAACAAGACGAAGGTGGCGACGATTTCCAAGGCGAAGCTGCAGGAGATCGCAGAGATGAAGATGCCTGATCTGAACGCGGCAAGCGTTGAGGCGGCCATGAGCATGATCGCCGGTACTGCGAGAAGTATGGGTATCACAGTAGAAGAGTAATGGAGGGTTCGAGATGAAACACGGTAAAAAATATCAGGAGGCGTCTAAGCTGGTAGATCGCAGCGTACAGTACGAAGCAGCCGAGGCGATTTCCTTAGTGAAGAAGACAGCAATAGCTAAATTTGACGAGACTGTGGAGGTTCATATCAAAACCGGGTGTGACGGACGTCACGCAGAGCAGCAGATCCGTGGCGCGGTGGTACTGCCTAACGGAACCGGCAGAACGGTTCGCGTGCTGGTGTTTGCCAAGGGCGACAAGGTAAACGAGGCGGAGGCGGCAGGCGCTGACCATGTAGGCGGCGAGGAGCTGATCCCCAGAATCCAGAACGAAGGATGGCTTGATTTTGACGTGGTGGTAGCGACCCCTGACATGATGGGCGTTGTAGGCCGTCTCGGTAAGGTTCTCGGTCCGAAAGGTCTGATGCCCAACCCGAAGGCAGGCACGGTTACCATGGATGTCGCAAAAGCGATCAGCGATATCAAAGCCGGTAAGATTGAGTACAGACTGGATAAGGCGAACATTATCCATGTACCTGTCGGCAAGGTTTCTTTTGAGGAGAGCAAACTGCAGGAGAATTTCGACGCGCTGATGGAGGCGATTGTGAAGGCAAAGCCCTCTGCGCTTAAGGGACAGTATCTCAGAAGCATTACGCTGGCAAGCACTATGGGGCCCGGCGTGAAGGTGAACGTGGCGAAGTATTAATTAGCAGGAATGCCATACAAAGAATGGAATAAAAAGAAATGAAATCGGAGAGCGGTGTGCAGTTGCATACCGCTTTCTTTATTTTATCAGGAAATTGCGACAGTGTAAACCATTCAGGGAGAATGCTTCGCATAAGCGGAGTCAGAAGCATTCCGGGTCTGCTTATGGCTTCAAGGGCAGAGTCAGAAGCATTCCGGGTCTGCTTATGGCTTCAATGGCAGGGTCAAAAGAAACAGCGCGCCGCCGTCTTCTGCGTCGGTGACGGTAAGCGTCCCTCTGTGGGCTGAAACGATTTCTTTCGCCACCGCAAGCCCCAGGCCGTGATGTCCTTTTGCACTTTTGGCGGCGCGGGAAGCGGGTATTACGCGATAGAAGCGGTCGAAAATTTTCTCCTTCTCCCCGTCCGGAATGCCGCCGCCGTTGTCCTGCACGCCGATTGTCATTTCTTTTTCGTAAGAACCTTCTGCAATGAAGAAAAGGATCGTACTTCCGGCGGGCGTGTGGGACAGGGCGTTGTGCAGAAGAATATGACATACCTGTCGTATTCTTCCCTGATCGCAGTCACACAGCGGCAGCCCGGCTTCGGGAAGACGGATGGAGAGCAGATGTCCGCTGTCGGCGGCAAGCGGCAGGAAGTTTTCGTAGGTTTCAAGGAGAAGCGTCTGCAAATCCGTTTTCGTTATTTGCAGGGCCAGTCCGTGGCTGTCTGCGCGGGAGAGCGTGAGAAGCTGCTCGAGCATGCCGGACATCTGTGCGCCTTCCCTTGCGATCACCTGAAAGAAGGGCTTTTTCACAGGCGGAGGCGCTTGAGAGAATGACGGCAAGCGGTGTGCGCAGCTCATGGGAAACGCTGGCAATGAAGCGGTTCTGGCTTTCCCGGGAAGCGAGAAGGGGCTGCAAAAGCCGTCCCGTGAAATACCAGCAGAAGAGCGCAAGGAGACAGAGGGAAACAAGAAACAGAGCGAGGTAGAGAAACAGGCTGCTTCCGATCCGGGCATAGAGCGGTTTCAGCGACTGTAAAAAGCAGATTTGCAGGATGCTGTCGTTTTTGACCAACTGCTTTTGGTAGCAGAGAACTTCGGGCAGGATGCCGTGCCTGCCGACCGAGACGCTGTCGGCTTCTTTTTTCGGGTGCAGCGTGCGCCCGGCGTCCGGCGCAGACAGGTAGTGGGCGTATTCGGGGAGCGTCCGGCTGGCGTGGTCATAGTTGTGGAACAGTTCTACTCCATTGTCCCACAGATAGATGCGGAATCCGGCATTTTCCTCATGTGTGGCAAGCCAGCGGGAGGTGAGGACCGTCTGTCCGCTGATGGATTCAAACACCGTGTAGGACTGGCTGGTAAAAGAGGATAACTGGAGGGAAAACTGCTGTTTCACGGAAAAATAGAAGCAGACGCCGAGCAGTACAGCCAGCAGAACGGATAACACCGCGGTGAAAAGTTTGGTCAGACGAAGCCGTACATTGTGATACATAAAAACTCCTTTATTCGTTGTCGTTGTATGCCAGACGGTAACCGTGTCCGCGCCGGTTGACGATGGCGACGCGGCTGTCTAACGTTTTCAGACGTTTGCGCAGAAAGTAGATATAGTTGTCCAGATTGCTGTTTTCCACAGAGGTGTCCAGTCCCCATACCTTGTGCAGCAGCACGGTGCGGTCGGTGGTCCTGTCGCCGGCCTGCAGAAGCTGGCGCATAAGATCGCTTTCAGTCTGGGAGAGGGCGCATTTTTTCTCCCCGCACATGAGACTGTTTTCCGCGCTGTCCAGAGAAAGGTCGCCGTAAGAGAGGGCGTTGTTCCCGAAGGCGTTTTTCCGGCGGAACAGTGAGGAGATTCTGGCGGAAAGCTCGGAGTAGGCGAAGGGTTTTACCAGATAGTCGTCCGCACCCGCGTTGAGTCCTGTTACTCTGTCGTTCACTTCGCCGAGGGCGGAGAGGATGATGACGGGAATGAGATTGCCGGCAGCCCGTATGCGGCGCAGAATGTGCAGTCCGTCCTCGCCGGGCAGCATACAGTCCAACAGGATCAGGTCGTAAATTTCCTGTCTGATATACAGCATGGCTTCGCTGCCGTCGTGGCAGCAGTCGGTGCGGTGGCCTTCCTGCTGTAACTGCCATGATACGGCGTGGCATAAGTCTTTATCATCTTCGATTATCAGAATATTCATTGTCGTTCCCTCTGCCAGAAATATGTTTGTGAACAGTTTACCACATTTAATCTTTAAATAATTTCTAAAATTAGAGGTTTCTTAGAAACTTCTTAGAAGATATTTAGAAGGAATTTTTACTATAATACTGTTAAGTGAATGGGAAACGTATTTATGGCTGATGATGATATCTGTACGATAATGATAATGTGATGGCGCGCTTTGCGGCTGCAGGGAGGATTGGAGATGTCTGGAAGAGGGCGGGTGCTGTTTTTTATATTGATTTGCGTTATGTTCGCGGCGCTATCAGGCTGCGGCGGCGGGGAGGAAGAGATTCCCATGGGACGTTATGCGGACAGGGAAGTGAAGCTGCCGCCCGGCGTGTTTGATTATATGCATCCGTGTCCGGACGGAAGCTATTATCTGTACGGTCTGGACGCGAATCTGACCTGTGTGGACGCGCAGGGTGAAATTGAGGAAAAGGACCGGAGCTGGGAAAAGAATGCCAATATCCGTGACAAGCATGTGGTGGGGGTTTCGGATGACGGCGCATGTGTTTTCGGCTATGCGCCCAATTTCTGGAATGATGAGGAATTGGAGGAGTTGTGGATCAAAGGCGATACCCGTTATCTGTATTATTATGTGGATGCAAAGGGAGAGAGGCATGCGCTGGAACTGCATGGAGAGGGGTATCGGAAAGGGACGAATCTGAATATCTTTGCCTTTTCGCCGGAGGGCGGACTGTATGCGGCGTCTGAAAACGGGATGTACCGGATTGACGCAGAGAGCGGTGTGACAGAGAGCCTCTTTGCCACATCCGGGCAGGTGAAGTCTGTTGTTTTTGCGGACGGCTTGTTGCTCGCGGCGGACAGCGAAAAAGTGTATTTCTATGATATGGCCAGAGAGGAACTTCTTGGCGGCAGCACGGTGCTGGATGAATTTATAGCCAGCCACGCAGCGGGCGGTATCGTGATGGCGGTGTCCGACGAAGAGAGCAATGTAAAACTTATGGAGGACGCCGCGGAGAGCGACGGAACGGATGCCGCAAAGGGTGACAGCGCAGACGACGCAGATGAGAAAGGGAACGCGCAGGTTCTGTACATGGCATGTCGCACCGGATTGTACCGCTTCGTATTGGGCGGTTCGGTAATTGAACAGATTGCGGACGGGCAGATGACAGCGCTCGGGGATACGCAGAGAACCCCGCTTGCTTTGCAGGTGTCTGGCAGCGGGGAGTTCCGCATACTGTTCAGCGGGAATTTCATGGTGGAGATGTATTATGACGAGACGCTTCCCGCCAGACCGTCCAGGGAACTGACGGTGTACAGTCTGGAAGAGAACGGCTGGATCCGCTATGCGGGACAGCTTTTCCAGAAGGAGCATCCCGATGTGCTGGTGCGGTATGAGACGGGAATGGACGGGGACAATGCGGTCAGCAAAGAGGATGCGCTGAAAAATCTGAATACACGCCTGCTGGCAGGAGAAGCGCCGGATGTGATCGTGATGGACCATATGGATATCGAACGGTATGCAGGCAAGGGTGTGCTGAGAGAGTTGGACGGCATTTTGCAGCCATATCTGGACGATGGTATTCTGTACCGGAATATCGTTGAGGGGATGCGGATGACGGACAAGGAGAAAATCTACAGCGTGCCAATGATGGTCTATCTTCCGCTCTGGCTTGGCGAGGCGATGTATCTGGAGGGAGAACAGAGTCTTGAGGATGTTGTCGCGGGTATGGAACTGGCAAGGCAGAAACACCCGGAGGGGGCGATCCTCTATACGCTTTACCCGAAGGACATTCTGCTGCAGACCATGCCGGTCTGCCTTCCGGCGTGGACGAAGGAGGACGGCAGTCTGGACGTGGAGAAGCTGACGGCGTATTATCAGGCGGTGAGCAGAATGTGGGAGATAGACAGCGCCGGATTCGATGCGGCAGGGCGGGAAGCGTGGCAGAAAAACAATATGGAATGGTATGCGCCCACGGATATGGACATGGCGGATATCGGATCCAATTATCAGTACGGCGCCCAGCAGAACTTCGGCGAGACATGGCTGCAGCTCGGGTTTCTGATGACCCCGCAGGTCGGCATGACAGGCATTCATGTGAGCAAGGCGAATATGGCAGCGGACTGGCAGCAGAAAGAGCTGGATGATGTGGTGACTTACGGAGCCTATGCGGGGCAGGCGGACAATGTCTACTGGGCAAGAAGCATAGTGGGGCTGTGCGAGCAGGCAAAAGAGCCGGCGCTTGCAGAAGAATATATGCATCTGCTGCTCTCGGACCAGATGATGCGAAAGTGGTGGCTGGATAAACCGAGGAATCATAGCGGGCTCACGATACGGAAGGATTCCCTTGGTGACATTCTGGATATCGACAACATTGAGTTCGGGCAGACCATGGGTTTTCGGGATCCTACCGGCGTTAACTACCCGGATTTCTGGCCGACGGAGGAAGAAAAACAGTGGCTTTATCAGATGATGGAAGACGCGGACTGCTGTTACCGCCCGGGAACGATGCTGGAGGAATGTGCCATGGAGACCGGCGTGCGGGTGCTTGAAGGAGAGCTGGCGCCGGAGGAGGGAGCGAAGGAAGTTGAAAGGAAAATGGCGATTGCCATGGAAGAGTAGGCGGCTTTTGTTTCTGCTGCCGGGATTTTCAGGTGTTATGATTTTCTATCTGCTCCCCTTTTTCGAGGTGGCGCGGCGCTCGTTCTATCAGTCCGGCAACGGTGTTTTCACGGGGACGGACAATTACCGCGCGGTGTTTGAAAATGGCGCCTTTTTACTTGCCGTGCGCAATACGCTTTTGTACATGGCGGCAGGCGTGCCGCTTTTGATGGGGATCAGCCTCTTTTTGTCACTGCTTTTGCGAAACCTTGTACTGCGCCGCAAACTGGTGTCGGCAATGCTTCTGCCCATGGCGGTGCCGGCGGCTGTCATGGTTTTGACGCTGCAGATTTTGATTGACAGGCAGGGAGTCATCAACGGCGTGCTGACACATGTTTCGGAAAAAATAACGGCGCTCCCGGACTTTTCTGCCATTGACTATCTCAATACCGAATGGGCGTTAGTGGTGGTGGTATGCAGTTTTTTATGGAAAAACACGGGGTATATGGTTATCCTGTGGCTTGCGGGCCTTGCGGCGCTGCCGAAGGAAGTGGAGGAGGCGGCGCAGGTGGACGGCGCGAACAGATGGCAGAGCTGGCGTTATATCATCAGACCGGGGCTTTCCGGCAGCTTTTTTACCATAGGGATGCTGTCGGTGCTGCAGATCTTTAAAAGCTACAGGGAAGTCTGGATGGTGGCGGGGAGTTACCCGCAGGCGCATATTTATTTTTTACAGCACCTTTTGCAGAACTGGTATCTGAAACTGGAGTTTGACAGGATGGCCGCGCTGACGGTGATTCTTTCGCTTGTACTGCTTGTGGTGTGTCTGTCTCTGCAAAAAAGAACTGATTAGCGTGAAAAGAACGGGGAAGGCGGAAGAAAACAAAATGGGGAACAGACTGACGGCTCCGGCGTGGGCGGTACGGGAGTATGGTAAATGGCGGAAGCGCAGAAGGGCATGGCTTGCGGCTTTCATCTGTACAGTGGCAGCGGTTCTTATCTGCGCACCCCTTCTTATGATTCCGGGCGGTTCCCTGATGGATAACGCGGAGATGAAACGGATGCTTTCGCCGATACTTGGGGAGGGAAAGGGCTTTGCGGTATGGCATCTGATTCCCCTGTATCCGACCATCAGTCATTTCTACCGGCTGCTGATTGAGTCTCCTGCTTTTTACCGGCTGTTTTGGAATACGGTGGGGATGACGGCGGCGATTCTTACAGGACAATTATTGGTTGGGCTGCCCTCGGCGTGGGCGTTCGCCGCGTTCCGTTTCCGGGGCAGGGATTTTTTGTTCGGGCTTTATGTGGTGCTGATGCTTCTGCCTTTTCAGGTGATGCTTTTGCCGCAGTATATCGTATTACAGAAGCTGGGATTGTACAATCATCCGGCGGCGGTGATCCTTCCTGCGGTCTTTTCCACGTTCCCGGTATTTATCATGTACCGGGGATTCACCAGGATTGACACGGAAATTCTGGAGGCGGCACGACTGGACGGCGCGGGGGAATGGCAGATATATTTTTATATAGGGCTGCCTCTTGGGAAGATGGGGATCCAGGCGGCGATGGTTCTGAGCTTTTTGGAGTATTGGAATCTGGTGGAACAGCCCATGGCATTTCTGGAGGAGCAGGCGAAATGGCCGCTGTCTCTCTATCTGCCGCAGATTACGATCGGGCAGGCGGGATTTGCCTTTGCGGTGGCGGTGATGGTGCTGATTCCCGCGCTGTTTGTCTTTGCGCTGGGGCAGGACGCGCTGGAGGAGGGCATCGCGTATATCGGGGTGAAAACGTGAGAAGGACTGAGCAGATTTGGCGGCAGAGGGTGCTTTGTCAGGAAACGCGATGTCTCATGTAAGGGAAAGAGGCGGGATGCAGATGGAATCAAAGAAAAAACTGTGGCAGGGATTCGCCCTGTTTATGGCGGCTATGCTGATTATGACATATGTGTCACGAATGGTCTGGGTGAGCCGGATGCCGAGAGTCAGGTGGAGCAGTCCCATGTCGGCATCCATACACAATAAGGTCAGTGCGGAGGGGACGGTGGAGGTAACAGGCACGCAGGCGGTGATCGGACTGGAAGGTCTGCTTGTGGAGAAGGTCTGTGTGATGGCGGGCGACCGGATGGAAGTGGGGACGGTTCTCTATGAGGTGAACACGGAAGATTTGCTCGCGCAGCTTTCGGAGCTGGAAGCGCAGGAGGAGGCGTGGCAGAAGCAGGAGGAGTCAAAACGTCTGGATGCGGCTGCGGATGTCATCCGTGCGCAGGAAGATTATGACACTACTGTCATAGAACTGGACAGAAAAATTGCAGAGGAGACGAAGAAACGGGAAGAGCTTATGGAGGATCTGGATACCCATATGTTCCGTATTCCCGAGGAGGATGCCGCCGACGAGATCTGGATTGCATGGGCGGACGAACGGCTGCGGTTTGACAGGGAGATTGCGCAGAAAAAGCGCATGATCGAGGATATGCAGCTTGAGAAGGAGAAGGTATTAAGACAGGCGGACAGGGAATTAGAGGATGCAAAGCGTGCCCGGAGCGCGGCACAGAGCGGTCTGGAACTGGGGGCTTCCGGTGTCAGTCAGGTGCGGGAGAGGCAGGAGCGGATTGCGCTTTTGACAGAGCTTTCCGGAAACGGGGGCAGGGTGGAGGCAAAGAACGCAGGCGATATTCTGGAAGTGATGATACAGTCCGGTATGCGGATGGGAGCGGATGCGGTTCTGCGATATGCCGACGATACGGGCAGCAGGATATTCCGCACGGTTATCAGTCAGGAGCAGAAGGGCATGGTGCACACGGGGGATACGGTCCGCCTCATGTTTCCCGGCAGCGCGGAGGAGGCGGGCGAGACGATTGATTCCATCGTGCAGGAAAACGGCGGCTATACCGTGACGATCCGGCTGGAACCCGGCGTGGCGCTGGGGCGTACCGAGGGCGTTATGGAGCTAAACGCCACTTCGGAAATCTATGATTTTGTGGTGCCTGTCAAAGCGCTCCACAACGACGGCGGCAATGCAGTTTATGTTCTGGAGGAAAAGGCGGGAATCCTGGGTACAGAACTGTGCGTCAGGAGTATGACGGTGCGGCTGCTTGAGCAAAATGAGGAATACGCGGCAATTGCCGATGAACTGCTGTCGGGAGATATGAAAATCGTGACAGAGTGCGATCAGGAACTGGAAAACGGGATGGTGGTGAAGGAGTGGGAGTAAAGAGAAAAGAACCGGATTGTATTTTGCTATGACGGTCATTTAATGATATAATGGTCGCATGGCTAAGAATAAATCGCGTAAAAGAAATAAGAAGAAAAACAGAATACGGTTTCACAGGAGCTTTTTCCTGCCCTTTGTCATCACGCTGACGGCGGCGGTGGCGGCGGGGGTTCTGGCGCTGGCGGCGCATCAGTGGATCATGGAACCTGTGAAGACGAAGAAGACGGAAGCGGTGCGTCCGGATCAGGAGGAGAAGCCGCCGGAGGCTGACCGTACAGAACCGTCCGGAGAGATTGTGGAAAACGACGGGGACGAGGCAAAGCCTGCCGCAGAAGAGGGGGAGCCGGAAGCTGTCTCCAAATATCAGGAGACGCTGGACGATCCCGTTTACATGGAGGAAAACGGCATTTATGCGCGGGAACCCGCGCAGCCGGGGCAGGTGACCATGACCTTCGCGGGGGATATTCTTTTCGATACGAACTACGCCATTATGAGCGTAGTGGGTTCCGGCGGGGATATATCCAAGGGGGTGACGCCGGAGGTCATCGGGCGGATGCAGGCGGCGGATATTATGATGCTCAACAATGAGTTTGCCTATTCCGACAGAGGGGCGCCTCTGGAGGAAAAGCAGTTTACCTTCCGGGCAAGACCGGAGACGGCGGCGTACCTGAATGATATGGGAGTGGACATTGTGTCTCTGGCCAATAACCATGCCTATGATTACGGGCCGACGGCGCTGGAGGATACGTTTGATACCCTGCGTGAGGCGGGGATTCCCTATGTGGGAGCGGGCCGGAATATCAGTGAGGCGCGAAGACCCGTCTATTATATCGTGGGAGATATCAAGATCGCTTTTGTGTCGGCTACCCAGATTGAGCGGCTGGACACACCGGACACGAAGGAGGCCACGGAGACCTCTCCCGGCGTGTTCCGATGCTGGAACGGGGCGAAACTTTTGGAGACGGTCAGAGAGGCGGCCGAAAACAGTGATTTCGTAGTGGTCTATGTCCATTGGGGGACGGAAAATCAGGTGGAGCTGGACTGGGCACAGTTAAAACAGGCGCCGGAGCTGATTGCGGCGGGAGCCGATCTGGTGATCGGGGATCATCCCCACTGTCTGCAGCCCATCGGCGTGATTCAGGGTGTGCCTGTGATTTATAGTCTGGGGAACTTCTGGTTCAATTCAAAGACCCTGGACACCGGAATGGTGGAGGTGGTCATCGACGAGACGGGTATCGTGAGCTACCAGTTCATTCCCTGCTTACAGAGCGGATGCAAAACCACACTTTTGCAGGGCGCGGAGAAGGATCGGGTGCTCTCCTATATGCGCAGTATCTCCGCGGGGGTGCAGATCGACGGGGAAGGGTTCGTGAGCTGGTAGACGCCTCCGAAACATATCCGGATCAAACGGAAAGTGAAAATGCTGTATATTTTCGCAGAATGAAACTTTCCGGACGGATGAATCGTATTACCTGTAAAGGCACATTTGATCGGGACAGAAATGTTTTGCCGGAAAGGAAGAGAGCGATGAACATAGGAAACAAATATGCTTCGTGGATGCATAATGCGACACAGCCGGGATACGCAGGACGCGCTGGGCGGACAGGTAAAGAAGGTGCGGATAAGCCCTTTTTTGGCGGCAGCAGGGAAAGAGACGAAAATGTCATAAATGATGCGGCCTCCGGCAAGGCGGAGACAGACGAAAAAAGAGAAGAGAAAAAAGCGGAAGATATGACTTACCGGGAACAGATTCTTGCGCATATGGAGGAAATGGCGAAAAAGGTGAGAGAAGGCAAAGTGGAGCCGACTTTCCAGACGGGCGCGCAGTCTTTTACCATAAAGGAATGGGAGAAGCTGCTGGCGGATTTTGACGACGCCGAGGAGGCTTTACAGGAGCAGATCAAGGAACTGATCGCGGAGGCGGAGAAGCAGGCCGCTAAGGAAGCGATGAGAAGAGAAGCGGAAGGGAAGCCGGACTCTGACGGTACCGGGACGGTTGTGACAAATGTGTCAGTTCCAGAGGCGGCACTGCCCGCGGTGGAATCGGGAGGCAGTGTGGTGAATCCTTCGACCGCCGGGAAGGGCGCTGCGGCAGTTGCGGGAACGGCTCCGGCGTCCACAGACAGCAGTGCGGCGGTGCCTCATACGGCGCAGACAACCGTGGGCGGCACAGAGGCTGCTGCACAGGCCGGGACAACAGCGGGCGCAGGCGCGGCGGCTTCCGGAAAAAGAACGCAGGAGACGGACGATAATTGTACGGATGTGGAAGTGACGGATCCGGAGGAGCTTATGGAGCTGCTTACGGAAGAGGCGACCAAGGCCACTTTTCCCACCGACGATCCCCAGAAAAAACACTGGTTTATCACCTGCTACGGGCAGGATGGGATCTGGTGCAAGGAAGCTTATTATGAGAACGGCAAGTGGGTGAACAGGGACTGTTTCAGACTGTCCTATACGGAGGCCGGACAGTACGAGAAGGTGATGGCGTTTATACAGAGGTTCCCGCAGGATGCGAACCTGCGGTTTACCTGTAGCGAAGCGTTCTGGAAGGACTTTCTCGCCGGAAAGATTGATGAAGATGAATTTGTCAATTTCTTTGAGACTTCTACCGACAAGGACGGTGTGCCCGACTACACTTATGAGAAGGACGGCTCCACTTACATTGACAGGGAGAAGGCGAAGTGGGCCAAATACATGAACGGCTTCGGCGCGCGTTTTTATACGGCGGAGGAGATGGATCTGCTCTGGCGCGGCATTATTCACGAAAACCGCAAGGGCCTGCAGAAAATTTCCGACTATGACGGCCGGATGACGATTCCGGAGGATGCGAAAAACGAAAAGGCACAGGACGGGGAAGAGGATCTGGAAACGCAGATCATCACCAAACCTGACGGTTCCACGGTGCTTGAGATCAAGACCAGCTTTGGCGTGATGGAGGTGGAAATCACGGAGGCGCAGAAGTTCGGGCTGCAGTACGAAGCGCGTCCGAAAGCGGCAGCCGTGACGCAGCGGTTTGCAGCGCCGTCTGTGTATGCGTGACAGGGACCGTATCGGCAAAGGGCCGGAATAACTGCAATAAGCGCAAATAAGCGGAAATAATGGTGATTTGCAACAATAAAATCAAGATTTAGTATCAGTTTGTGAAATGTATACAAAAAATCAGGCTGTTTGAATCCCGATCTGACTTCTTAACAGCCTGTTTTTTTGTGCAATATTTTCTCTGACGTGATAACACCATTAGTTTTTGCATAGGAAATAATGGTACTTTGTGTACCATTCCGTCACCACCCAACCCTCCTGGCCCCACTAGGCGGCTTGAAATACACCCGCCAAGTGCCTTCCCCAGGAGGGCTATTATACAGTGGCTATCCCTGACTGTTTTCTAAAAAGGTTACTTGAAAGGCCGCCAAGAATCTTCCGCGGGTAATTATTGATCCACGACTCCACAACTGCGATCTGGGAGGGCGTGACTTCATCAAAATTTGTTCCTTTCGGGAAAAAACGCCGGATCATGCGGTTTATGTTCTCATTGGTGCCACGCTCATAACTGCTGTAAGGGTGGCAGTAGTAGACGGTTGTACGTTTCTGTTTTGTGAGAACGCTTTTCTCGATCCCTTCATGATCCAGAAATTCCACACCGTTGTCACAGGTAATCGTTTTAAATTTTTCCCGGAATGCTTTGCTTCCATACTTTTTTTCAAGACGGTTGAGAGCACGGACTACGGTGCAGGACTTCTTGTTTTGTATTTTCATAATGATTTCTTCCCGGCTCATACGTTCTGAAAGAACAAGAAGGCAGGAGAGTCCGGTATTTTGTGCACTGACTACTGTGTCCATTTCCCAATGCCCATAATATTCCCTGTCTAGTACAGTCTTCGGGCGCTCCTCTATGGAGCGGCCTCTGCGGTTATTTAATGAGACCGTGGACTTTTCCTCTTTTTTCTTTTTCTTCCCGGACTTCTTATAAGGCAGATCGGCGTTACCAGCGTTCAAAAACAACCCCATATCTAAATAATTGTATATGGTTTTGAAACAAAGAGTCGTATTAAAATGCAGACCTTCATTCTCAGCGTACCTGATCAGGGCTTCCGGGGAATACTTTTTCTCCCGGATCATGGTTTCTATGTATGCGGCAAGCTGGTGGTCAGTTCCGATTTTTAAATTACGGCCACGGTTAGATGTGGACTGCTCATAAACCATCTGGGCATAGTCTGCCTTATAAACTTTATGTACTGCAAGCAGACTGTCCATCTGCTCAACGGTGCCACGGGCAATTTCTTTATAAAGCGTATTGTATTTTATGCCAAGGACTTTAGCAATTTTTGATTTGGTGTATTTTTCTTTTAACAGCAGTTCAATCTCAAAACGCTGTCTTTCAGTGATGTATTGTCCCATAATTTTTCCCTTTTTTCCACAATGTCACAAAAAGAGCATGTCATAAAGGGTATATAAACGCTGCGCGCCCTTTACAACATGCTTTTTTTGTGTGGCTGTAAACGTCCTTTATCCAGACAGGCAGGTTGTGACCTGAATTTGATTCAGGTACGGCCATGGAAAACAGCACGTTAAGAACTGCTGTTTTGGATATACATAACGTTTTTTGTCACTGGCGTGACCCTGCTTTTTGCGCTGGTTTCACTTCGCTCGCTAAAAAACGCTCCCTCACCCATCGGACAAAAAAGATATAAACCCAATATGAAAATTTTTATTTCACCAGTTCAATAAAAATCTTCATACCGGATTTATATCATTTTACCCTCTGGGCACGCGCAGTTTGTATTTTCAGGTGTTCCCATACCAAAACATTCCGGGCCGGATCATACTCTAATAACACAATAAACATTACATAAATATTTGTGGTTCCACGTTATGGCCTATTGGATACAAGCTGTCTAAGGCGGCCGTTTTCCGGTTCTCTGCCCTGTCCATTCTCCTGTGACCGTCTCCGTATATCAGGCCCCCGGATATGCTCTTTGTGACTATAACATTTTCCATCCCTGAGTCAAGCACCAGAAAAATTTTTATAAGCATAAAACTTTTTTATAAAGGGACATAAAAAACTTTTATATAAAATTTTTTCTTTTCTGCAAAATACGCAGAATGCCTGACACAGGTCTGGAAAACGTCATAAACAGTCACGAGCATACCCGAAGTCCCGATATACGAAGCCAGTCCCGGAAGAAAGGAGCGGGGCAGAGTACCAGAAAACTACATACGGAGCTCCCCTCAAAACCCTCTGCCAAAGCCAGTTTTTTAAGGCTGTGAAAGCCGGAAAGGAGTCAGAATGACAAACAAAAATTTACAGCAGAGAAAAGCGGATGCACTGGAAGCATATAAAGCGGCAAAAACCGCATATCTGGAAAACAGGAACAATAAAAACTGGATTGTATTCTGTGATGCAAAAACCAGCTGCATGAGGCTGGGAATCAGGATATAACAGACAGGCTGGCCTACCGGCAGAACGGGGAGAAAGGAAACGGGAATGGAAGAAAAATATTTAGATATGATCGCGGATGAGATTTTAAAAAATTATTCTAACATAGAAAACAAATATTTCTCTGACACTGTCATATACCATCTTCTGGCGATAGAATACCCGGATATGACAATAAAAGACTGTGTTAATATCGCAGAAAAGATACAGGATAAAATAATCGGCGTATAAACGAAGCAGGCGGGGAGAACCCGCCTGCTTTATGTCAGGGTCTCTTACATTTACGCATCCGGCATTTCCTGATCCCTTGCCTGCCAGAGGCGGAAATAATAATTGTTTCCATCTTTATAAATAAGATCACAACATATATTTCCGCCCAGAAACCAAACAACTTTTTCTCTTTTGTCTTTCCATCTGGTTGCGTTGACGCAACTAAAGCATTACCGGTTTTCAAAGTCTTTTTAAACTCTCTGATATCCCTGACTGTCATATCAGGAGTAACTTTTTCTCTATCCTTTTCAGAAAGAGACAGCATTTCACAAAGCTGGGTGTAGGAATAGTCTTTCCAGCGGTCAGACAAGTCCATTGCGCAGCCTGTAATCCTGTTACCGGCACGATATGTAACATCACCGGACGCATTAAACTGCCTGTATACATTGATGCATCTGGAAACGGCGCCTTTATCCATACCTAAATTTACATCACAAAATTCTTCTAATGTCAGATAGCCAAAATCTTTGTAGTACTCACACATCCTAAACTCTGAAAGGTGGAAGCCAAGACGTATATAGTACTCCCTGATATTTGTCAGATCAGTATACAGATATTTCAAGGAACCGAAAGCCTCCTCACGGGGACGCTTTTTAGAAATATGTTTACCATACACAACTTCGATATCTGAATCTTTTGTCGTTAAATCTGTAGTTTTCATTCTAATTTTCCTCCCGATCATATTTTCCCTGCTTTTCATCAAACAAAGAAGAGCAGGGCATTAACTGCATTCCGGCCTATTTCAAAAATGGCACAAAAGACATCAGCTTTGTTATCAGTACATCCCAGAGTATCTTAAACAAAATTTTAAGAACCAGTACCAGCAGCATACAGTTTGCCCAGATCAAAGTCAGATCCAGGCAGACATCAAGAGGAAAAAACCAGTTAAGGTACTGTAAATAAGTTACATCAATATCCATTACCTGCTGTGTGAAAGGGGAATCCGGAAAAAGTCCGAAAATTTTTAACAGCAGTATTTTAATAAGATTCATCATTCTACCAAATCACCCCACAATCCCATTACTTTAAATGTTAAATTATAAAGACAGAGTATGTACATAATCGTAAAAAGGGTGCGTCCCAGCTTGGAAACTTCATCAAAGCCGGACAAATCAATCATAACTGTATAATCAATGCCGGCAGATTTTATAACAAAGGGAATACAGAATACCGGCGCGCCCGTTGAAGACACAACTGGAACGTCCTCAACATTTACATTACATACAGATATCATGCCGCTGCCTGCTGTGGAAACTTTTCCTTTAAAGCCTGCTTGATCGGCCGGATCAAGAGTATATGCTTCCGGTTCGGGCGGTAAGGGGGAGGAAGCGATCCGTTCAAGCAGTATCCGCATATCATTGGGAATCGAAAAAGGGAATTTCCCTTTTGCCACGTCTGATATTTCAGAAAAAGATTCCGTTGTATCTTTTAAAAAGGAATCGGTTTTTTCGCTGAACTCGTCTTCTGACATTTCATCAAGTTTTGTTTTGATATCATCAAGGTCATTCGTAATCGTTATGAGGTATTTCTTTAGCATTTCCCCCAGCTCTTTAATACTGTTTACTACGTCTGTCACGGACTGTCCGGCCGATGCGGATATCTTTTCAGATATCTGTGTGACTTTTGCCAGTATCTTGGAAAGAATGCCGTTTGTGGTGCTTAAATCAATGTCAACGTTTACATCACCGCCGCCTGATCCGTCACCGCCGCCCTGATTGTTTTTCAGTTCCTCAAGGATCAGGCGGAGCAGTTCCTCTATTTCGCTTTCAGATGTATTGTTCGTAATCTGGTCAAGGAGCTTGTCAATCACGTCCTGCATGTCGTCGATTGTCTTTTGCAGATCATCAATAGATACCTGTAAGTCTTCCGGCACGTAATCGTAATAATTGCTTGTGTAATAGATTTTGCGCTGGCCGGCAGAGTAATTTATAAAATCTGAGCCTGTGTTAAATACACGTATATTACCGCCGTCTGGGGTGACTATAAAGGGATATTGTCCATACTTAGCAAAATCTGTTTTATTAGGGTCATAGTAAGCTAAATAGAAATTTGTCCCAAAATTTTCCACAATTTCAACATATACTTTGCCTTCCTCATCCGTTCTATTAAAATACTTATTTACAGGGGTACTATAGTATTTCCAGTCCCCATCCATAGCAGATATATAGTTTCCGTTTTTAATGAATCCACCCCCACCTTTGATACATGAGGTCAGGTCACCAATAAATCCATAAGAACCCTGAGGATTACAAACTACATATGAGTAAGAAGAACCGAAATAAGATTTAAACATTTCATATGTGGGTTTTATCCCAAAAGCACTTGCAGGTATTTGCGCCATACGGTAGGTCTTTTCTATTTTGAACGGCTGGTTTTCGGCGATATAGTCGTCAAGGATAACTTTAAGTTCGGTGAATAACTCTTTAGTAAAAACTATATTATCACCCTCTTTTTTTGCGGGTGTGATTTCAACAAGAGTTTCCAATGCCTTATTATTGTTTACCCATTTTGGAAAATCCAGAGTAACGACAGCACCCATTTGAGACAATAAATAAATTAATCCATCTGCAGAATCATAAAGAAAATTAGTAAAATACTTAAAGTCCTTTTTCTCAATACTTAATTCTACAGCGGCGATAATATCACGCGCCACATAATCATCTGGAATAGTTGAGCTTGCATATACAGTAATAGGACAAGAAAAAAGAGATAATGTTAAAATTTGTAATGACAATATGTAAGGCATGATTTTTTTATATATTATTTTCATAATTTCCCCCAATAAAAATAGGACGGCTTGACCGTCCTATAAATGATTTTTACTAATTTACAAATTGCCATTATTCGATTGCGAATTTGAAAATTGTTCTTTTATGCATTTTTGTTTATATTCACATGTCGTACAATCATGTTTCAATTGCCGATCAAGATACTTGTTAAATTTCCACATGAGCTTAAACAAAAATACAAAAAACGCTAATCGGATAATCATGAAAAATGGAAATAAAGCATTTTGAAATGCTATATCTACATCTTGATAACCCATTTTTCCACCCCCTTACACAGAGGATTATACCATTTTTCGACGGTGTTTGCAAATATTCAGTTTTTTAGTTTACTAATGAAAAATAAAGGCTTATGCCAGCTGTCATAAATGTAGTAAAAAGTATTAAAAAAGGAAATAAAATACCTTTCACGGACATTGATATAACTGTTTTAACCAGATATTCTCTGTTTTCAGCGAAATCCTCATTCAGAGCGTTTATAACATCTGCAAATTTGTCCAGAAATCTTTCTTTATCTTCTAAAAGTGCATCTAAAAGAAACGTAAGAGAAGATATACCTGAAAGAATTACTAACATTACAATATATAAAATTTTCATTTCTTAATCATCCCGTAAAATGTAAAGACGTAAAACGAATGCGGCTAGAAATCCACTAAAAATACACCAAAGAATTTCAAATAAAGTTTCCATACATTCCTCCATATTTTTTCAGATATCTTACGCCCCTTATCATATTCTATCTATTAATATCAGAATAAGGGATGTGTACCATTCCGTTACCCCTAAATCCCCTTGCCCGCACTAAACTCGTGAAATACCTCGTTAAGTGCCCCTCCCAAGGGGACAGGTCACTCATTTTATTCCCCTCCGGATGTTTGGATTATCCATTCCTTTCATATGCTTTTCCAGCCATGTCTGCCCGGATCGCCTGATAGATCGTTTCGGCATTCTTTAAAACATTACAGCTATATATCAGCTCATCATTGATATACACGCCGTATGTGACAGGCACCGCCGACACGGACAGCTCCGTGCACTTATTGATATCCGTACTCAAAAGCGTTATCGTCTCATTGGCATCCACAAGGGAAAGCCCGTCGTACTCATTTACTTTTCCCATGCCTTTTCCCTCCCTTCTTTAGAATCCTTCCGATCCAGCCGAAAGCTGTACACAACAGCCAGACAAGAAAGTGTACAGATAACAGTAACAGCGCCGCCATTGCAATCTCCGCAAGATACAAAATCATAAATTCCATCCGAAACATTTTTCCGTCCTCAGAATAAAGCTGTACTGCCTGTGCGCATATACAGGCTCCTTTCTCTCCAGTTAATCCAGATCAGGTTTAAACTGTTCATTGTCCTTTTCTTTGTCTTTCACCGTAAAGGGTGAGGGATCTGCGTCAGGATTAATCTCTACAAATTCACCCCGGTAACCATACAGATAATCATGAACAGAAGAGAAGAAGACGGGGCCGTTCTTTTCAAAGACCTTTACGCCGTCAATGCGGCGCAGGAACGCCTTCCATGTCTCCTCATAGGCTCTCTGGATATCTGTGTACTGTTCTTTCAGGGAGATATTGCTTATGATAAAAACTTTCGTGAAACAGGCAGTCTTGTTATTGTAGCGGCAGGGAAGGTCAAGCGGGTAGCCGTCAAGAAAGTTGAGCATGTCCTGTATCTTTAAAGAACTGCGGAACTCGTCAAAGACCATCACGTCCTGCCCCTTATAGTTGTCGAAAGGATGCTGGTAGTCAGTCACACGGTACACATTTTCATAACCGAAAGCCTCCATCACTGTCCGGGTCTTGCCCCTTCCTGTCTGGCCGTACCAGTATTCCGTTCTGACTTCACGAAACCTGTTTTTGAACTCTTCCTGCCTGAGCACCTGCCTGCAGGTGTCGATCTCGTCAAGTTTCAGCATGTACCCGGGATTGCTTTCCAGTATCTCGTAGTTGCTCATACCGTCCTTGATCATGCCGTAAAGCTCGTTTAAATCCGTGCGCTTTCCCTGTTCTTCTTTCGGGCATTCGCCGTTTTCCTCAAAGGTCTGGGGAAGGTTTGTTTCTTCCTTGTCCGTGCCCCGGTGTCTTCCTTCCTTGCGTATGTAGTCCCGGTTTTCCTGCGTACTGCCGCGGCAGTAGTCGATATGCGCAATGGGGAACTTGTTTTTTATCATCGAAAACCGCATGGTGTTCCTGCGGAAAATAAACAGATGTGTGTGGTAAGTGCCTTCCTTCCCGATCTCGTCGCACATACACCAGTATGTCACGTCCTTGATTGTGGAGAGCGCGGCCTTGATGTTGTCATGGCCAAACCCGTATTTCTCCGGGTTGTTGAATGTTAAGAGCCATTTACGTGACTGTACATTTTTTTCCATTTCCCTTCCCCCTGTTTCAAATAATGTTTCAGTCTGTTTCAGACGCTCTGGTTTTTTAAAAACCGCATGAATACTGGAATGAATGCCCTGTGTTTCATGTTTCAGAAGTTCTCTAGGGTAATACTAGCCCTAGAGAACTTCTGCGCGCCCTTGACAGCATGAACCCGCGCACGATCCTTTGAAAGCCTGCGGGCGGCGTATGCCGCCACCCGCATCAAAGGCTGTAACGTGCGCCCCTGCCGTCAAGGGTAAACTGCACGCGCAGCCTGAGCATTATTTTCCCTTCCATGCAGCTGCTGCGCCCTCCGGGTGGTTATCCGCGGCGGCAAGAGCCGCCGCGGATTCCCGCCCGAAGGTCTTGTAGCTGTCATAAAAGTCATAATACTTCTGCTGGCCGCTGAAATACTTTGCGCGTATCTTCGCGTCTGCCTTTTTCACACCTCTCATTTTCTTTACAGACACAAAACACTTCCCGCCGTACAGAAGACCCATTATGCGGCCGGAGAGTTTATAATTATTAACACAGCGGTGGGTGTACTCATACTGGAGCACGTTCCGGATCTGCTTGTCTATGACGGTCTCATCCTGTGAGATCAGGTAGACCTCATAGCCGTACTTGCGGTGCTCACGGAAAAAGGAGCACCAGCTCAGCCTGTCCTTGCGGTTCCATGATCTGGGGTTGAACAGATCCTGACATTCATCGAGCACCAGAAGGGTCTGCTTTTCTATGATCTGCCCCTTCTCATTGCGCTCATGGAACTGCAGGGCATAGTTATAGAGTCCCTCAAGGTAAGGGTAACGCCCTGCAGGGGGCGGAACCCGGCGGTTTCCGCTCAGACCGGGTTTATACGCGCTGGTCAGCCACTCACTGTTGGGAACATAAATAAATATGCCCCGCCTGCCCGGATGCTTTTCATCAAAACGGGCAAAAGAGCCCTCATTTATTTCAAAGTTTGCGATAACGTTCCGGCCGTCCCGCAGCCACTTGTCTATAATCATAGCCATATGCAGGCTTTTCCCTGATCCGGGCGTACCCGTAAAAAAGTTAAGTGCCATCTTCCGCATCCTCCCCGTTTTCATCCTCTGCACCGTCCGGAATACCGAAGCCTGCCGCCTCATCAATCCAGAAGCTGATACGCAGGCATAATTCAAAAAGTTTCCCGCGCAGATAAAAATAAAGCCTGTCAAATCCGTTCAAAATGCCTTTTACACCTTTCTTAAAACAATGAAACCTTTCCAAATGACGCCGGACGCTTTGACACGACCGGCGCCTGCCTGTGGCATCTTTTTAAGATGCGATCGTACGGAAGAAACCGACGCCAAGCCTTACGGCAAGACGGATTCCCATGATCGCCAGTCCTGCGGGGAGCGCAACCACAATCATGCCGGTTACGTCTTCCTTGATCGAATCAACTGCATTGGAAAACGCAGTCTTCATAGCTTCTGTCAGCACAGTCTTGTCCTCCTTTCCGGCCACGTCTGGCCTATGATCTTATATTCAATAAAGTCAGACCTTTGAATATCCCATATCCAAGCAGATGCAGGATAGTACAGAGCATAAAGCCCGGTATGAATCCATACATAAGCATGGTGCTTAAGAAATCTGCGGTAAGTTCCGCCAGCATGTTCTGATCCATAGTTCCCCCTTATCCCGCACGCATGCGGTTCCAGAATACATCCGCTAATTTTGCACCGCTCAGCAGTGCAAGGAAGAAACAGACCGTCATGCCGGCGGTAAAAATATTTTCAAGATACGAATGCACATCTTCCAGTGCTTTTTCCGTTGCCTCCATGTGCAGGACGAAAGCCTCGTAGCAGGCTTCTTCCTGTGCGTATATTCCATTGAGGATTCCCTCAAGCCCCGCAAGGTCTTCCTGTGTCACGGGAGGGGGCAGGCTTTCCTGTTCTTCCCCCTCCGTATCCTCTTCCGGCATACCGGATAAAAGGTATGCTTCATAAACTTCCAGTGAGTCCACGGGGACGTAACAGCCGTTATATGCTGCCGTGAAGCCGGAGCGTGCGCTTTCATCAATGAAATGAAAAAACACATCTTCCCCGGGGAAGGCATAGCATCCGGCTTCCGCTACGTAGTAGTCGCCCATGGAGCCGTAGGAGGGCCCGGCGCTGATCTGGTCTAAAAAATCAGCGATCCGTTCCTCTGTATCCCCGCTGGAAGGAAAAGGCTCAGCAGGAGATTCCAAAGACTCCTGCGGCTCCTCCTCTGTGTAGTCTGGCTCCGGCGTATAAGAGGCTTCCGGCTCTCCGCTGTAAGACTCCTGCGGAACATAGTCCATTTCTTCTTCCATTGTCATTTCCTCCTGTTACGGATGCGGTTAAAGATTACAAGACCGATAAAACCAAGGATAACGACAGCCCAGATCACGCCGCATGCAATCCAGAGGATTATACTTATTTTCATCCTGCCACCTCCTCCATTTCTGCTGTCCCGCGCTGGTAATACAAAAAAATCAGAAGGGAACTCCCGATCACAACAGGGAAGGGGCTCCCGATAAGCTGGCAGCCTTCCTTTTTCAGCCCGCCAATGGTCTTTTCCAGTTCAAACTCCACACAGTGCGCCATATCCTCCGTATAGGTAAAATCCGATGTGTTAAAACTTAAGATACAGAAATCCGGCATCCTGTGTTCCGGCAGGGCAGTCCTTTCTTCTTTCTCCACGCCTGCGTCCTGCCTGCGCTTTTTCAGATAAGAGAAAAATTTCTTCTTTGCGAAGAAGCATCCGAAGCCGAGCAGGACGAGGACTGTCAGCACATCCATCATGCACCTGCCTTGTTCTTTTCTTTCGGGTCAGCAGGCTTGTCTACGGCGTCCTTCTTTTCCGTGAAGGGAACGCTGCCGGCCTGACAGACCATTTCTATATCCACAAGCGTGGCCTTATCCTGATAGCCCGGTTCATAGACAAACCTGACCACGTCGCCGGGATGGACATTAAAGTCAACGTTTGACCACTCCTGCACAACAACCTGTCCTTCACAATCGGAAGTTTCAAGATCGCGGGCATTGAAGTCCTTAACGCCGTAATAATTGAAACTGTTTTTCATCACGCCTTCTTTTGACTTATACTGCCCCTTTCTTACACCCACAAGAGTTATGTAATTACCCATACTTTTTCCTCTCTTTCTTCTCTTTTTTTTCTTTGTTCCGGGTTTCTATAATAACCGCCGCAGGCGGTGTATTATCTGCATATATGAAAACTTAGGGGAAGGGGAACCCGCAGGCTCCCCTGTTTGGAAAATGGATTACCCATAACGGATAAGCCTATGTAAATGCAGGATTTCAGGATGTACTGTTATTTCTTCCGGTTCTTAAAAAGAGTAAAACATGGACATGACATCCTTGGCTTTGGCATGCCGGATGGTATGCCTGCCCGTTCCTGCAGTTACTTCTTACACACAAAACTCTGTGTTGATACTTTCCCCGATCCAGATGGGGGAATATCTATAAAATGCACCGTACCACAGGAAGCGTCATGGTTTTGTTCCTGTTTCTGTTTGTCCCCGGTCTCTTGGTAATACCGGATGTCACGCCCATTTCCGGTGCTTTTTACCTGTGCTGTTTCTTCTTGATGTACTGACAGATACACTTAGATGCAAAGGTCATCAATTCCGCCGCCAGTTCAAAGGCTGTCTTTAATGCCCTTGATAAGATGATTGCAAAAAATACACTGACAGTAATTACCGCCATGGAAAATCCTGCTATTTCACCGAGCTCTGCAACTGTCAGCCCGGTCAGTTCACAAAGTCTCAACATATATACTCCCTCCATTACTTCTTAAAAAATCATAAAGTCCCGTTTATTGTACTTTTGCGTGGTATAATGTAGTCAAAAATCCTGATCGGGGAAAAACAACCTGCAAGCAAACTCCCCCGACCAGTACAGAAAGGAGGTGAGATCATGGAAGACTTATACGCATCAATTGTCCCGTCAATACTCAACGGATACCTTTTAGGATTCAAGATCCTTTGGCAATCCCTTATTCAGCATCCGTTGTTATTGATCTTTCTTGTCACTCTGATCGTATTGAATAGAATGACACATAAACACATCCATTAACTTCACCTTTTCCCCGGCTCTTGTGGTCGGGGAAATTTCTTGATTTAAATTTTACAACCAGCAATAAGCGGAAATAATCGAAAAAACAGTTGACAGCTCCCGGCGCGTTGTGCTATAGTAGCAAATGCCGAAGACAGCAGGTGCCGTATTGCCGGCGTAAGAGTCCGCCTGCCGAGGAGAGAAGAGATATCATTGACTTATATCATCCTTCCTGTCTTCAGGGAGGATGTTTTTATGAACGCACATGTTCGGGACAAACTCCTACCGGCACGAAAATCTATAAGGAGGTAATGTAATGGCAAAGGTGGAATTGAAAAAACCCATCGTAGATGAGATCGCCGCTGCCGTGAAAGACGCGCAGTCAGTCGTTCTGGTTGACTACCGCGGACTTACGGTGGAGCAGGACACACAGCTTCGTAAAGAGCTGCGTGAGGCCGGGATCACCTACAAGGTTTACAAGAACACAATGATGAATTTTGCATTCAAGGGCACGGACTGCGAAGTGCTTCTTCCGTATCTGGAAGGCCCCAGCGCGGTTGCCATCTCTACAGAGGACGCTACGGCTCCCGCGAGAGTGTTATGCAAATTCGCTAAGACGGCAGATGCCCTTGAGGTTAAGGGCGGCATTGTGGAAGGCATCGCTTACGATGCGGACGGAATCAAGGAAGTCGCTAAGATTCCTTCCAGAGAAGAGCTGCTGTCCAGACTGCTTGGCAGTATGCAGTCTCCGATCGCCAACTTCGCACGCGTAATCAAGCAGATTGCGGAGAAGGATGGAGAATCCGGAGAGGCAGCGCCCGTAGCGGAGGAAGCGCCTGCAGAGGCAGAAGCTGCACCCGCAGAGGAAGCAGCGCCTGCGGAAGAAGCGCCCGCAGCAGAATAAGCGGTTCGCGTTTGAAATGCTTCGTATGGAAACCAGGGTCTGCATCGGGCAGCCCCGAAAGGCAATGTGAACAAAGAATAAGAAATATGGAGGAAAACAATCATGGCAAAGTTAACTACTCAGGAAATGATCGATGCGATCAAAGAGTTGACAGTATTGGAATTAAATGATCTGGTAAAGGCATGTGAGGAAGAGTTCGGCGTATCCGCGGCAGCGGGCGTGGTAGTTGCAGCAGCAGGCGATACAGGCGCGGCAGCAGCAGAGGAGAAGACCGAGTTCGACGTTGAGCTGACAGAGGTTGGCCCTAACAAGGTTAAGGTAATCAAGGTGGTTCGTGAGGCTACCGGCCTTGGCCTGAAGGAAGCGAAGGATCTCGTAGATTCCGCTCCGAAGATGGTTAAGGAAGCTGCTTCCAAGGAAGAGGCTGACGACATCAAGGCTAAACTTGAGGCTGAGGGTGCAAAGGTTACCCTTAAGTAATCGACCGGCATATCTGAAAAACGGAACCGTTCACATGCTTATGTTAAGCGTGTGGACGGTTTTACTGTCTTTTTGGCCAGCTCATTTTTTCGAAAAAATTAATTGACTCCCATGGTAATTTGTAGTAGAATGGATGATGCACTATTGTGGTGTGTTATGCTTTTTTTAGTGTTGCTTCCGACGAAGCATGGATCAATCATAAAGAACGGGGTGAAGTGTCAATGGAAAAAAACAGGATCCGTAAGACTGCGGCCGGCAGAAATACGCGTATGACCTATGCACGACAGAAAGAGGTTCTGGAAATGCCGAACCTGATCGAAGTTCAGAAGAACTCCTATCAGTGGTTCCTGGATGAAGGCTTGAAGGAAGTGTTTGACGATATTTCTCCGATTTCGGATTACAGCGGGCATCTGAGTCTGGAGTTTGTAGACTTTGAGCTGTGTGAGGAAGATGTCAAATATTCTATCGAGAAATGTAAGGAGAGAGACGCCACTTACGCAGCCCCTCTCAAGGTGAAGGTACGTCTGATTAACAAGGAAAAAGACGAAATTACCGAGCATGAGATCTTTATGGGTGATCTGCCGCTTATGACGCAGACAGGCACCTTTGTAATCAATGGCGCGGAGCGTGTTATCGTCAGCCAGCTTGTCCGTTCCCCCGGTATTTATTATGGAATTGGACATGATAAGATCGGTAAACGGCTTTTTTCCGCGACAGTGATCCCGAACCGCGGCGCGTGGCTGGAGTACGAGACGGACTCCAATGACGTGTTCTATGTGCGCGTGGACAGAACCAGAAAGGTTCCGATTACTGTGCTGATCCGTGCCCTCGGCGTTGGCTCTAACGACGAAATCAGGGAGCTTTTCGGAGACGAGCCGAAGATCGAAGCAAGCTTTGCAAAGGACGCTTCTGAGAACTATCAGGAGGGTCTGCTTGAATTATATAAAAAGATCCGTCCGGGCGAGCCGCTCAGTGTGGAGAGTGCGGAAAGCCTGATTATGGCGATGTTCTTCGACCCCAGAAGATATGATCTGGCGAAGGTCGGCAGATATAAATTTAACAAGAAACTGATGTTCAGAAACAGAATCAGACACCATGTGCTCGCGGAGGATGTGGTGGATACCCAGACCGGCGAGATTCTGGCGAAAGCGGGCGACAAGGTGACGGCTCAAATGGCGGATGCGATCCAGAACGCAGCCGTTCCCGCCGTGTGGATCCAGACAGAGGAGAGGAATGTGAAGGTTCTCTCCAACATGATGGTGGATATCACGAATTTCGTTGACTGCAATCCCAAGGAGCTTGGCATTACGGAGCTGGTTTACTATCCCGTGCTGCAGCAGATTCTGGACGAGTACAGCGGAGATCCGGCGGAGCTTGCCGGCGTGATCCGCAAGAATGTACATGAACTGATTCCGAAGCATATTACGAAGGAAGATATCCTGGCTTCCATTAACTATAACATCCATCTGGAGTATGGCATCGGCAATGACGATGATATCGACCACCTGGGCAACAGACGGATCCGTGCGGTGGGCGAGCTTTTGCAGAACCAGTACCGCATCGGTCTTTCCCGCCTGGAGAGAGTGGTGCGCGAGAGAATGACCACCCATGACGCGGAGGAAATTTCCCCGCAGGTGCTGATTAACATTAAGCCCGTACAGGCAGCAGTGAAGGAGTTCTTTGGTTCTTCCCAGTTGTCCCAGTTCATGGACCAGAACAATCCGCTCGGCGAGCTGACCCACAAGAGACGTCTGTCGGCACTTGGTCCCGGCGGTCTTTCCAGAGACCGTGCCGGATTCGAGGTGCGTGACGTACACTATACGCATTACGGCAGAATGTGCCCGATTGAGACGCCTGAGGGACCCAATATCGGTCTGATTAACTCGCTGGCGTCCTATGCGAGAATCAATGAGTATGGTTTTGTGGAGGCGCCTTACAGAAAGATCGATAAGAGCGATCCGCAGAATCCGCGCGTGACGGACGAGACCGTCTACATGACGGCGGATGAGGAAGACAATTATCATGTGGCGCAGGCTTCGGCGCCTCTTGACAAGGACGGCTATTTTAAGAGGAATAATATATCCGGCCGTTATAAGACGGAGACACAGGAATATCCGAAGGCTATGTTTGATTACATGGACGTGTCTCCCAAGATGGTATTTTCGGTAGCGACAGCGCTGATTCCGTTCCTGCAAAACGACGACGCGAACCGCGCACTGATGGGTTCCAACATGCAGAGACAGGCAGTGCCGCTGCTCTTTACGGAGGCTCCTGTGGTGGGAACCGGCATGGAGCCGAAGGCGGCTGTGGACTCCGGTGTATGTATGGTGGCGAGAAAGTCCGGCGTGATTGAGTTTGTGTCGGCTGATATCATCCGGATGACATGCGACGACGGGGAGAAGGACGAGTACCGTCTGATGAAGTTTTCCCGAAGCAACCAGTCGAACTGCTATAACCAGAAGCCCATTGTGCAGAAGGGTATGCATGTGGAGGCCGGAGACGTGATTGCGGACGGTCCGTCCACGGACGGCGGCGAGCTGGCTCTTGGCAAGAATCCGCTGATCGGATTTATGACCTGGGAGGGCTACAATTACGAGGACGCCGTACTCCTCAGCGAGAGACTGGTGCAGGAGGATGTCTACACATCCGTGCACATGGAAGAATACGAGGCGGAGGCGCGCGATACCAAGCTCGGGCCCGAGGAGATTACGAGGGATGTGCCGGGTGTCGGTGACGATGCGCTTAAGGATCTGGACGACAGAGGCATCATCCGTATCGGTGCGGAGGTGCGCGCCGGTGATATTCTGGTAGGTAAGGTGACGCCCAAGGGCGAGACGGAGCTTACCGCGGAGGAAAGACTGCTCCGTGCGATCTTTGGTGAGAAGGCGAGAGAGGTGCGCGACACTTCCCTGAAAGTGCCTCACGGTGAATATGGTATTGTTGTGGATGCCAAGGTGTTCACGCGAGAGAACGGCGACGAGCTGTCTCCCGGCGTCAATCAGGCAGTCCGCATTTACATTGCGCAGAAGAGAAAGATTTCCGTTGGTGATAAGATGGCAGGCCGTCATGGTAACAAGGGTGTGGTTTCCCGTGTGCTGCCCGTGGAGGATATGCCTTATCTGCCAAACGGACGTCCCCTTGACATTGTATTGAATCCTCTGGGTGTGCCTTCCCGTATGAATATCGGGCAGGTACTGGAGATCCATCTGTCGCTGGCGGCGAAGGCGCTTGGCTTTAACGTGGCTACGCCTGTGTTTGACGGCGCAAAAGAGGATGATATCATGGACACGCTGGATCTGGCAAACGACTATGTCAATCTGGAGTGGGAAGAATTTGAACAGAAGCATAAGGATGAACTTTTACCTGAGGTGATGGAATATCTGTCAAAGAACAGAGAACACAGAAAGCTCTGGAAGGGCGTGCCGATCTCGAGAGACGGCAAGGTGCGGCTGCGCGACGGCAGAACCGGTGAGTATTTCGACTCTCCGGTTACCATCGGACACATGCATTACCTGAAACTCCACCATCTGGTAGATGATAAGATCCATGCGCGTTCCACCGGTCCTTACTCGCTTGTGACGCAGCAGCCTCTGGGCGGTAAAGCGCAGTTCGGCGGACAGCGTTTCGGTGAGATGGAGGTTTGGGCGCTGGAGGCATACGGTGCGGCATACACGCTGCAGGAAATCCTGACCGTGAAGTCCGATGATGTGGTGGGCCGCGTGAAGACTTACGAGGCGATCATCAAGGGCGACAACATTCCAGAGCCCGGTGTGCCGGAGTCCTTCAAGGTGCTTTTGAAGGAGCTGCAGTCTCTGGGACTGGATGTCAGAGTGCTTCGCGACGACCAGACAGAGGTGGAGATCATGGAAACCATCGACTATGGGGAGAACGATTACCGGTACGAGATCGAGGGCGATTCCCGCAGTTACGACTATGAGAGAGAATCCTTCGGTTCCATGGGTTATCAGCGTCAGGAGTTCGATGAGGACAGCGGACAGCTTGTAAGCAGTGACGAGGAGGAAGCAGGGACCTTTGAGGAGGAGCCGGACGAGGCTTTCGAGGAGGCTTACACGGAATAACAATGTGGGAATGCTGATAAGCGGCATTCTCCGTGTGGACTGGAGATTCCGAAAACGGCTTCTCCGCATGAATATGACAGATGGAGGACAGTGCAGGATGTCAGAAATGAGACAGGAAGCGTATCAACCCATGACATTTGACGCGATCAAGATCGGGCTGGCGTCACCGGAAAAGATCAGAGAATGGTCGAGAGGTGAAGTTACCAAGCCGGAGACGATCAACTATAGAACCTTAAAGCCCGAGAAGGAAGGTCTGTTCTGCGAAAGGATCTTCGGGCCGAGTAAGGACTGGGAATGCCACTGTGGCAAGTACAAAAAGATCAGGTATAAGGGTGTTGTCTGCGACCGCTGCGGTGTTGAGGTGACGAAGTCAAGTGTCCGCAGAGAGCGCATGGGCCGCATAGAGCTTGCAGCTCCGGTGTCCCATATCTGGTACTTTAAGGGTATTCCGAGCCGTATGGGACTGATTCTGGATCTCTCGCCCAGAGTGCTTGAGAAGGTGCTGTATTTCGCGTCCTATATTGTATTGGACGGCGGCGAGACGGATCTGGATTATAAGCAGGTGCTCTCCGAGAAGGAGTATCAGGACGCCAGAGAGACATGGGGAAATAAATTCCGGGTAGGTATGGGCGCGGAGGCGATCAAGGAGCTTCTGCAGGCCATTGATCTGGAAGAGGAAGCGGCGGAGCTTAAGGAGGGACTGAAAGAGTCCACCGGTCAGAAGCGCGCCCGCATTATCAAGAGACTTGAGGTCGTGGAGGCATTCCGCGAATCCGGAAACCAGCCGGAGTGGATGATTATGGATGTGATTCCGGTGATTCCGCCCGATCTGCGCCCCATGGTGCAGCTCGACGGCGGCCGTTTTGCAACCTCCGACCTGAATGACTTATACAGAAGAATCATCAACAGAAACAACCGTCTGAAAAGACTTTTGGAGCTTGGCGCTCCCGATATCATTGTCCGCAACGAAAAGCGTATGCTGCAGGAAGCGGTGGACGCGCTGATTGATAACGGCAGAAGAGGCAGACCCGTGACAGGACCCGGAAACAGGGCGTTAAAATCCCTTTCCGACATGCTTAAGGGTAAGTCCGGCCGTTTCCGTCAGAACCTGCTCGGTAAGCGTGTCGACTATTCCGGCCGTTCCGTTATCGTGGTCGGCCCTGAGTTAAAAATTTATCAGTGTGGTCTGCCTAAGGAGATGGCGATCGAGCTGTTTAAGCCCTTTGTGATGAAGGAGCTGGTATTCCGCGGCATTTCGCAGAATATCAAGGCGGCGAAAAAGCTGGTGGAGAGACTGGACACGCAGGTCTGGGATGTGCTTGAGGAAGTGATCAAGGAGCATCCGGTTATGTTAAACCGTGCGCCTACCCTGCACAGACTGGGTATTCAGGCGTTCGAGCCGATTCTGGTCGAAGGTAAGGCAATTAAGCTCCATCCGCTCGTATGTACCGCGTTTAACGCCGACTTCGACGGCGACCAGATGGCAGTCCATCTTCCTTTGTCCGTGGAGGCACAGGCGGAGTGCAGATTCCTGCTGCTCTCTCCGAATAACCTGCTTAAGCCTTCGGACGGCGGCCCGGTGGCGGTTCCCTCGCAGGATATGGTGCTCGGCATTTATTACCTGACCCAGGAGAGACCCGGCGCGATGGGAGAGGGCAAGTTCTTTAAGAATGTGAACGAGGCGATTCTTGCTTACGAGAATAAGGCATGTACCCTCCATTCAAGGATTACCGTCAGGGTTACCAGGAAGAATGCCGACGGGCAGGAGGTGTCCGGCAATGTGGAGTCCACGCTGGGAAGATTCCTCTTTAACGAGATTCTTCCGCAGGATCTGGGCTATGTGGACAGAACCGATCCGAAGAATCTGTTGAAGCCGGAAGTGGATTTCCATGTGGGTAAAAAGCAGTTAAAACAGATACTTGAGAAGGTTATTAACATCCACGGCGCAGTACGGACGGCTGAGGTGCTCGACCTGATCAAGGCGACCGGCTACAAGTATTCCACGCAGGCGGCTATGACCGTTTCGATTTCCGATATGACGGTGCCTGCGAAAAAAGAGGAAATGCTTGAGGAGGCGCAGGCTACCGTCGACAAGATTTCCGTAAACTTCCGGAGAGGACTGATTACGGAGGAGGAGAGGTACCGCGCTGTCGTGGAGACCTGGAACGACACCGATAAAGAGCTTACGGAAGTGCTGCTCTCCGGTCTGGATAAATACAATAACATTTATATGATGGCGGATTCCGGAGCCCGTGGATCCAACCAGCAGATCAAACAGCTTGCCGGTATGCGCGGACTGATGGCGGATACGACGGGACGGACCATCGAGCTGCCGATCAAGTCCAATTTCCGTGAAGGTCTGGATGTGCTGGAGTATTTCATGTCGGCGCACGGCGCCCGCAAGGGTTTGTCCGATACCGCGCTTCGTACCGCTGACTCCGGTTATCTGACCAGACGTATGGTCGATGTTTCGCAGGAACTGATCATCCGCGAGACAGACTGCTGCGAGGGCAGGGATGAGCTTCCCGGCATGGTGGTCAAGGCGTTCATGGACGGCAAGGAGACCATTGAGGGATTGAAGGACAGAATCACGGGACGTTTCTCCTGTGAGGATATCAAGGATAAAGACGGCAAGATGATCGTGAAGAGAAATCACATGATCACTCCTGCACGTGCGGAGAGAATTTTAAGCGCAGGCGTGAACGAGAACGGCGGACCGGTAGAAGAGGTCAGGATCCGCACGATCTTAACCTGCCGCTCCCATGTGGGAATCTGCGCGAAGTGCTATGGCGCAAACATGGCGACCGGCGAGGCGGTTCAGGTCGGTGAGGCTGTCGGCATCATTGCGGCGCAGTCCATCGGTGAGCCCGGTACACAGCTTACCATGCGTACCTTCCATACCGGCGGTGTGGCAGGTGACGATATTACACAGGGTCTTCCCCGTGTAGAGGAGCTTTTTGAGGCGCGTAAGCCGAAGGGTCTGGCGATTATCGCGGAGTTTGGCGGCGTGGCAGCCATTAAAGATACAAAGAAGAAGAGAGAAATCGTTATCACTAATAATGAGACCGGCGAGGCCAAGACTTATCTGATTCCTTACGGTTCCAGAATCAAGGTGCTTGACGGCGCGACACTGGAAGCCGGAGACGAGCTGACAGAGGGTAGTGTCAACCCGCATGATCTGTTAAAGATCAAGGGCATCCGTGCCGTACAGGATTACATGCTCCGCGAAGTGCAGAGAGTGTACCGCCTGCAGGGTGTGGATATCTCCGATAAGCACATCGAGGTGATTGTGCGGCAGATGCTGAAAAAGGTCAGAGTTGAGAACAGCGGCGACACGGAATTTCTGCCGGGTACCCTGGTGGATGTCCTGGACTATGAGGACATGAACGAGGAGCTGTTCAAGGAGGGCAAGGAGCCTGCGGAGGGAAAGCAGATCCTGCTTGGTATCACCAAGGCGGCGCTGGCGACCGATTCCTTCCTGTCGGCGGCATCCTTCCAGGAGACGACCAAGGTTCTGACGGAAGCGGCGATCAAAGGTAAGGTAGATTCCCTGATCGGTTTGAAGGAGAACGTGATTATCGGTAAGCTGATTCCCGCAGGTACGGGTATGAGGCGCTATCGTGATACCAGACTCAGCACGGACGAGAACCTTCTCAGCCGTCTGCGTATGGATGACGAGCTGGAGTTTGAGGACGGCTCATTCGAGGATGAAGAGTTCGAGAACGCAGACGACATGGAAGAAATTGAAGAGCTGGAAGAAATGGACGGCGATATGGACGAGGCGGAGGAATTTGCTGAGGAAGAAGAGCTGGAGCCGGTGGAGTAAGGGTGCAGATGTTCAGCCCGTGCCACTCGCAAAATCGCGCTTGCAGCGCTCTCCGCTGCAGCGCAGCTACTTTTGCTCGTAAACGGGCGCTCCCTCAGAACGTATATCGTCTGTCAAATTCGTGCGAGCACGATTTGCCAGTCAATAAACGTTCTGGCTGAACTGAAAAAATATATTGACAACGCATTCATGGGCAAGTATACTAGGGTAGTGTGCACATGGATGCGCTGTTTTTTATATGGAAAAAACAGGAAAAGCAGATTTGTTTGTACACCAGAATCACATTACTTTTATTCTTACAGGAGGTGAAAAGAATGCCAACATTTAACCAGTTAGTCAGAAAGGGTCGTCAGACATCCGTGAAGAAGTCTACAGCGCCTGCATTGTTAAAGGGTTACAACTCCCTTCACAAGGCAGCTACCAATACCGCTTCTCCGCAGAAGAGAGGTGTCTGCACCGCTGTTAAGACAGCAACCCCTAAGAAGCCTAACTCAGCGCTCAGAAAGATCGCCAGAGTACGTCTTTCTAACGGAATCGAGGTAACAAGCTACATTCCCGGCGAGGGTCATAACCTGCAGGAGCATAGCGTTGTCCTGATCCGTGGCGGAAGAGTCAAGGACTTGCCCGGTACAAGATACCACATTATCAGAGGTACGCTGGATACCGCGGGAGTCGCTAACAGAAGACAGGCTCGTTCCAAGTACGGCGCTAAGAGACCGAAGGCTGGCAAGTAGTCGTAGTAATTTGCTCCGCAAATAACTACCAGGTTTGTTGCACAAACCTGCAGTATGCTTTCAGGTTGACGTGTACCACAAACAGAACTAATTTAGTGTTGGGATTCTTATCTATATTGATGTGGGAAAATCTTTTCCCATACGACTATAATAGAAGAAATACCGCACGGACACATTGAATTAGAGGACACATGTGAGTACCTGAGAATTATTCCCGCGAGCAATGATTTGATTGGGCGCCGCCCAATCTGCGGATGTGAAGCATCCGTTTGACAATTGCCGCGAGGGTGAAATAACCGCAGCTTGCTGCGAGATATTTCACTAATCATTTATGAATAAGGAGGGAAGAATCGTGCCACGTAAAGGACATATTCCGAAGAGAGATGTATTAGCAGATCCTTTATACAATAATAAGGTTGTGACCAAGCTTATCAACAACATCATGCTGGATGGTAAGAAGGGCGTAGCGCAGAAGATTGTATATGGGGCGTTTGCGAGAGTAGAGGAGAAGGCTGGAAAGCCGGCACTCGACGTATTTGAGGAGGCTATGAACAATATCATGCCGCTTCTTGAGGTAAAGGCGCGACGTATCGGCGGTGCAACTTATCAGGTGCCCATCGAGGTTCGCCCTGACAGACGTCAGGCGTTAGCGCTGCGCTGGCTCGTTATGTTTTCTCGTAAGAGAGGCGAGAAGACCATGGAGCAGAGACTTGCAAACGAGATCTTAGACGCAGCGAACAACACAGGCGCAGCGGTTAAGAGAAAAGAAGACATGCACAAGATGGCAGAGGCAAACAAGGCTTTTGCGCACTATCGCTTTTAATAAGACAATCTGTCTTTTGTCTGGAAGAAATCGAAGATTTCTTCGGGAGATTCGATAAAATATAGGAGGAGACAACCTTGGCTGGAAGAGAATATCCACTTGAGAGAACCAGAAATATTGGTATTATGGCTCATATCGATGCGGGTAAAACCACATTGACAGAGCGTATCCTTTATTATACTGGCGTAAACTATAAGATCGGTGATACTCACGAAGGCACAGCTACCATGGACTGGATGGAGCAGGAGCAGGAGAGAGGTATCACGATCACATCAGCCGCTACCACATGCCATTGGACTTTGGAAGAGAACTGCAAACCCAAGGCTGGGGCATTGGAGCATCGTATCAATATCATTGATACTCCCGGTCACGTAGACTTCACAGTAGAAGTTGAGCGTTCACTCCGCGTACTTGATGGTGCCGTAGGCGTATTTTGTGCAAAGGGTGGTGTGGAGCCGCAGTCAGAAAACGTGTGGAGACAGGCTGACACCTACAACGTTCCGAGAATGGCGTTCATCAATAAGATGGATATATTGGGCGCTAATTTCTACGGGGCGGTAGATCAGATCAGAAACAGATTAGGTAAAAATGCGATTATTCTTCAATTGCCTATCGGTAAGGAGGATGATTTCAAGGGGATCATCGACTTATTTGAGATGAAGGCCTACATCTACAATGATGATAAGGGCGAGGACATCACTATCACGGAGATTCCGGCAGATATGGCGGATGACGCCGCTCTCTATCATGACGAGCTGGTGGAAAAGGTCTGTGAGCTGGATGATGACCTGACGATGATCTATCTGGAGGGCGAGGAGCCTTCCGTGGAAGATATGAAGAAGGCACTGCGCAAGGGTACCTGTGAGTGTACGGCGGTTCCCGTATGCTGCGGTTCCGCTTACAGAAATAAGGGCGTGCAGAAACTTTTGGACGCTGTTCTTGAGTATATGCCCGCGCCTACCGATATCGAGGCGATCAAGGGTACCGATATGGAAGGAAATGAGATCGTGAGACATTCTTCCGACGATGAGCCTTTCTCGGCTCTTGCATTCAAGATTATGGCAGATCCCTTCGTGGGTAAGCTGGCATTCTTCCGCGTGTACTCCGGTACCTGCAATTCCGGTTCCTATGTGTACAACGCGACGAAGGATAAGAAGGAGCGTATCGGACGTATCCTGCAGATGCACGCAAACAAGAGAGCAGAGCTTGACAAAGTGTATTCCGGCGATATTGCGGCGGCCGTAGGGTTTAAGTTTACCGCAACCGGCGATACTATTTGTGACGAGCAGCATCCCGTTATCTTAGAGTCCATGGAGTTCCCCGAGCCGGTTATCGAGCTGGCGATCGAGCCGAAGACCAAGGCTGGTCAGGGCAAGATGGGTGAAGCGCTTGCGAAGCTTGCAGAGGAAGATCCGACCTTCAAGGCACACACAGATCCGGAGACAGGTCAGACCATCATCGCTGGTATGGGCGAGCTGCATCTGGAAATTATCGTAGACAGATTACTTCGCGAGTTCAAGGTGGAGGCGAATGTGGGTGCACCTCAGGTTGCCTACAAAGAGACCTTTACCAAGCCTGTGGATCAGGATTACAAGTACGCGAAGCAGTCCGGTGGTCGTGGTCAGTACGGTCACTGTAAAGTTAAATTTGAGCCTATGGACCCGAACGGAGAGGAGACATTCAAGTTTGAAACTTCCGTTGTCGGCGGTGCGATTCCGAAGGAATACATTCCGGCGGTTGGCGAAGGTATCGAGGAGGCTTCCAAGGCAGGTATCCTCGGCGGATTCCCGGTACTTGGCGTTCATGCCAACGTATATGACGGTTCCTACCATGAGGTCGATTCCTCTGAGATGGCTTTCCACATTGCAGGTTCCATGTGCTTCAAGGAGGCTATGAAGAAGGCTAATCCCGTACTGCTTGAGCCGATCATGAAGGTGGAGGTTACGATGCCTGAGGAGTATATGGGTGACGTAATCGGCGATATCAACTCCCGCCGCGGACGGATCGAAGGTATGGAGGATATCGGCGGCGGCAAGATGGTGAAGGGTTATGTACCGCTTGCAGAAATGTTCGGCTATTCCACCGACTTACGTTCCAAGACACAGGGACGCGGAAACTATTCCATGTTCTTCGAGAAGTACGAGCAGGTGCCTAAGAGCGTACAGGAAAAAGTATTGGCGGCTAAGAGCAAGTAATAGGCAAGTAATACAAGAAAATGCTTGAAAAACCTGGTAATCTTTAATATAATCAATGGTAGCGGATTCAGTTTACCGGATGGTTATGGAAACAAGGACAGTAAATTATTTTAAGGAGGACTTTAGAAATGGCTAAAGCTAAATTTGAGAGAAACAAACCCCATTGTAATATTGGTACCATTGGTCACGTTGACCATGGTAAAACAACTCTGACAGCAGCTATCACCAAAGTGCTTGCAGAGAGAGTTGCAGGTAACGAGGCAACTGATTTCGAGAACATCGACAAGGCTCCCGAAGAGAGAGAGAGAGGTATCACCATTTCTACCGCTCACGTTGAGTATGAGACAGACAAGAGACATTACGCTCACGTTGACTGCCCCGGCCATGCTGACTACGTTAAGAACATGATCACCGGTGCTGCTCAGATGGACGGCGCTATCCTCGTTGTTGCTGCTACCGACGGCGTTATGGCTCAGACCAAGGAGCACATCCTTCTGTCCCGTCAGGTAGGCGTGCCTTATATCGTAGTGTTCATGAACAAGTGCGATATGGTTGATGATCCCGAGCTGCTTGAGCTGGTTGAAATGGAGATCACCGAGCAGTTAGAGGAGTACGAGTTCACAGACTGCCCGATCATCAAGGGTTCCGCTCTGAAGGCTCTGGAAGATCCCAACGGCGAGTGGGGCGACAAGATCATGGAGCTCATGGGCACTGTTGACGATTATATTCCGGATCCCCAGCGTGATACAGATAAGCCTTTCCTTATGCCTATCGAGGATGTATTCTCCATCACAGGCCGCGGTACCGTTGCTACCGGCAGAGTAGAGCGTGGTACCCTGCATATGTCTGATGAAGTTGAGATCATCGGCGTTAAGGAAGAGACCCAGAAGTCCGTTGTAACCGGTATCGAGATGTTCCGTAAGCTGCTTGACGAGGCTCAGGCTGGTGACAACGTAGGTGTACTGCTTCGTGGTATCCAGAGAACCGACATCGAGAGAGGACAGGTTCTTGCAAAACCCGGCACAGTTACCTGCCACAAGAAATTTACGGCTCAGGTATACGTTCTGACCAAGGATGAGGGTGGCCGTCATACACCTTTCTTCAACAACTATCGTCCTCAGTTCTATTTCAGAACAACGGACATCACAGGCGTATGTAACCTTCCTGAGGGCACAGAGATGTGCATGCCTGGCGATAACGTAGAGATGAGCATCGAGCTGATCCACCCTATCGCTATGGAGCAGGGTCTGACGTTTGCTATCCGTGAGGGCGGTAGAACTGTTGGTTCTGGTCGTGTTGCTACTATCATCGAGTAATTAGTAAAAAGCTAGATTTTATGGGGCTTTCCGAGAAATCGGGAAGCCCTTTTTGAAACTTTGCAACAGTGAAAAAGTGGAAAGTGGTGCCAAAACGGTGCCAAGAGATAAAGTTTTGAAGTATAGACTATTTTGGAAAGTAAAAAACACCCATACACATATGCGCATGAGTGTTTTTCAGCCATAATCAATATGGCTATCTCTGTCTTAGTATATTACCACATTTACAAATTTATGACAAGGGTTTGCAGAAAATTTGTAAAAATAATTTATTATAGAGTATCGAATTTATGGTACTCAATTTTTGATTTTGGTAAAATGATTAAGGTATCAAGAATATTCAAATTTTTTATTCCCATTTGACCTCTGACATTATCAAAAGCATTTGGTTGTAGGGTGTTTTTCAATTCTACTAACATGTTTTTTAATTCAGTAATCATAGGTGTAAATTCTTCTTTTGGAAGATAATATTTAAAGTAAACAAGAAGGTCGAAAATATTTTTTTCGGTACATCGACTATATGATGCGGGAAGTTGTGTATAATAAGGATCTAAAATGCGTCCGCTCGCAGAGTTATTCCGAACCTGAGTTTGGTGGATACAATAAACACGTTCGTTGTGTGCACAAGAGTTTCGGACTCTTCGTAACCAATGTAAACTACCAATTAATAGTTTTACATTGGGCAAATTATTATTGTAATACATAGAATATAATTTGCAAATAGCATGAGTTACATTTACTTTACTATTGCGAAGAACATCAATAAAAGTGGAAAAATTTACAACCTTTATCATAATCCATGTTGGAATTTGTTCATGATTATTCATATAAAATTGTACATATTCTGATTTGCTCTTGCTTAATTCAGAATAAGCAGATGAGATGGTGCTCATTTTAGATTGCAAAGTGGCATCGAGGGAATATGCGCTTGTTTCATACCACGGTATTTTTCCATTATCATTACATTGGTCAAATTTGTAACCAGTTAATGTTCTTGCTTCTTCTTCGACTTGTGTAATATATTTGAGTAAAAATAATCTTAATGATTCATCAAATTTTTTTAGGCTATTAATTTGACTTAAGTTTGTATTTGGAAAATAGATGTGATTTCCAGAAACATCCGTGCCACAAGTAAAAGGCATCTTGTAACCATTAATCATATTAAAATACCCAGAACGTACCAGAGATGTTTTGTGTGGGGTTCCATTACAAACAATCCCTTTATCTGTGCGAAGTTTTTTCATTTGTTGATTATAAGTTAGAAAAGATTTATCGCTTGCCATTTAATATATCTCCTTGTAGCATATATCTGTAACATGTATATAATAACATTTTAAGGATGAAATTACCATCCTCTAATCTGTTTAACCTGTTCTGCCCGCTCTTTGTCTTTGTGGTACTGTAACTTGAACTGTATCGTTTCCACTACTTCCTTTCTTGCTTCATCGTCTAGCTGATAAAATGAAGTCAACAGGTTATCCACATCGGGCATACTATTTTTTCCAAACAGATACATAAGCGGATATAGTGAATTTTTTAAATATACCTTTACCCGGTTTCCGTCAAGAGCCCCATTCAGTCCATCGGGGAGCGTGGGATATATTTCTTCTTCAGTAATAGTGCCGGAGAACGGACTGGCGGCGCATATCTCATTCACATCAATTTCTAATTCATTTGCCAGCCGTAAGGCAAAGTCAAATCGGATATTGGAATCCTTTTGAATAATAGAATATAGTGTTGTAGCACTAATTCCCGTAGCCTT